>Ga0160427_10000561_pt1 | contig 22307 bp, 20 predicted proteins | sample SolpanmetagenomL_FD_108194 | JGI IMG/M metagenome (GOLD analysis project Ga0160427, IMG submission 108194) | Solar panel surface microbial communities from Lawrence Berkeley National Laboratory, California, USA - L | ecosystem: Engineered > Built environment > Solar panel > Unclassified ...
GGTGCCCTGTTCGGTGAGCTGGTCGCTGGCAGTCTGACTGTGCAACAGAGTGCCCCACTCGCGCCGCCAGGCCACAACCTCCCGGTCCTGACACCACACCTGCCTTACCTCGTCGGATGGAGCGACTGCCTCGAAGCGGACAACAGACCCCTGATCGACTGGTACGGCCATTGGATCTCCGCCCCTGACGGCCGCCTGCCGGACCCGCGGGCCGATCTGACTTGGCTCACTCGTGGCGGCCGCCAGGGCCTCTTCGACGAGCAGCATGGGCTGGTGATGCTCGGAGTGGAAGACGGGCGCCTCGTGGGCCGGGCCTACCGCTGGGAAGAAGGGCATCCGCTGGAGGTTGAATGTCACCTGATGCTCAGGTCCCCCGACCTCTGATCAGGATTGGGAAAGCGTTTCGCTAGCGTGCCCTCAGTTGTGCCAGACCACCCGCACGTCAATCACCCCGACATCGTCTTCCAGGGTCAGACCTACTCGCTCAGCCATCTGGACGGCTTCGACCATGTTTATGAGGGACTCGATACTGCCTCTGGCCAGATCACCCGTTTCGACGTTCGCGTGCCGTTCGACGATCACTGCTGTACCTCGGGCCTCCCCCACGACGCACCCCACGATCCGGCCGAGGTGGTTTCCCGCTCGGTTCGCGAGATGCGAATCTTCAGCCTGGAACGCTACCAGCTCTCGTTCATGCTCCCCGACCTCGTTCGTGGCCTGCTCGACCGCGTCTGTTACTTCGGAGATCAGGACAACTTCTTCACTGTCGACCTCTCGACGGGCGAGAAGTACAACGTCTACTTCGTCGTCTCCAAAGTCGAGAAACGCGGCGGCCTGCGCCTTCGAATCCAGTCGGCCTACCTGCGGCCCCGTGTGGACCGGTTGCAGAAGGTCCGGTTCGGGTTGATCCTCCGGGGCGTCCGGGACAACCGGCCAGTCAGACCGCCCAGGTAAAACCAAAAGCACGAACACCGAGGACCTGTTGGCCCATCGGTGTTCGTGCAGTCGCGTGTTCCGCGAGGCTGAATCGCTTCCCCTTTCGGATCTCCCGCCATTGGCTGGGACCGGTGAAACCGGTGGAATCAGGGCCGAGTCAGCGTGCGCCCTGGTAAGCTCAGTTTACCATCTCTGTTCATGGTGTGAAAGGCGAGCGGCTGGTTGAGACACTCTCCAAGCACAGGCGCAGGTCTGTTCAGGAGCAGAACGCAGGCGGCCACACAACGAAAGCCAGCGAGGGTCGAAGACAAGCGCTCCAGATCACGTCCCAGACGACGAAAGTGAGCCAGCCAGGCCAGCGAACGTTCGACCACCCAGCGTTTCAGTAAGAGCACAAATCCTGGTGAAGCGTCCGGACACTTCACGACCACCAGCTCGACGTCGCTTTTATGGGCGGCTTCCAGTATCCAGGAGAACAGCCTGTCAACAGGTGCTGACCTGCGTTCAGACCTTTACGGATTGACGCCGGAGCACCTTGACCAGGGTCCTTGCTCCAGTGACGAGCTTCTCGGCCGTCAGACCGCCGTAGCCCAGAAGCAGCGCTTCCGGACCCGAACCCTGTTGATAGGCCGGGTGCAGACTGGACACCTGCACGCCCGCCACCGCCGCCGCGAGAACCACATCCTCTGCCCGCAACGGGGCCGCGAGTGTGAGGTGGAGGTGGAATCCCGCATCCAGACCTCCAACCTGTGCCAGCGTTCCCAGAGGCGCCAGTTCCCTGACCAGCAGCCCGCGCAGCTGGGCGTAGTGCCTCCGCATCCGGCGAAGGTGGCGGTCCAGGTCACCGCCTTGAAGAAACAGGGCCAGCGCCCGCTGGACCGGCCAGGAGGTGTGGTAGTCCGCCACGGTCTTCCAGGCAATCAGTCGCTCCCGCAGCGCTGGTGGGGCCACTACATAGCCGATCCGCAGGGTCGGTGACAGCACCTTGGAAAAGGTGCCCAGATACACCACCTGTGCGGGGCCAAGGGCGGCCAGGGCCGGCAACGGGGCCGTGTCGTAGCGGAACTCACCGTCGTAGTCGTCCTCGATGACCAGGCCGCCTTCCCGCGCGGCCCAGGTGAGCAGGGCGTGTCGGCGGGGCAGGGAGAGACGACTGCCCAGTGGAAACTGATGGGACGGCGTGGTGTACACCAGCACCGGCGCCGCGTCTCCCGTCGGCAGGACCGCCACCTGCAGGCCATCCTCGTCGACGGGAACCGGGACGATCTGCGCTCCGTACTCCCGCAACACCTGCCTCGCCAGCCGGTAACCCGGGTCCTCGAACGCCACCCTGTCGCCCGGTCTCAACACCGCCTGCGCGATCAGATGCAGGCCCTGCACGGTGCCGTTGGTGATCACGACGTCGTCCGGCCCACAGCTCAGGCCACGTGAGCGGCGCAGGTACGCGGCCAGTTCGGTGCGCAGCATCGGATCACCGGCCGCATCGGCGTAGGCTCCCGGCAGGTCTTCCTCCGCTGCCCGTCGCCACGCCCGCCGCCAGGCTTCGTTGGACAGAGGCGCCACCGTCGGCTGTCCGACCCGGAAGTCGATCAGGCCAGGAGAAGACGGCGAACTGACCTCCGGCTGGACCGGATCTTTCCGAAGCCAACGGGCAGGTGGAGAAGGAAGCACCGGCACTTCCGAAGGCGGAGAGGTGGAAACCTCGGTGCTGACCCGGGTGCCCGAACCGATCCGACTGGTCAGGAACCCCTCGGTCAGCAACTCATCGTAAGCAGCCATGACGGTGCCACGCGACACGCCCAGCACCTGCGCGAGGATCCGTGAACTGGGCAGCCGGGTATCGTGCGCCAGACGGCCCTCCAGCACGGCGTTCCGCAGCTGACCGATCAGCTGCCGTGCCACCGGTACCGGGCTGTCCCGAACCAGATCGAGTTCAAGATCCACCGTCCTGCCTAACCGCGTATTGCCAGAGTGGTCAACCATTTTCTCCTCAAAGTGGATCTTTTATCCTGACCAGTTTAACGGCATGCTGGACAGGTGACGGAACCAAAACCCGTCGAAGGAGCCACCATGACACACCACGCCCCTTCCAGAACACCCACGGGCCAGCTGAAACGACAGGACAAAGCCATGAGCCAGGAAGAAGCGGAGGCCTTCCTGGCCACCAGTTTCTGCGGCCGCACCGGTACGCTTGGCCCCGATGGATACCCATACGTCGTCCCGAACCTCTTCACCTGGCAGGACGGGCAGATCTACCTCCACACCGCTCGTTACGAAGGCCACTTCCTGACCAATGTCCGCCATCACGCCCAAGTGAGCTTCGAGGTGGACGAACCGGGCGAAATCTTCCCGTATGGCCACATCGAATGCGACACCTCGGTGTCTTACCTCTCGGTGATCGTGTTCGGACATATCCGCATCGTGGAGGACGTCGACGAGAAAGTCCGGTTCTACCGGGCCTTCATGACCAAGTACGCGCCTGAGGATTCCTGGGGCCGGGAGAAGGACTCGCTCCCCCGGGTGGCCGGGACGGTGGTGTATGCCATCACGCCGGAAACCATGACCGGGAAGGAGGGCCGCCTGCCGCCCCTTCACGAGCGCTGGCCGGCTCAGAACCACACCGCCTCGCCCGGCTGGCGCTCAAACAAGTAGCAGGCGCAGGCGAGGGAGCTCGCCTGTCCATCGACCTGTCGCTGTCCTGCCCTCGATGTGAGCGTCCGGGCAGATCACCGCGCCGCGTCTGAACGCCGCTTCCGTCCTGACGTTGTTCTCTCTGGAGGTTGACCTTGAATTCTCTGCTTCAGCTCAGTCCCGCTGTCACCGAACGCTTCCCGGCCTACCACGGCCTGGTCCTCGTCGTTTCCGGACTCACCAACGGTCCCAGCGACGCGCGGACCAGGAGTCTGCTCCGCGCCGCTGAAGAACAGGCCCGGCAGCGGTTTGCCACCCTGCCGCCCGCCGAACATCCACATCTCGCCGCCTGGCGGGACGCGTACCGGGCCTTCGGGGTCAAGCCTCAGCGCATGACGAACTCCGCTGAGGCCCTGATCTCCCGGGTGGTAAAGGGTGGAGAATTGCCGGCCATCAACCGGCTGGCCGACGCCTACAACGCCGTCAGCGTACAGTTCGTCGTGCCCTGCGGCGGAGAGGACCTCGACCATGTGAGAGGGCCGGTGACCCTGAAGTTCGCGGACGGCGCGCCGTTCGTGGAGCATGCGCAGGTCGGCGAAGTGGTCTGGGCGGATGCGGCAGGCGTAACCTGCCGGGCCTGGAACTGGCGACAGGGCACCCGGACCCGACTGACTGAGGAGACCACCCGGGCGTACTTCCTGTTCGACGCCCTCTCGCCCATGACCCCCGGGGAGCTGGAGCAGGCGGGCGACGCGCTGGAGGGCCTGCTGACCGAGCTTTCACCCGGTTGCCAGGTGGAACGCGTGTGGCTCGGTGCTGCTGAGAGCGGGCGGCAGGCGGCGGTCCGATGAGCGGGCCTGAATGGACTGGAAACAAGCTCAGCCAGGGGTTGTGTTGCTTTAATTCGGACTGTGGCTGATGGAGGGCAGGGGTGGCATGAGGGTCATGCCACCCCTGCCGAGATCATTGACCACGTCTGGAACGCTTGTTTTTGGTTGCTTCTTCGGGTTGCAGCGGTAACGCTGGTGCACGAATGATGATGGAGGTTCTCGATCCTTGCGTGTGGGCTCAGACGTCACCGAGCTGGGCACGTCCTTCCCAGGACGGAACTTCGCGTCGCTGCGGGCCAACATGGTTCGCAAGCAGAAGTCAGCCGAAGAGCGATGAATCATCTGACGTCTGGTCCATATGGACGACCAACGTTCAACCTCGTGTCTTTGCCCTCCCTCGGCTCGAAGGTCACGGTGGCGTTCCCGTTTCCCAAGGCTGCGGCCAGCCCTTTGGGGTTGTCGATATGCCCGAGCCGCGTATAGCTGTAGGTCGTAGCGAAGGTTCTGTAGAAAAGCACCACGGTGCGGGCACCGTAGAGCATCAGATCCCCACTCTGGATCGTCCGGGGAGTGCCCGGCCGAGTCGGCAGACTGGTCAGTAGGTCGAAGAACTTCTCGTTGGCGTTCAGGTCGGCCATCTCGACGGTAATGGGCAGCCGAGCTTCGAAGGCCCTGGCCGTGGGATTCTGCTCCAGCGTTCCGGTGAACGGCGTGGTGCCGATCGTAATCTTCATCTGTCGGCTCCTTGCGCTGCCCTGACTGGAAGCAGCGGCGACGTCAGCGGTGAACCTGTTTGAGCAGATGAAGAGAGCGGCGACGAGGACAGCTTTCGCGAGACGCACTCCTCTCTGCATCCGCGCTGCCAGAACATGGTCAGAGCCGGAACGAGCCGTGCTGTTCATCTTGTTTCTCCGTATCCAGTCAGTGAGTCCGGGTCGTGTGATGGTCGCGACAGAGCTGCACCAGTGAATCGCTGAGGTCTCCATCATCGGCGACTCTCTTCCGGGTGGGTGATCGCTCGGAGGTCGTGTAAAGAGCGGTTTCGCCGCCCTTCACGCCACCCAAGCATTGCCAGGAGTGCCGACACGCACAACGCAAGCGCGCTGAGACCGAAGGTGCTCCGGTAACCGCTCAGGTCGTAGATCAGCCCGCCCGCCGTGGCCCCGAGGGTGATGGCGAGCTGAATCACGGCGACCATCAGCCCGCCGCCGGCCTCGGCATCGTCGGGCAGCACGCGGCTCATCCAGGTGGACCATCCGACGGGCGCGGCCGTACCGATCAGGCCCCAGCCTGCGAGCAGCACGCCGACCAGAACGGGAGAGCGGCCGAACAGGATGAACGCCACCGCAATGACGGCCATGGCGAGCGGCAATGCGATCAGCACGCTGTACAGCCGGGTGCGAAGGACCTTGCCGATCAGGGCCGTGCCGAGCAGACCGGCCGCGCCGCTGATCAGCAGGAGCAGCGAGAGGGTCGAGACGTTCACCCGCGTGACCGTCTCCAGAAACGGGCGCAGGTAGGTGAACAGGGCGAACTGCCCGAAGAAGAGCAGCATGACGGACAGCATGCCGAAGGGCACGTGCTGGCGGCGCAACACCCGGAAGACCGTTCCGCCTTGGGAGTGCCGGTCGGAGGGCATCGCTGGGAGACTCACGAACAACCAGCCCAGGGTCAGCAGGGCGAGCGGCACCACCGCGAAGAACGCGCCACGCCATCCGATGTACTGCCCCAGGAAGCTGCCCAGAGGCGCTGCGATGGTGGTCGCCAGCGCGTTTCCACCGTTCAGCAGCCCCAGGGCGCGCGGAACGTCACGCTGCGGCACGAGGCGCATGACCGTGGCGGTGGACAGCGACCAGAAGCCGCCGATGACGACGCCCAGCAGCGCACGCCCGGCCATGAAGACCACCGTGTTCGGAGCGAGCGCCACCATGAGGCCCGACAAGACCATCAGCAGGGCCATCGAAAGCAGCACGACGCGGCGATCGATTCCGCGCGTGGCTGCGGCGATCAGAAGGCTGGTCGCCACAGCGAACAGACCAGACACGGCGATGGCCTGCCCCGCACGTCCCTCGGTCATGTGGAGGTCGGTGGCGAGGGGTGTCAGCAGGCTGACCGGCAGGAACTCCGAGGCGATGAGGGCCGCGACGCAGAGGGTGAGCGCGAACACCGCCCCCCACCTGGGCACCGCCATGAGGGTTATTGGCGCACGAGTGAGTTGGTTCATCGTGCCCTCAGAGCGCCTGGTCGTGGTCGAGTGAGGTGGAGAGCTCCAGGAAGGCCGTGGCGTGCTGGCGGAGCAACTCGGCCTTCTGGGTGACGCCCTGGACGGCGTCGGCACCGGCAACCCAGCGCTCGGGCGGCTCAGGTGAATCGAGCAGGGTGAGCAGGGCCCGTGCGAGCTTGGCCGGGTCGCCGGACTGCCTGCCGTTCATCGCCTCCCAGGCCGGGAGGATTTGCGCGGTCCGCTCCGCGTAGTCAGGAACCGAGAGCCCCGGCAGGATCGTCGATTCCTTTTCGAGCAGCTTCGTGCGGAAGAAGCCCGGTTCCACGATGGTCGTGCCGATGCCGTACGGCGCGACCTCGGGGCGCAGCCCTTCCATCCAGCCCTCGAGGGCGAACTTCGAGGCGGCGTAGGCAGAGGTGAATTTCCCGGCGACCACGCCCGCGGTCGAAGAGATGGACACGATCTGCCCGCTGCGCTGCCGGCGCATCCCCGAGAGCACCGCGCGGGTGACGTTCAGGGCACCGAAGAAGTTGACCTCCATCTGCGCCCGGAACTGCTCCGGGCTGACCTCCTCGAAGAAGCCAGCCTGAAAGCCTGCGGCGTTGTTGATCAGCACGTCGATCCGGCCGAACCGCTCGACGGCCTCCTGAACAGCTTTCTGTGCGTCCACAGGGACGGTGACATCAAGGGCGACCGCCAGCAGGTTCGGATGAGCTCCAACCGCCTGGGTCACTGCCCCAGGCTGACGACCAGCAGCGACCACCTGATGGCCGGCAGCGAGCGCCGTGCGGACGAAATCGGTGCACATGCCGCGTCCTGCGCCGGTGACGAAGTAGACCTTACTCATGAAACTCCTCCTGCCGGGTGTGCGGCAATGTTGGGTTGATCCTGCGCCCCACCGACCTGCTTCATCCAGTCGACGCCATCTCCATCCAGCACTTCCTGCACGGCGAAGTGCAGTGCGTCATGGTGCTGGGCGCCGCGCCGGTACGAACCATCCGGGTATGGGTTCTGCAGTTCAGCTCATCCGTGTTCTTGTAGCAGCTTGTCAAGGGTAATCGGCAGTTCGCGGATTCGTGTTCCAGTGGCGTGGTACACCGCGTTTGAGATGGCGGCGGCCACACCCACGATCGGCAACTCTCCCAGGCCCTTGGCGCCCAGCGGCCCGATGAACGGGTCAACCTCGTCAAGGTACGCCGGCTCAAGCACCGGGATGTCGGCGTGCACCGGGATCAGATACTCGGCCAAGTTGGCGTTCATGCGCCGCCCGTTTCTCGGGTCAGTGTCGGTGTGCTCCAGCAGGGCCATGCCCACCCCACCGATCATGCCGCCGACCGCCTGGCTGTGCGCGGTGCGCGGGTTGATCACCCGGCCCACCCCGAAGGTCGAGACGATCCGGCGGACGCGAATCTCGTACACATCCGGATCGACACTCAGCTCCACGAAGTGTGCCCCGAACGAGTGGATGGAGTGCGTGGGCTTACCGCTCGGTGAGCTGGTGACACGGGCTTCCAATGGTTGAAGGGAACGGCCCAGCAGCACCCGGATGGACTCGGCCCGCGCTGGGTCAGCCGTCACGAAGACCTGTCCGTCCCCGGTGCCCAGTGCCGCCGGCAGGCCGAACAGCGGAGACTGACGGTCGGCCACGGCCAGCTCGGCGAGCTGGCGGCGCAGCTGTCGCCCAGCCTCTTGCACGGCCGGACTGAGGCTGGCGAACAGCGCCGAGCCGCCCTGGGGAAACGAGTAGGGCAGCTTCGAGTCGGCCAGCTCGACCTTCACCTGACCCACGTCCACGCCCACCGCGTCGGCGGCCACCTGGGCCATGCTGGTGTAGGTGCCAGGACCGATGTCGGTCCCCGCGCTCTGCACAGTAACAGTGCCGTCGATGTTCACGAGCACGCGGGCGCTCGCCGGGTTGCGGTTGCCGGGATAGGTACCCCCGGCCATGCCGAGCCCGATTCGCAGGCCGCCGTCTCTCATTGAGCCCACGGCTGGCGTGCGGCGTGACCAGCCGAAGCGCTCGGCGCCCACACGCATGGCCTGAATGTACGAGCGAACCGACCAGGGCAACTTGCTCTCCGGATCGATAGACGGTTCATTGATGAGACGCAGCTGCACCGGGTCCATGTTCAGCTTCACCGCCAGCTCGTCCATGGCGGTTTCCAGCGCGAACATGCCGGTCACCTCGCCCGGGCCACGCATGTAGGTGGGCGTCGAGACGTTCATCGGGACCACCCGGTAGGTGGTCGAGAGGTTCGGCACGTCGTACATCAGTCGAGTGGCACCCAGGGTGTTCTCGGTGAACTCCTCGTAGGTCGAGGTCTGCGCCCAGGCCTCGTGCATCACCGCACCGATCTTGCCGCTGCGGTCCGCTCCGAGTCGCACCCGCATCCGGGTCTCCGGGCGGAACCCGACCGTACCGTACATGGCTTCTCTGCTCAGCGACAGCTTGACCGGCTTGCCGACCACCTTCGCGGCCAGCGCGGCCAGGTCGATGTGTGGCCAGGCCCGCAGCGCCGAGCCGAAGCCTCCCCCCATGAAGGGCGACAGCACCCGCACGTTGGCGTACGGAATCCCGAACATCAAGGCCGCGTGCCGCTGCACGTTCTGTACCCACTGGCTCTTGTCGTAGAGCGTCAGCTTGTTGCCGTTCCAGACGGCGATGGTGGCGTGCGTCTCGAGCGGATTATGATGCTCGGTCGGAACCACGTACCGTTGATCCACCATCACCGTCGAAGCGGCGTAGGCGGCCTCCGGGACGCCACGTCTGTACGGAGCCGATGCCTTGCCTTCGGTCGGCTGATGTGCCCCGGGCAGCGCGCTGTCGAACGTCAAGCTGCCCCGCGCGCGCTGGTAGCTCACCCGCACCTTCGCCGCCGCGGCCTCCGCCTGCTCCAGCGTGGTCGCCACCACCAGCGCGACGTACTGGCGGTCGAAGAAGATCATGTCGCTGCGCAGCGGCCTGAAGGGTTCACCTACGCTGGGGTCAGTCACCGGCTTGTCTTTACGCTGGAGGTACGGCAGCTTCGGCGCGTTCAGGTGTGTCAGGACCTTCAACACGCCTGGCGAGGCCTGGGCCTCAGCCGTGTCGATGGCACTGATCCGCCCGGAGGACACGGTGCTGAGCACCGGAACCGCGTGGACTACGCCACGTATCGGGTACTCGGCCGCGAAGCGGGCCCGGCCCATCACCTTGGCGCGGCCCTCGATGCGGGCAATGGGCTTGCCGACTGCCGGACTCACGCCCGGCTCCCGGCGAGTTCGCGCAGTGCCTTGACCAGCGTCCGCTGGGCCAGCGGAATCTTGAAGCCGTTCTGGTTCTGCGCTCTGGCCCCCTGAAGGGCCGCTCTCGCCGCAGCCACGAACGTCTCCTCCGCAGCGGGCCGCCCGACCAGGGACGCTTCCGCTTCGAACGAGCGCCAGGGTTTGGTGCCGACGCCGCCCAGAGCCACCCGCGCCGATCGGATCACTCCGCCCTGCACGTCCAGTCCGACGGCCGCCGAGGTGAGCGCGAACTCGTAGGACGCCCGGTCACGCACTTTCAGGTACAGCGACCTCGCCGCGTGAGGCGCCGCGGGCAGATCGACCGCCAGAATCAGCTCGCCGTGCTGCAGGACGGTCTCGACGTTGGGCGTATTGCCAGGAAGCAGGTGAAAATCCACGAGGTTCACCGTACGGTCTCCCTTCGGTCCGCGAATCCGCACCACCGCGTCGAGCGCCACCATCGCCACGGCCATGTCACCGGCATAGGTGGCGATGCAGGCGCCACTGGTCCCTAGGACGGCCTGCATGCGATTCTCCCCGCCGATGGCCGAGCAGCCCGTGCCCGGTTCCCGTTTGTTGCAGGGCAGCGAGGTGTCGCGGAAATACGGGCAGCGGGTGCGCTGAAGCAGGTTGCCACCGATGCTGGCCTTGTTTCTCAGCTGCGGTGAGGCACTCAGCAACAGGGCCTGTGACAGGGCCGGGAAGCCGCTGAGGATCAGCGGCTGCTCGGCCACCTCACTCATCCGTGAAAGTGCGCCAATGCGGACCCCGCCGCCTGGCAACGCTGTCATCCCCCTTAGCGGCAGGGCATTGATGTCGATCACCTGCACCGGGGTCTCGACATTGATCCGCATCAGGTCGACCAGGTTGGTGCCGCCTGCGATAAACCTGGCTTCCGGCTGGGCCGTGGCTGCCATCACCGCGTCACCCGCCGTCTTCGTCCGACTGAAGTCAAACGCCCGCATGGTTCTCCTTCACGTCTTTGACGGCTGCTAAGATGCCGTTGTAACAGCCGCAGCGGCAGAGGTTGCCGCTCATCCATTCCCTGATCTCGGCCTCTGATCCGGCGTGTCCCTCGCGAATGCAGGCCACCCCGGACATGATCTGCCCGGAGGTGCAATACCCGCACTGGAAGCCGTCGTGGGCGATGAAGGCCGCCTGCATCGGGTGCAGCGCCTCGCCCTGGGCCAGTCCCTCCACAGTGGTGATCTCCTGACCGTCGTGCATCACCGCCAGCGTCAGGCAGCTGTTGATGCGCACGCCATCGACGTGCACGGTACAGGCCCCGCAGGCCCCCTGGTTACAGGTCTTCTTGGTGCCGGTCAGGCCCAGGTGTTCACGCAGCGTGTCGAGCAGGCTGGTGCGCGGGTCGAGCTGCAGGGCGCGTGCGACTCCGTTCACCTTCAGGGTCACCGGTACCAGTGTGGGTGTAGCCTCAGCGGCCTCCTGGGCAGAGGCGCGGGGAATCAGGGTGGCCGCTCCCAGCGCCGCACTCCCGGCCACGAAGGTTCGGCGCGAGAGGTCGAGTGGATCCGGCTGGGCCGGCACCGACTCCTTTGCGACAGGTGCTGGGCGAACCGGCTGTTCCCAACTGGGAAGGTCCGTGTTGGAAAACTGGTCAGGGGGAGTGGGGGTCATCAAATTCTCCTTAGCGATCAGGGAAGTGGAGGGAAACGCGTTTCGTTCATCAGCCAACCCGCTTTGATTCCGGTTGAGTGGACCGAGCACCGAGTGGAAAACCTTGCTCTGCGTTCTGGCAGCGCTAGACGGTCTGGCCGCCGTCGACGACCAGCACAGTTCCGGCGACGAAAGAGGAGGCGTCCGAGCACAGCCACAGCACGGCATTGGCGATCTCCTCAGGCGTTCCTGCCCGTCCGATCGGCTCCTGAGCGATCGCTTGCTGGCGTCCCTCGGCGGTGCCGCCCGTGAAGCGGTCCATCATCTGCGTATCGACGAACCCTGGAGCCACCACGTTCACGCGCAGGTTCTGCGCGGCGTAGTCCAGTGCCGCCGCCTTGCTCAGTCCGATCAGGCCGAACTTGGCGGCGCAGTACGCCGCTTGACCGGCAATACCTTTGACCCCGGCGCCGGAGGAGGTGTTCACGATGGCGCCACCACCCTGCCTGAGGATCAATGGAATCTCCTGCTGCATGCACAGGAAGGCGCCGCGGAGATCGGTGGAGATGATCCGGTCCCACTCTTCCACGGTCAACTCCGCGGCTGGTTTCTCCGGCTGTTCGACACCGGCATTGTTGAAGGCGATGTCCAGGCGCCCGAAGGACTGGATGACCTGGTCCAGTGCCGCTTTAACGTCCTCCGGCCGACTCACGTTGCAGCGGACGGCGAGGGCCAGCCCACCCTGCGCTTCGATCATCCGGGCGGTCTCCTGATTGTCCTGGTCGGTCACGTCCGCCACCACCACGCTGGCGCCTTCGCGGGCGAAGGCGAGCGCTGTGGCGCGCCCGATGCCACTCCCACCACCGGTCACGAAGGCGACTTTTCCTGCGAAACTTCCATCACGGGTCGTAGTCATCTGTTGCTCCTTTCTCTCGGGTAACTCGTAGAGAGATGAATAAAGGTCGGACTTGTCGGTGCTTGCGACTGAAGGTGGCTCAGGGGCACAGCAGGGTTTTGATGGCGCGGCGCTCATCCATCGCGCGGTACCCTTCCGCCACCTGGTCCAGCGGCAGGGTCTGGTCGAACACCAGACCGGGATTGATCTGCTCTTTGAGCACCAGGTCGATCAGGTGCGGCAGGTACCGGCGGACCGGCGCCGGGCCACCGTGCAGGTGCACTCCGGAGAAGAACACCTCCAGCCCGGGCAGCGCCACGCCGTGCGAGACCCCGACATAGCCGACATGTCCACCGGGACGGGTGGACCGGATCGCCTGCCTCATCGACTCCTGCGTCCCGAGCGCCTCGATCACCGAGTGCGCGCCGAGGCCTCCGGTCATCTCCTTGATGCGGGCCACGCCCTCATCTCCGCGTTCGGTGACGATGTCTGTCGCGCCGAAGTTCAGTGCGAGCTGCTGGCGGGCTTCGTGGCGGCTCATCATGACGATCTGCTCGGCCCCCATCTGCTTCGCAGAAAGCACGCCGAGCAGCCCGACGGCGCCGTTGCCGACCACCACGACGGTCTTGCCGGGGTTCACGTTGGCCGCGTCGGCCGCGAACCAGCCGGTGCCGAGCACGTCGGAGGTGGCCAGCAGGCTGGGCAGCAGGTCATCGGACGGCACTTCCGGGGTGGCGACCAGCGTGCCGTCGGCCAGAGGTACCCGAGGGAGCCTGCGCCCCTTCCGCGCCGATGGGCCGGGCATCCACGCAGCGGCTCTGGTCGCCGTCATTGCAGATCGGACAGGTGTTGTCCGAGGCGAAGAAGGAGCCGACCACGAACTGACCGGGTTTGAGGTGGCGCACGTCCCGGCCGACCTCTTCGACGATCCCGCAGTACTCGTGCTCCATCGGGACCGGCTGGTCGCTGAGGTCGTCTCCCCGGTAGGGCCAGAGGTCGGAGCCGCAGACACAGGTGGCGCTCCTGCGGATGAGCGCGTCGGTCGGTTCGAGCAGGTGCGGGTCGGGGCGGTCCTCGAAGCGCACAGCACGCGGGCCGTACAGCATGGTTCCTTTCATGGCTGTTCTCCTTGGGCTGTGGGAAGGTGGAACGAAACGTCCGACGCCGTGACGGGCACCTTGTCCCCGCATGCGATGCGTATTCCCGGATGCGGTGTGCGTCAGCCGGTCCGGGTGATCGGCACCGAGACTCACACCACCTCTCTGAACCCTATGCCCCACGGTTTCACCGTATACGCGCTCCCCAGGCGGGGAGGCAGATCAAGAGGATCAGGTGAAAAATTCAGAGAATCGAGTGAAAAAATTCGGAGCAGAGCGCCTACCTTGTAAGCCAGAGCGTTGCTTCTTGTCCGCAGGATGTTTGCAGGCGGGGGAGCAACCCAAGGAGGAAAGCATATGGAGATCAAACGCGCAGGGAGTCAACCTTCACAGCAAGGCCCCGCCGACTGGTTTACCGGTACCGTCCGCATCGACCCGCTGTTCTCGGCTTCCGAACCCTCCCGCGCGGCCGGAAACACGGTCACGTTCGAGCCAGGGGCGCGGACTGCCTGGCACACCCACCCGCTCGGACAGACGCTGATCGTGCTCTCCGGCACGGGGCGGGTGCAGCGAGAAGGTGGGCCCGTCGAGGAGATCAGGCCCGGGGACGTGGTGTGGTTTACTCCCGGTGAAAAGCACTGGCACGGCGCGGCGCCCACCACCGCCATGACGCATATCGCCGTCCAGGAAGCGTTGGACGGCAAGCCGGTGGACTGGCTGGAGCACGTGACGGACGAGCAGTATCGGGCGGCCGGAGGGGCATGACCAGCGGACACCGTCCTGAGGCTGAACCTCGACCAGACGACGCTGCAGGGTCCTCCACGCCCGATGTGGTGCGGCTGCGCGACCTGATCCGCCTGCACGCTCCGTACGACGCGGAGTTCCCCCTGCGGATTCCGGGCGTGGCGGTGGCCCGGTCCTCCAAGGCGCACGAAGCCCTGATGCACAGCGTGCAGCAGCCGGCCCTGTGCATCGTGGCCCAGGGCAACAAGAGCGTCCAGGTCGGAGCGGATCAGTACGAGTACCATTCCGAGCGCATGATGGTCTACGCGGTGAACCTGCCCATCGCCTTTCAGGTGACCAAGGCCAGCCCCAGCGAGCCGTTCCTGACCTTCAAACTCGACCTCGATCCTCAACGCATCGCGAAACTGTCCCTGAAGCTGTATCCGCACGGCCTCGCCAAAGGCCAGGACCCCCGGGGCGTGCAGATCACCGAGGCGGACACCGCCATTACCCAGGCGGCGGTTCGCGTTCTCGAGACGGTCGGGAATGAGCGGGAAGCCCAGTGGATCGGGCCGATGATCGTCGATGAACTGTTGATGCGCCTGCTGCTCGGTCCGGCGGGACCGATGGTGGCCCAGCTGGGGCAAGTGGAATCGACGACCGAGCGGGTCGCGCGGGCCATCGAGTTGATTCAGAAGCGGATCGCTGAACCGCTGGTCATCGAGTCGCTGGCGGAGAAGGTGCATCTCGGTGTCTCTACGTTTCACGCCCATTTCAAGGCGGTGACCGGACTGAGTCCGCTGCAGTTCCAGAAGAACCTGCGTCTTCAGGAGGCCCGGCGGTTGCTGGTGGCGACCGTGATGGACGCGGGGACGGTGAGTCGGGAGGTGGGGTACGCCAGCGCCTCGCAGTTCACCCGCGAGTACACCCGGTTCTTCGGTACCACCCCGAAGAAGGACATGGCCCAGTTGCGCAGCAGCCTGCTGGCGAACTGAGGACGTCCCTGCTCTCGTTTCGGGCTTTCACAACCAGCGCTTCGCCCTTACGTTCTCGCCCGGACAAGCTGAACTGAACCTTCCCTGCATTGAGTCAGATGGGAAGACAGATGAACACGACGTTTTCTGCTCTCTGGAACCGATCCGTTCGAACCGGGACAAGTGTGACGCAGGTTCCCGGTGTACCGGAGGTCTGAGTCGTGTCTCGAACCCGTTTCTTGCCGGCACAGGTACGACCACCAAGAACGACAGACCAAGGTAGCTGCTTCATGGCACTTGCAAAAAGGAGAACACGAATGGAATACATCAAACTCAACAACGGTGTGGAGATGCCCAAGCTCGGACTGGGCGTGTTCCAGATGAACGACGACCAGGTACGGGCGGCGGTGCCGGCAGCGCTGGAGAGCGGCTACCGGCTGATTGATACCGCGTCCCGCTATTACAACGAAAAGGCCGTCGGCGCAGCCCTGGCGGAGGCTGGTGTACCCCGCGAAGAGCTGTTCATCACCACCAAGCTGTGGTTCAAGGATCACGGGTATGCCAAGACCAAAGAGGCCTTCCAGGTGTCCCTGGACAACCTGAGACTCGACCGGCTCGACCTCTACCTCATCCATCAGCCGTTCGGTGACTGCTACGGCGCGTGGCGGGCGATGGAAGAACTGCTGGACGAGGGCCGGGTCCGGGCGATCGGGGTTTCCAACTTTTTCACCGACCGGTACTTCGACCTGATCACCCACAACCGGATCGTCCCGGCCATCAACCAGCTCGAAACGCACCCGCTCAACCAGCAGATCGCTACCCAGGACCTGCTGCGTCGACACGGCACGGTGCTGCAGGCGTGGAGCCCGCTGGCCCAGGGGCACCCGGACGTGTTCACCAGCTCGACGCTGACGGGTATTGCCCAGGCCCACGGCAGAACCCTCGCACAGGTGATCCTCCGGTGGCACCTCCAGCGCGACATCCCCGTCGTGGTGAAGAGCACGCACCTGAATCGTCTGCAGGAGAACATCGACGTGTTCGACTTTCAGCTCACCGAGGACGACATGCAGGCCATCGCTGGCCTCGACCGGCAGCAGGTCCTGGCGGACTTCACCCATCAGGACCCCCGCATGCTCGAACTTCTTCTGACGCTCGAATAAGTCCGCAGTGCACGACGCCCGACCAGAAGGAGATTTCATGACACGAGAAGATGTATCGGCCATTCCCAGGCTGGCCCTCAACAACGGGGTCGAACTGCCGGCGCTCGGATACGGCGTGTTCCAGGCGGACCCGGGGCAGACCGTCGACGCGGTGCAGGAAGCGTTGCGCGCCGGGTACCGTCACATCGACACGGCGGCCGGGTACGGAAACGAGCGGGAGGTGGGTGAGGCGATCCGGCAGTCCGGGATCGACCGTGCTGAGGTGCTGATCGAGACGAAGGTGTGGATCAGCGACTACGGATACGAGGCGACCCTGCATGCGTTCGAGAAGAGCGCGGCCAAGCTCGCGGTCGACCAGATCGACCTGCTGATCCTGCACCAGCCGCTGCCGACCGCCTTCGACCGGACCATCGCCGCGTACAAGGCGCTGGAGGCCCTGCTTGAGGGCGGCCGGGTGCGGGCCATCGGTGTCAGCAACTTCATGCCCACTCATCTCGACCGCCTGCTCGCGGCCACGACGGTCGTTCCCGCCGTCAATCAGGTCGAAGTCCATCCGTACTTCCGGCAGCCGGAGGTGCTGGCGAAGAACGCCGAGCTCGGCATCCTGTCCCAGGCCTGGTCACCGATCGGCGGCATCACCTTCTACCCGGGCTGGGGCGACCAGCACAGCAGCACGCTCAGTGATCCGGTGCTGCGGTCGATCGGCGAGGCGCATGGCAAGTCGGCCGCGCAGGTGATGTTGCGCTGGCACCTTCAACAGGGCCGCTCTGCCATCCCGAAGTCGGTCAGGCCTGCCCGCATCGCGGAGAACTTCGACATCTTCGGTTTCGAGCTGTCCGGAGAGGAACTGGCGGCCATCGACGCGCTCGACACTGGCATCCGCGGTGGCCCTGACCCCGAAAGTTTCACGCTCGAAGAGCATGGCTTTCCCATTCCCGAGGCCTGAAAGTCCAGGCGGTCGGACAGAGAGGCCGCGTTACAGGAAATTCTGTTCCAACTTCTGTGCGACCCCTGTACGCCAGCAAATGTTCATGGCATAGACAAAATGGCGCCTCCGGTTGAGGGGATGAGGGTTACAGGAAACATCAGGGCGGACAACAGGGAAAGACGTCCAGTTGGGGAATACCTCAACTGGATAGATGACCTGTTGGAGCAGTCGTCATCCATTTCTGCATACTGGAAAGGTTGACCAGCACGCCGCCCGCCGCTTGCACCCCGCTGAGGCTGCCGCCAAGAAAGCAGGCCTTGCGCTCGCTGATTTCCGAGGCGAACGCCTCACGCTGGTGCTCTACGCCCTGCTGCCCAAGGGTGAAACGAAGCCCACCTATCTTCTCAGCAGTTCTGTCCGGTTGACTGTGACGGAAAAGCGCTGGGTAGAAGAGCACCAGGCCGCCGTGACCAAGCTGGGCACCTTCCATCCAGGCGAAACGTTGCGCCGCTCCAGACGAATGTGGTCCGGCAGAAGAAGTCAGTCGAACAGGGATGAAACATTTGACGCCCGGTGTATACCGGGGTATTGTTGAGAAATCAAGGCGACCTCCGGGTCGCTTTCTCTGTTACCTTGACGCCGGATCGGCAGAGTTGAGCATGTCTGATTGCCTGGCTGCGCTGCTGCCCGAAGCCACCCGGATGTACGAGCGGCTCACCTGAGCGACGGCCATAACAAGCTGGCGTAGGTGCGCGTGCAGGAACTCGTGACCCGCTTTCTGCCCTCTGCCCCAGCGGTTGTCTGCGATACCGGCCCGCATGCCCTGTGGCGGGCGGAGCGTGGCTCCACTGTGCACCTGTTCAACTGAGCAAAGACACTGTCATGAACATCGTTCAACGGGTTCAGCTTGCCGACTCTTCAGTCGACGAGGTCACTTGACGCGGACGCACTCTTAACGTTGTGCCTCTGCTCTCTGTTGAGCTGCCGCGAAGACGTCGTGAGCGGACGTGCGTCCCTCGAAGCGTTCGGCTCCCTCGACCCCAAAACCGATCCAGTGCGAGTTCACGCCATCATAAATGTCCTCGAAGGCCCAGGTCTGACCACGTGGAAAGCCCATCTGCTCCAGCGTGGCTATCCACGCGTCGCGCGGCAACGCCTGCGCCTTGACTTCCCGCCCCAGCACCCCGCCCAACTGCGCCGCCACCTCATCTGGACTCACCATCGATCCCAGTTCGATCACGCGTCTTCCTGTCCAGGCTGGGCCTGTCAGCAGCGTTGCCGCCTCCGTGCCGATGTCTTCCGTGGCGGTCATCGGCGACTTCTCGCTGGTTCTGGCGTAGAACACCGTCAGCGTGCCGTCTTTGGCGGTGTGCAGGCCGTGGAGAAAATTCTCGTAGAACGACCCCGCCCGGATGTAGGCATGGGGATACGGAAGGTCAATCAGTGCCCGCTCCAGAAGCGAGAGTGGCGTGATTGCCCCCAGACCGCTGGTCTTCTCCGCACCGTTGGATGAAAGCACCACCAGTCTCGGGAGCGACACCGCCTTGAGCGCTTTGGTATACGCCTCAATCAGTCGCGTCGACTCCGCGAAGTCGCGTGAGGGCTGATACACCGGAGGAAGCATGATGAACGCCCCTTCGACGCCCTGAAGTGCTTGCGTGATCACATCGGCATCATGCCACTCGCCACGGATCAGCTCGACGCCCTGTTCGGCCCAGTCAAGTGCCTTGGCAGGGTCACGCACCAGCGCCCGCACCTTCTGGTCTTGCGCAAGCAGATGCCGCGCCACCACACTGCCGATCCTGCCTGTTATCCCCATCACAAGAAACATGGTCATCTCCTTTTGTTGAGCTCTGGTTTGCACCAGCCGGCCAAGCTTGTTGTTCCACGCTGTAAGTCGCGTACCCGCAGGCGCATTCCTGCCGCGTCGGCAGTGCTGTTCAGCGTATAGACAGTTGCCTTCCTGTTAAAGTCGTGAGGTTATCCTGTTATAATCCTTCACAGCGTGACGGTGAACACCACCAGCAAACTCGGCAACTACCTCCGAACCAGACGCACCGCGCTCGATCCAGCCGTGTTCGGGTTTCCAGCGGGCAGGCGGCGTACCCCAGGGCTGCGCCGTGAGGAAGTGGCGCTGCGTGCCAACATCAGCCCTGCCTGGTATACCTGGCTGGAACAGGGACGTGGGGGCGCACCGTCCGCCGACGTTCTGAATCGCCTCTCCCGCGCCTTGATGTTGACCGAGATCGAACGCGAACATTTGTTTCTGCTCGGACTGGGCCGCCCACCGGAGGTTCGCTACCGGGGGGATGACACCGTCACCCCGCGGTTGCAACGCCTGCTCGACGCCTTGCTCTACAGCCCCGCGATCGTCAAGACGGCGACCTGGGACGTGCTGGCCTGGAACCGTGCCGCTGCACTGGTGCTGACCGATTACGGCCGGGTACCAGCGGAAGAGCGCAACGTCTTGAGGCTGCTGTTCTGTGATCCTCAGATTCGCGCCGTCCAGGCAGAGTGGGAGCAGGCTGCTCGCAGTGTGGTCGCGGCCTTCCGAATCGATGCCGCTCGAGCGGGGGCAGAAGCAGAGGTCAAGCCGCTCGTCGACGAACTCTGCGAACGGAGCCCTGAGTTTGCCGCGCTGTGGGGTGAACACCACGTCCAGTCATTCGAAGGAATCGTCAAGCGTGTGCATCATCCACTGTCAGGGCTGATCGCGCTCGAGTACTCGTCCTTGGCCATCGACGGACGACCTGACTTGGCAATGGTGGTCTATACCCCGGTGACAACGCGAGACCGGCAGGCCGTCCAGTCACTCCTCGAATCCGCCGACGATCAGCCGTTGCAGGAGGTGGCGATGCTGGGCCGCGCGTGAAGACAGAGCCCAGAGGCGAGTGCTCGGCGTTCCTGACGGATGAAGGCCGTGGTCAAACGGCGCAGAATCTGTGCCAGGAAGGGCTTCGCTCAGGTAAATACCGTTCGGCACGTTCCACAGATTGATTTGACCGGTGACACATCGCTTGACGTACAAAAATTTCGGCATCGTGTCTTGACCCCTTTTGTGCATGCTCTGGGGTAGGCGAACCGCCTGTTTGGAACCAACCCGGTTCAGTTCCAAGCCGCACCAGGATGGAAGCTTTGGCGAACTCACCTCAACGGGTCGGGATTTCAGACCAGCAGAGCGCCACAGCGAACCCAGACGATGGTCCGGTGGAGATCAAGGTGCAGCCAGGTTATCGTGGTGCTGAGCCTCCGCCTTGACCGTGATCTGACCGCTCTTCCAGGCGACCCGGTCTTTCTGCCCCCAGTGCGCCCAGAACTCCTGTGGCGCCGCCTGCACCACGCCACCTTCGAAACCCGAGCGTGCTCCCGCCCATCCTTGACCTTGTCAACAATGGCAGCCCAGAGAAGATCTTCAGCAGGGTGGCGCTACGAGCTGATTATCAGCACCAGGGCGGGGCATACCAGGTTACCCGGGCCGTACGGCGACCAGGAGAGTCGCAAGGCCCTGATCTCCAGCCTCGACCAGGGCGTGCGGCGGACGGGCCAGCCGTATGGTTCCTGGCTGGCGCGCTGATGCGGCGACTCCTGAATGTCCCGGTCGCTGAGAGGCTACCGGTGGTAGCGCCAGACGGCGTGCTGGATGATGCTGATCAGGAAGTGGTGGCGATAAGGGGTCAGCCGCGGCGGGTCAGTCCCAAGCGCGGTTGAGGCAGCGTACCTCTTTCGAATCTGGTATGAAAATCGTCAGAGGCAAAACCTATCCTGGAATCAAATGAAATCAGGCCCCTCTTTTCACTTCGTCATTCATCGGTCGCTATGACGACATCCCATTTTTGTGAATGCCATTTTCCGCCGACCCGCGCACTCGAGGCGGTCACCAAACTCGCCATCTCACCCGATTCCGACCATGTCGCACGACGGTTCTCCCTCATGCTGCATGCGCATCACCTTCCGTTCGAACAGCACCATCGGGTCGTCACGGTCGATGTCTCCGATCCTCGCCCACTCCAGACATTGATCTCGGCCATGACCGATGCTGATCTTCAGAGTTTGAAAGCACTGCCGATCACAAGTCAGGGCCCTCAGAGTTTTGAAGTCAAGCCCTTACGCTTATGGCTTCAGTACCTGACGACTCTCTGGTTTCCAGAGGCAGCACGTCACCTGGTCTTCCACGCACAGCCGATCGTCCGGCTCTCTGATGGGCAGGTCTTCGGGTACGAGGCGCTGGTTCGCGCACGCGTGCGGGAGACAGCTTTCGGGGCGGGGGAGTTACTGGACGCCGCCATCGCCCATGGCCAGACACGCGCGTTCGATGCCCTGGCGAGAACCACTGCCATCCGCCAGATCTACCCGCAACTTGCTCCTGGACAGCACCTGTTCATCAATTTCGCTCCAGGAGTCATTTACAATCCGGACATCTGTCTTCAGACCACTTTTCAGGCGTGCCGGGAGGTCGGCGCGGATTTTTCCCGTCTAGTCTTTGAGATCACTGAAGGCGAAGCGTTTCCAGATCTGACGCTGCTGCGTTCGATCCTGCAGCGGTATCGCAGTGAAGGCGCACAGGTGGCGCTCGATGATCTGGGCTCCGGGCATACCAGCCTTTCCTATCTCGCTGAGCTGCGCCCAGACATCGTCAAACTCGACCGGGCACTGATCAGGGAGATCGGGCATTCGGCGCCAAGTCGGCAATTGATCCGGGCGCTCACCACCTACGCGCATGATCTGGGAAGTCAGGTGGTCGCGGAAGGCATCGAACAGGTAGACGAACTCGAAGCCGCTCAGGAAGCGGGGGTAGATTTCGTGCAGGGCTATTACCTGGGACGCCCGAGTGCACCTCCACAGGGCGTCACTCCTGACGCCCTCCGGTACTGGAATGAGGCACGTGCATGATCTCAGTCCCCACTCTGAGCACTGACCAAGAGCTGAGGCCGATTCTCGATCAGATGAATATCGGCGTGGTCATCACCAATGCCGCGCGCAAGATCGTTTACGTCAACGCGACCTTCACGCGGGAGACCGGCTACGCAC
>Ga0160427_10000563_pt1 | contig 22245 bp, 18 predicted proteins | sample SolpanmetagenomL_FD_108194 | JGI IMG/M metagenome (GOLD analysis project Ga0160427, IMG submission 108194) | Solar panel surface microbial communities from Lawrence Berkeley National Laboratory, California, USA - L | ecosystem: Engineered > Built environment > Solar panel > Unclassified ...
AGAAAAATAAAGTTGGCTAAGCGTCTGTTCGGCACTGTTGTACGTACATAGGTTCGGCTTGGCTAAGCCAACTGCCGCAGCTACGAAAAGTGGAGAAAAGAACGGGTAGGCGAGCCGGATTTCCCGCCGGTGGTTTATCTTTGTTTAAGATTCTGCTACGAACCCTTCTACAACATGACTTCTCTGGAATTCACCTCCCAAGTGCAGAAAATTTCGTCCTCGTTGCGCCCTGTGGCCATGAACCTCACCCGCGATGCGGATGACGCGAAGGACCTCGTACAGGAAACGTTGCTGAAGGCGCTGCTCAATAAGGATAAGTTTAAAGCGGGTACTAATTTGAAGGCGTGGTTGTACACCATCATGCGCAACACCTTCATTAACAATTATAACAAGATAACCAAGCGTAGCTCCAACATCGACTCGACGGAGTACTTCCAGTACTTCAACACCGATGAGAACTACATTACGCACAACGGCGCTACCACCGACTTTGTGGTGCGCGACATCAACGAGGCCATTGCTAGCCTGGGCACCGACTACCGCACGCCCTTCATGATGTACTACATCGGCTACAAGTACCTCGAAATTGCCGAGAAGCTGCAAATTCCAATTGGCACCGTGAAGAACCGCATTCACATCGCCCGTAAAGACTTGAAGGCTGCCCTCAAAGTGTATGCGCCCGCTGGCGCTGACCGCGCTGGCAGTGTGCTGACCGAAGAAGCTGAGGACTAACTTGCCGCCTCGAATCCTGAAAGCCGCATCTTCCGTTCGTTCGGGAGGCGCGGCTTTTTTAATAACCTGAACGGCCTGTTAGCTGTCATGCAGGTAGCGGACTCCGCTCATCAAGTCTCTTACGCGAATACAGAATGCCGAATGCAGTAGTTATTGGAGCCGGTTTTGCGGGCTTGTCGGCCGCTACTACGCTGGCACAGGCTGGCTGGCAAGTAACGCTGCTGGAAAAGAATGGCGGCCCCGGTGGCCGGGCGCGGGTGTTTGAGGCCCAGGGCTTTACCTTCGACATGGGCCCGAGCTGGTACTGGATGCCGGGCGTTTTTGACGACTACTTCGGCAGGTTTGGCAAAAAGGTAGCCGATTACTACGAGCTGGTGCGGCTCGACCCGTCGTATCAAGTCATTTTTGAGGGCGATGACGCCGTGGACATCCCGGCTAGCATGGCCGAACTGCGACAGCTATTCGAAAGCCTGGAGCCCGGCAGCGCGGCGCGGCTCGATGCCTTTCTGGCCCAGGCCCAGTATAAGTACGAGGTTGGCATCAACAAATTTGTGCACCTGCCCAGCCGCTCAGTGCTGGAGTTTGTAGATTGGGAAATCGTGAAAGGCGCCGTGCGCCTCGACCTGCTGCAAAGCATGGCCAAGCACGCGCGCAAGTTTTTCAGCCACCCCAAGCTGCTCAAGCTCATTGAGTTCCCGGTATTGTTTCTGGGTGCCACGCCCGAGAATACCCCCGCCCTTTACTCGCTCATGAACTACGCCGACCTGGCGCTCGGTACCTGGTATCCCAAGGGCGGCATGCACCAGATAGTGCGCGGCATGGTAGCCGTAGCCGAGGAAATGGGCGTCAAAATCGAGTACAACCAGGAAGTGCGCGAAATCGTGGTAGAAAAGGGCCACGCCACGGGCGTGCGCACGGCCAGCGGCTTTTGGCCGGCGGCAGCGGTGGTGGCCGGGGCCGATTATCACCATATCGAGCAGCAAGTGCTGGCACCCGAGTACCGGCACTATTCGCCGGCCTACTGGGATGCCCGCACAATGGCACCGTCGTCGCTGCTCTTTTACCTGGGCGTGAATCGCCGGCTGGACAAGCTGCGGCACCATAACCTATTTTTTGACGAAGATTTCAGCCAGCACGCGCACGAGATTTACGAGGCGCCGCAGTGGCCCAGCCGGCCGTTGTTCTACGCCTCGGTACCCAGCATCACTGACCCCACGGTGGCACCGGCCGGCCAGGAAAACCTGTTTCTGCTCATCCCGGTGGCGCCCGACCTCGACGACCCTGAGGCCACCCGCGAAAAGTACTACCATCTACTGATGGACCGGCTCGAAAAGCATTGCGGCCACCCCATCCGCGAGCACGTGGTGTACAAGCGCAGCTACGCCCACCGCGACTTCGTGGCTGATTATCACTCCTTCAAGGGCAATGCCTACGGGCTAGCCAATACCTTGCAACAAACCGCCATCTTAAAGCCCACGCTGAAGAGTAAAAAGGTTGATAACTTGTACTTTACGGGCCAGCTCACGGTGCCGGGTCCAGGTGTGCCGCCGTCCTTGATTTCGGGCCAGGTGGTGGCGGGCGAAGTGCTTAAAGAAATTAAAAATTAAAAATTATGAATTAAAAACTGGCTGCTTTAGCACTCGAAAACGCAGTAGCCAAGAAGTGATTTTTAATTTTTAATTCTCAATTTTTAATTCAAAATGGACCACGAAGCCCTCTTCACTGATACCAGCCTGGCGTGTGCGCAACTCATTACGCGGCGCTACAGCACCTCGTTTTCGCTGGGTATTCGTACGCTGGACAAGGCGCTGCACCGGGCTATTTATGCCGTGTATGGATTCGTGCGCTGGGCCGATGAAATTGTGGACACCTTCCACAGCCGCGATAAGGCTGCCCTGCTGGCCGAATTTGAGGGCGATACCTACGCGGCCATCGCAGCGGGTTTCAGCCTGAACCCGGTGCTGCATGCCTTTCAGTGGGCCGTGAACACGTATCAGATTGACCACGAGTTTATTGACGCCTTCCTGCGGAGCATGGAAATGGACCTGGAGGATAAAAACTACCGCCAGGAGTTGTATGAGCAGTACATCTACGGCTCGGCCGAGGTGGTGGGGCTGATGTGCCTGCGCGTGTTTTGCCAGGGCCAGCCGGCGCTGTTCGAGCAGCTCAAGGCCCCGGCGCGACGGCTGGGTGCGGCGTTTCAGAAGGTGAATTTTTTGCGCGACATCCGGTCCGACTACGAGGAGCGGGGCCGGGTGTACTTCCCCGGCCTGCGCTACGAGCAGTTTGACGATGCGGCCAAGCGGGCGGTGGAAGCCGATATTCGAGCCGATTTTGAGGCTGCTTATGTGGGCATTCAGCAGTTGCCGCGTCCGGCGCGGCTGGGCGTGTACCTAGCCTACATCTACTACCTCAAGCTGTTTCACAAGCTGCGGCAGGCGCCCGCCACCCAGGTCCTGGCCGAGCGCGTGCGCCTGCCCGATAATACCAAATTGTTGCTGCTAGCCGGCTCGTGGCTGCGCTACCGCCTGCGGGCGGTGTAGGGCCGGCGGGGCACTATGCGAGCGCCGCCGGCGTTGGGGCAGCAGGAGCAGGGCGGTAACATCCGCGCTGCCCGTAGCTTTGCACCCATGAAACTACTGCTTGTTCTTACCCTGTTGAGCGCGTTGCCGGCAGCTTCTGGCGCGGTAGCCATTCGCCCCCTCTCCCGTACTGCCCCTATGTCGCCCTACCAGCCGGCCGCCCTGCGCCGCCATTATGAGCAAGCCGCCGCCGGCAAGGAAGCCGGCGAAAAGTTTTATAACCTACTGCGCGACTACACCGGCCAAGATGCGCTTGTGCTGGGCTATAAGGCTGCTTCCGAAGCCATTAAGGCCCGCGATGCCTCGATGCTCAATAAGCTCACCTACGTGCAGCAAGCCGCCAAAACCTTTGACCAAGCGGTGGCGCTAGATGGCGGCAACGCCGAAATCCGCTTCCTGCGGTTTTCCATTGAGAGCAACCTGCCACCCTTCCTGGGCTTGAGCAAGCACGTAGATGCGGATAAGGCTTTCTTGCTGGATGCGGCTTTGCAGCACCCCGGCTCGGGCATGGATGCGGAGGCGTTTCAGACGGTGCGCGGCTTCCTGGTCGACCGCAAGCACGTGAGCGACGACGACGCGCAGCGCCTGGCCCGGGTAAAAAGCTAGGCAGAATTTGCGTCGTAACGTTCAGAATTTGGGCCTCTAGCGATAACCTTACGGGGTAGTTGGGAGTTAGCTTCGAGCTATGCAGTTTGGTTTACACCTCAGCGTCCGCATTGACCCCAACTCCGGCTTTTGCTTTGGCGTGATATACGCCATTCAAATGGCCGAAGACCTTCTCGAAGAGCAGGGGTATCTTTATTGCCTGGGCGATATTGTGCACAATGATGAAGAAGTGCAGCGCCTCGAAAACAAGGGCCTCCGCATCATCGGCTACGAGCAGCTGGCGGGCCTGCGCAATGAAGCGGTGCTCATCAGGGCGCACGGCGAGCCGCCGAGCACCTACCAGCAGGCGATGGAAAACAACCTGACCCTCATCGACGCCAGCTGTCCGGTGGTGCTCAAGCTGCAAAACCGTATAAAGACGAGCTTCGACCGGCGCGAAAAAATATATATCTACGGCAAGCACGGCCACGCCGAAGTGCTGGGCTTGCTGGGCCAGACGAGCGGCGAAGCCGTAGTGTTTGAAAATCTGGACGAGCTGCTGCGGCACGAGTTGCCGACGGATATCACGCTCTACAGCCAGACTACAAAAAGCACAGATTCCTTCTATCGCATTAAAAATGAGCTGACTGCACGCGGGTATAATATCAATGCCCACGACACCATTTGCCGGCAGGTGAGCAACCGCGACCTGGATTTGCGGCGCTTCGCAGCCAAATTTGACCAGGTTGTATTCGTGTCGGGCACCAAAAGCTCGAATGGTAAGGTGCTCTACCAAGTGTGTAAGGACACGAACCCACTGACGCACTTCGTGTCAAACGTCGAGCAGATTTGCGCTAGTTGGTTTGCGCCGGGGCAGTCGGTAGGCATCTGCGGGGCTACCAGCACGCCCATGTGGCTAATGGAGCAGGTGCGCGATGCGCTGGAGCGCTTTTAGTCCGACCCGCAGAGGTATTGGATTAAGTAGATTCCAGAGACGACTTTTTTGGTTGGTTGCTGGTTAAGCAGGTAGCAGCCTTCAGGCTTTCGTATGGAACCCACTACCAATACCCCAACCATTTATTACCAGTCGGCGCCTTCAAAAGCTGTGCAGTCCGAAAAAGCTGCGGTTCGGCTAGTTCGTCCGGCGCCGCTGGCCGGTAAGGGTGTGCTGGCGGCTGCCCTGATTATGGCGAGCTGGGCCGGGCTGCTGGCGTTTTTGCTGGCCGGCTACCGGCCCGACTGGCATTCGCCCGCCCCCTACTTGCTGGCGCTGCTGCAAACGCATTTATATACGGGCCTTTACATCACGGCTCACGATGCTATGCATGGCGTAGTGAGCCCCAACAAGCGGCTGAATAATGCCATCGGCACGGTGTGCGCGCTGCTTTTTGCCTATAACTGGTTTCCGCGCCAACTGCCTAAGCATCACGACCACCACCGCCACGTGGGCACCCAGGCCGACCCCGACTTTCACCCCGAAGACCACGCCGGCTTCCTGCCCTGGCTGGCCCGTTTCGCCTGGAACTACGTGACCTGGTGGCAGGTGCTGCTGATGGCTGCCACGTACAACGTGCTGAAAAGCTGGTTTCCGCAGGCCAATGTTATTGCCTTCTGGATGGTGCCGGCGGTGCTGGCTACGTTACAATTATTTTTCTTCGGCACGTACCTGCCGCACCGGGGCGAGCACGAGGCTGATAATAAGCACAAGTCGCGCAGCCAGCTCCGGCATCACCTATGGGCATTTGTGAGCTGCTACTTTTTTGGCTACCATTATGAGCACCACGACCAGCCATACCTGCCGTGGTGGCGGCTGTGGCGCACTAAGTAGGCCGGCAGCCTGCCGAGGCTGGAGGTTTGGCTAAAAAAGTACTGCGGGCTTCCGGGGCGCCAGTAGCGACACTTGCTACTGGCGCCCCGGAAGCCCGCAGTACTTTTTAGGGTTTCGAAGAGGTTGCGGCCGCTACTTGGTTGGCGTCCAGCGCGTCTGGCGCCAGGTGGCCTGTTCTTCCTCGGTGAGAAAAGTCCAGGCTACGAAGCGGCTTTTCTTCTGGCCCTGGGCCATCTCGATGGTTTTTACCTGCACCGCTTCGGCTTGCTGTAAGAAGTAATAGGCACTGCGCAGGGTAACTTTTTGGGAGACGAGCGCCGTGTACCAGTAGCTGGCTTTGGGCAACTGGCGGCTTTCGGCAATGAGCTGGCGCAGAAAGGCTTCTTCGCCGCCGGGGTACCACAACTCGTTGCTCTGGCCGCCAAAGTTGCGCGTGGGCTCCCCGGCGCGGCTGCGGCTATGGCCAAGGTTATCGGTTTTGCGCTGGGTAGCGGCGGCCGCCTCGCTGGCCGAGGCGTGGAAGGGCGGGTTGCAGATGGTAGCGTCAAAGACCTCACCGGGCTTGACGATGCCGGCCAGCATGTGCTGCGGGTCGGGCTGCTGGCGGCAGTCGATGGCGCCGGCCAGCGCCGGGTTGGCCGCCACCAGCTGGCGCGAGGCGCGCAGGGCCAGCGCATCGGTATCGCTGCCCACAAAGCGCCAGCCATACTCGCGGTGGCCCAGGATGGGGTAAATGCAGTTGGCGCCCACGCCCACGTCGAGCACCCGCACCCCGCGGCCGGTGGGCACCACGCCATCATTGCTTTCGGCCAGCAAGTCGGCCAAGTAATGGATATAATCGGCCCGGCCGGGAATGGGCGGGCAGAGGTAGCCGGCTGGAATATCCCAGGTATCAATGCCGTAGAAATGCTGCAGCAGTGCCTGGTTGAGCGCCTTCACGGCAGCGGGGTCGGCAAAGTCAATGGAGGTGCTGCCGAACTCATTGGCCCGCACGAAGGCCGCGAGTGCGGGGCTGCCTTGCACGAGCTGCACAAAATCATAGCGGCCCCGGTGGCGGCTGCGCGGGTGTAGCTGGTCTTTGTCGGCGGGCGGGGTGGAAGGTTTTTTTTTCATGGAGCAAGCAAAAAAGAAAGCAGGCCGCCTGGACGGGCAGCCTGCTAGGGTGGCCACTGGCGACTGGGCCAGCGGCAAAAGTCGGCACGAAAAGGCTAGCCGGGCGCTAGTGCGTGGCGGCCGTTTTTTTGCAGCATTCGGGCAGACGGTCGTAGGCGCGGGCATCGGCCGTGACGTTATCGGCGTCGTAGCCGGTTTTTTGCACGGCGGTGCGCAGTACTTCGGCGCTCGTTTTGGCCGGGTTGTAGGTTACGGTGAGGACTTTACTGGGCACATCGAGGTTGGCCGCCTGCACGCCTTTTTCATAGGCCAGGCTTTTTTCGAGGCGTGCCTTACACATGTCGCACACGGCCGAGGTTTTGAACTGCACCATTTCGGTGCCTTTTTTGGCCGGGCTAGCAGCGGCTACGGGGGCCGTCTGGGCCTGGGTGGCGGGGCCAGCCAAGCTCAACAGCGCGAGCAGAGAAAATGCGGAAGCTTTCATAAAGTCGAAAATGAATTAAGCAGGAAATAAGTTGCGAAAAGCTGCGCGCTACGGCTACTCGATGCGATACCGGAGGCCGGCGTAGGTGAGGCGGCCGTACACGGGGCCCCAGACCATAGCCGCGTCGAAGCCGGCGCTAAAGGGCGTGGCCGCGTTCTGGATAGGGTCGGGCTGGCGGTAGTTGGTGAGGTTTTCGACGCCCACATACACTTCGAGGCGCTTGAAGGCGCGGGTGAGCTGGGCGTTGAGCGCGGCGTAGCGCGGGGCGTATTCGAGGCCGGTGGTGCCGGTGCCGTGGGCGTGGCCGCCCCCGATGCCATCGGCGGGCAGGTGGGCCAGCGGGCGCTCGCCATACCATTGCACCGTAAAATCGGCGCGCCACTTGTCGAAGGCCGAGGCGTAGCCCAAGTTTAGGAAGGCGCGGTTTTGGGGTGTGAGGGGCTTGGGTAGGAGCTGGCCAGCGTAGGTGCTGCGCACGTCGAGCCACTTGTAGGCGGCTTTCACTTGCAGCCCCTTGAGGGGCTCGGCTTGCACCTCAGCCTGGGCGCTGTGGGCGAAGGAGCGGGCGCCCGGCGTCAGGTTATCCAGCACAATATATTGCGGCGTGGTGTACATATCGGCCACCAACTGGTTCTGAAACACTGTGCTGTAGTAATCGACCACGAACGTAGCCGGCCGGCCTAGCACCTGGAAGTACTGCGTGAGCGAGCCGCCCACATTCCAGGCCGTTTCGGGGCGCAGGTTGGCGGCGATGTAGAACTGCCGGGCGCTGGCCAGTACCGACGCGTTGTCGGCAATGGGGTTGGGCACCCGGAAGCCGCGCCCGGCCGACAGCCGCAGCGAGGTGGCCGGGCGCACGTCGTACTTGAGGTTGAAGCGCGGCGTGAGCTGCCAGCCGTAGAGGTTGTGGTAGTCGGTGCGCACGCCCAGCACGGCCGTCAGGTTGCGGGTGTTGGCGTAGGTGTACTCGGCAAAGGCGCCGGGCACGCGCTCGGTGCGCGCCAGTGTCTGGCGGGCGCCCACAATCTCGGGCGTGCCAATGCTGAGGCGCTCGCGGTAGTCGTCGTATAAGAAGCTCAGGCCCGTGCGGTAGGTATGCATGGTGTTGCCCAGTACGCTCTGAAACAGCAGGGTAGCCTGGCCCGTGTTCTGGTGTCCGTCGTAAAAGCGTGGCCCGGCGGCCTCCTGAAACGAATAGGCCGAGGTGAAATCGTGGCTCGTACCATTCGCCAGCAGGCCCAGGCTCTGAAACGGCCGGCCCGGCCAAGTGTAGGAAGTGCGGGCCTGCGCTGTGTAGCGGTCAGTGGTTTGGGTGGTGCCGTAGGCGGCGCGGTAGGCATCGGGGGCGTCTTCGCGGAAGGCGAGCTGGCCGCCCTGGCGCGTTTCGCGGATGGCGCCCACGCCCAGCTCGGCCACGATGCCGGTGCCCGACTTGTACTTGATTTTGTCGTAGCCGTTGAGTTGGGTAGCGAGCGGCAGGTCCAGAAAGCCATCGCTGTTGCGGTCCACGCGGTTGCCGAGGTGGTCGGTGTGCAGCAGCAGCACGTTGCTCCACTTCTTGTTGAAGCGCTGCGAGGCTACGGCGTTGAGGTCAAATTTGCCGAGGTCGTTGACGTAGGTATTCAGCAGCAGTTGGTCGGTGAGGTCAGGCTCTTTGAGCTGCACGTTTACCTGGCCCGAAATGCCCTCGTAGCCATTCACCACCGAGCCCGTACCCTTGATGATGTCGATGCTGCCAATCCAGGGCCCCGCCAGATAGCCGAGCCGGTAGGGCGCCGATAGCCCGCGCAGGGCCGGCTGGTTGTCGATGGTGAGCAGCGAATAGGCCCCGTCGAGCCCCAGCAGCTGAATCTGCTTGGCGCCACTCACCGCGTCGGCCGTGCTCACTTCCACGGCGGCGTTAGTTTCGAAGCTCTCGGCTAGGTTGCAGCACGCCGACTTGGTAAGGTCGCGGGCGCTGATGGTTTGCATACTACTCACCGACTTGGCCGAGTAGGCCAGGGCCTTGGCCGTCACGGTCACCTCGTGGAGGGCCGCGCCGCCTTGCAGGGCTACCCGCAGGTAAGGCGTGGCGCTGGTGGGCACGGCCACCGTATCGGCGGTGTAGCCCAACGCGCTGATGATGAGGCGCGGGCTAGCCTGCGCCGGAAAAGGCAGCACGAAGGCACCCGCGCCATTGGTGGTTGTGCTGGCGCCGGTGGCGCCGCTGGGCAGCAGCCAGCGCACCACGGCGCCGGGCAGGGGGCCAGCGGGGTCGCCAGCCTCCCGCACTTCGCCGCGTACGGCGGCGCCGCTTTGGGCGCGGGCCAGCAGCGGCAGGCTGCCAAAAAGCAGCAGTAAGAAACGCGGACTAATTCCGCTGAGTAAGCTCATCTTGTCTGAAGGGTAGCGATTTCGGAAAACATACGCCCGGGCTTTGCCGCCCGGACTTGCGGTTTCTCAAAAAAAGCTAGACTACCAGCGTGCAGTGCCGCACCAGCAGCACGCGCCCGGCCCGGGCCACACCGGGCGGCGATGAATTGGCGGCCGTGCCCACAGCCACGCCGGCCGCTAGCTGCGCCGACGCTACGCAACCCGCCCACAGGGGCGCGGGCAGCAAGGCCGGCGGGAGCAGCGGTGGTGGCTCGGGCAGCCACTTGGCCAAGCCCGCGTCGGCGCTTTGGGCGCTGAGCTTGTGGTGCAGGTGGCTGATGTCGCAGCAGCCGGTGGCGCGCCGCTTGCCGCAGGGGCGGCCGGGCTTGTCGGCGGGGGAATTGCCTTCGTGGCTAGCCAAGCTGGGCAAGCTGAAGGCCAGCGTGCTGCGCCCGCTAATGCGGCAGCGGTGCCGCTCGGCCGTGAGGCCCACCGACGTAGCCAGCACCAGCAGGGCCAGCAAGGCACTCAGCAAACGGTGACGGTAGGGGTGGGGGCGCGGCATAGCCCCGCAAAGATACGGCCCGCCCACTTGCTACTGGTGTGCAAATCGGCGGGCCGCAGGGTGCAGAATTGGGCAGTAGCGCAAATTTTTTAGTCCGCGCTACTGCGTTGGGCTACCGAGCCGCTGACCTGCGCGGGCTACAACGCCCACGCTACTTCTTGGCAGCTTTCACTTGCTCGTAGGCTATTTTTTGGAGCTTAACCGCTACCTCAGGCGCAATGCCGAGGGTGGCGGCAGCCTGCTCGCGGGCACCCAGCTTGCGTGGGTCTTGGCCGGTGATTTCGGCCAGCAGCACGCAGGCGTTGAGGTAGGCGCCGTAGGGGCTGGGGTGGTAGTGGTCGCGGCCCCAGAGGTCTACCTTGCCGGGCTCGGGGGCATCGTAGGGGTTAGGGTCGGCCAAGCCCTGGCGCACGGCGCGCAGCCAGGCATCACCGGCCGGGGCTACGCCCGCAAAGTGCTTATCCTGCCCGGCCTCCTGGTAGTAGGCGCGGTGCAGGTCGGTGGTCATCGAGTCGAGGGGCTGGCCGGTGTAGCTTTTGCCCTCAGGGTAGGTGAGGTCGGCCCGCGCCCAGGTCTGGTACAGGTACACCTGGGCGTGGGGGCTGGCAGTGTGCACGGCCTGTTCGAGCTTAGTAGCATACTCAAAAAACCGCGCCGGCTGGCCGCCGTGGCGGGTGGGCACGGGGCCAGTGCTGTAGTCGTGCAGCACCACCTTATCCCACTTCGGCTGCTGAATAATGGCCCGCACGCTGTCGTAGTGAAATTGCAGCGTTTGCCCGCTAATGGCTTCCAGGTGCACCTCATACTGAAGCCCCGCCTCGTCGGTCAGCTTCTTAAAAATGCCCGGAATGCCTCCCCACGGCCCCGCCTCGTGCTCATACTGGCGCCGCCGCTGGCCGGTGCGGTCGGGCGTAAAGTTTTCGTCCGTAACGGCCGCCGCGTTGTACGTGAGCACGGGCTGAAAAGCCCCGTGAAAAAAGCTATTGCCCACAAAAAGGATAACGGTCGGCTTGGGAGGTGCCGCCGGGCAGGCCGCCAGCGGGGCAACCGCACCTGCCAATAGGGCGGTTGCCAGGGTAGCGAAGGAAGTGCGAAGCGACATGAACTGGTAGAAAAGAGAAGGCAAGGTAGCCCCGCCGCGCCTGGCTAGGGCGCAAAATCGAGGTGCTGGTTGAAGAACGGCAGCACCTGCTGGTACATGCGCCCCGTGGGCCCCATGATGCGGCTGCCGTGGGTGCCCTCGTACTCCTGGGCCGTGTGCCGGATGCCGTACACCATCAGTAAATTGCTAAAGGCCAGGCAGGTGGGCGGAATGTGCGTTACCTCATCCTGCTTGCCCCAGTCGAAGGCCAGGGCCCGCAGCTGGCGCAGGCTGGCCGGGTGTATTGGTAGGGTGTAGGTGGGCGTGGCCAGCACCCAGCGTGCCAGCACGGCATCGCGCCGGGCCAAGCTATCGGCCCCTAGCGAGCCTGGAAAATTGGCCCCAAATGGTGCCGCCTTCGGATTGGGTGAGAAGGCCCGGGCGAGCGAGGCCGCCATAAAGACCGGGTGGCTGCGCTGGGCCTCGGCGGCGCTGGTCGCGCGCAGGGCTGGCCCCACGCCCGCGCCGGGCAAAAAGGTGGGGTGCGGCCCGATGAAGGCGGGGCTCAGGGCGTAGGCGGCGGCCCAGGTGCCAGGGTAGGCCAGGGCCAGCCGCAGGGTGCCCCCGCCGCCCATCGAGTGGCCGGCCAGGCCCCGGCTGCCGGGCCGAGCCAGGGTGCGAAACTGCTTGTCGATGAATGCGATAAGCTCGCGGGCCGTGAAGTCGGCCCAGGGGCCGTTGGTGGCCGAGTTAGCGTACCAACTGCCGCCGAAGCGCGTTTGCTCATTGGGTACCACCACGAGCAGCGGCCGGATTTGCCCGGCCGCAATGGCTTGGTCGAGCAGCACCCGCATGCCATCCTGGTTGAAAATCAGGCTGTCATTCCAGGTAAAGCCGTGCAGGTAGTACAGCACCGGGTAGCGCTGGCCGGCGTTGGCATCGTAGCCGGCCGGTAGGTACACGCTCACGCGGCGGCGCGGGTTTTCGCCGCCGGGGTTGCCATGCAAGAGCTTGGAATCGAGGTACGTGACGACCACGCGGCCGGCGGGCGGGGCCGGCTGGGCGGCTAGCCGCAAGCTGGCGACGAGCAGGAGGAGGAAATAGAGGCTTCTCATCTGTTACTTCTTTAGCTCCGTCTTTAGCGCCCCTATTACCTCCGGGTTCGGTACGCAGTTCTTAAACTGGATATTCTCCAGCACCATCGGCAAGTCGGCGGCGCTCTTCACATCTACTAAGTAGGGTGGCTTGATGCGCAGCAATGCCGCAATCGGCTTGTCACTGAAGCGCTTATACGTCCAGCTGCACCAGCCAATACCCACGCTGTGGAGGTTGTGGGCGGCTTCCCCCATCCACTGGGCCGAGTTTTCGCCGGTTTCGCCCACCCACACCGGTACCTGCTGGCTTTCGCGGAAGCGCACGAGGTTGGCGATGGTGCCGAGCTGGTTGGCGTCGGGGTTGCTGGCATCCACGGCGTTGCTGAGTGGATACTTGGGTAAGATGCTGTAGCGGTGCGAGTTATACACCAGGTTCTCCGAGTGGGAGAAGGTCTTCTTCTCGATACCGTTGTAATTATTGCCGTAGCCGTTGCCCTCCAGCAACAGCAGGTGCTGGTCGCCCTCGGCGCGCACCGTGTTGATGAGCTTCTCCAGCATCACCTGGATGGCCGCGTTGCCGCCGGGCACGTTATTGGGCTCGTTGATAAGGTCGTACATGGCAATGCGGCCATCGTTTTTGTAGCGGCGGGCCAGGGTTGCCCACAGGCCATTGGCCAGCTCCTGAAACACCGGCTCCTGCCAGAAGTCATTGGGCTGCAAGGCGTCGGCAATGTTGGTGTCGGTGCCCTGGGCGCCGGGTGCGGCGTGCAGGTCAAGCACCACGTAGAGCTTATTAGCCGCGCACCAAGCCAGCGTTTTGTCGATAATGCGAATGGCTTCGAGCTTGGCGGGCTCTTTGAATAGCTCGCCCTTTTGCTGCCACTCCCGCAGCTTGGCTACGTAGTCGGCGTAGGGCACGGTGCCGCGTATCACGCCGTTGCGCACGGCGCGCTGGGCCGGGGTCAGAAACAGGTCGTAGTGCAGCGGCAGCCGAATGCAATTAAAGCCTTGCTGGGCAATGAAATCTATATCGGCCTTCGTGACAAAGTTATCGCGGTACTGCTGGTAGAATTTTTCCACCTGCGCATCGCTCAGGCCGGCGCCGTACAACACCTTTTTTACCGAGCCCTGGGTGCCGCCGTAGCCGGGCTTCATCATGTAGCCTTCCTGCAAAAGCCAGCCGCCCAGGTTCATACCTTGCAGCAGCACTTCGTGGCGCTGAGCATCCACGATTTTGGGGCCTTCGGCGCGGAGCAGGGGGCTGGCGGTGGTCTGGGCTAAAGTAGGCAGGCTAGCCAAAAGGGCTAGCGAAAACAGCGGGCGAAAACGCATGCAATGGGATGAAAAAAGGCGGTACTGAAAAAAGCAGAATTCAAGAAAAGGTCCTAAAGCAAGAACGTCATGCTGAGCTTGTCGAAGCATCTCTACCGCGCCGTTGGATGAGGGCCCCTGGCGGCGTGGTAGAGATGCTTCGACAAGCTCAGCATGACGTTGTTTTTTTGCTTGTAATCAGTTAGTTGATTACGTAAGTGGCCATCGAGTGCGGGGCGGCGGTGGTGGTGGCGGCCTGGCCCTTTATCCAGAGCTGGAAGTCCTGGGGCTTGTCGGCGCTGTTCATCACGACCACGGCCAGCTTGCCGTCGGCGTTGCGGAAGGCGGTGGCTTGCAGCCAGTCGCGGTTGGTGGTGGTGGCTACGCGCTTGGCGCCGGGGCGCACAAACTTGGAGAAGTGCCCGATGTAGTAGTAGGCGTTGGTGTAGATGAGCTTGCCGGCCTTGGTGTCGGCGATGACGGGGGCGAAGCAGAAGTTGCCCGTGTGGTTGGGGCCGCCGGTTTCGTCGAGCAGGATGTTCCAGTCGGTCCAGCCCACGGTGCCGGCGTTGAAGTCGTTGATGAGCGAATTGCCGTAGCGCTCGCCCAGCTTCCAGTCATTCACCTGGTCAAACTGGAAGTTCTCCACGCAGCCCTCGGTGAACATGAGGTTGGTGTTGGGGAAGGCTTCCTTCACCCGGCGCTCGTTGTCGAAGAGCGGGCCGCTGGTGGTCCAGGTTTCGTACCAGTGGTAGCCGATGCCCCACACGTACTTGGCGGCGGCGGGGTCGTCGAGCACAGTGCTGGCGCGTTGGTAGAGCAGGTCGCGGTTGTGGTCCCAGGCGATGAGCTTTTTGCTGCCCAGCCCGGCCTTGGCCAGCGTCGGCCCGAGGTATTCCTTGATGAAGTCGCGCTCCTCCTCAGCCGTGTACAGGCACGACTCCCACTTCTGCGTAGCCATCGGCTCGTTCTGCACCGAGAGGCCCCAGATGGGCAGGCCCATTTTCTCGTAGGCCTGAATAAACTTGACGTAGTGGTTGGCCCAGGGCTGGCGAAACTCGGGCAGCAGCTTGCCACCTTTCAGCAGGTCGTGGTTGGTTTTCATCCAGGCTGGCGGGCTCCAGGGGCTCACAAAGAGCGTGAGCTTGCCACCCGCCGCCGCCGTGGCCTGCTTGATGAGCGGAATCTTGTACTGCTCGTCGTGCTTAACGCTGAACGACTTGAGGCTCGCATCATTGTCAGCCACGTAGCTGTAGCTGCCGCTCGAAAAGTCGCAGCTGGCAATGTTGGTGCGGGCCAGCGAGTAGCCGATGCCCTGGCTGGGGCTGTAGTAGGCTTGCAGCAGCTCCTGCTGCTGGGCCTTGGGCAGCTTGGCAAACACCTCGGCCGAGGCATCGGTGAGCGCCCCGCCGATGCCCAGCAGCGTCTGAAACTGGTGGCCGGGGTCCACAAACACGCACACCTGCGTCTCGACGGGCTGCGCGGCGGCCGCAAAGCGGAGGGCCGCGCCGGGGGCCAGCCGCTGGCTGGTGCCCTGGGCGGTAGTAAAGACCTGCGCCGTTTTGCCGGCGGCTGAGTAGGCCGGGGCGGAGGTTTGGGCAGCGGCCGGGGTTAGCCCGACGGCCGCCGCCAGCAGCGCGGCCGGCAGTAGCTTGGTAGTCATCAAGAAGAAAACCGGGTGGGAAAAGGGAAAAGCCAGCGCCGGAGCGCCTACCAAATATAAGTGGCCACCGCCCCAGCGTAGAGCGAGGTGTTCACGGCTTTACCTTTGTATTGAATATTAAAGCTTTGGAGCGTGCTGCCGGTGTTCAGCACCACGAGTACGCGCTTGCCATTGGGCGTTTTGTAAGCCACGTTTTGCAGGTTGCCCACCACATTGCTGGCGATGCGTACCGAGCCGGGGCGCACAAACTTGCTGCTGTGAGCTACGGTGTAGTAGGCCGGGTTGCGCATCACGGCGTCGCCGTTGACGGTGATGGCGCCAAGGCACTGGGTGCAGCCGCCCGGCGTGTGGGGGCCGTAGTACTGGTCGCTGGCCAGGTTCCACTCTATCACGTTGCGGCTCCAGTTGCGCACGGCCCCGATTTCCAGGTTCTGCACGTGGTAGCTCAGGTCGCTGGCAAAGTTGCCGGGCGCCTGCGTCCACAGCTCCGTGAAGTACACGTTTTTAGTCGGAAAGGCGTCGTGCACCTGGCTCAGCACCGTAATGGGCGCGTTGGGGCTATAAAAGTGAAACGCCGAGCCATCGACGTAGGGATTAGCCCCGGCATCGCCGAGTACGCTCAGCGGATAGTCGGTGCGGTCGGTATTGTGGTCGTAGGCGATAATCTTGGTCGTGAGTCCCGCCGCCTTGAATGCCGGCCCCACGTTGTTTTTAATAAAATTGGTTTGCTCGCTGGCTTCCATCAGCAGGCTGGGGTTGTTGTTGGGGTTGAGCGGCTCATTTTGCAGCGTCACGGCGTCGATGGTAATGCCGGCCGTCTTCATGCCCTGGATATACTTCACGAAGTAGCGGCCGTAGGCATCGTAATACTCCGGCCGGAGCGAGCCACCCACCGGGTTGTTATTCGTCTTCATCCAGGCGGGCGGGCTCCAGGGCGAGCCCAGGATTTTGATGGCCGGGTTTACCGCCAAAATCTCCTTTAGCACCGGAATGAGGGCCGCCTGGTCGGGGGCCAGGCTGAAATTGGCCAGGGTAGGGTCGGCGGGCCCGTCGTCGTAGCTGAACACCGAGGCATCGAGGTCCGAGGCGCCGATGCTCACGCGCAGGTAGCTCACGCCTAGCGACGTGCTATCGGTGGCAAACAGCTCCTTGATGAGCGCGGCGCGGGCCGGTGCACTCATCTGCTTCATTACCTGGGCGCTGCCCCCGGTGAGGCAGTAGCCGAAGCCATCCATCGTCTGGTAGGTCTGGGTCGAATCGACCACGATGGTGGGGTCGGTGTTGATGGTAGCCGAAAATTGTAGGTTCAGCTTCTGGCGATAAAAAAGCGCCGATTTATCGGGCGTGGTCAGCCACACGGCCATTTGCGAGGCCGCAGTAGGCGTGGTAGGTGGGGTGGGTGGGGGAGGCGTCGGGGTGGAGCCGCCGCCGTCATCTTTTTTGCAGCCAGTGGCCAGCACCACGAGCAGGGCTAGGGCGGGCGCGGGCTTTAGCCAGCGGGAAAGGGTGGGAGTAAACATGAGCTGGGAAAAATGGATAAAGACAGCAGCGGGCAGCGCCGCCCACTAAAGCAAAAAAGCCAGCCGGTACCTCAGGCACCGGCTGGCCATAGTCAACGAAAAACTATTGCACCACCACGCGCTGGCTGGTGAGCTGGCTACCGGTGCGCACTTGCAGCAGGTATACCCCGGCCGCCAGCTGCTGGAGCGGGGCTAGCGCCAGGCTGTGCTCGCCGGTAGGCTGGGTGGCGGCGTCGAGCAGCGTGAGGGCCGGCTGACCCAGGGCGTTGTAGGCCGTGATGGTCACCGGCTGGGCCTGGTCGGCCACGGTGTAGCGCACGCGGCTATCGGCGGCTACCGGGTTGGGGTACACGGCCGGGGCCTGGGCTACGCTGGCTGCGCGGCTGGCGAGCACGCCCGTGCCCACCTGGTAGGTGTAGAACTGCTTGCCGGCGATAAGGGTAAAGTTAGGGCTCATGCCCAGCGAAGCCGTCTGGCCCGCAATCTGGGGCAGTACGTCGGAGTTGTAGCTGGTGTCGTCGGCCACGTAGGCCACCATCACGTTGAGCAGGCTGCCCGTGGCTGCGCCGCCCAGGGCCGCCAGCGGAATCTGAAACTCCCAGCCCGTGCTGGTGTTGGCGGCTACGCTGCCCGTGGTGCTGCTGCGAAAGGCCGTCTGGGCCATTGCCGGGTCGTTGGAGTCCGAAGTCAGGCTGCCATTTTTGGGGTTGGTGCCCATCCCGATTTCCGGGTAGCCGTTGGCGCCGGGAGCCGTCGTGTAGTCGACCCGGCTCAGGTACATGGCGCCGCCGTTGGCATCGGTGAGCGGCGAGGTCGTGATGCGGAAGCCGTAGTCAGTGGCCATATCCAGGGTAGGGCGGGTGCGCAGGGGCGAGTCGGTGCTGTTGCTGCCCGGCAGGCGGGTGCCCGCCGCGATACCCGCCTTGTTGGGCGCATCGAGGTACAGCACCAGAGAGTTGTAGCCCGCAATTTCCGGCGAAGCCACCACCATGATATTGAGCATGGTAGCTGACGTGCCCATGTACAGCGCCTTCAGGCCACGGTCGGCTACCGAGTGGGTGCCAGTGTAGGTGCCCACGAGCTGGTATTTGCCGGTGCCGGTGCCCATTTCGGCCGCCGACAGCGTGCCGTCAACCGTAATCTGCGCCTGGGCGCTAAATGCGGCGGCCGTGAGCGCGGCCACCGTGGCGAGGGTAGAGAATTTTTTCATGAGTGGGAAAATGAAAAGAGGGAAAAAGTGGGAAAATGAAAAAAGTGGGTATTGCTTTCGGGTAATGGTGCCAGCTACCACACGTAGGTGGCCACCGCGCCGGCAGATAGGGTCAGGGGTACGGTTTGGCTTTGGTAACGCAGGCTAAAAGTTTGGGCCGTGGGCTGGTCGTTTTGCACCAGCAGCACGTGGCCGCCGGTGGGCGTGCGGTAGGCCACGTTGGGCAGCACCCCGGCGCTCGTGGAGCCGATGCGCACCGCGCCGGGCCGCACAAACTTGCTGGCGTGCGCCACTGTGTAGTAGGCCACGTTGCGCGTGACTTGGCCACCGGGAGCTACCGTGATGGCGCCTAGGCACTCGGTGCAGCCGCCGGGCGTGTGCGGGTTTTGCTGCGGGTCGGCGGCCAGATTCCACTCCAGCACCGTGCGCGCCCAGTTGCGCGGGGCCCCGATGAACAGCGTTTTGGCGTGCCAGCCCAGGTTGCCGGCAAAGTCGGTTTTCGACCCTACCCACTGCTCGGTGAAGTACACGTTCTTAGCCGGAAAGGCATCGTGCACCTTGCTCAGCGCCTCAATGGGGCCGGCGTAGAGGTGAAACGCCGAGCCATCGACGTAGGGGTTGGCCACCGCATTGCCCAGCACCGTGAGCGGGTACTCGGGCTTGTCGGCGTTGTGGTCGTAGCAGATAATCTTGGTTTTGAGGCCCGCCGCCTTAAAGGCTGGTCCCAGGTGCCGGCCGATAAACTCGGCTTCCTGCTCGGCCAGCAGCAGCAGGCTGGGGTTGTTACCGGGGTGCAGCGGCTCGTTTTGGGGCGTCACGGCGTCGAGGGTGATGCCCGCCGCCCGCATCCCTTGCAGGTACTTCACAAAGTACTGGGCATAAGCCCCGTAATACTCTGGCTTGAGCGAGCCGCCCTTACTCGCGTCGTTGGTTTTCATCCAGGTGGGCGGGCTCCAGGACGAGCCCAGCAGCTTGATATTGGGATTAATGGCCAGAATCTCCTTCAGCACCGGAATGAGGTGCTGCTCATCGGGCGCCAGGCTGAAGTGGGCCAGCGTGGGGTCGGCTTCGCCGGCCGGCCGGTCGTCGTAGCTGAATACCGTGGCGTCGAGGTCGGAAGCTCCGATACTGATGCGCAGGTAGCTCACGCCGATGTCGGCGGGGCCGGTGCCAAACAGCTCGCGCAGCAGCTTGGCCCGCGCCGGGGCGCTCATGGCGTGCAGCAGCTCGGCGCTGCCACCGGTGAGGCAGTAGCCAAAGCCATCCATCGTCTGGAAGCGCTGGCTATCGTCAATGTCAATGACCGCGCCCGTGGCAGCAGCTTTACTAAAAGCCAGGTGGCCCGGCTGCTGGCGCAGCTGCTGCGCCTGGTCGGGCGTGGTGAGCCAGGCCGTAACGCCGCTAGCTGCCGGCCGCTGGGCATGGGCTGGCAGCAGCATAAAGGCCGAGCAGGTTGCCAGGCCCCAGCTCAAAAAGCGGGCGGGTAAAGGAGTGATTTTCAAAGGAAAAGGAACTAAGAAACCGAATAAAACGGGTATTCGGAAAAGTGAGGGCTGGGCCACTGCCGAAGCGGGCACCGCGCGGCTAAGTGCCGTTCCGAGGTAGAGAGCCAGACTATTTCACTTTTCCCACCCCCACCCCGAAACGGCAACAGCCAGGCTGACTACGAATGCTGGGCAGTGGGCCAGGGTGCCGCCTGCCGGCTGGCCGCAGCACCCTTCGCCCACCGACTGTTACTTAATAGCCAGGGTTTTGCGTAATCAACGGGTTGGTATTCAGCTCCGCCTGTGGGATGGGGAATAGCAGGTACGTCTGGTTGGGCGCGCCGGTCATTTGCTGGATGATGTTGAGGGCCGTTACGGGGTGCTTCGCGGTGCCATCGGCCAGGGTGTGGCGGGCGTAGCGGACCAGGTCCCACCAGCGCTCGCCTTCAAAGGCTAGCTCTAGGCGGCGCTGGCGGTCAATCTCGCTACGCAGGGTTTCCTTGCTGGCCGCCTGGGGCGAGGCAGCCGTGAGGGCTGCCAGGCCGGCGCGCTGCCGCACTTGGTTGAGGGGGGCGAGCGCCGAGGCGGGGCCGCTCAGCTCGTTGCTCGCCTCGGCGGCGGTAAGCAGCACTTCGGCGTAGCGCAGCACGTAGGTATTGTCGGTAGAGTTGAAGCCGTTGCCAATGCTGCGCCACTTGTAGGCAAAGGGGCCCTGGTCGTTGTTGTTGTTGCCCGAGCCGATAAGTATGCTTACGTAGCTGCGGCCCACGCGGGCGCCGCTGCTGGCACTTACTATCCCGTTGTTGGTCCAGCGCCGGTCGCCGTTGGCACCGCTGGTGTCTGCAAAGGCAATCAGCTCGCTGGTGGGGATGTTGAACTTCGGGTAGGAGTACGTAGCCAGCGGCGAGGGCAGTATCTCGTCGGGGTAGAGGTTGCCACTGTCGGCATTGCCGGCAAACTCCACCTCAAACAGCGACTCGGTGCCTTGCGCCTGGTTCTCGGCCGGAAACAAGCCGTTGAACGAGGGCGCCAGCGAGGCGCTGGTTATTGAGTTGGCGGCGGCCAGGGCCGCCGCCCAGTTGCGGCGCGTCAGCTGCACGCGGGCCAGCAGGGCGCGGGCCGAGTTCTTGCTGGCTCGGTTGGCCTGGCTGTTGGCCATTTGGGCAATGGCCTGCTGCAAGTCGATTACTACTTGGTCAAGCACCTGGTCCTGGGTCGAGCGGGCCGTGTTTACGTCGCTGGCCGCGCCGCTCTCGCTGGGCGTCAGGCGCAACGGTACCCCGCCGTAGGCGCGGGCCAAGTTGAAATAGTAGAGTGCCCGCAGAAACTTGGCCTCGCCCACAATTTGGCTGCGGCGGGTCGTGTCCATGGTCACGCTAGGTACGTATTTTAGTACTACGTTGGCCCGGTTAACGCCCATATAATTAGAGCGGTACACGTTGTTTACCTGGCTGGTGGTCGAGTTCCAGATAATTTTTTCCATGGCGTTTACGTCGCCATTGGTCGAGGTGCAGTTGTCGGAGGGCATCTCGCCCATTATCATCAGGTCCTGGCCATAGGTGCCATTCTGCTGCAAGCCGTCGTACGCGGACGTGAGGCTGGCTTCGGCATCGTTGGCGTTCTGGAAGAAATTGGTAGGCGTAATGGTATCGAGCGGCTGCTTATCGAGAAAAGAGGAGCAGCTCGCCAGTAGCGACAGCGCGCCGAGCGCCGGAATAAGTTGCTTTTTCATGGGAATTCTAGGCTGGCTGAGGCTTAAAAAGTAGCGTTGAGGCCTACCGTGTACGTGCGCGATTGCGGGTACACGCCATAATCAATGCCGGGAGCAGTAGTAGAGAAAGGATTGGCGCTCACCTCTGGGTCATAGCCCAGGTAGTGCGTCCAGGTAATCAGGTTCTGGCCCGTGGCGTACACGCGCAGGTTCTGGAGGGCGGCGTGCTTGCTAATAGCAGCCGGAATGGTATAGGCCAGCGTCACGTTCTTAAGGCGCACGTACGAGCCATCTTCCAGCCAGCGGTTCGAGAAGCGGTTGTTGCCGGCCGGGTCATTGCGCACCGGGCGCGGAATGTCGGTGTTCGTGTTAGTGGGCGTCCAGTGGTTGAGCACCCGCGTGGTCTGGTTGTTCGGGTCCGACTGCGACTCTAGTATCGCGCGGGTCTGGTTGTATATCTCGTTGCCAAACTGGCCCTGGAAGAATACGCTCAGCTCCAGCCCTTTATAGGAGAAATTGTTGGTCACGCCCGCAAACGCCTTGGGGTTGGGGTTGCCAATGATGGTCTGGTCCGAGCCGTTAATGATGCCATCGCCGTTCAGGTCCTTAAACTTGATGTCGCCGGCTTTCGGCCGGGCGCCGTTTTGGGTAGCCAGGCCCTGGCCCTCGGCGTCGCTTTGCACAATGCCCTCCGAAACGTAGCCGTAGAACGAGCCTAGCGGGTGGCCCGCCTGCGAAATATTTACGTTGGTACCGGTGTCGATAATGGTGCGGGGCGCCACCACTCCCTTGTCATTGGCTTGCTGCCCCAGGTCCTTAATAAGGTTGCGGTTGCCGCTCACGTTCAGGCTGGTCGTCCAGCCAAAGCCGCCGTTGCTGGCCTCCACGTTGGTCGTGGTCAGGCCAATCTCCAGGCCCCGGTTCTGGATG
>Ga0160427_10000567_pt1 | contig 22155 bp, 18 predicted proteins | sample SolpanmetagenomL_FD_108194 | JGI IMG/M metagenome (GOLD analysis project Ga0160427, IMG submission 108194) | Solar panel surface microbial communities from Lawrence Berkeley National Laboratory, California, USA - L | ecosystem: Engineered > Built environment > Solar panel > Unclassified ...
CGTTTTCTCATCCGAATAGGTGCCGGCCAGGTACAGCGATTTCAACCGCGACCACCCCCGGTCGATGTAGCCCTCGCTCTGCACCCGCGAGGCGCGGGCATCGAGCGTGAAGTGGCCGTTGAGCAGGCCCGTGCCGGCGGCCACCGTCGTTTTCCAGGTGCCAAACGAGCCGGCCGAGTTGTTGATTTCGGCGTAGGCCTTGGGGCGCAAGCCCAGCGTTTCCACGTTCAGGCTGGCCCCGAAGGCGCCCGCGCCGTTGGTGCTCGGCCCAGCCCCGCGCTGCACCTGGATGCTTTGCGTAGAGCTGGCCAAATCGGGCAAATCGACGAAGAACACGCCGTGGCTCTCGGCCTCGTTCACGGGCACGCCGTTCAGCGTCACGTTGATGCGGGTGCCGTCGGTGCCCCGGATGCGCAGGGCGGTGTAGCCCACGCCGGTGCCCGCGTCGGAGGTGGTGACCACGCTCGGCGTCTGGTCGAGCAGGTAAGGCAGGTCCTGGCCGAAGTTGCGGGCTTGCAACTGCTCGCGGCTCACGTTCTGGTAGGTGGTGGCGGTGCGCTCGTTGGCGCGGGTGGCCGTGACTACGGCCTCGGGCGTGAGGTTGCGGGCCGTGCGCAGGGCCAGCGGGGCCAGCTGTTGCGGCGCGGCCTGCCCTTGCAGCGGCTGGCTGATGGCCTCGAAACCCACGAAGCGCACGCGCAGCGTGTGTGGGCCGGCCGGCACGGCGGGCAGCACAAAGCGCCCATTGGCGTCGGTGGTGGCGCCCAGGGTGGGCTGGTCGGCCAGCACCACGGTGGCGCCGGGCAGGGCGGCGCCCGTAGCGGCATCGGTGAGGGTGCCCGACACGGCGCCTTGGCCCCACGCCGGGGCGGCCGCCAGCGCCAGCAGCGCCGTGCCCGCCAGGAGTACAGTTTTCAAAATAATATCGACAAAAAAGCAGCACGCGCCCGCTCGCCAGGGGTCGGCGGGCGGGCAGAATCGTTCGCGGATTGTTTGTTCCCTGCGCCGGCATTACCCGGTTCAGGTTCGATGGGTGTCATCTCAGCCGGCCCGGATTTTCCCGGCCAGCACCCCTAAACAGGCCGCAAAGATACGCGCCCGCCTGCCCCGCCCGGCAGGAGTTGCGTGGTTGGCTGGCCAGCCGTTATCTTAGCAGACTGCGGCGCCCAGCAACGCAAGCCCGGTCATTTGCGTTGGGAGCGGGCAGCCATCGAACCTCCTTTCGTGTAGTCGCTATCGGCCCCTCGTTATGCACCAGCTTCTTTGCGCCCTGTTTTTGCTGGCCGTGTTTACCTTTTTTTTGGTGATGCCCCGGCGGCGGCGCGTGCCCCCGCCCCCACCCCCCGCCTCCGATGGCGATGATGGCGGCGGCGAACCCCACGACCCCGGCCTGCCCGACATCGACCTGCCGCCCGGCATCTCGCGCCCCATCAATGACTGGGAACCCGACTACAACCGCCGCCCGGTGGAGGTGTAGACTTAGCTAAAGACTGTCAGCTTAGTAGGAAGCTGCGTGAATGCGCCGTGTAGCTTTGCCGCGCTGGCTCTTACTAGCCAGCTAGTGCCTATGCTCCTTCGATACCCTTTTTTAGCAGCGCTGCTACTGGCCGTTACTCAGGCTTGGGCGCAGCCTACGCCGCGCGTGGCCGTAAAACCACCGCTTACTGCCGTGACCGTGTACTTGAACGGTATGGCTCTGGAGCACCAGGCCAGCGTGGCGCTGGCCGCTGGCCTCAACCGGGTACTCGTCACGGGCCTCTCGCCCCGGCTCGATGCCGAGAATATGGAAGTGCAGTTGGGTGATGGGGCCGAACTACTTTCCATTGACGAAGACGATGAGGAGCTGCCCGCCGCCAAGCCCCTCAACCCCACCGCCGTGGACAGCCTGGCCCGCACCGAAGCTGCGCTGCGCACCATTGAGGGTGAACTGAAAGGCTTGGAGCAGGAAAAAGCCTTTTTGCTGGCCAACCAGACGCTGCCCTCGGGCACCCAGGCCAACTGGAGCGCCGAAGTGCAAAAAGGGGCCGCGCTGATGCGCACCCGTCTGCCTGCCATTCAGCAGGAAACCACCCGCCTGCTAAGCCGCCAGACTATCCTCGGCACCGAGGCCAGCCAGCTGCGCCCCCGCGCCGCCGAAACCGGTGCCGGCGACCGGCAGGTGCTGGTGGTGCGGGCCGTGCGCGCCGGCACGGTGGCGCTGCGGCTATACTACTACTTGTCGGCTCGTTCACCCTGGTTTCCCAAGCTCGCTATCCGGGCCAACACCAGCGGCAGCGAGGTGAAATTCATTACCAGCGGGCGGCTTACTAACCGCTCGGGGCTGCCCTGGCAGCGAGTGCGCTTGGTGCTGATGCGCTACGCTGTGGACGACGTGTCGCGGCCCGAGCTAGCGCCCTGGGAGTTGAATTTTAGTGGCGGCGACCACAACGGCGAAGGCCGCATCGACGAGTACGTGGTAAAGGGCACCGCCAAAGGCCGCCCAGCCACCGTGACGCAGGGCAGCCGCTACGAGGTGCCCGAGCCCGTGACACTCGACGCCGGTGGCCGCCGCGAACTCACGCTGCCCGCCGTGTCACTCACCGGCCACCCCGAATATCTGGCCGTGCCCCGCGTGTCGGAAAGCGTGTTTTTGCAAACTAAAATTGCGGGCTGGCAAGGCTTGCAGCTGCCCGAAAGCGCGCGGGTGTTTCACGATGGTGTGTTTGTGGGCAAGACTGACCTAGATGGACGTGCCTACAACGACTCGCTCGAAGTGGCCCTGGGCCATGACCCGGAGATTGTAGTGGGCCGCGCCAAGCTCGAAGACTTCAGCGGTAACGTGCCGCTCAGCGACAAGCGCCGCGTGCGCCTAGTGTATGAGCTGAACGTGCGCAGCAACCACGCCGGCCCCGTGCACCTGCGCCTCCTCGACCAAGTGCCCGTGTCCGAAGAAAAGGAAATCAACGTGAAAGTGCTCGAAACCAGCGGCGCGCAACTCGATGAACGCAGCGGCAAGCTCACCTGGCAGCTCACGCTGGTCCCCGGCACGAGCCAGCGCCTACGCTTCGCCTTCCAGGTCGATTATCCAAAGGATAAGCAAGTGGAAATAATTAACCACCGCGTACGTATTTCCAATCCAAAGTTCCGCTAGCCAGCTCAACGGCGCTAGCCAATTTCAATCGAGTAGCTCACGTCAAACATCTGGCTCGGCGCGAGCGTCAGTATTCCTTCCTTTTCGCTTAGCTCCTGTGGCGGGCCCACGGGGCTGGCCACGCCCTGCCAGGGCTCGATGCACACGAAGGAGGCGCCGGGGCCTTTGGTCCAGAGGCCGAGGTAAGGAAAGCCGTTGAACTGCATCCGCACGAAGGGGCCGGTTTTGTCGGCCTTTTGCAGCGTGAGACGGGTAAAGTCGAAGTGGTCGAATACCAGCGCATCGTCCTTAAACAGCTCGTAGCTGAGCGGCAGGGTGGCCTGGCCGGCCAGCACGGGCGCGGTTTCGCCGCTGCGCAGGCCGCCTCGCAAAAGCTGACGCGCCAGCGTTACGGGGTGGTCGAAATGGAAGGCGTAGTCTGAGAATTGTTCGCCCGCCTCGGGCTGCAAGGGGCAGTTGAACGCCGGGTGCGCCCCGATGCTGAACAGCAAGTCGTGGCCGGCCGCGGCGGGGTTGCGCACGTGCCAGCCCACGGTGAGCACGCGGCCGCGCAGCTCGTAACGCACGCGCAGCTCAAACTCGAATGGGTACTCGGCCTTAGTAGCCGCATTGGCCATGAGTTGAAACGTGAGGCTGGCCGCGTCTTCGTGAATGACCACGAACTCCTGGTCGCGGGCAAAGCCGTGCTGCGGCAGGCTCAGCGGCTGGTCGTGCAGCAGGTAGGTGTTCTCGGGCAGCTTGCCCACTATCGGAAACAGCAGCGGCGCGTGGCGGGCCCACTGCGCGGGGTCGGCCTGCCAGAGGTATTCGCGGCCGCTGGCCAGGTCGGTGAAGCTGGTGAGCTCGGCGCCGTGGGTGGCGATTTCGACGCGGGCGGTGGCGGAGGTTAGCGTAGGCATATTTTCAATTATCAATTATCAGTGAGCAAATAGCAATTGTTAAACGGGCAACTGCCCCTCGATGGCCGCTACGGCCTGCGCTAAGCGCCCGGCCGCCGGGCCGCTGATTTCGGCGAAGGGCCAGCCGCGCGCCACCAGCTCTTGCCGGTATAACTCGTAAAAATGCCAGCGCTGGGCCGGGTCGGGGTGCTCGCGCAGGGGGTCGGGTGCCCAGGGCAGGTCGGGCGCCAACAGCAACGTGAGGGCGTAGCGGGGGCGGGCCAGCTCGGCCAGTATCCAGGCCGAGCAGGTGCCGAAGGCGTTCTCGGCCCATATTTTCAGCACCAGCAAGTCGGTGTCGCAAAAGAGTAGGCCGCTGGCCTGGCCGGCCGCCGCGTCCTCGGCCGCTAGCTGGCCGGCGGCAATGGCTTCGAGGTCGGGCAGGGTGTAGGCCGCGCCGTTTTTTTCCAGGTAAGTCCGGGCGTATTCGGGCACAAAGGCGGTGCCGTAGTGCGTGGCCAGCTGCGCGGCCAGCGTGCTTTTGCCCGCCGATTCGGGGCCGGTGAGGGAGATTTTTTTTAAGGAGGAATTAGGAAGGAAGCAGGAAGAATTATTCTCACCCCCCCCTTCCTGCTGCCAACCATTTGTTATTTCTTCATGCTCCATTTTTCATTCTCAATTCCTTAGCCCACTCCCAGTAGCCGTAGGCGGCCAGGCCCAGGTATAGGGCGTAGAGCAGGCTCGTTGGGTAGAGGTGCTTGGCCCACAGGATAGGCACATAAATGACATCGACCAGCAGCCAGAGCCACCAGTTTTCGAGGCGCTTGCGCATGAGCAAAAACTGCGCGGCGATGCTCGTGCCGGTGGTAAAGCTGTCCCAGTACGGAAACGTGGAGTCGGTGTGGTGGCCCAGGTAGTAGCCCGAGGCCAGCGTGTAGGCCAGCACGAAGGCGGCGGTGAGCGCCCACTCGGCGGCGGGGGTGTGCGTCACGGGCAGCTCGGCCTTGCCCCGGCCGCCGTGGCGCCACGCGTACCAGCCGTAGGCGCTGAGGGCGATAAACACGCCCTGCAAGCCGCTGTCGGAATACAGCCCCTGGCGGTAGTAGATGAGCACGTAGAGCAGGCAGCTCACGATGGCCACCGGGAAGTTGAGCAGCGACTCGCGGGCCGCCAGCCACACGCAGGCAAAGCCCGTGAGCACGGCCGCCCACTCGAGGCCGGTGGTGGCGCGCACGGCGGCCAGGATGTCGGCGGGCAGGGTAGCGAGGGCGAACAGCAGCATACGAGCAAGGGCACAAAAGCCGCGCAAGGTAGCCGGCCGGGGTACTTTTGCGGCCATGCTGCCCGACCTTACCCCCGCCGCCCTGCACGCCCGCCTTGCCGCCGGCGAAGACATCCAGCTCATCGACGTGCGCGAGGAAATGGAGTTCGACTACTGCCGCATTGCGGGCAGCGTGCTCATTCCGCTGGGCGAAATTCCGCGCCGCGCCAGCGAAATCCGCCCCGACGGGCCGGTGGTGCTCATCTGCCACCACGGGGTGCGCTCGGCGCAGGCCCTGGGCTACTTGCAGCACCGGCTAGGGTACCAGAATTTGCTTAACTTAAGGGGTGGCATCGACGCCTGGAGCTTGCAGGTAGACCCCTCCGTGGCGGTGTACTGAGTGAGTTACGAGTTGAAAGTTATGAGTTAAGAGTTGCCTCCGAGCGGCAGCGCAACAGTCTGCCTCCCTCAAACCATTCGTAACCTGACCCTAACCGGCAAGCACCAACTCCTAACTTCTAACTCATCCCTCCCTTCATGCCCCACGCCCCCACTTTAGCCCACCGCCTGGCCCTGCGCGAGCGCCCCGCCGGCCGGCCGCTGATGCACCAGGAATGGGGCGACCTGCTCTTTATGCACTGGCCGGTGCCGCCCGAGCTAATTCAGGCGCACTTGCCCGGCCGGCTGCAAGTAGATACCCACGATGGCCTGGCCTGGCTGGCCGTGGTACCCTTTCGGATGTGGGACGTGCGCAGCCGCGTGACGCCGCCCGTGCCCGGCGTGCGCGAGTTTTTGGAGCTCAACGTGCGCACCTACGTGCACCTCGACGGCGTGCCCGGCGTGTGGTTTTTTTCGCTCGATGCCAGCAATCCGCTGGCCGTGTGGGCGGCGCGCACGTTTTTTCACCTCCCCTACTTTCGGGCGCGCCTAAACCTGGCGCGGCCCGCCCCCGACACCCTGCACTACACCAGCCACCGCGTGCACAACGGCGCGCCCGCCGGCCACTTCGACGCGGCCTGGCGCCTGGGCGCGGCCCTTCCCCCCGCCGAGCCCGGCTCGCTGGCCTTCTTCCTCACCGAGCGCTACGCCCTGTACGCGGCCGGCGGCATGGGGCCGGGGCGCGGCCACAAGCTCTACCGGGGCCGCATTGCGCACGCCCCCTGGCCCCTGCGCGCCGCCGAGCTGCTGCACTACGACGCCGACTTGGTGGAGGGCCACGGCCTGCCCACCCCCACCGGTGCGCCGGTGCTGCACGCGGGCGGCCCGCTGAGCGTGGATTTGTGGCGCCTAGAGCGAGTGTGAGGCAAGCGGGCGGGTGGCTGCGGGGTTGTGACAAATTGCTGGTTAATTCATTTCTATGTCACAGCTAAATTGTGACATTAAATGTATACTTGAGAATATTTGTCACACCTTGCCAACTAAATAGGTTTTTGGCTTGAGATGTGGCGCTAGTGAGCGCCTCACCCCCAATCCAAAAACCCCACCCGCCCTTATGTCTACCTACCTACGCGAAAAATTTGGGCTTACGCAGGAGCGCTTGGCCTCCTGGCTGGGGGTAGGGCGCGGCACGGTGGCCATGTCGGAAGGCGGGCAGCGTAACCTGCCCGGCGGCGCAGGCGTGCAGCAGGCCCGGCTAGTGCTGGCCTCGCTGGGCAAGGTCTACGACCCCACAGCACCGGAGAGCGCCCGGCCCGCACCCGCGCCCCTGCCCACGCCGCCCTCCGAAACGCAGGCGCTGGCCCGGCGCGCCCGCGAGTGCCGGGCGCTGGCCCACCGCACGCAGCGGCAGCTAGCGGCCCTGCAAACCCAGGCCGCGCAGCTCGAAGCGCGGCTGGCCGCCCTGCCGGCCCTGCGCGCCTACGCCGGCCCCGTGCCCACCCCCACCCGCGAAACCGGCTGGCTCGCCCTGCTCGAAGGCGAAGCCGAAGACGGCCTGCGCACCCAGTGCGGCCGGGGCGCCCAACGCCTGCTCGAAGCCCGCCTGGCCGGCCTGGAGCGCGAAGCCGAGCTGCTCGAAGCCCTGCTGGCCGAGCCGGCCGAGGGCGACCAAGGCGCGTAAAACCCCGCCCGGTGCGGTACTTTGAGGCAAAACCTGCCCTGCCTGCCGTGTTCTCCTACCCCGATTTACCCGTCGTTGCCGCCCTGCCCGAGCTGCTGGCGGCGCTCGCCACCCACTCGCGCGCCGTGCTGGAGGCCCCGCCCGGCGCGGGCAAAACCACCGTGGTGCCGCTGGCCCTGCTAACGGCCCCCTGGCGCCCGGCCGCCCAAAAAATACTGGTGCTGGAGCCGCGCCAGCTGGCCGCCCGCGCCGCCGCCGCCCGCCTGGCCCAGCTACTGGGCGAGCCCGTGGGCCGCACCGTGGGCTACCGCGTGCGCCTCGACAGCCGCGTGAGCGCCGACACCCGCATCGAAGTCATCACCGAAGGCATCCTGACCCGGATGCTGCAAGACGACCCCGCGCTGGAAGACGTGGCCTGCGTGGTCTTCGACGAGTTTCACGAGCGCAGCCTCAACGCTGACCTGGGCCTGGCCCTGGCCCTTGATGCGCAGGCCGTGCTGCGGCCCGAGCTGCGCATTCTGCTGATGTCGGCCACGCTGGAGGCGCAGCGGCTGGGGCAGTGGCTGCCCGCGCCGGTAGTGAGCAGCGCCGGCTTTCTGTTTCCGGTCGAAACCCACTACCTCGACCCGCGCCGCGCCGCCGCGCTACCCCACAAGCCCGGCGAGCGCTTGGCCGAGCTGGTGCCCGCCCAGGTGCGCGAAGCCCTGGCCCGGCACGCGGGCGACGTGCTCGTGTTCCTGCCCGGCGTGGCCGACTTGCAGCGCGTAGACCGCAAGCTCGGCGACAGCCTACCCATCGACACCGACCTGCACCTGCTGCACGGCGAGCTGCCCCTCGAAGCCCAGGACGCCGCCCTGCGCCCCGCCCCGGCCGGCCGCCGCAAGGTCATCCTGGCCACCAGCATTGCCGAAACCAGCCTCACCATCGAGGGCGTGCGCGTGGTGGTAGATGGCGGCTTTGCGCGGGTGCCGCGCTTTGCCCCGCGCACCGGCTTCACCTCGCTCGAAACCGTGCCCGTGGCCCGCGCCGCCGCCGACCAACGCCGGGGCCGCGCCGGCCGCCTGGCGCCCGGCACCTGCTACCGCCTCTGGACGGAGGCCGAGCACCACAACCTGCCCGCCCACCGCCCGCCCGAAATCCAGACCGCCGACCTCAGCGGCCTCGTGCTGGAGCTGGCCCTGTGGGGCACCCACGACCCAGCCAGCCTGCGCTGGCTCGACGTGCCGCCCCCCGCCGCCGTGGCCCAGGCCCGCGAGCTTTTAGTACGCTTAGGCGCACTAAAAGGGAATGAGGAATTGGGAATGAGGAATGAAGAATTGCTTCTGGCAGAAACACCAGCTAGTGCTGGCAGCACTTCTTTATTCCTCGTTCCCAATTCCAAATTAACCTCTACTCCCCACGGCCGCCAACTGGCTAAGCTGGGCTTGGCGCCTCGCCTGGGGCACCTAGTGGTGCGCGGCACCGCCCTGGGCCACGGGCCGGCGGCCGCCGCGCTGGCCGCCCTGCTGGCAGAGCGCGACCTGCTGCGCTGGGCCACCCCCCACGACCCGCGCCCCCTGCCCCCCGACCTGCGCCTGCGCCTCGAAGCCCTGGCCAGCGGCCGGGCGCCGCTGGCCGGCCTGGCCCTGCACCACGCCACCTTGCAGCGCGTGCGCGACGTGGCCCGCCACCTGCAAAGCCGCTTGCCGAAGGCGGCCCCGCCCACCGGCCCAAGCGCCAGCCTGGCCGGCGACCCCGTGGGCCTGCTCACCGCCCTGGCCTACCCCGACCGCCTAGCCCAGCGCGAAGCTCCCGACCGCCTGCGCCTCGTCACGGGCCAGCGCGTGGCCTTGCGCACCGAGGACGTAGCCCCGCAGGCCGAGTTTTTTGCGGTGGCCCACCTGGCGGGCACTGCCAGCCAGCCCCGCGCCACCCTGGCCGCCCCCCTCGACCACGACGAGCTGGAAGCGGCTTTCGGTGCCCAAATCACGACCACCGACGAAGTGCGCTTCGACCCCGCCACCCAGCGCGTGACTGGTCGCCGCGTGCGCCGCCTGGGCGCGCTGCTGCTGGCCGAAAGCGTCATCGGCCAGCCCCCGGCCGAGCTGGTGGCGCAGGCCCTGCTGGGCTACTTGCAGGAAACCGGGCTGGGCAAGCTCAACTGGACGCCCGCCGCCCGGCAGCTTCAGCAGCGGCTGGACTTTGTGCGGCAGCACCTCGCCCCCGCCGCTAGCGCCGCCCCAGCGCCGGACGCCACGCCCGAAACCTGGCCAGCCTTCGACGAGGCGGCCCTGCTCGCCGACCTGCCCGCCTGGCTCGGCCCCCACCTGGCCGGCCTCAAAAGCCTCGACCAAGTGCAGCGCCTCGACCTGCTGGAGCCGCTGCTGGCGCGGCTGCCCGGCGGCTGGGCCCAACGCCAGGAGCTAGACCGCCTGGCCCCCACCCACCTCGAAGTGCCCAGCGGCTCGCACGTAGCCCTCGACTATGCCGACCCCGCCGCGCCGGTGCTCGCCGTGAAGCTGCAAGAGCTGTTTGGCCTTACCGAAACACCGACCGTGGCTGGCGGCCGGGTGCCGCTGCTGCTGCACCTGCTCTCGCCCGGCGGCCGGCCCGCGCAAGTCACACGCGACTTGCGCAGCTTCTGGGAAAAGGGCTACTTCGAGGTGCGCAAAGACCTCAAAGGCCGCTACCCGCGCCACCCCTGGCCCGACGAGCCGATGAAACACATACCCACCAAACTCACCAAAAAGCGCCTCGGAACGTCCTAGCGTCAACGCGAGTGGTACAAGAAGTTCAGCAGGCAGTACAAGTAAAGTTGCCGTAGCACAAAGCAAAAGGCCAATTGGGCAGCGCCAGGGCATTTTTTGTCGCTTCTTAAACGCAAAAACGCCGCGCTCAGTAGGGAGCGCGGCGTTTTACTTAGGAGTGGGGCAGGCTAGTGAGCAGCCGGCGCCGGCACGGCAAAGGTGTTGAGCAGCCCACTAATCGTCATGTACTGGCCGGCCAGGTAAATCATGTCCACCACGCCCTTCTCGCCGAAGGTCACGAGGGCCTGCTCGTACAGTTCGGCGTCAATCTGGTGCACGGTGGCGAGGCGGTGGGTGAAGTCGTAGGCCACGCCTTCTTCGTGCGTAAGGCCGGCCGGCTTTTGGCCGGCGGCCAGGGCCTGCACGGTGGCTGCCGCCAAGCCCACCGACTGCCCCACCGCTACGTGGGCATACAGCTCGTAGGCCGCCTGCCAGGCCGCGCCCACCGTCAGAATCACGACTTCGCGCACCGTTTTGCCGAGCGAAGTTTCCTTGCCCTCCGTGGCGGTTACGCCCATGATGGCTTTGCTGAGCAGGGGGCTGCGCAGCATCGCATTGAAGGGACCGATGAGCCGGTCGTCGGATGTGTCGGCCCGAAAGCCCGACTTTTCGGCCCAGGGCACCATCGTGTCTTGCAACTGGTCGTAGAGTTTTTTCTGGTCCGAATCGAGCTTATCGGGGCCGAGCAGGGCCAGCCGGCCGCCGAGAGTATCTTCAAAAGTTGCCATGCGTAGTTACTGGAAAAGCGAAAGCTTCCTACGGGCAAACTGCCCCCGGCGGCCACGCAGGGCCCGGGCGGGCAGGTTGCCGGGGCCCTGCTCCTACCCACCCCGCGCATTCGACACGGCGCTAAAAGCCCAGCCCGATTCGCAGGCCCGTGCCCACGCGCTGCCCGCTTTGCAGGCCGGTGTAAAAGTCTACCCGCAGCACCTTAAAAATATGCTCGATGCCGGCGCCTAGTTCCAGGTAGTGGCCCACCTGGTCGGTATGCAGGTAGTGGAGCGACACCACTTCCTGCCACTTGAGGGCGCGCAGCAGCGGCAGCCGGTTGAACAGGAAGCCGTTGAAGTGGTGGTTGAAATGCCCCTCAAAAAAGCTGGCGCGGGTGCTATACTGGTAATAGTCGAGCAGCTGAAACTGCGCAAAGTCGGCGGCCAGCAGCGTGCGATTGCCCGAAAAGTGGCGGTAGTCGGCAAACGTCAGCCCCTCCTGCTTGCCCACAAAGCCCCCCACCACAGCCTGCACCGTGGACGTGCCCAGCAACCCAAACTGCCGGCTGTGGCGCACCGAGGCTTGCAGCAGCAGGTAGCGCACGTCGGCGCCCAGCAGGTGCGGCACGCCCATGCGGCCCTGCACGCCGAAGGTAGGCCACTTCGAGCCCAGGTTGTACTTGCCATCGGGCCGCGTGATGTAGCGCTGGCCGGGCTTGTAGCTGAGGGCCAGGCCTACCACGGCGGCCTCGCTGCGGCCGAAGGCGGTGCCGCCGGGCGCCTCGTCGGCCACGGCCTGGTTGGGGGTAAAGGCGCGGCCCGGCACGTCGTGCCAGAGGTAGTCGGCGGTATTAGCCAGTTCCACGCGGCGGAAATAGCTGGCCGCCCCGCGCACCGTGAGGCCATTTACCGGCTCCCAGAGGTAGCTGAGTTCGGCGCCCTCGCGGCGGTAAAGCTTGGCGTAGTTGAGATTGGCCAGCAGCGAGTAGGCCGAGTTGATGAAGGGCGTGAGCTGCGAGTTGGGGTCGAAGTTCTCGATGGTGCGCCCGGCTACCAGGCCCACCTGGCGCAGCTTTTGGGGGGCAAGCTGCCAGTTGAGCGCCAGGCTGGGTTGCAGCTGGCGGTTGCTGAAGCCGTAGCGCAGCGTGGGCGTGAGGCTGAAAAAGCGGCGGTCGTCGGTGCGCTGGCGGTAGGTGGCCTCGGCATTGAGCACGTAGCCCTCCACCGTGTTGTATTGCAGCTCGTTGAAGATGGGAGCCACGTTGAGGCTGCGCTTAGCAAACGTGCGGTTGTAGGTGTAGCCGGTGAGCAGCAACTTGCCGGCGCTGAGCTGGTTGCGCTTGCGGTCGAGCGAGTCCTGGTAGGGGCGTGACCTGCGCACCACCTCGCTGCTGTCCTTCTTATGATAGTCCAGCTTCTCCTCATCCGTGAGCGGCACCGGGCGCAGCTGGCTCCAGTAGCTGGTGTCGCGCTCATTCACGCCTTTTTCCACGAGCTGCACCTCGCCTTTTTTCATCTGCGAAATCGGGTCGTTGCGCAGCGAGTCGCGCCGGGCCTGCTGCACCTGGCGGCGCACCTGCTTGCCGAGGCCGGCCAGGCTAGGCTTTTCGCGCCGGATTTGGCGGGTCAGCTCCTTGGTCGTGACGGGGGCTACCACGGGCGGCGCGGCAGCCACTGCCCCGGCGGCCGGCGCGGCGGGCCGGGCCTCGGGCGGGGCCGGGTAGGTGGGAATAACGCGGTTGTAATTAGAGAAAACGGCCGTGAGAAAGCCCGTGCCCTTAAAGCCAAAGGCCGAAAAACCGACCGCCAGCTTTTGCGACTGAACGACCCAGACGTGGGGGGCGCCCGGCGCGGGCGCAAACAGCTGCTCGATGTGCAGGTCATCGACGTAGTCGAGCTGGGCGTCTTTGGTGAGGCGCAAATCGACGGAGTGCAGCCGCCACGAGCCTTCCACCACGTAGATGAAGCCGCTGAAAACGGGGTCGGAGTGGCGGCGCGGCGTCACGCGGATTTTGTGCACCAGCTCGCCGTTCTGCTGGCTGCTGCCCACCAGCTCGTATTGGTAAAAGGAAAGCGCGTTGCTGGCAATCGGCGACACGAAGCCGCGCTCCGAGAAGCCCGATTTGACGAGGTTATTATAAAAGCTAAGGCCACGCCCGGCGCTGGCCCGGTTGAAGCTGATGCCGTGCGAATCGCCGCTCACGCGCGAAGACAGCATACGCTCCTTCACCACATCGGGCTGGGTGAAGGCGATTTCCGACAGGCTTTCGGAGAGGTAAAAAATGCCCGGCTTGATATCGGGGCCGATTTTGACCAAGCCAAAAATCTTGCTCGGCGTTTCGCTCAGGCGGGCCAGGCTTTTGATGTAGATGCGGGCCCGGAAGGCCGCCACCTCGCGCTGGTGGTAGGCGCGCCACTGCTGGGCGTGCTGAATGATGGCGTAGGCGGGGTCGCGGTCGGAGCCGCGCACCGTCACATCGGCCAGGCTGAACGACTCGGGGGCCAGCGCCACGTTGAGCGTCAGGGTCGAGTCGCCGGCCGGCACGCGCACGGTTTCGGTGCGGGGGCGGTAGCCTACGTACTGAAAAATAAGCTGGTAGCTACCCGCCGCAAGGCGCAGCTGATACTGGCCCTGCTCGTTGGAGCCGGTGCTGGTGGCCGAGCCGCGCACCGCCACGTTGGCAAAGGGCAGACCCGCGCCATCGGGGCCGCTCACCTTGCCCTTAATGGTGCCCGCGTGGGCAGCATGGGCCGTCAACAGGCCAAAAATAGCTGCGTAACAAAACAACGCCCGGGCGATAACGCGCATAAAAAAGGCTATTCTAAAGTAGCCGGCAAGATAGGCCGGTTACTACTCAGATACCGCGTGGCGGCAGGCGGTTGCCGGCTGCCCGCTACGACCCGGCCGGCGCCGGCCTAGCCGCGTACCAGGCATTGAGCCCCACGCCCAGCAGCACCAGCGCAATGCCGGGGTACACGGTGGGCTTGATGCTATCGCCAAACACGAAGTAGCCCAGCGCCGTGGCGTAAATCAGGCCCAGGTAATCGAGGGTAGCTAAGTAATTAGCCTTTTGCTCGTTAAATGCCCGGGTGATACACCACAAGGCAACGTGGGTAAACACCCCGGCCAGCGCCAGCCACGCCCACTCGGTGCCCTGCGGCAGCTTGAGGCTAAACAGCATCCAGCCCGCCGCGATAGCCAGCGGCACGAGATTGAAGTAGAAAACCGGCACCAGCGGCGCCACCTTATCGCCCACGCGCCGCAAGAACACGCTGCTCAGCCCCGACGACACCGCCGAGCCCACGCCCAGCAGCACGCCCGCCGAGAGCAGCCCCGCCGTGCCCTTGGCCAGCACCACGCCCGCCACCGCCAGCGTATAAAACACCCACTGCCAAGGCTTTAGTGGCTCGCCTACCAGCCAGATGGCGGCCACCGCCGTAACCACCGGCGCCAGGTAGCTGAGCGCACTGGCCCCACCCAACGGCAGCACCCGCAACGCCAAGAAGCCCAGGATGAGCGAGCCCGCCCCAAAAATGCCGCGCCCCCACAGGTTGCCGCGCGCTTCGGGCGGACCCCACACCGGCACGCCCGTGCGCCGCAGCTGCCACACCGTGAGGCCGAGCGAGATGAGGCAGCGGGCAAAAATGATTTCGGCGGTGGGCAAGCCGGCGAGCTTTTTGACGGCCACGTTCACCACGGCCAGCAGGGCCGTGGAGGCCAGCATAAAGAGAAGTCCGGGCGAAAGGCGCATAGGGGCGAAAGCGGGGTGGCCCCGGCGCGGCGGCACGTTTGGCGGCCGGCGGCCGTTGCTGCAATGCGGCGGCGGGCCACCCCTACAACGGGCCGGCTGGCGCATCGTTCCCGTATTTTACGGCAGCTTCGTATGCTCCCTATGTTCAAGAACCCCGACAAAGCGCCCAAAAGCTACACGCCCGGCGAGGCGCTGCCCAAAATAGCGGCCTACTGCGCTTACCAGGAGCGCACCCACAAAGAGGTGGCAGACAAGCTCAAAAGCTACGGCCTCGACGAAGACGAGGCCGGCGAAATCATGATTCGGCTAAGCCGCGAAAAGCTGCTCGACGAGGAGCGCTACGCCCAGTCGTATGCCCGGGGCAAGCACCGCACCAACGGCTGGGGCCGCCGCCGCATCCGGCTCGAAATGAAGGCCAAGGGCCTGAGCGACTACTGCATAAAGAGCGGCCTGAAGGAGCTTGACGGCGACGAATACTACGCTAAGCTCAAGCAGCTGCTGGGCCAGCGCGACGCCCGCGAAAAGGAAACCCACCCTATGAAGCGCAAGATGAAGCTCATGGCCTACCTGGTGCAAAAGGGCTACGAGTCGGACCTCATCCAGGAGGCGCTGGGCGAGCTGGCGGAGGAATAGCGCGGCCATTTTTGCGAGGTAAGCCAGTGGGCGGCAACCCGGCGCTGCCAAATACGTTAGCACTATCTATACTAGCAAAAATTGTAGCGTCATGAAGATTTCTGTTGAAAAAGAAGACAAAGGCTTTTTGCCCGATGGCCGCCACCTGGTTACCATCACCGGCATTGAGGAAGGCACGAGCGAGCACCAGAACGTGCCGTTTTTTGCCGCCCACATGGAAAATGAGGAAGGCTTCGTGACCCAGCGCTTCTACAACTCGCCGGCCGGGCACCCCATCATCCTGTCGCTGTACGCAGCGGTGGGCATCAAGCCGCACGATGGTAAGGACCTGGATACGAAAGAACTAGTGGGCAAGCACTTGTCGGTAGAGGTGAGCGACCACCACTACACCGACCCCGCCAGCGGCAATGAGCGCAGCGTGCGCCAGGCCACGGGCTTCCGCGCCGCGTAGCAGCACAGGCTACACTGTTCTAAGAGCCTAAAAGTGAGCGTCCTGCTTAGCTGGCGTTCGCTTGTTGAAGCAGTTCTGCCACCTCGTTGGATTAGTAACCCTAACGGCGTGACAGAGTTGCTTCGGCAAGCGGACGCCAGCGAAGCAGGACGTTCTTTGATTAGTAGCGTCAGCAATTGCTACAGCTTGCGGGCTGGCCCTGGCGCTACCAGCCGCTGGCCCACCACCACGCGGCGCCCGGTGAGGGTGTGCAGCATGGGCACCAGTATTTGCTGGGCGTTACGCTGGGTTTCGGCCAGGATGCCGCTTTGCAGGGCCGATTTGCGCACCTGGGCCTCGGCGTAGCGGTAGGCTTCGTCTACGAGGCTGGCATCCTGAAAAAAGCCGTTTTCGGTGCTGAAGACGCGACTTTCGTTGTGATTTACCTGAAAGGCGCACAGCTCGGGGTCGGGCAGGATAATCTTCACCACCGAGTCACCCTCAAATGTCACGTCCTGGGGCCGGATTTTGCGCAGGTCGAGGCAGCCTACAGCTTCGCCGCCCACGATGAGGGCAGCCTTGGCATCGGGCAAAAACGGGTACTTGGCCGTGCGCTTATACTCCACCACGTCTTTAAAGCGGTAGCGCACCAGTTCCAGCTTGCCCAGCGCTTCTACCTGCGTAAGCACGGTGTTGTGGGTCACCGTTACCTGCGGCTCGCGCGGGGCCAGCGGGTTGAGGGTGCCCAGGGTGGGGCCGATTTTGCGCCACAAAAACACGCCCAGCGCCACCAGAATGATTAATGGAAGAAGGCGGCGGATGAGGCGAAATAGCATACTGAACGGGCGCAGGAGGCGCGGGCCGGCCTACGGTGGAGGTAAAGCCTTAATACCCGAAAGCCCGGCCCGGGGTTGGGCCCGGCGTAGCTTTGACCGGTGATGCACTCGCTTCCTACCCCGGTTTTGGCGCTGGCCCGGCGCGCGTGGCGCTGGCACCCCTGGCTGCTGCTGGCGCTGTGGCTGCTGGTGCAGGCGGCCCACCTGCTCAAATACCACGGCCCGCACTACGCCAACGACAGCACCCGCTACCTCGACTACGCCGCCAACCTAGCCGAGCATGGCTACTACCAACTAGAGCCCGGTACGGCCCCCACCACCATTGCCAACAACGGGCTGGCCAATTTTCAGTACGAGCACAACCAGCGCTACATCCTCTACCCGTGGTACCAGAGCGTCTGGCTGCGGCTGCACGCCGGGTGGTGGGGCATTGTGCTAGGGCAAATTGCCGCGTCGGGGCTGGCGGCGCGGGCGCTGTACAGCGCCGTGCGGCGGCTGGCGGGGGGGCAGCGGGGGGCGGCGGCGCTGGCCACGGGGCTGTTTGTAGCCTGGCCCGATGTGCAGCAGTTCAACTGCTACCTGCTTACAGAGTCGCTGTTTATCAGCTTGTCGGTGCTCTCGTTTTGGGCCTTTGGGCGCACGCGGGCGGGCGGCTGGCTAGCTTGGGTAGTGCTCGCGGTGCTGCTGCTACTCACGGCGCTGGTGCGGCCCAACGGCTTTGTGGTGGCGGCGGCGGTGGGGCTAGCGGGCGTGGCTACGCTGTATGTGCAACAGCGGCGGCTGTTCTGGCTGGCGGTGGGGGCCGGCGTGCTGGCGGCGCCGCTGGCCGTGTGGTGGCTCAATCAGCAGCTGGTCAGCTTCTTCATCGTCGAAACCTACCTGCGGGGTGAGCTGATGTTTGCCACGCCGGTGTGGGCCATTCACCCCAGCGCGCCGCTGGTGCTGCCGCCCGCCGGCTGGGGTCAGATGTCGCGGGTGCTGTACTTCGCCGCCCACAACCCCGGGTTTCTGGGCCGGCTCATGCTGGGTAAGCTGTTCGTGTTTTTCAGCAGTATCAAGCCCTACTACTCGCTGGGCCACCGGCTCATGAGCGTGCTGGTGCTGTGGCCGCTCTACTACCTGGCGGGGCGCGGGGTGCGGCGGGCAGCGGTGTGGCTGCCGGCGCGGGCGTTTCTGGTGGGGGTGCCGCTGCTGCAAGCGGCCGTGGTGATGCTCACCGTGGACGACTATGACGTGCGCTTTCTGGCGCCCGTGCTGCCGTTTGTGTTTGCGCTGGCCGCGCTGGGGGTGGCGCCCGGCCCGGCCACCCGGCGCCCAAAACTACAGTAAATCTACACGTTTGGCTAGTAAGTTTGTGTGGTATTTGACCCTTTACCTCTTTACCCACTCATCCCATGAAGAATTTTACCCGCATACTCCTGGTGGCCCCGGCGCTGCTGCTCACCGCGCAGCTGGCCTCGGCCCAAACGGTTTACAAGTCCATCAGCCTCATCGGGCCGGCCGCTATCGACTGGAATACCGACGCCCCGCTTGCCCTGGCCTCGCCTACCAACGTGCACCAGTGGGTAGCTACGCTGAAAATGACGGCAGCTGACTGCAAGTTTCGCGCTAACAACGACTGGACCGTGAACTGGGGCGCCCCCGCTTTCCCAACGGGCACCGGCACGCAGAACGGAGCCAACATTACGGTGACGACCCCTGGCTTGTACAAGGTGACGTTTGACGACCAGACGGGAATCTACGCCTTTACACCTACCACGGCCCTGGCTACTACCTCGGCCGCCAGCACCGCCCTGGCCCTGAGCCTGGCTCCCAACCCCGCCCACGGCGCCCTGAGCGTGGCCTACGACCTGCCCGCCGCCGCTACCGTGTCGCTCAGCGTGCGTAACTCGCTGGGCCAGCTCGTGCGCCAGCTGCCGGCCGTGCAGCAGGCCGCCGGCCGCCAGTCGCAGCAGCTGGGCCAACTCAACCTCGCCGCCGGGGTATACTTGGTGCAGTTTGAGGCCGGCGCCCAGCGCCAGACCGCCCGCTTGCTGGTAGACTAACCGCCGCAATTGCCGAAAAGCAGCGCCGCCGCTGACGGGAGCCCCGGGCCCCGCCAGCAGCGGCGCTGCTTTTGCGTTGGCAGCCCTCACGGCTGGCCAAACCCGGCCCAGGCTTGCAGGCCGCCGGTGTGCACGGCCACCACCGTGCTACCCGGCGCAAAATGCTCTTTTTCAATAAGGTCGAGCACGCCAAAAAGCAGCTTACCCGTGTAAATGGGGTCAAGCAGCACGCCATAATCGGCCTCAAACTGCTGGATGAACGCCCGCAGCTCCGGCGGCAGCTTGGCGTAGCCGCCGCCGTGGTAGCCAGTGTGCAGCTCGTAGTTGGGGAGCACGCGGCCGGTAGCGGCCAGGGTGAGGGCGTCGATTTCGGGGCGTAGAAAATCGGCGCCTTTCAGCGCGGCCACGCCCACGGCGCGGGCGGGGTAGCCAGCCTCGGCCAGGCCCAGCGCGAGGCCGGCCAAAGTGCCACCGGTACCGGTGGCCACCGCCACGGCGTCGAATGCGGTGTGCTCGCGCAGCTCGGGTATCAGCTCGGCCACGCCGCGCAGGGCCAGGGCGTTGGTGCCGCCCTCTGGCAGCAGATAGGCGGGGCCAAACTGCCGCTGGATTTCGGCTAAGAACGTGGGCTCGGCCCGGCGGCGGTAGGTAGCGCGGTCGAGGTAGTGCAGCCGCATACCATCGGCGACGCAGCGGGCCAGGGTGGGGTTGAGAGGCTCATGTACCTCGCCCCGCACCAGGCCGGTGGTGGCCAGGCCGTAGAGCCGCCCGGCGGTGGCCACGGCCGCCAAGTGGTTGGAGTAGGCGCCGCCGAAAGTGAGCAGGTGCGTACGGCCTTCGGCTTGGGCCTGCCGCAGGTTGTATTTGAGCTTGCGGGCCTTGTTGCCGGGTAGGTCGGGGTGCCGCAGGTCATCGCGCCAGAGCAGCAGGCGCACACCGCGCCGCTCGGCCGTGGGGTGCGGAATGGGAAGCAGAAAGTCGTTTGTCATTGCGAGCGCAACGAAGTGGAGCGCGGCAATCGCACCAGAACAGTACCCGCGCAGAAAGTTCATTCTGCAAAAGTCGTTCTAGTGCGATTGCCGCGCTCCACTTCGTTGCGCTCGCAATGACAAACGGTTTTTTACGCCTCGTTTTCCCGGCGCTGGCGGGTGCCAAACACGCCGGCCGCCACCACGGCCAGCAGCACGCCGATGCTCGACAGCAGCGACACGGTATTGCCGACTTTGTATTCTTTGGGCTCAAAGACGAACTTGATTTCGTGGGCGCCGGCCGGCACCTGCATGGCCCGCAGCACAAAATCGACCCGGAAATGCGGCACCGGCTTCCCATCTAGAAAAGCCTGCCAGCCATCGGCGTAGTACACTTCCGAGAACACGACCGTGCCCGGCTGGGCCGCCGAGTAGCGGTAGGTGAGGGCGTCGGGCGCGTAGCTGGTGAGGGCGATGTTGGCCGACGAGTCGGCGTACAGGGCCGGCTTTGCCTCCGGAAATTTGTGGGTATCGACCACCGCCGTTTGCTTGGCGTTGAGGGTGGTGAGGGCGGCCATCTCGGCGTCGGGGCTGGCCACGGCCTTCAGCTCGCGCACAAACCAGGCGTTGCCCAGGGCGCCGGGGTTGCGCTGCACCTGCTCGGTTTCGCCCTGCTTTTGGGGCGGCACTAGCACGTAGCGCGTGTTGAGCATGTTGAGCACGCCGGTGTTGTTGGTCGAAATCTGGCGCTCGATGAGGTCCTGGTAGCGGCGCAGCTTGGCGCCGTGGTAGCCGCCGATGCTCTTGTGGAAGTACGAGGTGCGCGCCTCGTTGAAGGGGTTGCCCAGGTTGAGCACGCGGTAGCTCAGGTCCTTGTCTTGCAAAATCTGCGTGTCGGCGGGCGTGGGCTGGAAGCTTTCGGCAATGGTTTCGGCCTGAAAATTCTTCTCACCCAGGTAGCGCTTGTCCACCGTCCAGAGGTCGAGCAGCACCAGCGCGGCCACGGCCACAGCGGCGATGCGGGCGTCGATTTTACCTTTCAAATAGAAATACAGCGCCGCCAGCGTGAGGCCCACGAAGAGTAGCCCGCGCCAGATGTCGTTGTGCAGCAGGTCGGCGCGGTCGGCGCGCAGGGCACTCATGAGCTGCGGCGTGAAGCCGCTCTGGGTGAGGCCGGCATCTTGCGGCGAGGCAAAATCAAAGCTCAGGCTGGCCACCCAGGTCAGCAGCAGGAAGCCCGCCGTGATGGCGCCGGCGTAGAGCAGCTGCCGGATGCGGGCCAGGTTATCGGCCGAATCGACCACTACGGCCGGGGCGCCCGCCGCTGCGCGGGCCGCCTTGGCCAGCGCCGGGTGCAGCGGCTCGGTGCCTACGGCCTCGGCGCTCACCGGCACCACGGCCGCGCGGGGCCGCAGGATGCGCGAAAGCGCCAGCGCTGCCAGCAGCGGCATGGCCAGCTGGGCCATCACGAGGCCCATGCTCACGGCCCGGAAGCTGCGGTAGCCGGGCAGGTAATCGAAAATCAGGTTGTTGAGCGTCTCGAAGTTCTTACCCCAAGCCAGGATAAACGAGACGAGCGTGCCGGCCAGCAGCCAGTAGCGCGTCCGCTTATCGACCACAAATAGGCCCAGCACAAACAGGAAGCACACCACTACGCCCACGTACACGGGGCCGGCCACGTAGGCCTGGCTGCCCCAGTAGGTGGGCATGCTGGCGAGGTATTCTTCGGGCAGGCCAGCGGCGGCAATGTGCGAGTCCTTGCCCAGCGGCATGGCGCTGCTGCCGCCGTAGTAGTTGGGCACGAGCAAGGTCATCGTTTCGCCGATACCGTAGCTGTAGGCGAAGGCGTAGTCGCGGTCTTGCTGCTGGGCGCTGGGCGCGGCGGCCTGGCCGGGCTGGGCGGGCAGGGCCGTCAGCTCGGACGGCGAGCGGTTGCTGTATTTGCTGTACTCGTAGGTAGTGTAGAGGCGGCCAAAGCTCACGCCGATGGCTAGCAGCGCGCCCACGCCCAGTAGCACCACGCGGCTCATAAAATCGGGCAGGCGCCCGGCCCGGATGGCCGCCACCAGCTCGATAACCCCGTAGATAACCACCAGCAAGCCCAAGTAATAGGTAATCTGCGGGTGGTTGGCGCGCACGTTCATAGTGAGGCCCAGCGTGAAGAGGGCGGCGCCCAGCCACTTATTCTGGCGCATGGCCAGCAGCAGGCCGCCCAGCACCAGCGGCGCGTAGGCCAGCGCCCACGACTTGGTGTTGTGCCCGGCCGCCAGAATGGCGAGGTTGTAGCTCGAAAAGCCCAGCGCCACCGCGCCGGCCACCGCCACCAGGGGTCGTACGCCCAGCGCCACCAGCAGCACGTAGCCACAGAGCAGGGCCACAAAGAGGTTGCTGACTACGCCCGGCAAGCCCAGGGCAATGAACTTCTGCACGTACACAAACAGGTCGCCGGGGAAGTGCACCGAAATCAGGTACGTGGGCATCCCCGAGAACATGGAGTTGGTCCACAGCGGCTCGTGGCCGTGCTCGGCGGCCCACTGCTGCGTCTCGCGGGCGCCGCCCTGAAACTGGGTGATGTCGTGCTGCGCCAGCGTCTGGTGCTCAAACACGATGGGCGCGAAGTAGGCCACGGCCAGCACCACAAAAAACAACACGGCCAGCACGTGCGGC
>Ga0160427_10000569_pt1 | contig 22131 bp, 16 predicted proteins | sample SolpanmetagenomL_FD_108194 | JGI IMG/M metagenome (GOLD analysis project Ga0160427, IMG submission 108194) | Solar panel surface microbial communities from Lawrence Berkeley National Laboratory, California, USA - L | ecosystem: Engineered > Built environment > Solar panel > Unclassified ...
AGGAACACACGAACACACGAGTTTCTCCACAACGAAACATCGTGAACCATCGTCGATGGCCTTGAACGTGTTCATTGACCGATGTTGGTATGTAAGCTGGTCAATCTTCGCTGGTTCTGTTGTGCATCTTCGATGTGCTTGTCTCGAGCGTTCCTCGATGTGCCGGACTACCATTTTCGATGACTGCGGCGAGCTTGTAGATAGGAGACTGTCTAACACTCGGCCTTCTGCCATCCGAGACAAGTCTTGTCGATGGCATCGACATCGACTGTCTGAGAAGATGGAGGTGACAGGACCGATCTCGAGGACGAGAAAGTGATAGCGCTGTATGTGGTTGGTGTATCGAAGGTAAGCTTCGTATACAGACTTGCACTTTTTACACACACCTTGTTTACAGTCAACAATCAACATACCTTCTGTCCCCGAACCAGAGGTGATTTTGCAAAGATGCCCCGAACTATCCCGCCAGCGTGCCAGTCACGACCCAAGGCAAGATACAAAGTTTTTCAACGACGAACGCAAGTCACGAGGCACGATCCACCAGCTTGAGTCGATCCTCATCGGCGATGCCCAGCAAGACACAACTATTGACCGATGTTGTTGTTTATTATCAAGACTCAACCCATCTCACATCGCATCGTCCTTTTTATCTGTCTGTCAACACTTGTCGATGTGCACGACTGTCCCATCGTCCTTACAAACCCTATCCGAGACTTCGATGCTCCTTCGCGCAATAGCCGCGATGCCATGCTATCGTTCTCTGCGATGAACACTCGCTGTCGACGTCGATGCGTACAACTTTTTTTCACCAACCCGAATCCGATGCAGACAACAATGTCGATGAGTTCTCATGCTTGACCAACTCCATGCCAATCGAACCAGCATCACCTCTCGTGAATACCACCACTCTCCGCTTCAACGACGACATCCTGCATTCCAAGACCTCGTCATCAGTACATGGTTATCGTGCTTGTTGCGATTACATGCGACGAACCACGTTCTTCTGCATCACATTACACTCGAACGTGTAAATCTATCAAATCATCGAACCACCCCTCACGTGGTCAGCCGGATCTGCAGCCATACTCCACAGAAAGCACATCATCGCCGTCATTGCCCATGCTAATGCCACGAGGCGCCGCAAGATGGGAGGTGTCATGCCGCATCATCCGCCTGGAGTGTCGTAGTCTAGTATTGCAGTCGCAGTCGAATATCGCGGTAGGATATCGCGGTTGAGTAACGTAGAACGCAGTCGATTGAGCATGACGAGAAATAGCATCCTCCTCCTCATCGTCGTCACTACACTACCTAGCAGAGACGGCGATAACTCATGCTCATCGTAACCGCTCAAGCATCCAACGTGAAGAGCTCGCTCCACCAAATGACCCATTGAAACTTCTGTTCTCGTTCCGCTTATCTATATCATCCTCGCATGACAGCAATGCTACAGTCATGATAACTTGCGTCACTTACTGTAAAGACAAGCGTAGCGTGATGTCTGCAGGATGTTACACACTGAAACTCTTAACTCCGTGACTGTGCCCGAAAGAAACACCAAATGTCAGTTATAAGCCCAAAATTCTACAAGCGGTCCGGGATCGTGCAAACGCTAAGGTAGATTCGCCATTCTGATAATAAGTGCAGTGACCCCGTTACGCAATCTGAGGACGCAGCTGGCTCCTTGCTCTCAGAAACAAGCACTAGTCGTGCTAAGATGACAGTAAGAGGTACAATAGTCTACGAGGGTAGGGTAATTGGATCTTCTTTCTTTTTCGAGAGGTTTGTGCGCGAAGCTGCTATAACACAACAGCGTATTTCTCCTAAGACTGTTTTTCTAGCCATTCTTTATTGTTGCCGAGTAAAGTTAAGCACGAATTCTCTGGCCCGGGAAAAGGGAAGGAAGCGCGTATAAAGGTTAGATACGAAGGTTTCAGGTCGAAATAGAGTATTATGGAGAATACTGTAGGTGACGAGGTAGAGGAAGAAGATGAGGTCGAGGAGGGCGGGAGAGTATGGAGGTGTTTACGGCGCAACACACCATTCCAGCTTGATTTTGGGTATTAGCTTCGAAACCTTGAATTTTTCTGGGCGTAATGCTATGCTATGTAGTCTTTCCTCCTCTCATTCTCATTCAGCTCATTATATCCATCCCTCTCGACTGATTTTTCCAGTTTGAACCCAAAACAACATCCCACATTTGTCTTCTTTTCGATGAATGCCTCACCGCTTCAATCCCAGTTACGACCTTCTCAGACCCCCATCCACCCGTCCCCTCAACATCCTAATCTCCTCCACCACATCCTCACCCAACCCGGCACCAGCGCCCTGCTCCAACAAATCCCTCAACAGCTCACTAACAGCGACCGTATTCTCCTCACTTCCAAACATCCTTCCGCCCGTCTGTGCACTCTCCGCCATCCAGCTGTGGACCACATTAAGGAGATCCGGGACAATGAAGCGACGATTTCGGCCTTTAAATGGGACCTCGTCGTTGTAGAACATGGTTTCGAGAATGGAGATGAGTGTTTCGTGGGGGACGGACAGGTCGAGGAAGAGTGTGCTGATCCAGGTGGGTGGGGAGGTGGTGCGTTGGAATTCGTAGGAGTAGCGGGAGAGGAGGGGGAGGAGTATTGCTGGAGGTGGGACGTTAGTTTGTGTATTTGGAATGGTAGTCTTAGTTTATGCTTACGAATAGGGAATGTGCTCTCCGATAAGCTGAGCCGTGCACCAAGGATTCGAACACGTTCTGAGACTGCTTCATAAGGTTGGAGTTGGCCTTCACTTTCAGTCTCTTGGTGAAGTGACTCGATGAGGTTTTGCCATGTAGCTCGAATGTCGGTGGGATTGCGGTGGTCGGCAGTCTGGAAGACGACCAGCGCGAGGTCATAGTATCCTGCTTGGTCAACATAGCCATTGTACAGATCATCAAGACCAAGAATCTGCGCATTAAGCTGTTTGAGTACTTGCGGCCTCTTTTCAGCTGTCAGACGAGAGTCCGCTTTCATGCGCTGAAGGAGGTCGCCCTGGATATTCGCTACGTCAAGCAGATCAGAGACTTCGCGGAGAAGCTCTTGTCGTGATTGTCGAGGTCGTCCTACATTTGCCAAACCTAGCGATTTTGTGGAAGCATTGGCTCTAGCACGACTGAGATATTCTATTCGCTGTTCAAGATCCAACTCGAAAGCACTCTTCGCCAGTTGTAGCTGGACTTTCGCCGTCTCAAGAAAGTCTTCATAGTGTGCATAGTATCGCCATAGAAGGTCGGCATGTGCCACGTCTTGGACTGACTTGCGTTGCAGGTAGGTGATGATAAATGGTGAATCAATGTCAAGTAGTCTGTCGCTCCAGCCTTGAGACAGGTACCAGTCGTACAGGTTGATCTGGAATACCTCATCTTTGGAGTTGTTGATCACGTCATATGCCTCTTGTTTTCGCTTGCCGGTCATTGGATCTTGTGGTGGTGCTTGGTCGACGGAGTCGATGATCTGATGAATGAGGTCGTAATATCTCACACGGCTTTCATATGCTTGTGCACGAGTGTCCTAAAACGTGTTAGCAATTATCTTCCCGTAATAAGGACATTGACTTGCATTTTGTGGTGAACCGTCATTCAACCAAGAAAGTGCTTTGTTTCCACGATCACTCTCTTGCGCAACACTCAATGCGAGTTGGATTGCCCCGGCGTAAAAGTTGAGTGAGATATATTGCTGGATAGCGTCCCGAAGATGCTCCAGAGTCAGACTGCCTGCCACTTTTTGCAGCAACCGTAAACTCTCATTTAGGAGATTGCGGCTTGTCTCACTGCTGACATTCTGATCAGACGCTCGCTTCAATTGCTCTTGAGCCTTGAAGATTACGCAGTCATCAGCACTGCAGAAGCTACCACATCGTCGTCTAAGTGCGTCCGTGACAGTATCCACATTCGAGCCACTTGCTATATTTCTGTTGACAATGGCTCTCACCAGCTCTTTCGCAAGTTCCTTGCCCTGAAGTGTGCTGAACAGTGTTTCGTAGGTCATCTGTTGTACTTGCTGCCTCGGTTCTGGGGATATCGACATGAAGATTTCCGATACACGTTCATCGAATAGCACAAGTACAAATGAGATGCCCTCAATAATGTCTGAAACAAGACTGAGCAGTGAATTGAGCGCACGGTGCTCGCCTTGCAAAGCAACCTCTTCTTGCTTGGTGGAAACACGTCCCAGAGCTTCGGGTCCAGCGAGGCCTTCGATGAATGTTTTGTTGGTATTCAGAAACTCCTGTAGCCGAGTGAGATCTTGTTGGACGTCTTGTAGCTTGCTCAAAGGTACTGCGGGTACTATCTGCATGCCACCTTGCGGACTCATTCCTTGAAGCACTACTGGGGCTTGCCAGACTGATCTGAGTAATCTTGATATGTATAGCGCAAGCCCTTGATGTCTTGGAGATGGTTGTACATTGTCGACCGCGGGCGCACCCTGATCCGAAAGAGCATTTTCATTTAAGACAGGCTTGCCGCCGTGCTCGATGAAAGCTTTCCGTGCACGCTCAAGCACTTCAGGGTCGGTAACTTTAGCCACACGAGCGTCCGCGGTCACATCAGAGCCTTGTCCACATGCTACAGCTATTGCGGTGGCAATCGTCTCACCACGACCATAGACGCGCACAAAGTTCTTGATTTCTCCATCTAGTCCTTCATCACCTCCACCATATCGTATGGCAGATGCGAAGATGTCTACCATACGCCGTCTACGGAAAGTGTGAACTCCAGTATTCGTCAGTACAGCAATCTCTGTCGCAGGTTTATCAAACTGGACACCAAGCTCATTCCCAAAACCATTCGGATTCGATGTGGCAGCAAATGCTGGTGTAACTTCTCCGACATCTTCCGCACGACTGTCCAGGTTGAGCCACAGCCCAAACTCTGGGAACTTTGCTTGCAGTGTTGTGTCTTGTATGTTGCCTATCCGCCCAGAATCTGGTGCTGTGATGAAGAGAAGATCGCTAGCTGCCTGTGGATTTTTCTGCACGAAGCACAAGAAATAGCCAGGTGCGAATCGCTGGGTGAGGCGCGTCTCTGTCAACGTGTTTGCGTCATCGCCAGAGGGGGGTGCCTGAAATGCAGTGATGGAGCCTGCTTGTTGTTGCTGCTGTTGCTGTGAAAAGCTCGGATCTTTTGGTGGGAACTTGACGTGATGAACCTGCATGCTTGTAGGCGGACTTGTTGCATCTCCGCCATAGTAGCTGCTTGATACGGCGCTGAAGAATATGCGGCATCCAGTCGACGTGGTGCCAATAAGATTGAGTCGTGAGGATTCCGTAGCGCTGATCGGGCTCAGAGAAACGATCGATGTGCCTTGCCTGAAGAGACTTGTTGGTCCGACCTTGTGTCCCAGGTCATTCATAATCGAGCTCAGTGAGCGAGTTACACATAGTGTCAGGTTGTTCGGATCCCTCAAACTAAAGACGCGAATAGTCGAGCGTGATGATAAGGTGAATAGAATATTTCGCGTGTCATCCACAACCAATTGATTCACAAACTCATGGGGCGCCTTACTCATGAAAGGCAGAGCAGGCACAATGGATGTATACCCTGGACTCGTCCTGTTGACTTTGGCGCATCTGTTCTGAAACCACTTTTCCTCTTGCTGATACGTCAATTCATACACATCGTCGTCTCCGCGCCCAGCGAAGAAGATTCGGCCACTCGTTGTCGATCCAGTAATGCATTGTACACTGATCCCACGTACCGAGACCTGCATGCGCGTTTGATAGAGCGAAACCTGCTTTGAGCCTGTAGGGGTGGATTGACAAGCTACTCCCAACAAGAATATGTCTGAGGTTGTCGCAACAACAAGTAGGCGCGAGATTTGTGGGACGAAGACGCCAGCGCGTGGAGTGACCAATTTGACGGCGGTGATACTGTTAGGTTGTTCCTCGACTCCGATGAGTTCTGGATTTGGCTCAGTGTAATCCCATAGGTACAAAGCATTGTCGATGGATATCCATGCATGGTTCAGCTCAGCGAAAAGACCCATCATTGTGGAAACCTGCGCTTGGTTGTATTGCTCAAAGATCTTGTCTGGTATATCGTACATCTTAATCTTTTGGAAAGGCGCCCAGGCTGCCGAGGATGGCATATCGTAGTCGGAGGAGAATCCCTCTGCGTGACATCAGTACTTGCTCATTCTTATGCAATCTCACAACTTACGGCTGATATAGTTGTCCAACGCTGGATACTTTGCTTCTTGCTCCAATGCAGTGCTTATTGTCCTGGCTCCACGTTCCACCAGACCTAGACCTTGTCCAACCGTGCTCGAAACAGCTGCCGCTTGTTGGGATTGTTGCATTTGACCTTGTTGCTGCTGCTGCTGCGGTGCCTGCTGCGCTTGCTGCTGGCCGTATCCACCACCTTGACCAGGTTGCTGCCCGCTGCTCTGTGCCATTGACGCCTGAATGCCCCTGTTGAATATTGATGAAGTCAAAGCACCTACTTGACTGAGCGCATGGGTTGGCGCAGGGGTGTTGACGAAGCCGCCAGGCAGTGGCCGCTGGGGCGTTTGAGGCATTGCGAGCGCCATATCGAGGTAGGTGTTAGATCCGTGGATGTGAGGGACTATGCATCAACAGATCGTCTGATGTTGACCGTCACGCGCTCGGCGCGTAGCGCTTCGTGCTTCAGTCGTCTCTGCCAAATACAATGTGTTGTTGCTGGAAGGAGCGTAGGACACGGCGTTGACTATCTTCAAGCTGTTACTGATGTTACGAATGGAGTTGGACTATTTGTTGTCTCTCGAATTGTGAAACTCGTTGTTTGAGCTTACGGGCCGACATCTTGGCGTTTCTAAAACAACCATTGAAACATTCAGTACTAGGTAAGCTCGACTAGATCAAAACCACCAATATGACTACACAAAGACTACTACGCCTGCCCTTACGCCCTCGGGCACCACGAGTATCTCTCTCGGCTAGATGTCCATACTCCAGCGATGCACCACCACCCGCACCACCACTGCTTTTAAAGCTCCGCGGCGACCTTAAAACAGCAATGAAAGCCAAGGACACCTCGCGCCTGAACGTCCTTCGTGGCATACTCTCCGACATCACAAACGCCTCCAAAACTGCGACACCCGCCAAAACAGATCTCCAGATAGTCTCGTTATTACGGAAAAGAGCAGCAGCGTCGAAACAAGCAGCGGAGGAATTTCAAAAAGCAAAGAGGGAGGATTTGGTTGGAAAGGAGGAGGAGCAGGTTGCTATTATGGAAGGATATGCAGGCAGTGTGAAAATGGTCGACGAGGAGGAGATCAAGGCAAAGGTCAAGGATGTGCGAATGGAGATGGACAAGGAGGGGACGAAGGTGGACAAGGGTAGTTTGATCAGGAAGTTGATAGGGCCTGGAGGAGTGTTCGATGAGCAGCCGGTGGAGGCAAAGACTGTAGCTAGGATGGTACAGGTCGAGCTGGGTGGTTAGAGCTTGAGACTGATGCAGTCGTGCTCTATGTATAATATTGTAACATAGCCCGTAAGCCTCTCGTTTATGAGAGCTCGGGGCGTGGTAGGCACTCAGCTAACCATGAATAGGAGGTCTTCTGCCTGTTTAAAGCATCTTGAGGCACGCTGTTAGCGACCAGAACCCCACTCCCCGGAGCTCCTCATTCTTTCTTCAATTGTCGTCCATATAGCTTCAACAACCTCGCGATCTCTGATGCGCCCTCGCACTCCTTGCGCCGGATGATACTTGTCAATCTCCGTTGTCATGACGCCTCGACCCCAAGATCGCACTGTCTGTGGCACTTGTTCGCCTCTCCAGCCAACATAGACGCCCAGAGCATGACTAAACAGCTCCGGCGGATTCTGCCATTTATACGACTTAAACTGCCATTGCTGACCTGTTGTGAAGACTGCCACGACTCGCGACCAGTAGTCAGGCTTGAACTGATCAGGACTGTCGACGAGGATGAAACGAAGTGGTCTTTGTGGATCCAAACTGGGTAGTAATCGTGATATGTGTAGAATATTTGAGCCAGAAGCAGCGTCAGCGTCGGTGTAGAGACCGCTTTCAAGGAAGGATTTGATATTGCCAATTCGCAAAAGTGACGAGGCTGATGGGGAGAGAAGGATGATGGGTTCGATACGGCGACCAGTCTTGGGACGGTTTGGAATGAGGGCAGGGTTCTGAGGTATTGATGATGGAGGCGCGCCTGAACGGCCTGCTGCTGGTTGTGGACGGCTTTTGCGCAAGAAGGTTTCGGCGTGCTGTCGAATGTACGTGAAATCCTGATCGACACCATTAGCGGGAGATTAGGGCACAGTGCATAATATCCGATCATACCGTAGCTTTAATGCCATGAAGAATGCTATTCCTATCTCCCATTCTTCGCTCTGAGTTGTAGATTTCTTGTAATTGTGATTCACTTGCGCCTGCAAACCCCGTATCTGTCGCCGAAGAGCCTCCCGCACCACCAGCTGCTAGTCTTGCTACTCCTTCGGCTTCCTTGTGTGCTTTCGCAACCTCTTCATCTAGTGGCTTAATGAACTCGCTTTCATCTGACGATCCATCCAGCCAATTGATCAAGTCTAACCTCTCTGCAAACACTAGATTTTGTATCGATCCTCCGGCTCCAGCTGGCAATTCTTCATTCAGCTTCCGTGTCGCAGCGATGTAGTCTGCGCCTGCATCATCTTTCCTCTGCCACGCAAAGTACACCGCACGTAAATCTACAGTTTTATCTGGTGATACGAATCGAGTTGGCTCATTGAGAGGGAAGATGTCTTGGTGTTGGTTCGGATGGTGAAATTGGAGATGCGTTGCTTGTGCCAAGTCTGTTGTTGTGTTGTCTGCTACTGCTGGGGTTGAAGAGGTGGTGAGTATGGGGTGGTTGTTCGAAGCGATAGCTTGTCGCAAGCAGAGCAGCGCGTCTGACGACGTGCCGTTTGACGCCATCGAGATGTGTTTACTTCTGATTTGGCCGTAGCCTTTTGGTGTGTGTGATTAAGCGCGCAAGAAAGTGGTAATGAAGAGAATAGACAAAGATGTTTGTAGTACAACAATACACGCGCGGAGTCAGCTCCTCATGCTTGGCATATATCAAAGTTAATTGTTCTCAAAAGTGCCTTCACTTTCACTCACATCAACAATGCCTCCGGTGCTAAGTAAGACCATCTACTTCAGCAAGTTCGCGGTCAACCCGCAAGTCTTTTACGTGACATCTCAATCGTTCGCGCTTGTCAACCTCAAACCACTTATCCCTGGTCATGTTCTCGTCTGCCCTCAGCGCGTCGTGCCACGCTTAAGTGATTTATCTGCTGCCGAAGTGCAAGATCTATTTCAGACAGTGCAAAAGGTTGGAGGTATGATAGAACGCGTATTCCAAGGTACATCACTCAACATTGCAATCCAAGATGGTCCTGCAGCTGGTCAGACGGTGCCCCACCTCCATGCTCACATTATACCAAGAAAGCTAAAAGACATGGACGAGTATGGTGGTGGAGATGCTATTTATGATCTCCTGGAGAGTGATAGTGCGGATCTCGCAAGGCAATATAGAGAGGCTAGGAAGTTTCCGAAGCCTGATGAAAACTCAAGGATGCCTCGAAGTGAGGAGGACATGGAAAAGGAGGCAGTATGGCTAGCAGAGGAGATGGAGAAGCAGGATCAGGAGCAGAACGTCGCATGATTGCGAATATCAGTATATCTACAATGGACTGACATCTTAGCGGCATACTCGTGGGTGGTGCTAGCCGATCAACACAAAGGTTCCATGTCGAGCCTGTTTCACTACGAATAGATGCGCAATCGGTCTATACTTCATTTCGCTCTGAGACCTTGCGATTGCCATGGACTCGAACTTAGGCACGAATTTGTGTTCATTCTGAGAAGCTGGAAGAGATGCTTGCCACCAGTTTTGTCATGTTCCGTTGAAAGGGAATGTGATTATGAAGAGCCTAGAAAGAAGACGAGAGCGTAGAGACGAAGGACCTAAAAAAAGGCTTTGAAAGCAAACGAAGGCCAAAGTGTAAGCGCCAAGATTTGCATGAAGAGAGGTTATATATCTAAGCATTGAAATGGATTGAAATGGTCATGTATCATCTCATTCATTCATAAAGAAAGGTCCGAAAATCATATCTACATTATGTGGCCCCAAAAATCCCACAAACATGCTGACTGCTCCAATAACTTGCGTTTCGCCATAGAAGCCTCCACCTACCAACTCCACCTCCGCCTACATGCAACTAAGTTTACTCCACAACCCTCTACTCGATGTTTTGCGCAGAGGGCTCAACTGCTGAACCTGTCCCTCCTGCTTCTGCTTAACCACCGGATGTCCCTCAAATCTCTTCCTGATCGTATCATCAGCCAGTGCCACCAACCCCGTCACAACAACCACATCCGCCACATCACCCGGTCCAGCAGTCACACTCTTATCGCTCATCCACATCGTACACGGTGGAATCCAGCCACCCTTCTCAATTTCCATTCGTGACTCGTCTTCGTTAAGTAGCAACGGGTCAATGTGTGCTACGGCGGTGCGATCCCACAGACGAACTAGTGTGTAGCGAGTAGCAGGGCCATCGAGCGTCATTTCTGTGCACTTTTCCCATGCGTAGCTGAGACCGTAGTATTCGAAGGTGTAGCGTTGGGCGTCACGAGTGCCATAGCTGAGCTTGAAGCGTGCGTAGTTGGAGAATTCGAGGTTGATGTCGTTGGAGAGGTGAGCGGTTGAAGCAGCGTCTGGGTTAGGTGGTACGACAGTGGACTTTCTGGTTTCGGTTACCTCGCCTCCGTCGGATTCGTAGCCGGAATCTTGTCGGCGGAGTGAGTCTGAGTTCTTGTTGCTCGGGCGCAGGCTGCGCATGAAGCCGCCACCGACGGAAGCTTTGGGTGCCTTTTTCTCGAGTGGTGTTTCGGGTTTTCGGGAGGTATGGCAGATTTCGCGGCCGGAGTCGCGGCAGTAGCGGCGGAGTGAGAAGTCTCGTCGTTTCAGGTCGTGCATTCGTAGATGAAAGAGGGTCATGTCTTTCAAGTGGCCATGGGTCGTCTTGACTGGTGTGTCGATGCGAAGGTTCATGTTGCCGTCAATCGTGGTATCATCGTGTCGAATGAACAAGCGTCGAGGAGAGGGGAAAAGCTCAGCAAAGTCTTTGGGCGAGGAAGGCACTACATTGGCCGACATTGCTGGGCGTTCGGCGGGGAGGATCTCGTCTTCGAGCTCGTCGATGTCCATGTCCTCGCTGATTGTGGAAGCATATGTAGCAGTTGCGAAAGTGTGCTGCGACATCCTTGTAGGGTTTCCGTAGAGACATTCGGGCTCTGGTAAGCAGTCTGCTCCAAGTGCTGAATCTATGGAGCTTGGCTCGCTTGGGAAGGATGCACGAGGTGTTCGAGCTAGAATATTGCTGCTGCGGTTGCTGGTATATGAAGCTATACTGCCAGAGCTCCTGGTCGGGTTCGACATGTTTTGTTTTGGTACGAACACCTTTCTCCAGTATCTTCGTTGATGGCACTGCAAAACTTTTTGTGAGAGTCGAGTTTTGAAAGCAGCGGTTGACCGCAGGCCGGCTGATCAAGCACAGTGGGGCTGTAGCTGAGATTTGGTGACTTTTCAGTGTGGTCGAGACCAGGACTCGAGCAGGTGACAAAACAGAAATCTGTTGAGGGTTCCTCAGCTACCTTTTCCTGCGCGATAGTTGATAAAGGATAGTAGCACAAAGGTAAGCGGAAGCACAAGCAGAAGGCTGCAGAAGTGTGCGTTTGTATTTTTACTTGTATTTGTGCTGTCCGGTCCACTCTTAGCGGTAAGCTGATTCCTCGGCCGTCTATAATGAGAGCAGTTGAATTCTTTCAATAATCTCGAAGGGGGTATGCAACACCAGATATTTCACAAAGCACAGAACAGATGAGGATAGCAGAAGAGGAAGAACGAGGAGTTTGAAGGAATAAATGAGGCCGAGGGGCCTCTTAGGTCACTTTTACGCCATTGATCTCTTAGGTCACTTTTACGCCATTGGACAGCAGGTCCGAAAGGCTAAAGACGTGCAGGGTTCTGCTGCATCACAGACTACCCAGACCACGCTAGCAGCAGCAGGTACAAGGCTACACAAAAGCGGCTGAGGTCGTGCTACGGTGAAACGACGAAGGAAGAGCCCCTCAAATTAACGACTTGGCCACAGATCGAACGGCATCGATTGGCTTAAGTCAGAGCTGTGCGATCATAGTGGGTTGCACGAAGACTAGCTTTAAAAAGGTAGTGTCCCAACCACATAAGCTACAAGGCCTTTGCAGCCCAATCTCGGCTTTCACTGGTGCGGCCTCTCCTGCATGAGTGGCAAGAGGATGGAAATTGGAGCTGTAGTTGTTGTGTTGTGTTGTGATTTCCGGCTTCGGACACATGACAGAGCATGGCCACTCAACGTGGCATCCGTTGCCGTGCATGAAGCGCAAACTCTCTTTCGTGCCGTAGCAGCCACGGATTAGAGGAAGAAACAACGATAAAGTCAAAGGCCCTATTACTGCAGCTTAAAAGGACAAAAGCAGAAGAAGAAGGCAGATTGTAATTTGACGTGTAATTTGGGATCGAGATCATCTTGGTCGGTCGAATTCGAGATCTGCAAACTCCGAGCATGAAACAGCCGCCTTCATCAGATCTTTAATAGGGTCAATTGATGCCGAAGATGTAACCAAGTCGATGCTCATGCTGCCTTAACCCATGCTCTAATGCTTCTCGTCTATGTCGTTACTAGCAGTCTCAGCATCTCTCTGCTGGGCTATCTACTGCTCCTTGTGATTGCCATTGGCGTACTGTCCTGAGTAATACTCATCTGACATCTTCTTCTTCTCGGCATCTTGTCCTTGCTCGGCGTTCTGGTATCCAGTTGGCGTCTTCCCAATGCTCTCCCAATACGCCTTCCTATCCTCCAGCGCCTGGTCGCACCACTGCTTCACCTCTGGCAATACTATCCTGTTTGCCACATGTGTGAACTCGCCCAAGTCGATCCTTCCATCATGCGATTTCTCATACTCCAACATCTGCAATATCAACTCCATCTTGTCAACATCATGTACAAAGTGGCTTTCCAGTGTCTCAGAATCTTCGTATTCCTGCCATGCTCGCTTGATCTCTACGCCAGCATCACCTCCTCCAACATTGCCCAACAGGTCTTTACACAAGAAGTCCATGGTCGTAGATTCTCTTCTGCTCTTCTCGCTCTTCAATACACCGTCCACTGGTGTGATGTCGCCGACCAGCAGTTCTGCCATGTCGTGCACTAATGCCATTTTGATACAGCGGTTCATATCGATTTTTGACGCTAATGATCCCGGGCAAAGCATAGTAATGATGGACATTCGGTACATGTGGTCAGAGATTGATTCGCCGTGATTGATGCCAAATCTTCGCCAGCCTTCTCGTTTCGTAGTCTTCAGCCGTTCGAGCATATGGAAAAATGCTACTGGTGACGATGTGTTTGCTTGTGGTTGGGAGTGGGATGGTAATGTCGAGAGCACAGATTGAGGTGTCCATGAGCCGTCATTGGATGTGTTTGTATGGTCTAAGATACCAGATGTGGGCTCTAGAATACAGATCAGAGAAATCGCAGAAAAGAGCGTGCGGCCACTGAATATAAACACTTACGAGGCGTAGTATTCGTCTGAACGGCATCTTCAATCTGCGAGGGCGACATAGTGACAGATGAAGTGGAAGAAGTAATGGATGTTGATAAGAACAGAAGGACGGTGTAATAAGAAGAGGAGAAACGTCGAAACACTGGCAGTTACAGAGACACAGGAGTAATATATTGATGTCGTCTTTTGTTTGATGTTGGCTTTATCAAATCAACAAAGGACGAAGGCCTCCTGTCGATCAAACAGCTTAATTCCGGACAGTGTGTCCGAATAATTAGTAAACAAAACGTGTGTTGACAGCAGCAGTCAAGCTCATCCTTCTTATATCCTATCCTCAACACAAATCCGACAGCTCTTAAAGATAAGACGTGGTGATGTATGTCCAGTCTGTCGCTCAACAATCGTCTCTGCTGCTCAGCGCCAACGAAGCAGTCGTACAAAGCCCATGAGCGTGCCATCAGATGCAACGTTATTGGTCAGGAATCTACGCCTGCTCAATCTTGACCTGACAACAGATTGGCCAAATGTGAATATTGAGACTTTCCGTGCTGGCACGAGTGCCCGAGTGACACAGAAAGAACGCGTCAAATGCGCAGAAACCATTCTTTACAAGCTCTTTGAGATATTTGACTATCCTACAGCAAAGTTTGTACGACATACGAGTTGTTGTCACACAAATGCAGAAACCTGCTAACAAAAGCTACAGAAACTGCGGCCATTCTATCCAGCTCTAGAGCCACGCCAATCTATCAAGCTTCGAGGTGTGCTTTTCCAGCTGCTTAGCCAACTGAAGAGCGATAGCATTTTACCCCGCGAGTGCACACTACGCAAAACTATGCTAGACAATTGCTTGGGAGAGAAGTTCGAGGAACTGCTGTTCTTTTTCTCATCAGCAGTCCTACGTAAAGTCCTTGAGACGAAACATGCTGGATCATCTCCAAATATATGCTATAAGCTTGGCATGGCAACCTGGCTGGAGGCAGATGACTTGGACTTTGTGCAACCCTTATCTCTCGCTGTGAGTAGATCTCTCCAGGATTGGTTAGTGCAGCGGCAGCAAATGCGATCAAGGATTGGCGGTCTAGCTACCGCGTTGCGTATGAAAAGGAGCATGATGAAAGCCAGGCAAAGCAAAGCGGAGGAGCATCTCACATCTAGCAGCGCAATGCTTGATTCTTCGATGATTGATGCCGAAACAATGAAACAACAGATCAGAGATGAGCATAATGTCGACAAAGACTGGCTCGAGATTGGGCTGAGTGGTGATTTGGAGCAAGGACGTGATCTTCTGATTGAGGAGGAGTTCGAAAACTTGTGGTTACCGACTATCGCAGACACAGGCTTACCTCCTGATGCAAGCTCAAAAGGTCTACTTGCCGACCTGGAGTCTCGTGTCGAAGCTCAGAAGACACGACTTGCGAGCTGGAAAGCCTTTCAAGTGGAGGTCTCGCGACGCAACGAAGAGTTTGTGGTGTTGAGTCCGATGAAGAGTCCTATGAAAAGCCCTATCAAAAGCCCGGGAAAGTTACGGCCATTCCAGCATACTACAACACCAGTACGCCCACCTACTAGAAAAGCGCCAATCACTACTCCAGTACTTGCTGTACCACCGCACAAATCGCATCGATCACAGCCTTCCCCGCAAAGACGAACGCCTCTACCTAGGCCAGCATCAGCTGCACGGCAAGCCCATCTAAATCCTTTGCCTTTTCGTGCAAAAGCAGCGGATCAAGCGGATCAGATGGTAACAAGCCAGCTCTCGGCGGACGTCGGTGAAGTGAAAGTTGACAGGAGCTCTTTTTCGGTCTCAGAAACAAGAGAACCGTCACAAAGCCTTCCCGTAGAAGATGTGAGGGCGGCCTGTATAGACAGCATTACAGAGGAAGCACCTCTAGTTAATCGTCCTCAGACGCCCACAGAGGCATTATTTGCTGAAGATGCAGACCCCTCGAGCGTCTTCAAGACCAGAAGCAAGCTGAGGCGCAAATTCTCTAAGAATACAAGTAGTACGGCTATACAGGGCGAAGATATCGCACAAGCTTTGTAGATAATGACCCCCCATGAAGGTTGTCAAGTGTAGATCTCAGTAAATAGTACGTCATGAAACAACCGCGTTATTCACGTGTCGGGAGGAGATGTTTCACACAATGTTTCATGTGAAACGCAAGGAGGACGAGTAGCACACCGCGCGTTAAGTAGCTCGATCTCCCCTTGTTCGTGTTCGCCTATGTATCCACCAGCATCACCATGTCAGATGATCACGAACCCGCCGCGGTAGACCTCTCTGAGAACCTAGGGCGCATGAGCATCCACCAGGACCGACATCCAGCATCAGCCTTTAACCCTTCATCGCAACCTCGTTCGCTACGCTCGCCTTCGCCGCGGAAGCCCAAAGCATCAGGCAGCACACCGCTGCGCCAACCTCCAACCACTACCTTGCACCGTCAAGGCTCCCCTACGCCTCACATCAACCGCTCAACCCAACCATATCAACCGCAATCGAGCAAGCGTGCTGATTCTGTCACGCGCAATGCAAGATCAAGCCCTTCCAAGTCATCAACAAGCACCTCAGATGCGTCTTCGGTCCAAGAGCCTATATCTACGTCGATTACAGCTTCAGCAGTTGCACAGGACTTCTTTGCGAAAGAACTAGCATTCCACAATAGCCAAGATGCACAGCAATTAGACTCTTTCACAGCTGTAATTATTCACGATGCATGTTATGGTCACCGCTATTCACGCCCGAGGACATCGAAGACACACTTGAGCTTGATTGTGGAAAGACCAGAAAGGGTACAAGCAGTGATTAGAGGAATATCTAGCGCATATGTGCGATTAGGAGGAAGGTACGGCAATGGCATGTCGGCTAGCTCCTCAACTTCGGGGCCAAGATCGATCCCGTTCTCTATCAAGACATCGTCGAGGTCAGTCTCGGTCACCTCATCAGTTGTGACGAGCGTGCATGGACAGAAGTGGATGGAAGAGCTCAAGACTATGTGCGAAGCAACTGGTCCACGACTAGCGTCTGGACAGAAAGAGCTTGCGCGGGTAGGCGAGCCCAGCGAAGCCACATCGAAGCCACCTCTACATGAAGGTGACCTTTACCTATGTCCAGAGTCACTCGAAGCTTTCCAAGGCGCGTTAGGTGGAGTCCTTGACGCGGTTGATATGGTCTTCGAGCCTGCCACAGCCGAGCGACCATCTCCCACCAAGAAAGCCTTTGTTTGCGTTCGTCCGCCTGGACATCATTGTGCAGCTGATCTCCCATCTGGCTTCTGCTGGCTCAACAACGTGCATGTTGGTATTGAGCATGCAGCTCAAGCTCATGGCCTGACACATGCAGCTATAATCGACTTTGACCTGCATCATGGAGATGGCTCACAATCAATCACCTGGCAGCGCAACTCTAGAACATGGAATATGGCAAAGAATGTTTCTGCACTCAAAAAGACAGCAATTGGATACTTCAGTTTGCACGACATTAACAGCTATCCATGTGAAGATGGAGACATGGAGAAGGTCCAGGCAGCCAGTTTGTGTATCGAAAATGCTCATGGGCAGACAGTGTGGAATGTGCATCTGCGAGCATGGAAGACCGAAGCTGAATTCTGGGATATCTACAGGACGCGATACCTTACCTTACTTGAAAAGACCCGTATTTTCTTGCGGGCTCAAACGCAGAGAGTACGTGCAGCATCAGGGAATGTGCAACCGAAAGCAGCAATTTTCATCTCAGCTGGCTTTGATGCGAGCGAATACGAAGGTGAAGGTATGCAACGACATAAGGTGAACGTTCCGACAGAGTTCTATGCGCGCTTCACATCCGATATCGTCAAGCTAGCAGAAGAAGAAGGCCTGTCAACGGACGGTAGAGTCATCAGCGTGCTTGAAGGCGGTTATAGTGACCGAGCATTGGCAAGCGGTGCTCTAAGTCATCTAGTGGGACTTGTTGGTCCGAGTGAAGCAACGAGCAGAGCGAGCAATCATGTAAGGAGATCGTCTCTTCAAATTCTGGACAACATATTTCCTACATCCTGGTGGAATACTCTTGCCATGACTGAACTCGGAGCTCTTGTTAGCAAAGCGCAAGGTCAACCAAAACGTTCACGACTCTCAGATGTCATCACACACGCGAGCCCAACAGAATCATTTCTGGCAAAAGTTGTTGATCCTTCGAAGCTGTCGAAAGGGCCTGCACCACCACCTCCTGTTGTGGATTGGGCTACCGCTGCTTTTGAGTTGAGCAAGCTCTTGATCCCAATCAATAGGCAGGTGAACAGTCATCGACCAGAGGATTTGGTAGAACCGCGTGTGAAGAAGGAGCGTCTATCAGCTTCCGTAATCCCTACTACAGAGCAGACTGGCGACAAGATGCAGCTTAGAGGTCGGAAGACAAAAGAGCCAGTCCTGCCTGTGAACAATGCAACACTACCCCTGCGAAGCGCTCGACCCAGCCGAAAGAGTACGGAAACTATCAAAGCACAAAGAAACTCACTGCCACCTGCTACTGATGCTATTGGGGCAGCTCCTGCAATTAGCGGCTTCACGACCCCTCCTGAATCTAGTAGTGCTACCGTCAAAGACGTGAAGACCACAACGCCAGCAGCAACAGCAACAACTCCTACGATTAGGGAAGGATCAACCGACATTAACCAGCTCACAGCCAGCGTGAGAAGAATCACCCTCAAGCTATCAGAAAAAGACAAGAAAGAGCTTCAGTCTACCGGCAGACTCAAACAACCCACTGAAAGTCGACCAATCGTCAAGAAAGCCCCAGCTCCAAGGACTACGAAAACCGTCACTCCCAAGGCGTCTACACCGAAATCGGCGAAAGTGGTAAAGTCTACACCCTCGACGCCACTTTCGAATATTACGAGCTCGTCAGAACAGAACAATGTCGTTTCGGGCATGGCGGCTGCGAGAGCATTGTCAGAGGAAGCACAGAGTCAAGCATCTTCGGCTATCAACGAGATTCCGGATTCTTTACAAAAATCTGTAGCCGAAGCGAATGTGGTTGATTCGATTGCAGCGAGCAATGCCAATCGACCAGATAGCATAAGCACATTCCAGCCAGTGCGTATCGATGCGCCTCTGAACTTTGCTCCACCTATATCAAATGCATCTGGATCGTCTAGTGCCTTCCGAGGACCGCTCGTTCATAATATCGAAACGCAGCCAGAAGTCAAGCAAGATATCAAGACGAATCCGACCTCACCGTCCCAAGGAACGGAACCAACCGTCATCATTCCTGCCCAAAGTCAAAACACCAGCCACTTGCAACCCAACAATATGGAATCTAGCGAAAATGCTCGAACTCCACCTCATGTCAACAATTCCGAAAGCAAAGTGTTAACCACATCACCAAACGCCCAATCTCAGAATGGACACGCGCAGCACAAACTACCGGTGTTCACGGCACATGGTCCTATTCCTTTTGGCAATAGGACACCGGAGCTTGCATTTGTACAACCGGCTCGATCAAATACTGCAGCAGCGGAGCAGGAGAAGAAGGTTGAAGATGTGTGGGAAGTGCCTGATACTCCGCAACCTCAGCGATGAAAGATGGCACACGTCTTGTCCTGCGAAAAGTGATGTTGGAGATGAGTTGAGGTGACCAGATGGAGTCTTAGGGACAACGTGCTGTTCATTGTAGGACTGCGCGGAATCGGAAAAAGGTACTGGGGAAAGGTTGCTCTGGATGCAGGCTTGGCTGAATGCATTTGACGACGGCTGGGGAGGGCGGAGGAGGCTTTGGCAGTGTTTTTTTGCTTTTATAGATACCCTTTGCGTTGCTTTTATTTTGTGGCTATATTATCAGAATAGGTCCCTTGCCATACCTGCTCTAACTTTGGCTGTGAATGCGTAGCTAGATCTATCATGTGTATTCTGTGCTATGCTATATTATTTTCTAAGCAAATCTGTATAAAGCCCTAAGCCCTCATGTCATTGAGGCCGCATTTGAGACTCCATTGTCTTCATCGTAGTGTTCTATTCCTTTGCACCTGTTGGGTATATCACCATTGAAAGCACAAACGCAAAACACCTGTATGCCATTACCATGCCATTCCACTATTACAGAGAAGTACCTGCCATGCCATTCCTTCCTGCAGAGAATCAGACTGATTCACTCCTCCTCATTACCTTCCACGTCCTCGTCACCGGAGTTCCCAACAAAGTAGTGACTCTTGACCTTGCCAGATCCTCTTCTGGGTGCCGCACGACTAGTCGCTGTTGCAGCTTTAGGCTTTGCGGCCGCTTTTGTTGTCTTTTTGCTTCCAGCTGCCGCAGCTGAAGCGCGTGGGTTGCGTGGTTTCACTGATTTCTTTACTGGTGTAGCAGGAGCACTTTCGCCGTCAACGTCCATGTCGTCTTCGCCATCCGAGGCGTCGGCGTCACCTGCAGTTGTATGCATAGCCATGAGCGAGATAGGTTTGCGTGGTAGCTTGTCGCCTGCCGGTGTAGAGGCCTTAGTGCTTGTAATACTGTCGTCTTCGAGGATGAATCCACCAGCAGCATGGCTATCGTCATCGTCATCGTGCTCAGGCACAGCATGATGATTGTTGACAAGCTCAACTTCCATGCCTTCTGGAAAGAAGCCGCCGCCACCTTCATCGTCTTCAGCTGGCATAAAACTGCCAGTATCGTTATGCTCGGGCTCGCTTGTCAGATCGACCACACCTTCCGCTTTTTTCCCAGCAGCGGATTTGGCTTGCGCCGCTTGTCCAGCTCCTTTGCCGCCTCTAGTCTTCTTTTTCAGCTCTTCGGCGACATGATTGTCCGCTACGACACCATCACCGTACTCCTTTCTGACTCGTTCCACTACCAACAAGCCCTTCATCATCTTCTTCCACCACTGCAATGCGAGCTTCTCCCTCTTCTCCACCTCCTTCCTCCTCTTTTCCTTCTCTTCCGCGCGCCATGCGTCAACAACTAAGTCCTGGTTCTCGTTCGCGACCACGACGCCAGTCAAAATAGGCACGGCTCTCTTGTTCCCAAACTCAAACCCAGTACACGCCTCCGCAAACTCCACACCAAGCTTCTTACACACCCTCGCCATCCCTCTATAAGGCAGGTGAACAGCACCCTGCGGCACCATAGTGGGAACATAAACATCCATATTGCCAAACGCATTCTTGGGAATCTTTCCATTCTGGATAGGTGGCGGTATGATCCATTCAGTTTGATGTTTAGCGTAGAGTGCCTGTTTTGCTTTTTCACCAGTGTCTCTTTCCATTTCCTCAATCTCGCGCTTTCGTATCAGTGTCACCGCACGGATGGGTACGTGTTTGAGGGGCTGCGAAGCTGGAATGACTTGTCGACCTTCTTTGTGCCATGATTCGATTGTTTTGCATGCCACAACGGATGTGCGGTGGTAGACAGGTTCGGTAGTGGCTTTGTCACCTTTGCCGGAGGTGAACTCCTTGACGGGAGTTGCGTCAGGCAGCAGCGCTTCCTCACGGCGAAGGTGGCGCGCAAGGACGTATGTGGCGGAAGATTTGAGCGATTGTAGGGTGAAGGGTGCATCTTCGTCGGTGGATTTTGACGTGTCACGAACGGGGTGAACAGCTACAAGATCGGTGCTGTCTTCGATTCGATCGGCTGTGGTATACTTGGCTGGGTGACGAAGGTACGGCTTCATCGAAGAAGCGAACCAATCGTACATTTCAGTCCGGAGAACCTTGCCTCGTTTGTTGTAGATTGGAACCTTCTCAGGTCCTATGCGAACGCCTTTGGTTTTACCAGGCCATAGATGACGTTTGAGGTAGCGGACAGTGATGTCTTTTGCTGTCAGGTCTGAGGAGTAGGCAATGGTATATGCTATGACTTGTTTGGCTCTATCAGCTTTGGCGCCCCGAGGCTCGAAGGCGATCAGAAGGTCAGGTGAGTTGGCGACAGTATTCAAGATGATAGGCTCAACAGGTATCCAGGTATCCGAGATTGGCGAGAGGACTTCTGTCCAATACGTAGGAAACGGCAAGTCACGGTCGTAGCGCTTGTTGGGTCTCGTCGGTTTGGCTGGAGTAACATCGATGACCGATTCTGCATCACTACCAGGAACATCACTCAATCCGCTCGACTCATCATCAAGCTTGACAGGATCTGCAAGACTGCCACCTCTCTTTGGCGTCTTTCTTTGCGCTCTTGGGCTGGTAGGTTGTATTGACCTTTTGAGGTTCTTCAGCTCAGGTGGCGTCGATGCTTTTTTGGCAGTCACATCCTCTTCCGCTTGTTCAGCATCTGCCTCTTCATCTGACTCCTCACTGTCGATATCTCCCTTATCCTTCTTCACCTTCGCTTCTTCGCTCTTGGACCATCCAAAGCCTACAGGTTGGAGATTCGTTACTAATCTTGCTTCAAGACCCGCTGCTCTTAGCAACGCGGTAAAGAGTTGCGCACCAACATCTCTGCTGCCTTGACAACGTTTTGCCTGCTCCCTAAATTGTGTTAAACCTTTGATTCTCTCGCCAAATTGCTCCTCGTCTGCTGGATTCTCTCTATGCGCTTTGACCTCCTCCTCGAGTCTCTGG
>Ga0160427_10000571_pt1 | contig 22114 bp, 15 predicted proteins | sample SolpanmetagenomL_FD_108194 | JGI IMG/M metagenome (GOLD analysis project Ga0160427, IMG submission 108194) | Solar panel surface microbial communities from Lawrence Berkeley National Laboratory, California, USA - L | ecosystem: Engineered > Built environment > Solar panel > Unclassified ...
GCAGGGCATTTTTTAGTACTTAACAAGTAGCCAGCAGCTACTGGCTATGGCTGCCCCACAAAGCCGCCGCGCGGGAAGGATAGGCGCCGCGGGCATGTCGCCGGGTGGGGATGGGTGCGCTGGTAGCCCCTCGGGTGCGCCGTTGCAGCCGGCAGGCTACCCAACGCAGTAGCGCGGACAGCCCTAGGCCTCTGTTCCAACTAGCCCAGCAACTTTGCCACGCAACTCTACCGCGTAGGCGTCCTCAAACCTCGCAGCCGTAGGGCGGTTGCCAAGGTAGTTTCACCTTACTTACTGCAATGAAAAAGCTCTTACTACTAGCGGCCACGGTTTTTTCGCTAGCCGCGGCCCAGGCCCAAACCCTGAGCTGCTGCGCCCGTCCGGCGCCGGCGAGTGCCACCGAGACCTTCGCCCTGTTTGCCACCGACAAAGACTTTTCGGGCGGCCACGATGCGCCCCTGCCCTACAGCTACGAGGGCGAAGGCCAGATGATTGAGTTCAAAACGCCCGACGGCAAGCCGGGCCACGCCTTCGAAATCAAAGCAGCCAAGCCATCCACTAAGTACTTGTTTGTCATTCACGAGTGGTGGGGCCTGAACGACTACATCAAGAAAGAGGCCGCCCGCTTTGCGCAGGAGATGCCCGACGTGAACGTGCTGGCCCTCGACCTCTACGACGGCCAAGTGGCGGCCACCCCCGAGGAAGCCGGCAAGCTGATGCAAGGTGTGAAAACCGACCGCGCCACCAGCATCATCAAAGGGGCTGATATGTACGCTGGCCCCAAGGCGCGCATTGCCAGCGTGGGCTGGTGCTTCGGCGGTGGCTGGAGCCTGCAAACGGCCCTGCTCGGCGGCAAGCAAACGGCCGGCTGCGTGATGTACTACGGCATGCCCGAAAAGGACGTGGCCAAGCTCAAAACCCTCAATACCGACGTACTAGGCTTGTTTGCCGAGCAAGACAAATGGATTTCGCCGGCGGTGGTGCAGCAGTTTGAGAAGGACATGGCCACCGCGGGCAAAAAGGTAGCCGTGAAGGAGTACCCGGCCGACCACGCTTTCGCCAACCCCTCGAACCCCAAATACAACAAGGAACTGGCCGAGGACGCTCACCAAAAAGCCCTGGCCTACCTCAAGAGCCACCTCAAGGCCTAGGGCCCGCCCCCAGAGCTAAGCCACCAGGTAATGCTGGCGGCCCTTTTCAATTATCCTATCTGTAGTCAAGCGCCCTAGCCTGCCTGCCGCAGCATGGCGGCGCGCGCGGCAAACGAGTGGGCGCGGCCGTGGGCTAGCGCGGCAGGCGCCAGTGCGGCGTGGGGGCCTAGGGCCAGCCGCTGCGCTGCTTGCAAGTGGTGCCGCAGCTGGTGAACTTCGGCCGTTAGCTCGGCCCAGTCCTGGGCCACGAAGTAGCTGGGGGCTTCGGTAGCCAGGGCAACGCCAGGCGCGCCCAGCAGCGCCAGGTGCTGCGCAACCCCCGCCAGCGGGCAAAACTGCGCGGCATCGGCTGCGGCCAGGGTGTGCAGCGCGGGGGGCGCCGTGAGCAGCGTAGCGCCGTAGAGCTGCGGCCGCCCATCGGGGCCGGCCAGCAAGCCTAGCTCTAGGGTAGCGCGCACGAAGCGGCGCAGCAGACCGGCCGCGGCGGGCGTGGTGGCCAGTTCGCTAGCCTGCCCTACTTGCTGCAGGGCATCGGCATAGCCGGGCTCAAAAAGCAGCGGCACCCGGCCCAGGGCATCGGTAAAAAAATCATGGTCGCCGGGAGGCTGGTCGAACTCGCTGAACGAGCGCAGGCGCGACACTACCGGCAACTCACGCTGGGCTAGGGCGGCGTAGTAGGCCGCCTCGCTTACGGGCGCGCCCGTGAGCAGCAGCGTCCAGCCAGTGCGTTGCTGCACCAATTGGCTGAGGGCTACCGGGTCGGGCAGGGCATCGCGGCGAAAGCCCAATTCGGCAAGCGCCTGGGTGTAGGCGGGCCGGGCCCAGCGGTGCAGCAGCGCCTGCTGCCGGTCAAATAGCATTTTCCACACCGTGGCCGAAGTCGGGGCGGCGGGGTGGTGTGGGCGAGCAAGCAGGTGCAGGGTCATAGCGCTAACGTGTAAGAAAATAAAAGAAAAATGTCAAAAAAAAGCCCGACTCCAGTAGACCTGGAATCGGGCTTCGAAAGCTCAGCTGAGAAGGCGGGGCGGTAGCATGCTAGTTGCTTAGTCCCCGTGGCAGCCGGCCACTACGCGCGATTCCGAAGCCCGGTTTGGGTCGGTTAATCTGGCACATAGTGACTAGCGCGTGATGATACATACGGTTGCAAATATACAGGCAGTCAGTAATTACGCAAGCCCTAGGGGCCCTTAGCGCGCAAAAAGCCAGCGGTAGGCTGCCCCAAACTCGCGCCGCCAAAACCACTCGGCGTGCTGCCCGTCGGCGGGGGCGCGCAGGGTGAGGTGGGTGGCGGGCACCCCGCGCGCAAGCAGCTCATTCCGGGCCTGGGCCATCAGGGGCAGCATAGTCTCGCTCTCGGCCGGCCCCGCCACGAAGTAGAAACGGCTGGCGACTGGTACCGGCCGGTGCTGGTGCTCGTAGCGCAGCAGCGAGTCTTTGGCAAACCAGACGGACGGCGAAAAGACCCCTACCCGCCCAAAGATGGCCGGGTATTTCAGCCCAGCATACAACGCAATAAGCCCGCCCATGCTGCTGCCGGCAATGCCGGTGTGGGCGGCATCGGACTGGGTGCGATAGTGCCGGTCGATGTACGGCTTCAGCGTGCGGGCCAGGAAGTCGGTGTAGGCTGCGCCCTCGCCGCCCTTATGCAGCTCGGCGTTAGGCCAGGGCGAGTACTCATCGAGGCGGTGCTCGCCGCCGTTATCAACGGCCACCACAATGCAGGGGGGCACGTCTTTGTGAGCGGCTAGCTGCCCTAGGGTCTCATCCACCCCCCACTCGCCGCTGTAAGCCGTGGCTTCGTCAAACACGTTTTGGCCGTCTTGCAAATACAGCACTGGGTAGCGGCGCTGGCTGGAGGCATAGTCCGGCGGCAGGTACAGCCACACGCGCCGCGGCCGCTCCCCTAGCTGCGGCATGCGAAACGAGTCGGCCAGCACGCGCACATCACCGGTTAAGGTGTGGCGCCGAGCTGGCGTGGTTGCCACGCCGCCAGGGCGCTGGTCTTGCCAGGCGGCTACGCGCAGCGCTAGCGTAGTAGGTTCCGAGGTGAAATCAGCTCGTCGGTTGGGCCGCCCTTGAAAGGTAGAATCGGCCTCGCCGCTGGCCCAGGAGCCGCGCGTAAACTTGAACTCCTGCGGGCCGCGCACGGTGGCGGGCAGGGTGAGCTGGTAACTACCGTCGGGCTGGCGCACAAGTGCGAAGCCAGCCGCGGCCGGCTGCCAGTTATTGAACGAGCCCGCTACGTACACCGGGCCGGGCGGCGTGGCGGCGGGCACGGTTACGCGCAAGGTGGTTTGGGCCAGCGCCTGCCCCCCAGGGCCTGCTAGCGCCGCCAGCAGTAGCAGCAGGCTCCAGGTTTGGTAGCAGGGGCACAAGCTCATTTAGGTAGCAGCAAGTTAGTTGTGCAGCAGAGAGGGCCCATCGCAACAGCGCGGCTGCTTTGCGACTGGCACCTTCTAGCAATCGAGGTTGCTCCTGGCACACACGAAGGCAGCTTATATAAGACGTGTAGCTCCGTAGCTATGGCTGCTAGTAGCCATTCAGTTTATGCGCCCCTACTTATACCCTAGGGCCCGGTAGCCAGCTAGCGGATAATATCGCCAGCGCCGGCCCCGCGCTCCGAAGCGTCAATCTTGCGTAGCGTGTAGGCCGCCCGCACCGAGTCGAGGCCTGGCAGCGCGTTAACCGAGAAATCAATGCGCGAACCCTGCTTCTGCGGGCCGCTCACGAAGTGGCGATACTCATCAGCCGACTCGCGCACCACGTACAGGTCGCCGGGGCTGGGCACTTTCAAGCGAGTATAAGTGCTGCGGCCATCGGGGGCAGTCTTGCGCTTCTCGGCGCCGGCCAGTAGGCTTACTCCAGTCAGGCGGTATTTTTCGGGGTCGGCGCCGGGCGGAGGGTAGTTGCCTAGCCCGTCGATAAATACTTCGCGGCGCTCCACCAGCTTTTCTAAGGTTTCCGTCTTCAACAGCGGGAGGTTTTTTTCCTCCATCAGTAGCTGCTGCACGGCATTGGGCGGTGCGCCCTGTTGGTAAAATACCAATACCGGCTCTTTAAGCTTCACTTTATTAATGACGGGGGCCGGACGCTCGTCAGCCTCTTCTATTCGCTTGGCAGCCTCCATTGGGGCGGGCGGCGGCTTAACAACGGGCTTGGCACCGCCTTTAGCGGGCGGCCGGCCGGGTGCTGGCCGGCGGGCTTGGCCAAAGGCCGCTCCCAGCGAACACCATACTAAGCCTAGCAGTAATAGGTAGCGGATAGATGACATAACAGTAGCGATGAACAGTCAAAGCTAGCGCATTGCCTTGCTATTCGCAAACACCGTGCGGTTGAGCTTGCTCCAGCGCGCACGTCCCTGCTGGCCAGGCCTCCACGGTACCAATTCCCAAATTTTCAGCTTTCACTAAAGCTACCCTTTACCGCTTTGCCAGCTTACACCGACGTAGTTTTGCGCCCCCAATGCGCAAAACTACCCTTAGCTAGTAGTTTTTTTTGGCTGCGTAACGCTCATTTAGCCGCTATATATCGGGTTGCTATAGGCCTTAAAAAATTATATAGCCGGCATTATTTGGCGCGTATTTACACAGCGTAATCGAGTTATTACTCACAATAAGTCAGTTTGTTGACTAGCGCAGCAAATAGCCTGTCAACAAACAAAGCTCCTCTGTAATCCAATAGTGCTTACCACTAGCCTGCAGTAAAGCCTAGTACCGGCCAGGAGGGAGGCCCTAGCCAGGCCGGTACCCCTAGGGCCAATAGCAAGCAGGAAGGCAGACTAGATAGTATCTTAGAATAATTTTTAGTAAATTTTTAAATAGCAAAGCCCCCACTCATACCCAATCGATTGCGGCCCTCATTCTGACCTGCACATAGCCTGCTTATAGCACTCAATCTCGGCATTGGCTATTACCCCACCAAGCATTTAACTAGCTGATATAAATGCTATTAAATGTTTCACGACTTCTCTATTTTTCACTTTCCCCCCACCCTTGTTTCGCTTCTATGAAACACCCCTACCTGGAGAAACTCCGGTTTCTCTGCTTAGTACTGATTGGCCTGCTTGGCTGCGTTGCCTCAGCCTGGGCCCAGTCGAGTACCGGCATTGTAACGGGCACAGTTACCGACGCAAAAAAAGAAGGCCTGCCGGGCGTAACCGTACTCATCGACGGCACCACCCTAGGCAGCTCGACCAACGTGGACGGCACGTTCACCATTCCAAACGTTCCAGCCGGACCCCACACGCTAGTTATCTCGTTTGTCGGCTACAACAGCGTGCGCCAGCCCATTACCGTAACGGCTGGCCAAACTACCCGTGCATCTCTGCCCGCTCTCACTGAAAATGCCACGGCCCTCGGCGAAGCAGTAGTAATCGGCTACGGCACCGCCCGCAAGCAAGACGTAACCGGCGCTGTAGAGCAAATCAGCGAGAAGCAGTTCGTAAAGGGACAGGTAACCAACCCCGAGCAGCTAGTGCAGGGCAAGGTGGCCGGCGTACAGATTACGACCTCGGGTGGCGCCCCAGGCGCAGCTACTCAAATCCTCATCCGCGGTGGCTCGTCGCTGACTGGCAGCAACCAACCACTCATCGTGATTGATGGCGTGCCAGTAGACAACACCGGTCTTGCCGGTGCTTCTAACCCGCTATCGCTCATCAACCCCAATGATATTGAGAGCATCACCGTACTAAAAGATGCTTCTTCGACCGCCATCTACGGGGTGCGCGCTTCGAACGGCGTTATCCTGGTAACGACCAAACACGGCGTGCAGGGCGACACTTTCCACGTGAACGCCTCGACCCAAATGTCGCTGGCTACGCCGGCCAAATACGTGCCGGTACTCACTGCCGACCAGTTCCGCGATGTGGTGAACCAATACGGCACCGCCGGCCAGAAAGCTACCTTAGGCACGGCCAACACCGACTGGCAGCGTGAGATTTATCGCACGGCCTACACGGCCGACAACAACGTGAGCTTCAGCGGCGCGGCCGGCGTGGTCCCCTATCGCATTTCGACGGGCTACCTCTACCAGGAAGGCATTTTGAAGCGCAATGACCTGAAGCGCTACACGGGCGCCATCAACCTATCGCCGGTGTTGCTCAACGGCGACCTGCGTATCGACCTGAACGTGAAAGGTTCGTGGATTGACAATAATTTCTCGGACCAGAGCGCCGTGGGTGCTGCCATAAACTTTGACCCTACTCAGCCTATTTACGCACCTAACTCGCCCTTCGGTGGCTACTACGAATCGACCAACAGCAGCGGCCTTATCACGCTGGCCACGCGCAACCCCATTGGCCTCATCAACCAGCAGCGCAACCGCAGCTCGGTGAAGCGCAGCATCGGCAACGTGCAAGTGAACTACAAGCTGCCGTTTGTACCGGGCCTGAGCGCCAACGTGAACCTAGGCTACGACGTGCAGCGCGGCCGAGGCACCAACCTCATTCCCGCCAATGCCGCCTCCAACTACTTCCGCCAAATCACCACTAATGGCGTAGTACGCCAGGGCGGCCTGAACAACCAGTACGCCCAGGACCTCACCAACACTATCCTGGAGGCTTACCTGAAGTATGAGCGCACGGTGGGCCCCGGCAAGCTGGACCTGCTAGCCGGTTACTCTTACCAGAAGTTCCAGAACCGCAACTACAGCTTCGACGATAACCTGGCCGACGGCACGGTGTACGTGGCCGCTGTACCGAGCTACTCGGGCGCCTTTACCTATCTCAACACGAACGTGCTGATTGGCTTCTACGGCCGCCTCAACTACAACATTGGCGATAAATACCTCTTCACCGGCACTTTCCGCGCCGACGGCACCTCGCGCTTCAATCCCAACCACTTCGGTTATTTCCCCTCGGGTGCCTTCGCTTGGCGCCTTAAGGGCGAGAACTTCCTGAAGAACTCGACCGCTATTTCGGAACTGAAAATTCGCCTTAACTATGGCCAGACTGGCCAGCAGGACCTAGGCAACAATTACTATCCCTTCCTGGCTTCGCTCACGCTTAGCAACAACACGGCGCAGTACCAGTTTGGCAACCAGTTCTTCCGCACGCTACGCTCCGACCAGTACAATCCTGGCATCACCTGGGAAACTACCACTACCTACGGTGCGGGCCTGGACTACGGCTTTGCCGGCGGCCGCGTGTACGGTTCGGTAGACGTGTATCGTCGCGATACTAAAGACCTACTTAATACCATTAACATTTCCGCTTTGGCAGGCCTCTCAAACTCAGGTGTATTCAACGTTGGCTCGCTCACTAACCGTGGGGTGGAAATCAGTTCCAACCTCGATTTAGTGCGTGGCGACAAAGTGAATATCACGATAAATGCCAACGCCACTTACAATGAAAATAAACTGACGCGCTTGACAACGTCTAATTCGAGCAGCGACGTAGGGCAGCCCACGGGCGGCATCTCGGGCGGCGTAGGCAACAACATTCAGGTCAATACTGTGGGCTATCCCACGCAGGCCTTTTATGTGAATCGGCAGGTGTACGACAGCAACGGCCAGCCGCTGCAAGGCGTGTATGTGGATACGAACGGCGACGGTACCATCAACAGCACCGACCGCTATCGCTACAAGTCGCCCCGTCCCCAGTGGATTCTGGGCGGCGGCGCCAATGCCAGCTACAAAGGCTTCAACCTAGCCTTCACACTGCGCGCCAATCTAGGTAACTACGTATATAACAACGTGCGCGCCAACAGCTACTACGACCAAAACTCGTCGGGCTTCGTAAGTAATAAGACTCAGGAATTCTTGGCTTCGCGCTTCACTTCGGCACAATATTTCTCGGATTACTTTGTGGAAAACGGCTCGTTCCTGCGCTTGCAGAACGCGACGCTGGGCTACAACTTCGGCGCGATTATCAAAAAGGGTACTACCCTGACGCTAACTGCCGCCGGCCAGAATTTATTCTTGATTACCAAATACAAAGGCCTCGACCCTGAGCTAAACGCATTTGGTAGTGGCGCAGGCATCGACAATACGATTTACCCCCGGGCACGCACGTTCACCATCGGCCTGAACCTCGGTCTCTAATTTCCCACCCTCACTATACTATGCAACGCAACTTCACTCGCACGCTGGGAATGATGGCCATGGCCGCCGGTCTGCTAGCCCTAGCCCCCTCGTGCACGAAAGACTTGAACCAAGCGCCCGATTATGCGGCTACTTCCAATGTAGTATATGCTGACCCCGCCCAGATTCAGCAGGTACTGGCTCGCCTCTACGCCACCTTCGCCGTGAGTGGGCAAACCGGCCCGGCTGGTAGCCCCGACATCTCGGGCATCGACGAGGGCTTCTCGAACTACATCCGCCAGTACTGGCAGCTGCAGGAAATCACGACCGACGAGGCCGTAATTGGCTGGAACGATGGCACCCTACCCCAGGTCAATACCCTGCAGTGGAATGCCGACAACGAGTTTGTGCGCGCTACCTACGACCGAGTGTTTTATGAGGTAGGCCTCTGCAACGAGTTTATCCGCCAGACCTCGGACGCCAACTTGTCGTCGCGCGGCATTCCGGCAGCTAGCCTTAGCACTGTGCGCCAGTACCGCTCGGAGGCCCGCCTGCTGCGCGCCCTCAGCTACTGGCACGCCATCGACTTGTTTGGCGGCGGTCCCTTCGCTACCGAAACCGATGCTATTGGCACCACGCCGCAGTATCGCAAGGGCGCCGATATGTTCACCTACGTAGAGTCGGAGCTGAAAGCGATAGATGCCCTCGACGATACCAACGGGGCCCTACTAGCCCCCCGCGGCATATACGCCCACGCCGACAAGGCCGTGCTCTGGACGCTGCTCACCAAGCTCTACCTCAACGCCAAGGTGTACACTGGTACCGACCGCTCGACCGACGCCATCACCTACGCCAACAAGGTGCTGAGCGCCGGCTACACCCTGAGCCCGAGCTATGCCAACCTGTTCTTGGCCGATAACAATACCAACAACGCCCGCAACGAGGTTATTTTCCCCATCACCTTCGACGGCACGCGCACCCAGACCTACGGCGGCATGACCTACCTGGTGCACGCTCCCAACGGCCGCGCTTACACGGCTACGCAGGCAGGTATCGACGGTGGCTGGAGCGGCTTGCGTACCAAGCCCGCCCTCACCAGCAAGTTTGGCTCGACTACCGCGCGTAACCCTAGTGATGTGCGCTCGCAGCTATTCGTGTTCCAGGGCCAAAATCCGAATGTGGATACCCTAGGGCAGTTTACCAGCGGCCCGCTGATTGCCAAGTACCGCAACGTAACCTCGACAGGCGCGCCGGGCTCTAACCTCACCTTCCCGGACACCGACTTCCCGATGTTCCGCTTGGCTGACGTGATGCTCATGTACGCCGAGGCAGTACTGCGCGGCGGTACGGGCGGCTCGGCCACTCAGGCCCTAGCCTACGTCAACCAAATTCGGACCCGGGCCGGCGCGCCAGCCACTACGGCCGCGGCCCTCACGCTCAATTCTATTCTGGATGAGCGCGCTCGCGAATTGTTCTGGGAAGGCCACCGCCGTACCGACCTCATCCGCTTTGGCGTGTACACCAGCGGCTACAACTGGGCCTATAAGGGCGGTGTAGCGAGCGGCCGGGATGTGGAGACTTTCCGCAGCCTGTTCCCCATCCCCAACACCGACCGGGTAGCCAACCCCAACTTACCCCAAAACCCTGGCTACTAGTCTACTTCCAGCTCCTAGGCCTCGTGAACTTTTGGCTTTAGCCGCTAGTTCGGGGCCTAGGAACTATGGTTTAGCTTTTCTTTTCTCACCCGCCATTCTTAGCTAATATGAACTCTTTAGTTACCCGCATCGCCACCGGGGCCTTTGCGCTAGTGGTGCTTAGCGTCGCTTCCTGTAAAAAAGACGAATCGCAGGTGGTATTGAAGTCGGCGGCCGCGCCCTCTCTGACTACCTCTACCACCACTCCTGACTTGGTGCTGACCACCACCAACGCCAATGCTACCGGTGCCACCTTCACGTACACAGCGGCCGATTTCGGGTTCCCGTCGGTAACGACCTACACGCTGCAAATCGATAAGAAGGGCGGCAACTTCAGCAATCCGCAAACCTTTAACGGAGGCGGCACGGCGGGCACCATCAGCCTCAGCAAGTCGCAGCTGGCCAATGCCTATTTCGCTCTTGGCACCGCCTACGGCGCCACAGCCCAGGTAGATACCCGCGTAGTAGCTTCGGTAGGTCCTACCGCACCCACCCAGGTTTCGCCGGTAGTTACCCTCACGGCCACGCCCACGCCGGTGTGCATCCCCAATACCACTGGCCGCACCTGGAGCATCATCGGCCCAGCTGGCGCCGACTGGAGCACCGACAAAGCCCTGACCTACGACTGCTACACCCAGACCTTTAAGGCTACCATGCCCCTAAATGCAGGCGACTTTAAGTTTCGTGCCAACAACGACTGGGGCGTGAACCTAGGCGGCAACGGCAGCCTCGCAAGTGGCGCCACGCTGAAGCCCGGCGGCGACAACCTCAGCATCACTACGGCAGGCACCTACACGATTACCCTTTCGGTAAGCACGGACGGTACCAACGCAGTAACCGGCGGCACTGCTACCGTCAAGTAGCCACTCGCCACACACTAAAACAAAAAGCCGCTGCTCGTCAGCGGCTTTTTTTATGAGTTGGCACCAAACTAGCTTTGCTTGCCCAGAGTTATTCAACCCCTAGGGTCTCTCTGGAACCAGGCAGCTTGCCGGGGCCAATTAGACTTCAAGGCTCGTGCTACGCCGCTTACTACACTTCGCTACTATGCTAACCAAGAATATTCTACCGGTGGCCCTGCTGCTAGCCAGCGCTACCACCGCGCCAGCCCAAACGCCGCGACCAGCCCCTAGGGCCGCTGCGCCCGCCCAGACCGCTTCTAGTGAAACCACCATCCAGGCCCGCGCCGATGCGCTCACTACTAATATGGCGCAGGGCCTAGGGCTCACCCCGGCTCAAACCGAGAAAGTTCGTACCATCAACGTTAACTCGGTGCGCAATGTGGAGGCCGCCCGCGTGCGCTACCGCCAGGACCCCACCAAGCTGCGCGGCTACATCGACGATATTGGCCTAGCCCGGCTCGAGCAGCTGAAGGACGTGCTGTCGGCCACCCAGTTTACGCGCTACCAGCAAAAGCGGGAAGAAAAAATGGGCATTCCGAAAGCTGGTGGCGCGCCGGGCAACACACCTCCCGGCCTGGGCAACCGCGGCGAAGAATAATCACCGTTTCTGCTGTTAATACCGCCGGCCTACCCCGAGGCTACGCCTGCTCCTAGAACCCTAGGGGTGGGCATAGTTCCGAGGTAGGCCGGCGGTATTTAGTTGATTGCAGGGCTGCGCTAGCTACTTTGCGGCAGGCAGCGCGCGCAGCTGAGCCAAGGCTTTGGCTGTTTCCTCGCGGTTGCCTTTTTCCTTCTCCTCCTTATCGATGGGGGCGTAGTTACCATCGGCAAAAAAGGCCAGGATATTTTGCCGCATCGGCGCTTTCACGTCCTTAAAGTCGTCCTTGGCCAGGCTGCGCAGCCACTCGCCATAGGTGCGGTCGGCTAGCGAGTACTCGCCCAGGTGCGTCTGCTTTCCGGTGTCAATATCAATATTGGGAATGGCGAGCGCCTGGCCGGGCATGGCCGTCTGCTCGCCTAGAAACTGCCGGAACGTCGTCACCGTTTGCTGGAAGCTTTGCGCGAACAGCTTCTGCGCTTCGGGCGTAGGCGTCACAAATTTCAGGTTCCTGAGCTTGCCTACTTTAGGTAGAATGCGGATGACGCCGGCCACAATGCGCGCCCCAAAACCCGGCCGCTCATAGTTGGAGCCGTACTCCTGCTCGAATTGGTTTTTGCTCTCCTTGTAGATGTAATCGCGGCGGCGCACCCGGTGGTTAACCTCGCGCAGCTTGTGGCGATTGGCCCGCCAAGCGGCTCGGTTGGCCAGTGGAATGAGGTTGCGCACGGCAAAGCGGTATGAGCCAATGGCCAGGTCCACGTTGAGGATGATTTTGCTGAGCGGCAGGCCGTAGGTTTCCTCAAACGCCTTTTCCAGCAATTCCTTGTCGACCTTAAAGCCGATAAAATCGTGATATTGGTTGCTGCGGTAGTGGCCGGCGGCCAGTTGCAGCACGTCGAAAGCAAATTCGGTGCGGCCGTGGGCCAGTGGGTCCTGCTCGTAGGTTACCACCGGGCCGTACTCGGCGCCCAGCTTAGGGAACAGAATCGGTACCGATTTATTGATGCCCATCTCGTGGCCGTAGATGTCGGCCGCGTAGTGCGACAGCGCCCCTAGGGCAAACGCGTAGCCGTTGCGGTCGTGGGCATCTTGCAGCAGGTGGCGCACAAAATCGGCCGAACGCACATAATGAGCTAGGTTGGTAAAGAGCTTGGAGCCAAATGGGTAGTACCCCATGTCTTGGATGATGGAGCCGCCGTAGGCGTAGGCTTTAGCCTCACGCAGCTGCTCGGCGGTAGCACCCGGAAAGCGGCGCTCCAGGGCCGGGCGCAGGCTGCGCACCCAGCACGAGTCGATGATGCCCTGGTGGCTCAGAATAGAGTAGGCTTGCACCGGCCGAGCGGCTAGCAGCAGGATGCTCAAGCATGCCCCTAGGGCCAGCCGAAGCAACATGGTATTGTTCATAAAAAGACGGTTTCACCTCCCTCAACGGCGGCGCTTATCCTAGCGTTGCGCTGGCGCGAGCGGCTGGGCGCTCAGGCCTGCTGGCCGGGCCACGCGGGCGGGGCCGGCAGCTCGTTGGCGCGCCCCCACCCTAGGGCCCGAAATGCCACGGTGCGCAGCCCAGGATGAGGAAAAGCGGGCGCCTGGCTGGGCAGCAGCATGGGCTGGGCCTGCTCCATATCCAGCGCCTCGCCCACCGAGCGCACGGCTCCGGCCGGTACCCCTAAGCGGGCCAGTTCGTGCAGCAACGCCCAGCCGTTGAGTTCGGCAATGCGCAGCAGCAGCAACTCTTCGAGCGCGTGGCGGTGGCGCACGCGGGCCGGGTTGCTAGCGAAGCGCGGCTCGGCGGCCCAGTGCGAGCGCATGAGCACTTCGCAGAGGATACGAAACTGCGCATCGGTACCGACGGCTAGCACCAGCCGCTGGCCGTCAGCGGCGCGGTATACGGTGCCGTAGGGCACGATACCAGGGTGGCCCGAGCCCATGGGCACCGGGTCGTGGCCAGTCGTTAGCCAAGTAGCGCCTTGGTTGGCTAGCGAGGCCAAGGCGCTGTCGTAGAGGCTGACTTCAACTAGCGTGCCCAGACCGGTTTTTTCGCGCTGATACAGCGCCGTCAAGATGCCTTCTTTGAGCTGGTGCGCCGCAAAGAGGTCGATAAACGCGACGGGCAACTTTTGGGGCGGGTCGTGGGGGCCAGGGGCGTTGAGGTGCATAAAGCCCGTTTCGGCCTGCAGCACGGCATCGTAGCCGGGGCGCGGGTTGCGAGACCCGTAGCCGGTCAGCTGCGCGTAAATGAGGCGCGGATTAGTTGCGGCCAGTGCCTCGTAGCGCAAGCCAAACTTCGCTGCGTCGCCGGGCTTGTAGCTGGTTAGCAGCACGTCGGCCTCGGCAGCTAAGCGGAGCAATTCGGCTTGGTCGGACCCTAGGGTCAGGTCGAGCACGCGTGAGGTCTTGCCCCAGTTGGAAGCCGCGAAGTAGGCCGATACGGAGTGGTCGGGGTCGTCACCTGGCGTACGCCAACTGCGCGTCACGTCGCCGAAGGGCGGCTCTACTTTCAGCACGTCGGCTCCTAGCTCAGCAAAGAACTGCCCCACTTGGGGGCCAGCCAGCACGGTAGCCAGCTCGAGTACGCGCAAGCCGGCAAAGGGAAGCGGAAGTGCCATAGGTGTCTCGGTAACCGAAAATTGAGTACGCAAGTTGGCAGCGCGCGGCTGTGCGGCGGCCCTAGGCCCCACTTGTTTTCTAGTCCAGCAGGTAGCCGTATTCGACTAGCTCGTCCCGATAGTTGGGCCCAAGCTGCTGCAGGCGCCCGTGCTGCAGCAGGTACACCACGTCGCACAGCGGCAGCAGCTCGGCGTAGCGGTGGTCGGTCAGCAGCAGGCCTTTGCGCTGACGGGCCTGCTGCATAGCGGCCCCCAGGGTCTCTACGTGCACCGGCATGATGCCCGAGAACGGCTCGTCGAACAGCGAGAAGGCCGTGTTGGCGTGCAAGAGCAACAGTACTTGCCACAGCCGAGACGAGCCGCCCGACAGCTCGCCCAGGTGGCAGTCGAGCTGGGCCGGCAGCTCCGGAAAGCCCGCGCTGGCCGCCAGTGGGTCTACGCCCAGCAGCTGGGCGGCCCGGCGTAGCGTCATGCCCGCTGGCAGCAGCGGCGCCTGCGGCAGGTAGTTGAGCAAGCCCGGCGTTTGGAAGGCGGGCACGGCGCGGCGGCCATCTATGCGCACCGAAGCATCGGGCACGGGCCGAGCGCCAAACACCGCCTGCAGCAGCGTCGATTTGCCACTGCCGTTGCGCCCCAGCAACCCCACGATTTGGCCGGTTTGTACCCGCAAGTAAATGTCCGTTAGGATGGGCCGGCCATCGAAAACAACGCGAATACCGTCGGCTTCCAGCACGTGCGAGCCACTAGTCAGGTCCTTGTTTTTCATTTCCATAGCCACGCTACTACCTCGGCCGCTACTATAAACAAGCCCCCGTCGAGCACGGCCACACCGCCCCACAGCCAGGCGCGCGACAGCCCCAGGTTGTAGTAGAACCAGTACTGCTGGGGGCGTAGCTCATTGGCCAAGTACCACACCGCCAGCCCACTCAGCAGCTTGGCCAGCACCAGGCCGGGCGGCACGCCGCTTACCTTTTCTTCGCTCAAGCCCGGCAGCGGCACTAGTGCCGGCAGTTGCATCACGAGTAGCAGCGCCGCGCTGATGAGCAGCAGCGCCGGGGCTACCCCCCGGTAAAACAGCCATATTCCCCGCAGTCGCGTACCCCAAATCCCCATATGATACAGTTACTTAAGCAAGCCCAACGCAGCTAACGATACCCTAGTATTTAGCGCACTAGCCCCGCCCGCGCAAATACCGGAAATTCCACCTCGCGCTCGCCTGGGCCCCACAACTGCGTTAGTTCTTCGGCCACGCTGGCTATTATATCGGTACCAGGGTGCTGCTGGCCGTGCTTCACCGCCGCTGACCAGGTGCGCAAATACTCCAGAAACCAGGCCGCCGACCAGCACCGCGCCACCGCAAAGCGCGCCGTTTGCACACGCTCAAACGGGAAGGGCAGTTGGGCATACTCGTCGATGACGTGCCAGCGGTTGGCATCCCAGTAAGGGCCTAGGGTGTCGTCGTGGAAGCGGCGGAGGTAGGCGTCGAGCGCGGGCTTGCCGGTGTGCACCAAGTTGTAGCCCCACTCGGCCAGTGTAGCCCCCGGCCGGCCCACGCGGCGCACCTCCTGGTGCCAAGCGGGCTCGTCGAACCAGTGCACGGCCTGGCCCACGGTTATCAGGTCGAAGCTGGCCGGCGCAAACGGGGAGTGCTCGGCCGAGGCTACCTGGTAGTGCACGTTGGGGAGCGCCGGAGCCTGGGCCAGCTGGTTGGCGCTGAGGTCGGTGGCCTCTACCTGCTCGAAATGGGGGGCTAGGGCTGCCGCTACCTGGCCGTTGCCGGTAGCGCAGTCCCAGGCGCGCTGGCGGCCTGCCACTTGCGGCAGCAGCCAGTCGTAGAGTGCAGGCGGGTAGCTAATGCGGTAGCGGGCGTACTGCTGGGCTTGGGTAGAGAAACGGTCGAGCGGCATGGCAGCGAAGGTAGCGGGCGGCCCGGCACTTATTCCGCGTACCTTTGTTGTTGAGTAATAGTTAAAAAACGTCCTGCTGAGCGCAGTCGAAGCATCTGTACGGCGCCACCAGGGTGTTTTCAACGACGCGGCAGAGATGCTTCGGCTGCGCTCAGCAGGACGCTCTACATAAGAATCTTTACTCCGCTATCCGCTGACCCGGTGCCCACGGTCAGCCCATTTTTTCACCTTACCTCGCTGAACCGTTGACGTTCCACGAATTCAACCTCCACGCCGACCTGCTGGCCGGGGTGGATGCTATGAACTACCAGCAGGCCACGCCCATCCAGGAGCAGGCCATCCCTAAAATTATCGAGGGCAAAGACCTGATTGCCTGCGCCCAGACTGGTACCGGCAAAACGGCGGCCTACCTGGTGCCGCTACTCGATAAAATCGCTCACGACCCCGATGGCCACGGCCACACCTCTACCCTCATTCTGGTGCCCACCCGCGAGCTGGCTACTCAGATTGACGAGCAGGTAACGGGCTTTGGCTACTTCGTAGAAGCCTCGTCTACTGCGCTGTACGGCGGCGGCAAATCCGAAAACTGGGAGCAGCAGAAGCGTGCCCTCACGTCGGGGGCCGACATCATTATTGCCACGCCCGGCCGCCTCATCGCCCACATGCAGCTGGGCTACGTCAAATTTGAGCGCCTGAAGTACCTAGTGCTCGACGAGGCCGACAAAATGATGGACATGGGCTTCTCGGACGATATCATGAACATCGTGCGCCAGCTGCCCAAACAGCGCCAGACGCTGCTGTTCTCGGCCACCATGCCCAGCAAAATCCGCGACTTCTCGCAGCAGTTGCTGCAAAGCCCCGACGAGATTCGGCTGGCCGTGAGCAAGCCCGCCGCCGGTATCAACCAGCAGTTTTACATGACCTTCGACCACCAGAAGCTGCCCGTACTGGAACACCTCATCAAGGCCCAGGACGTGCAGAGCATGGTGCTCTTTACCAGCAAGAAAGCGGCCGTACCCAGCATTGTGCGCGCCATCAATAAGCTAGGTTACCAGGCGCAAGGCATCAGCTCGGACCGCACCCAGGAGGAGCGCGAGGAAACGATGCGCGCCTTCAAAAACAAGCAGTTCCCCATCCTGGTAGCCACCGACGTGCTCAGCCGCGGCATCGATATCGACAGCCTGAGCCACGTGGTGAACTTCGACGTGCCGCGCGCCGCTGAGGACTACGTGCACCGGATTGGCCGCACCGCGCGGGCAGCCACTACTGGCACGGCCATTACCTTCATTGCCGACCAAGACCAGGACCGCATTGTGAAGATTGAGAAGCTCATTGAGCGCGAAATCGAGAAGCAGGCCATCACCGAGGCCCTAGGGTACGGCGTGGCGCCCGAGTTCGACCCCAAGCGCTTTAGCGGGCTGCGCGGCAAAGGCGGACCTGGTGCCGGCCGGAGCGGTGGCTCGGGCCGCGACCGAGGCCCGAGGCCCGAAGGCGGCGAACCCAAGGACGGCGCAAGCCACCGGGGCCCGCGCCCGCCCCGCGCCGAGGGTGAAGTAAGAGAGGGCGGCCCACGCCGCGACGGTGGCCGTGGCGGCCGCGACCGCGGCCCGCGCCGCGACGGCAACCCCAACGAAACCGACGCCCAGCGCAAGGAGCGCCTGGCCCAAGCCGCCGCTCGCCTAGCCGCTATAGATGCTGGCCAGGCTCCGGTAGCCAAGTGGTCGTCGCCCGAGCGGACCGAACGCGACGCCGAGCGCCCCGCGGGCGAGGCAACGGCCAGCCCCCGCCCGCCGCGGGCCCCGCGCCCACCCCGCGCCCCGCAACAGGAAACTGCTCAGCCACGGCCTGAGGGGGAGGCTTCGGCCGCTACTACCGAAAGCGGCGAGGCCAAAAAGCGCCGCAAACGGGGCGGCCGTAACCGCGGTAAGGGCAAAGGCACCGCTGGTGCCGCACCAACTGCCGAAACCACGCTAGACTAAACGGACCTGCTCGACAACAGCGAAACCAAGTCAATTTTCACTTCCAAGCAAAAGGCTTTCAGCAGTGCTGAAAGCCTTTTTGGCTTTTGGTTACTACCTGTTTTGGCGCCTTATTGGGGGTATCATTCGTTTGTCGATGCACTGGGACTAAAGGGCCCTAGGCCCAATCAGAATGCATCGAACTGGTTGTTCAAAACGGTGTCTATGAAGGCTATACCTGAGCTTACCGACCTTAGTAAAGGGCAAAATTTTAGTTTTTTATTCCCCCAGCAAGTTTCTACCTTTGTGCCCCTGAAAAATTGTTTGCGCTCCGCACTGTAAGTTTGAAGTTTGTGACTAAACCAACGTTGCTCCTGCTGCCGGCTCTGGCAGCGCTGGTGCTGACCACGCAGTGCCAGTCGAGCAAGCCTGCCACTGCGGCGGCCACCGTGGTCCCGGTCGCGGCCCCGGTCGCTCCCAAAACCTACTCCTACACCACGGCTCCTAACGACCCCCTAGGGGTGCGGGTGTACAAGCTCGACAACGGGCTGACGGTGTATTTGTCGGACTATAAGAACGCGCCGCGCATTCAAACCTACGTGGCCGTGCGCGCGGGCTCCAAGAACGACCCCGCTACTGCCACCGGCCTGGCCCACTACCTCGAGCACATGGTGTTTAAGGGCACCTCGAAGCTGGGCACCAAGGACTACGCCAAGGAAAAAGTAGAGCTAGACAAGATTGAGGCGCTGTACGAGGTGTACCGCAGCCAGCGCAACGACCCGGCGGCCCGTAAGCGCACCTACCACCAGATTGACTCCATCTCGGGCGTGGCCGCGCGCTACGCCGTGCCCAACGAGTACGACAAGCTGATGGGCAGCATCGGCTCGAAGGGCTCGAACGCGCACACCTCGAACGAGGAAACGGTGTACCAGGAGGATATCCCAAGCAACCAGCTGGAGAAGTGGACGGCCGTGCAGGCCGAGCGCTTCAAGGAGATGGTGCCGCGCCTGTTCCATACCGAGTTGGAGGCCGTGTATGAGGAGAAAAACCGCGGGCTGGACTCGGACTTCAGCAAAGAGTTTGAGGCGCTGAACGCTAGCCTCTACCCCACCCACCCCTACGGCACCCAAACGACCATCGGCACGATTGAGCACCTGCAAAATCCGTCGATAACCGAGATTAAAAAGTACTTCACGCAGTATTACGTGCCCGGCAACGTGGCGCTGTGCCTAAGCGGCGACCTGGATTACGACCAGACCATCCAGCTGATTGATAAATACTTCGGCGATTGGCAGCAGAAGCCGGTACCGGCGTTTAACCCGCCTGTCGAGCAACCCATTAAGGCTCCGATTACCAAGGAGGTCCTAGGGCCGCAGGCTGAGAACGTGATGCTGGGCTACCGCCTGCCCGGCAAGGCTACCCGCGACGGCCTGCGCCTGCGCATGCTGGACAAAATCCTGACCAACGGCCAGGCCGGCTTGTTCGACCTCGACTTGAACCAGCAGCAGAAAGTACTGCAAGCCCAAACCTTCGCCGAACTCAACGACGACTACTCGACGCATGTGCTGTATGGCACGCCGCGCCAGGGCCAGAAGCTGGAAGAAGTGCAGGCCCTGATGCTGGCCGAGGTAGAGAAGGTGAAGCGCGGCGACTTCCCCGACTGGCTGATTCCGGCCATCGTGAACAACGAGACGCTGCAGCACACCAAAAGCTACGAGAGCAACGAGGCCCGCGCCTTGGCCATGTACGAGTCGTTTATCGAGCGCGTAAGCTGGGCCGACTACGTGAAGCAGGACGAGGATTTTGCCACTATCACCAAGGCCGAAATCGTTAAGTTTGCCAACGACCACTACGGCCCGGACTACGTAGCCGTGTTTAAGCGCACCGGCACCGACCCTAATAAGGTGAAGGTGGTGAAGCCTGCCATCACGCCGGTGCCGGCCAACCGCGACGCGGCCTCGGCCTACTACACGGAGGTGAGCAAGCTGCCCGCCACCGACTTGCAGCCGGTGTTTGTGGACTACAAAAAGGACATCCAGACGGCGCAGATTAAGCCCGGCCTGCCGCTGTACTATACCAAAAACAACGAGAACGGCCTGTTCAGCCTGTTCTATGCCATCGACCTCGGCACGAACAACAACCCGCTGCTCGACGTGGCAACGGACTACCTGCAGTATCTGGGCACCGGGCAGTACTCGGCCGCGCAGCTACAGCAGGAGTTCTACAAGCTGGGCTGCTCGTTCGCCGTTAGCAGCGGGCAAGACCGGGTGCTCGTCAGCCTCAGCGGCCTCGACAGCAACCTGGAGCCGGCCCTACTGCTGCTGGAGAAGCTGCTCAATGACCCGCGCCCCGACGCAGCGGCCCTGAAAAACCAGGTGGCTGGTATCTTGAAGCAGCGGCAGGACGCCAAGCTCAACAAGGGCGTAATTCTGAACCAGGCTATGCTAAGCTACGCTAAGTACGGCCCGCGTAACCCCTTCACCGACATCGTTCCTGAGGCGAAGCTCAAAACCCTGAAGCCCGAGCAACTAACGGCGCTGCTAAAGTCGCTGTTTACCTATGAGCACCGGGTGTTGTATTACGGGCCACGGCAGATTGAAACTACAGAAAAAACTGTGGGTGTCGATGGCTATTATGTAAAATCCCGTGTGGCAGGGATAGATGACATCCGTTACATACATCAATATCCGGTATCTGGAAAACCAAATCTGGGATTTCCTAGGCTGTCAGAGCTAACAATTAAGCAACTTCAAGCTAACATAAATAATGGAGTTGAATTCGGTTCTCCTCCACTCAGACCCATCCCACCCACCAAAGACTTTGCCGAGCAACCCCTGAAGGAAAAGAAAGTCTATTGGGTGGACTACAACATGGTGCAGGCCGAAATCCTGTTCCTGACCAAGGGCGACGTTTACGACAAGGGCATGGTGCCGGCCGTGAGCCTCTACAATGAGTACTTCGGTGGCGGCATGGGCAGTATCGTGTTTCAGGACTTGCGCGAGAGCAAGGCGCTGGCCTACTCGGCCATGTCGCGCTACGCCAACGCCGACAAAACCGGGCGCTCCAACTACATTATGAGCTACATCGGCACGCAGAGCGACAAGCTGCCCGAGGCCATGAGCGGCATGGAAGCCCTGCTCACCGACATGCCCCTGGCCGACGCCAACCTCGCCATTGCCAAGCAAAGCATCCGCAACAGCATTGCCACCGACCGCATCACCCACGAGGGCGTACTGCTCAGCTACGAGCGCGCCCGGCGCCTAGGGCTCGACTACGACCTGCGGCGCGACGTGTATGAGCAAACCCAGAACATGACGTTTGCCGACCTCCAGAAATTTCAGCAAGCCAAAATCAAGGGCCAGAACCAGGTTATCCTGGTTATCGGCTCGAAAGACCGGCTGAACTTTAAAGAACTAGCTAAGTACGGCACCGTGCAGCAGCTAACCCTGCCCGAAATATTTGGCTATTGAATTCTTAGTGAGTAGTGTTTAACGGTTAGTGATTAATGTTTCTAAGAATTAATCACTAACCGTTAAACACTACTCCCACCCCCTGATTACCTCAGAATAATTTTCCCCTTTCTCATGCCTGAGCAGAAAATCACCATTAAAAATGGTAAGCTGAACGTACCCGACCAACCCACTATTCCCTTCATCGAAGGCGACGGCACCGGCCCCGATATCTGGCGGGCTTCGCAAGCGGTGTTTGATGCAGCTGTAGAAAAGGCTTATGGCGGTAAAAAGAAGCTGGTGTGGAAGGAAGTGCTGGCCGGGGAGAAAGCGTTTAAGCAAGTAAACAACTGGCTGCCCAACGATACCCTCGATGCGTTCCGCGACTACCTGGTGGGCATTAAAGGCCCGCTGACTACGCCCGTAGGCGGCGGCATTCGCTCGCTCAACGTGGCCCTGCGCCAGGAGCTGGACCTCTACGCCTGCGTGCGCCCGGTGCGCTACTTCCAGGGCGTGCCCTCGCCCGTGAAGCACCCAGAGCTGACCGACATGGTCATCTTCCGCGAAAACACCGAGGACATCTACGCCGGCATCGAGTACATGAATGGCACGCCGCAGGCCCAGAAGATGCTAGAATTCCTGCAGGACGAGATGGGCGTGAAGAAGATTCGCTTCCCCGAGTCGTCGTCGTTCGGCATCAAGCCCATATCGAAGGAAGGCACCGACCGCCTGGTGCGCGCCGCCATCAAATACGCCCTCGAGCACAAGCTGCCGAGCGTGACGCTGGTGCACAAAGGCAACATCATGAAGTTCACGGAGGGCGCCTTCA
>Ga0160427_10000573_pt1 | contig 22064 bp, 23 predicted proteins | sample SolpanmetagenomL_FD_108194 | JGI IMG/M metagenome (GOLD analysis project Ga0160427, IMG submission 108194) | Solar panel surface microbial communities from Lawrence Berkeley National Laboratory, California, USA - L | ecosystem: Engineered > Built environment > Solar panel > Unclassified ...
CACCGAGAGGCCCACGAAGCCGAAGTACAGCAGCACCGGGTGCACGGCCATCATCCAGTGGTTCTGCAGGGCAGGGTTGGGACCGGCGCCGTCGCTGGGAATCTGCGCGAGCGGCGTGAACGGGCTGGCGATACTGGCCACCACGCCGATGAAGAACAGCATCGAGACGAACATCGCGCCCAGGGCCCAGGGCCGCAGCGCGTCGCGGCGCAGGGTGAGGCTCAGCATGAAGGCGTACAGCGAGAGCATCCAGGCCCACAGCAGGATGCTGCCCTCGAGCGCCGCCCAGAGTGTCGTGACCTTGACCCAGGTGGGCGAGACGCGCATCGAGTGCTCGGCCACGTAGCGCACCGAGAAGTCGTCGCGCAGCAGGGCCACTTCCAGAATCACCAGCGACAGTGTGACGAAGCCGAACACGGCCCACACGCTGCGGCGCGCGCCCTCGGTGGCGCGCGGATCGTTCTTCACCCCGCCGACGACCGCCAGCCACAGGCCGGCCAGCGTGAACAGCAGCGCGGCCAGCAGGGCAAGTTCGCCCACCGTGCCCAGGGCGCTGGATTGGAAGGAAAGCAGATTCAACATGATGGCCTCCGATGTGGAAGAAGGAGGCTGTTCATCTACAGCTCCTGAAGACGGCTGCCTCACCCATGAGGAAGGAGCCTGTACGTGGAGTCTTCATACGCCAGACGTCCGGATTTCACCATCCGGTTCAGCGCCTCTCGGGCCTAGTCAGCGTTCAGCGGTGACGATTCGATGACCTCAGCTAGCGTAAACGGGCCACCCCGGCGCAGCGCCAGCCAGGTCACCATACGTTCCTGGGTATCGGGGCGCGGTTCGGCCTGCTGTCTGCGCCCGAAACTGCGGAAGACCATCACACCGGCCAGCAACCCCAACAGCACTTCCAGAGGAATCAAACGAATGGCCAGTGCTGGATCTGGATGTGGGTTGCGGGGCCGTCCCAGGTTGTAGACGACAGCGTACGCGAGAAGGGAAATACATGACGCGGTCACGACGCTCAGCGCGGGACGCAGCTAGGCCAGCGACTTTTGAACGGATTCAGGCATCATCTGTCCGAATTCCAGACGGGCCGGTTGGGCACTGTAGCCATAATGGGTTTTCTCCCAGTGTCAGTTTTTTTAGGCCCGACGTTATTTCTCTCGAACAGCGCGGTCAGCTGCGCGCGGTCCAGCGGCCCGAAATGACGCTCCAGGACCTTGCCATCGGCCCCAACCAGCAGGGTGGTTGGGAAGCCGACGATGCCCAGGGCACGCCCCACCTCTCCGCGGTCGATGAATGACGCGCCGGTGAAGCCGATCTGTGACATGAAGTTCTGGACCGCGGCCGGTGACTCCCGCGAGTCGACGAACGCGATCGGGTAGCCCTGCTCGGCGAAGTCGGTGAGCAGCGGCATTTCCAGGCGGCACGGCGGACACCAGGTGGCCCAGACATTGACCAGGGTGGGAGTACCGACACTGGCGAAGGTCACCTGCGAAGTTAGGCCGCTTCCTTCAAGCCGCACCATCGGGGTCGCTTTCGGTAGCTCGCTCACGCTGCTTGCTGGACGGAGGAGCAGGGGGACCAGTCCAATGGCCAGGGCACCCAGCAGAGGGGCGAGCAGGCCGACGGCGGCGCGGCGGGCCAGCAACCCTGCGGTGAGGACGGCTGCTGGCAGGGCCCACGTCCAGGCGAAGCCGCCAGTTCGCAGGTCCAGCAGGGCGCGCAGCAGGCCGCCGAGTCCAAGGCCACTCAGCCCGCTGCGGTAGCTGAACAGGTACCCGAGCCGTCCGGCCAGGAGTGCCGCCAGCAGCGCCCACCAGGCGGCCCGTTCCAACGTGCCTCCGCGTCGGCCGGCGAGGTACGTGAACACCGCGGCTCCCAGGATGAAGGCCACCCGGTACCAGTCCATGACGAAGGATCCCAGTTTCAGTGCGTCTGTCGTAAACATGATGTCCTTTACAGCAACCAGTACACGAACGTGTCGAACAGTCCGGCGAGAAGAAAGACGATCCCGGCCAGCGGGGTCAGGGCGCGGTTCAGCCGCACCGTGCGCCGGGTGAGGGTCTGGGCCTGCTCGGCCGTCCGGCCGGTAAACAGGGTCGAGATCGCCAGCAGTGGAAACGTCATGCCCAGGGCGAACAGGGCCGGATACAGAACGCCCAGCGGGGCGGTTACCGACATCGGCACGGTCAACCCGAAGAAGAGGAAGAACAGGGTCGGGCAGAACGACAGGCTGAAGGCCATTCCTAGCAGAAACGCCCCCGAGACTCCCGCTCGCGCTTCGGACAATCGGTTCAGCGCCTGTGAGACGTTGCTACCTGCCAGGAACACCGGGCGCAGCACGCCCAGCAGGACCAGACCGCTCAGGACCATCAGCGGACCGATCAGCCGCCGGATCAGCAGCAGCGCTTCCCCAGGAGCGCCCAGCCGTCCGGCGAAGAACAGCACGGCGATCAGTCCCATGCCGCTGTACATCAGCACGCGTGCCAGCAGGAAGGCGGTCGCCCGTGAAAGGGCGTGCCCGGATCCTGGATCTCTGGCCACGAAGGCCAGGGCGGCCGCTCCGGTCGACAGCTGGCACGGAGCGGTGACGGCCATCAGCCCCAGCAGCAGCGGGACCAGCAGCGAGGTGCCTGCCTGGAGCCGCAGCATGTTCAGGGGCGAACTGATCACGGCTCCGAGAGCTGAAGTCCAGGCGTAGAGAGCGGTAGCCAGCGCCTTCAATACAGGATGGAATTCGGTCCAGACCAGAGGAAGACTGGCGATCAGGATACCGGCGCCTACCCACCCCAGTCCAAGCCTGGTCCTGGCGTGCTGCTCGGCGCTTTTCACGCCCTTCAGCCTACAGAACTTGTATTCAGATCCTGTAAAATGTCCGGGAAACAGGCAGGAGGCTCAGGTTCTTTGCTCTTCGGGTCATTTTCGTACCTCTGAAAAAGCCAGTGAGGACGACCACAGCCCGTGAAGGCTTGATCCAGGCCTACCGGTTGATGTCTGGAGCGGAAGGGTTCCAGACAACGGGTGACAGTATGGAGATCAGGCGCTGGCCGACGCTCCGACTTCCGAGCGTCGACGGGGAAGAGATGAGGTTTCGCCGTACCCTCCTCTGCATGGCCCGCCCGCCTCAGGCGCAAGGTTTCCCTGCCCGTACTTCTGAATGAACTTGAGGAGCCGCGGATCCGTGGCCGAGTCGAGGTCGAGTTGAGCATTCCAGGCGACCACCACCACCATGGAGCGCAGGTCAGGGTAAGGTGAAAGCAGCGTGCGGGATTCCCCGCTGATGGCCTCCTGAAGTTGCTGCACCTGGTCGACAGCGACGCCCTCCCGGTACAGGATCCACACCGCGCCGTGTTCCAGGCTGTGCACTGCGTACTCGTCGTACAGCGGTCGGTTGTAAGCGCCGCAGTTCTGCCACAACGCGTTGTGGGCACCGCCCGCAGGTGGATCCTGTGGATAATCGATTCGGCCCGTCAGGTGCGAGGCCTGATTCCCGAAGATCACGACTCCCGAGATGTTTCCCCGTGTGCAGGCCATCAGCAGGAGAGGCAGGGTCAGTACGAACAGGCGATTCATGGTTCCTCCGTAGATCAGGAATTCAGAGTGCCCCAATTGCGCGACTGAAGTCGGCGGTCATCGACGGCCCTTCAGGGAGTCCTTCGGGACTAAGTTTTCGTGCCCGGGGGGAGTGTGAAGGTGAAGATGCTGCCGATCACTGCTCCGGAAGAAACGGTCACGTCGCCTCCCATTGCACGGGCCAGGCCACGGGCAATGGTCAGCCCCACGCCGGTGCCGCCCCCACTCGCGGCGGCACGCGAGCGCGACAGGTCGGTGCGGTAGAAGCGTTCGAAGATCCGCCGCTGATCGTCCGCCGTCAGCCCCGGTCCGTTGTCCTGAACCTCGATGGCCACCCCATGGACCGTCTTTTCGGCCATGACCCGGATGGTGCCGCCTGGCGGTGTGTACTTTATGGCGTTGCTCAGAAGGTTGGCCAGCACCTGGGCCGCACGTTCAGGATCAGCCTGCACGTCCAGGGACGGATCGGGAGGAGTGACCATCAGGATCAGGCCTCGCTCCTCTGCCAGCAGGCTGAACCGCTCGCTGGCCGCCTGCAGCAGTTCGGCCACTCCTGTCGCTCTGACCTGAAGGTCGATCTTGCCCGCTTCTACCCGCGAAACCAAGCTGAGGTCGCTCGTCAGGCGTTCGATGGCGCGCGCTTCGCGCAAGATGGCGGCGGAGGCGTGCGTGGGCGGCAGGACGCCGTCGCTCAGTGCTTCGGCGTAGCCTTGAAGGGCAGTGAGGGGCGTTCGCAGCTCGTGGGCGACGTTGGTCATCAGCTCGACCCGTGAGGCTTCCACCTCGGCGAGCGTGCGGGCCATCTTGTTGAAGTTGCGGGCCAGTTCGGTGAGTTCGTCCTGACCCTCCTCCGGCAGTCGGCGCAGGTAGTTGCCCTCGGCGATGGCCAGGCTACCCGCGCTGAGCAGCCGGACGGCCCGCACCACCCGGCGCGCCGCGAGGTAGGCGGTCAGGAACGAGAGACACAGCGCAATGCCGGAGGCGAGCAGCAGTGCCCCGGTGAAGGTGTCCCGCATGCCCCGGCCGAGATCGTCGCGCAGCGACCGGCCGGCCGGGCCGATCAGTGCCACCATTTCCTCGACGTGGTGGCTGATGAAGGTGGGGGCCAGCAACTCGGCCAGCACGAAGATGGCGACGACGGTCAAGACGACGACGGAGGCGTGTGAGAGGAACAGCCGGGGCAGCAGGCGCACGGCTCAGAAGCTCCTGATCAGCATGAACGCTTGGCGAGCTGTCCGCCAAGCCACAGAGGCCTCCAACCGTCCGCTGCGCTCAGTCATAATCTCTGAACCGGTAGCCGTGCCCCCGGACAGTCTCAATGAAGGTGGGCGCTTCGAGGTCGTCCCCCAGTTTTCGCCTGAGCATCTGGATGTTGACGTCCACCACCCGCTCGGTGCCGGCGAATTCCGGTCCCCAGACCCGTTCGAGTAGACGCTCCCGGCTGAACGCGATGCCGGGATGCCTGGCGAGCGTCAGCAGCAGTTCGAACTCGGTTCGGCTGAGGGACAGGTCAGTCCCTCCAAGACGCACGGTGCGGGCCTGGGCTCCGATCACCAGGGTGCCCAGGGTGATGACGTCACGGACGTTCGCCCGCCTCAGCAGCGCCTCGACCCGGGCGACGACTTCTCGGGGACTGAACGGCTTGACCACGTAATCGTCCGCACCGGATTTCAGTCCGTATACCCGGTCGTCCTCATCCCCCCGGGCCGTCAGCAGCAGCAGCGGCAAGTTCGGATAGTGTGCCCGGGCCTGACGGGTCAGGTCCACGCCGCTCTGCCCCGGCAGCATCCAGTCCAGGATGGCGACGTCGACGCTTCCGAGTTCGCGTTCAGCGTCCAGACCGTTGCTGGCCAAGATGACGTCATGACCGTCCTGTTTCAGGTAGGCACTCAGGATCTCAAGAATGGCCGGATCGTCGTCCACCACCAGCACTTTGGCCATGTTCCTCCGGATCAGAATGAAAGACGCACCTGAACATCCGGGTGCGCCTCTGTGAAGGGAACTGTTGCGCTGAATCTCTGTTTAGCGGAGCAACCTCAGTTCTTACTGCTTGAGCAGCCAGGTCCTGAAATCGTACATCTCCTTGGCCTGGGCGAGCACGATGTCCTGCGCGATGCTCAGCACCTTGGGATCGCTGCTGCGCTGCAGGGCGACCTTCGCCATGTCGATGGCCGACGAGTGATGCGGCAGCATGCCCTGGACAAACGCAAGATCCGGATTCTTGGCGCTCTTGACCATCATGCCCATGCTCTTCATGGGGTCCATCATGGCGGCCATCTTGGGGTCAGAGCCGCCCAGAGGCTTGAGCAGCGCCGTCATGGTGCTGATCTCGGCCTGCTGGGACTTGATGATGCTGCTCGCCCAGGTCTTGACCTGCGCGTCCTTGCTGACCGGGAGCACTGCCTTGGCCATATCGAGCGCGGCTTGGTGATGCGGAATCATCATGCTCAGGAACGCGCGGTCAAACGCCTTGCCGCTCAGTTTTTCCAGGCTGGCTGTGGACATGGACGACATCTTGGACATGTCCATACTGCCCATGTTCATGTTCATACCGGACATACCGGCGCCGGCCGCTGGCTTGCTCATGTCCATTCCCGGCATGCTGGTTCCTGCCGCCGGCTTACTCATGTCCATTCCGCCCGTCTGGGCCAGAACGCCGCCCGACAGGATGGCCGTCGCCAGCGTGAGTGTAATGACTGCTTTGTTCATGTGGTTCACCTCGTTCCACACGGTAACAAGTCCCTGTAAGGATCCTGTAAAAACACGTTTCTCTGAAGACAGTCCCAAGGTGAATTGATGACCATGAGAGGCGGGAAGGGAACCCTAAATGCAGGGTTCAGTTCGCGAGCGTTTTTCGGAGAAACCGCAGGACCGTCACCTGACTCAACCCTGCAGGCAGCCGGACCACCACGTGCCCCTGTCGGTTGAGAAACACGGTCTCCGCCCTGTTGTTCACCTGGTAAATGGCCGCCAGTCGGCCATTCCTGTCGGTCGTTGCCGGTACGCCTGGAATGAGCGTATCGGTATCAACGGAGCGGCTCCTGAAGTCGTCCGTGCGGAAGACGTTGATCAGCACCACGCCCTGATCGGCATAGTCGAATGCCGAGTCACGCAACAGGCGGTCGTCTTCCTGGCAGGACACACAAGACCCCGAAAAAAAATGCAGAATTCGGGGCCGATTTTTCAGAGCCCCCAGAGAGACGGACGTCCCGCCGGGCAGCATGATGGTTGGATACGCGGCCGTGGCGGGGACAGGGGACGTCGCGCCTGAATCCTGACCACCCGCGCCAGCTGAACTGGACAGGACACCAAGCAGGGTCATCAGCGTGAAAAGCGGTCGACAGGCGGTGTTCATAGAAACGCCTCCAGGCTGTCGAGGAGCTGATCTGAAGTGTTTCTGTGCGACCTCGCCATAGGATTCAGTGTACCCGCACGGCTTTCCCCTGCGCCGCGGGAGGCGTGAGGGTGTCCGCAACTCGGCGGTTCGAGACTGCATGCAACCCATGTGCCGACTGAAATGCAGGTGGCGTGTCGGCAGCCGGGCCAGATGTGATCCTGACAGCCGACAAAGTCCGCGAGGAAATACATGCACGGCCTTCCCAGCGACCGGTCTCAAGAGATTCTATGAGTCGCCTGAAGGCCGAGGAACTTCAGACCAGTTGCAGGACCTGCAGACGCTCGACCGCATGAACAAACTCTTCTGACGTCAGTTCCCGTACCATCCCGGTATCGTCCCGGCGAATCATGCTGTAGTAGCGCGAGTTGGTCTCGAACCGCCCGGTTCGGCGGTTGAAGGCCTCCAGCACCGTGGTTCCTTCAGCGTGGCGGATCATCTTTACAGGCACTTCACCGACCAGGTAGAACTGTGTCATCTTCGACCTCCTTCCGGAGCGCGCGCTCCCAGACTTCCTGAAACAATTGTGCGCTGACGTCGTCCAGCTTGTCCAGCACCAGTGTCTCTATTTCCGAGAGTGATGAACTCGCTTCCAGCGTACGCCGCATCTCGAAGAGTTTGTGCTCATGGATATCCAGATCGTCGAACAGCTGGTGACACAGCTTGACCTCTGCCAGGTGACCACCGAGGTCGATCACCACCTGAAGGTCGCGGTAGCCGCTTTTGCGCGGCTTCAGGAAACGGTCTCGGAAGGCGACGACCGTAAAGACCGTCCCAAGGTGCTCGGCTGCCTGATAAACGGCCATCAACGTGGGAAATACGAGCTTCGCGGCCAGAATATCGAGCGGGACCACGTCGTACTCCAGGTACTTCTCGACGTACCGTTCCAGACCCTTGACACCTCCGGGACGCTGCTGATGGGACGTCCCGGTACGCTCACTCAACTGCTGGAGGCCGGCGCTGAATTCGGCGAGATGGGTTCTCGCCTCCGCATGGGCCTTCAACGCGTCGGCCTGCGGCTGACGGACCGATTTCGGATCCTGTGGGAAGTGAGCGCTCAGCGAGGTGCTGACGCGCAGCAAGGGGAGAGGAAGGGAGAGCGGGGGCTGAACGTCGTCCATAAAGTCAAGGTCTATTCTGAGGCATCGGCCTTACCGTGGCAGGCGGGCACTCAGGGAGGTCAGGACCGCCCGGACCTCCGAAACCCGCGCCTCCATCACCACCTGTGACGCCTGCTGACGGGCGGCCTGTGAAGCTGCCGTCAGGAGCTGGGTCGCCCGCGCCACGTCTTCCGGGTACAGCTGCCTGAGCGCCGCGGACGCCGACAGCTCCGTCCCGACTTGTTCCAGCGCCCTGCGGCTGGCGGCCTGACTCTCGGCGTTGCCCTTGAGGGCCCGGGCGTATTCCAGCGAGACGATGTCGAGCGCCCCGGACGCCTGCCGGAGGTGCAGGGCCGCGGGTTGAAGCAGGGTGCTCAGAGTCGCCTGAGGGGCCGTGAGTCGTCCGCCCAGGAACCCCAGGATCAACGTGATCAGGGCCGTTCCCACGGTGAGCCAGACGTTCACGGGACCGGATTGTTTGCGGTAGAGCATGCTTACTCCTGGCGCACGATCAGCGCCACCTGGGATTCCAGGCGCAGGCTGTCGTGCAGGTGTTTAGTGAGGGTTTCACGGTTGTGCAGATGGGCGTAGTCGCGCAGCCGGGTGGAGGTGAGTACGGCCACGTGCGGCGCCGTCTGCCCCCCGAGGTAGGGAACCAGTCCGGACAGCACCTCTCCGGGTTTGCCGACCAGTACGACGGCGTTCTCGAAGCGCAACAGTCGAACGCCTTTTCCGTCGAGCACCAGGGCCGGGCGCTGGACGCGGCGGCGGAACAGGGTGCGCGTCTCGTGCTCGGCAGTGAACAGGCTGTGGTACTGCCCGCCGAGGGCCAGCCGCGCGCTGTCGCCCAGGACCAGCCTCGCCTGGGCGTTCAGTTCGTCCTGTTCGAGCGTCCGCGTCTGGGCGCTGAGCGGATGCGCGCCGATCGCGACGGCCCGCAGGCGGCCTTCCTGCGGGAGGTACTCGGTCTCCACTCGCAGCCCGCCTGGGTCGGCGCCCAGCCTCACCGCCTCGTCGCCCACCTCGCGTTCCAGCAGGTCGAGGATGGTCGGGTCCTGCCGGGTGACCGTCCGTTCGCGCTCCACCCGGATCACCGCCAGGGCCGCGCCGATCGACGAGATCACGTCGGCGTTCGGGGCGGCCTGGAACGGAATGCCCAGGCGGCGGGCGATCACCGGGCCGAGCACGCTGGCCGCGCCCCCACCGCCGTAGAGCGGCATGCCCTGGAGCCCGTGGTCCTTCGCGAGTTCCCTGACCAGCGCCACGAGCTTCTCGGCGCTCGCCTCCAGCACCGCGGTGGCCGCCTGCTCCATGCTCGCCCCGAGCCGGGTGCCGAGCAGACTCAAGGCCAGCCGGGCGCTCTCCTCGTTTCCGAAGGCGCGGCCGTTCTCGCCGATTGCACCCAGTGCATTGGCGGCGCAGGTGGGCGTGATGGCGTAGCGCTCTCCGGAGGAGACTTCCAGGAGGGCATACCCTCCTATCCCGGCGGTTGTTCCTGGCAACGTGACTTCGACCAGCTTGGCTCCCTGGAGTTGCGCTGGCGTGGCGAAGCTCGCGTAGCCCAGCCCGGCGATGTGGGCGCTGCGCGGGCCGACCTCCTCGATCCGCTTCTTCCCCAGGCGCACCAGGCTGCCGCCGGCCACCCCGGCGATGCGGATGTCGGCGGCCCGCAGGCCGGTGGGCGCGCCGAGCACCGTCATGTACTTCAGCACCGGGCGCCCATCCTTGATCGCGCCGACATTGGTGCTCGTGCCGCCCACCTCGAAGAACACCCCGTCCATCAGCCCGCCCTGCAGGATGGCTCCGCCCAGGGAGGCGGCCGGGCCGCTGACAACGGTGTGCAGCGGGGTTTCCTCGAACGCCTGCAGGCTGGCCGCGCCGCCGTCGCCGCGCATGATCAGCAGCGGCACGCCCGGCAGCCGCTTCCCGACCGCTTCTCTGACATGGTGAGCGGTTTTCAGCATGGTGGGCAGGATGCTGGCATTGATCGCCGCACTTACCGTCCGCATTTCCAGGCCGTAACTGCCGCTGAGTTCGCTGCCCAGCGTGACCGGGAGGCCCAGAGAGCGGGTCAGCTCGCCGGCCTGGCGCTCATGTTCGCCTTCGTCCACCCCGAACGCTTCGCTGACCGCCACGGCCGCCACACCTGCGTGCTGCCAGCGGTCCAGCACTGCCTGCACCTGAGCCTGGAAGTCCGCACGATCGGTCGCGACAAAAGCCCACTCGGCGTTCAGCCCGGCCGGGGCCTGTGTGACCTTGCGAATTCGCCCCTCATCGCGGCTCTCTCCCAGGGCCAGCACGCCGATGTGGGCGGTGTCACCCTCGAGCAGCGCGTTGGTGGCCTGGGTGGTGGAGTGCGCCACCAGCAGCACCGGCGTCCTGGCGGGCAACTTTGCCAGCAGTCGGTCCAGCGCTTCCAGGACACCCGCGGCTACGCCCTGCTCATGGGCATGGGTGGTCGGGACGTGAGAAATCGCCAGAATGGCCCCGTCCAGGCCAAGAGCAACCCCCTTGGTAAAGGTGCCGCCCACGTCGATGCCGATTCTGACCGCTGGAGGGACTAGAACAGGTGCTGCCTGCGGTTCTTCCGGGGCGCTCACTTCAGTTGCGTTCAAGTTGGCCTGTACCCAGCCCCCGCTTTGTCCGGCCCGATACCCGGACGTAGACGTACCCCAGCAGATACACCAGGAGCATCAGGGCCTGCGCCGAGAGCGTCTCGACCGTCGGGTGAATGCCGGTCAGCGACGCGACGTTCGGATCGATCTTCGGAAAGCTGCCGTACAGGTTGGTGACGTTCAGCCAGCCCGCCTCCTGGAACGCGCGCACCCCGTTGCCGATAAACGCCACGGCGAACAGCGCGGTCACGCCTACCAGCACCGGGAACAGCTTGGCGGTCGGCAGCTTCCGCCCGAAGCGGAACAGCAGCAGGAACACCACCGCCAGCGCCACCGCCGCCAGCGCCACGCCGAGGTACATGTAGCCGGTGACCGGGCCGCTGGCGACGGTCAGCGCCTGGTAGAACAGCACGGTCTCGAAACCCTCGCGGTAGATGGTGGTGAAGGTGATCAGGCCCAGCGCCATCAGGCTGCCGCCCTGCACCGCCTGGCTGACCTTGGCGCGCATGAACTCCACGCTGCGCTTGCGGTCGGACTGCTGCAGCAGCCAGAACGACAGCGAGAACAGGATCACCACGGCGATGGCGCTGGTGATGGCGCTGATCAGTTCACGTGAGATCGGGGCGATGGAGAGCACGTAGGTGGCCAGGGCCCAGGTGAGCACGGTGGCCAGCAGGGCCGCCGCGCCGCCGTACCAGACCGCCTTGCGCAGGCGGGTGTTGCGGCTGGTGTCGAGGTACGCGAAGATCGCCGCGATCAGGAGTGCGGCCTCCAGGCCTTCACGAAAAAGGATGGTGAAGCCGCCGGTCGCGGCCAGGGTCGGCCCGAGCACGCCGGTGCCGCTGACGATGCTCTCGGCCTTGCGCAGGCTGCCGCCGATGTCACCGGCGATCTTCTGCAGGTCGGTCATCGACTGCCCGGCCTTCATGCCGTTCCTGAGGTCGGAGAAACGGTACTCCATCTCCAGGATCAGGTCCGGGTTCAGGACCCGCAGCGGCGGCTCGGCGTACTCGAAGTGATCGAGGTACGCGCTGCGCGCGGTCCGGAAAGCCTGTTCGGTCTTGCCCTGGTTGTACTCGCGCAGGGACTGGGACACCAGGTCCTGGGTGGTGCGGAGTTCAGCGGCCACGTCGATGGTGGGAGCCGCCAGGGAACGGCCGAGTCCCGTCAGGACCAGCAGCATCAGGATCAACTTACGTATGTTCACTGGAGCAACCCCTTTGCCGTGGCCAGATCCTTCATGGTGGCGTCCAGGGCGGCACCGAACTGGGCGGTCGTGACCTTCTGCTTGATCATGGCCCGCAAACTGTTTTTCAGCGTCTCCTCGATCTTCAGTTCGAGCGCCTTGTTCTTCACGGCCAGCGGGCGTTCGAGTTGCTCGAAGTGGTCGAGGTACGCGCTGATGACCGCCTCGTTCGCCGCGTCGGTCATGCCGCTCTGGTAATGGCTCCTGGCGGTAGCGAGCAGCGTTTCGATGCTGGCGAAATCGGCCAGCGGACCAGTGGTGGGCTGAAGCGTATCGCCGCTGATCTCCGCGAGTTCAGTTCGGGCCCGGTCGAGCTGGGCGTTGAAGGTCTTGGGATCGGCCTTGGCGAGGTACAGGGACTTGGCCTGGGTCAGGGCGGCCGCCGCCTGCCCGCCCTGGTCGGCAGGGAACTGAGCGCGGTACTTGCCGAGCCAGCCGTTCGCTCGCGCCAGGTAGAACTGGGCATCCTGATACTCGGTAATGCTGCTGACCTTGCCGGCCGCGACGCCACCGCTGTACTCGGTTTTGGTGTTCCCGAGGATGGTCGAGATCACTCGCGCGCCGTACTTCGGATCTCCCAGCAGGGTGGCCGGAACGGTGGCGACGGCGGCGTCCACACCGGCAGAGAAGCTGTTCAGGGCGGTCTCCAGCGCAGCCGCCGGCTTTTTGGACGTCAGTACGGCATTGATCGCTTTGTAGTCGTTCAGGAAGCGGGTTCTGAGGGTGGGCGTCAGGTCGGCCTTGACCGCGTCGTACAGCTCGTTGGCCGGGTGGCTGGCGTGCTTGATCGCCAGCGCCTGGTTGCCCGCCTTGTAGTTGAAGAGCATGGCGTCGTAATGGCCGCGCATCTGCTCGAGCAGACCGACGAACTTGACCGGGTCTTTCGGAGCAGTGAGGGCGCTGCCAGAGAGGGCCAGAGTGACAAGGAGTACGCCTGAGTGAATCTTCATACGAGTCAGACTACGTGTGCTCTCTGATAAAGGCAAGTGGTTTACTCTGGATTGAATTTCCGAATACAGAACAGCTGCCAGGGAGGATCGGCACACGCCGCTGTACACTTCAGCCGGGTCATCATCTGCCGACCCAGGTTCAGGAACAGAGGGAAGTCCGGTAACGGTTGCCGCTTCAGCGAGCAGCAACCCAGTCCGGCACGGTCGCGCCACGGTCTCAGTCCGGTCGCTCATCTGAACCAAGGTCCTTTCGGGGGCCATGTCTCTTTACTCCCGCGTCAGGAGTGAACGGCCGTCGGTCTCGAATGAGTCCGTCTTCCGGTCTAACGTTCAACACTGACGCGCCCTCATTCGGGGCGCTTTCTGCTGCCTGTTCTACCGGAGGTCCCATGTCCAAGCCCAGTGTTCAATACGTTCCTCTCTCTATGCCTTCTGTTCCGCTGACCGTCAGCGTCAGTGCGCGGCGCAGCCTGCCATACCTGCTGACGGTGCTGGGCATTCATGTCCTGGCCCTGGTGCTGTGGATTCCTGCCGCCTTCCAGACCCCGCTGCTGTGGGGCGTGGGCCTGACCGCTTATCTGTTCGGCCTGCGCCACGTCTGGGATGCCGACCACATCGCGGTGATCAACAACACCGTCCGGAAGCTGCTGAACCTGCAGCGCCCAGCGCACGGTGTCGGCCTCTTCTTCGGCATCGGGCACTCCACGGTGGTGTTTCTGATGGCGCTGGCCGCCGCCCTGATCGGGAAGGCCCTCCTCGGCACCACAGACCGACTGGGGGCCATCGGCGTCGCGCCACTGGTCGGCGGGGTCTATCTGGTGACCGTCGCCGCCGTGAACCTGTATTCCGCCTGGCGGATTGCCCGCAGCGGTCACGACACCCATGGACACCACCACGGTGGCCTTCTCGCCCGGCTGATTGCGCCGCTAACCGCCGTGGTCAGTCGCCAGTGGCAGGTGATTCCGCTGGGGTTCCTGATGGGTCTGGGGTTTGACACGGCGAGCGAAGTGGCGCTGCTGGCGCTGGCTGGAAGTGCAGCCCAGCAGGGACTGAGTCTGGCGGCGGTGCTGTCGTTGCCGCTGTTGTTCGCGGCTGGAATGACACTGCTCGACACCCTCGACGGCGTGGCGATGGCCCACGCTTATGGGTGGGCGCTGCACAACCCCACGGCCAAGCGCAACTACAACCTGTTCGTGACGGGCATTTCAGGCCTCGTCGCGCTGGTGATCGGGGTCGTCAGCCTCAGTCAGTGGGCCGGAAACCATCTCGCCGGAACCACCCGCATGCTGTCAGGCTTGCAGGACATCGACGTCTCACCGCTGGGGTTCTGGCTCGCCGGCGTGACGCTCGTGCTGTTCATCGCGGCGAGCTTCCGATATACGCGGAAGAATGCGTGCCCTGAGGAGGAAGCGGCTCCGTAGCCTGCGCAGAGAAGTGGATGTTCTGGACCGTCACACGGTTGAACGGCAGATGGCAACTTTTACAAAGATTTTGACCTTCAGGGCCTTCCACTGAGCGTCACTACGGTCTGCCCGTCCTGAAGCGTGGCCAGGTACTGGATCATGCCGTTCTGACCGGTCAGGAACGCGGTGTAATTCCCGGGAGCGATCGGGTCGTCGGTGGTCTGCCGGTACCCGGCCTGTTTCATCACCTCGAGCACCGCTTTAGGCTGCCACCCGTCCACGCGGTAGCGTTCCACCCGACTCAGTCCGCTGCGGACTTCCTGGCGATAACTGCTGCTCTCTGGGCATTCCGGCGTGTATCCCGCAGGCAATGGGGACAGGCCGTTCCAGAGGGTCCCCGGCTTCTCGATGCAGTACAGCGGGCCCGACCAGCGGCGCTCACCGGTCCACCAGACACCGAGTCCCGCAAGAACCACCAGTGCGCCGGTCAGCCAGGCCCACCTACTCGCGGGCATGTTCGAGCGCGCTGCCGATCAACACGGTGACGTGATGGTCGAGCAGGCAGTAATAGGCGATCCGGCCCTCCTTGCGAAAGGTGACCAGCCGGTGTGCCCGCAGCAACCGCAGTTGATGGCTGACGGCGCTCTCGCTGATGCCTACCACCGCTGCGAGGTCACACACGCACAGTTCGCTGGTATTGAGGGCGCTCAGCAGCCGCAGCCGGGTGGGGTCGGCCACTGCCTTGAGCAGCGCGCTGGCGTCGTCGACACATCGCCCGTCCGGCATGGCCTGTTTTGCTTTCTGAACAGCTTCCGGATGAACGCAGCTCACCTCGCAGGCGTCTTCTTGAGAAGTGAGAATCATTTCCAGAGAATAGCCGATGTCCAGGAGCTCTTCCGGTGTGCCCATCACACCACCTCATCCGAAAGCAGGTCGCAGGGAACCAGGCCCTGTTCGATCTGCACCGTCGCGTGCTCGACACCAAACTGCTGATGCAGTTCGTGCCGCAGGTGCTGAAGGCTTTCATCCTGGAAGCCATCCGGGACCACCAGATGGACGGTGAGGGCCGTCTCAGTGGTACTCATGCCCCAGACGTGCAGATCATGAACTCCAGACACGCCCGGCTGAGCGGTCAGGAATGACCGGACTTCGTTCAGGTCCACGCTCTCCGGCACGGCGTCCAGGGCCAGGTCGAGCGATTCGCGTAGCAGGCCCCAGGTGCCGTACAGGATCACCGCGGCGAGCACCAGGCTGACCACCGGGTCGAGCCAGTTCCAGCCCGTGAAGAGGATCACGATGCCCGCCACCACCACGCCCGCCGAGACCACCGCGTCGGCAAGCATGTGCTGATAGGCTCCGCGCAGGTTCAGGTCACCCTTGCGCCCCGAAGCGAACAGGTACGCCGTCACGCCGTTGATGGCGATACCCAGCGCGGCCACCCAGATGACCGTGCCGCCCGCCACCGGAGCAGGCTCGGCGAAGCGGTGAATGGCCTCCAGAATGATCGCTCCCAAAGCGACGAGCAGCAGCACCGCATTGGTTAGCGAGGCCAGGATGCTGCTGCGCCGCAGACCGTAAGTGTGCTTCTCGGACGGGCGGCGCTTGGCCACCAGGTACGCGCCCCAGGCGAGCAGCAGGCCCAGCACGTCAGAAGCATTGTGCCCGGCGTCGGCCACCAGCGCGAGCGATTTGGCTAGCGTGCCGTAAACCACCTCAGCAATGACGAAAGCAGTGTTCAGGCCGATACCGATCAGGAAAGCCCGTCCGAAATCGGCAGGGGCATGGTTGTGGCCATGCCCATGGGAATGCCCAGCGTGGTCATGGCCTGCGTGATCATGTGCCGCGTGGTCGTGTGTCATAGAGATACCCCTTTCAGGTCGAGAGTTCGATCAGATACAGGAGCACGAAGCCCGCGAAGAAGGCCGCCGTGATCAGCGGCGTTTCCTTGACTTCATGCGCTTCGGTTAGCAGTTCTTCTGTGACGAGGTACAGCAGGGCCGCCGCTCCGAACGACAGCACGATCTCCAGCGCCAGGCCGGTCAAACCCTGAAGCAGCGTGCCGCCCAGCAGCGCGCCCACGATGACCGCCAGGCTGAGGCCGCTGATGGTCAGGATGGTGCGTGCCCTGGGTACCCCGGACTGTCCGAGGCTGGACGCCACCGACACGCCCAGAAACAGCAGTTCGAGGGTCAGGGCCACGATCAGCAGCACGCCCACCCACGCCCCGGCAGCGAAACCCACACCGATCAGCAGGCCGTCGATGAAGACGTCGATGCCGACCGCCGCGATCAGGCTGCTCTCACCTTTCCCGCCGCTCCGACGTTCCAGGGCCTCGGCGAGTTGCCGCACGGCCAGCAGCACCAGCACGCCGAGGGTGAAGCCGATGACCACACCGACGGGCTGGTGCCCTTTGGTGATCTCGGGCAGCAGTTCCCCGGCGACCACCGCGAACACCACGCCCGCCGCGAAGTGCTGCACGAAACTGCGGAGCTTCTCTCCTGGGACACGGTAACTGGCCACCACTCCACCGAAGATGGTTGCCGCCACGGGAATCAGGGTCAGCGAAAGAATCTGGGAGATGGAAGCGCTCAAGCGGGCCCGCCGTGCTGACCCGCCCCGAGTGAGGCGAGCGCCCCCAGCAGTTGCGGCCTGACCTCATCGAACGGCCTGTAGAAGACCTGCTCCCCGATCAGGGTGACCGGGGCGATCCGGACATTCGTCCGCTGGAGCATCTCGGCGAGGGCGTCAGGGTCGTTACGGACGTTCCGCTCGGTGAAGGCGGCGCCGTGCCGCTTGAGCAGCGCTGTGACAGCGGCGCAATCGGCGTAGTTCGGAACGGTATAGACGGTGATCTCAGGCAAGATAACTCCAGCAGTGAGGGCGTTCAGCGCGTGCTGAACGCCCGGTCAGGGTGAGGGGACTCAGGCGCGGACAGGAGTGGAAACGGGACGGGGAAGTTCCACTGTGACCGGCGCTTTCGGTTTCCAGCCCAGCAGTCTCAGGGCGTTGGCGGTCACGATGGCGGTGGCCCCGGTGTCGGCCAGGATCGCCATCCACAGGTTGGTGTAGCCGAGCAGGGTGGTGACCAGGAAGATGGCCTTGAGACCCAGGGCGAACGCGATGTTCAGGCGGATGTTGCTCATGGTGGCCCGTGACAGACCGATCAGTTCCGGCACCCCTGAAACCTGTTCACGCAGCAGGGCGGCGTCGGCGGTTTCCAGTGCCACATCGGTCCCGCCGCCCATCGCGATGCCCACGTCCGACTGCGCGAGTGCAGGAGCGTCATTGATGCCGTCGCCGACCATTGCCACCCCGCCGTGCGCATGCAGGTCAGCAATCAACCTGAGCTTGTCTTCCGGCAGCAGTTCGGCCTGCACTTCGATTCCCAGATCGGCGGCGATGGCCTGACCGGTGCGGGCGTTGTCACCGGTCAGCATGACCGTGTTGATGCCCATCGCCTTCAGCTGGGCGATGGCGGCGCGGGCGTCAGGGCGGGCCTCGTCGCGCATGGCAATCAGGCCCAGGACAGACGGGCCGTCCATCAGCAACACGGTGGTGCGGCCCTGCGACTCGAACGCCTCGATCTGCGCCTGAAGAGAGGCGTCAAGAGCCGTCAGGCTGGCGGCGTGACGTGGTGAAGCGACGCTCAGGGCGCGCCCCTCGACCGTGGCCGTGACCGCTTTGCCAGGCAGGGCCTGAGCATCGGTGATGTCAGGCAGGCTGACCTTCTGACTCTTGGCCTCTCGGGTGATCGCCTGGGCCAGTGGGTGGTTACTTCCAGACTCGACCGCTGCCGCCAGACGCAACACCTCGGTCCGGTCCATGCCCACCCCGACGATGTCGGTGACGCTCGGCTTGCCCGCAGTCAGGGTACCGGTCTTGTCGAACGCGACCGTCTTGATGCTTCCCAAAGTCTCCAGCGCCGCGCCGCCCTTGATCAGCAGACCCCGGCGTGCCCCGGCACTAACGCCACTGGTGATGGCCGCCGGGACACTCAGTACGAGGGCGCAGGGGCAGCCGATCAGCAACAGGGCGATGCCCTTGTACAGCCAAGTATGCCACTCGCCGCCCATCAGCAGGGGAGGCAGAATCGCCACCGCCGCCGAGACCGCCACCACACCCGGGGTGTACACCCGGCTGAAACGGTCGATGAAGCGTGCCGTCGGGGCTTTGCTGCCCTCAGCCTCTTCGACCATGTGAATGATCCGGGCGATGGTGTTGTCGGCGGCCGTCTTCTCAACCTCGATGCTCAGGACGCCGTCAGTGTTGATGCTGCCAGCGAAAACTTTGTCGCCTACAGTCTTCAACACCGGGACGCTCTCTCCGGTCACCGGGCTGTCGTCGAGGCTGGAGGTACCCTTGACGATGCGCCCGTCGGCCGGCACCCGCGCGCCCGGACGCACCTGCACCCGATTTCCGATCTGAAGCGAGTCGGCCGGCACTTCACGTGTCTGCTTCCCTTCGAGCAGCAGCGCAGTCTTGGGGGCCAGCGCGGCCAGCGCCTGGATGCCTGCGCGCGCCTTTCCGGCGGCGACGCCTTCAAGCAGTTCGCCCACCGCGAAGAAGAACACCACCACTGCGCCCTCGGCGGCCTGACCGATCAGGACCGCGCCGACAGCCGCAAGGCTGACGAGCATGTTGATGCTGAAGGGGTCGCCGAAACGGGCGCTGGCGACCGCCTTTTTCAGCAGTGGCCAGACACCGAGCAGCGTGGCTGCAATGTACCCGTAGACCGAAAACTTCGGTTCGATAAAGCTGAACACGAAGGCCAGGGTCAGCAGGATGCCGGACCCCACAACCAGCCGGCCCTGCCCGCTGGCATACCACGGCTTGCTCTGAACGGCGACAAGCTGGACGTCAGACATGGTCCCTGGCTTGGCCAGGGGTGAAGGCGCGTAGCCCATCGCCTTCATGTTCCCTTCGAGCGTGCTCCTGGGCGTCTGGGTTTCATCGAGGGTGAGTTGCAGGGTCTGCCTGCTGAAGCTAGCCCGGATGTCAGTGGCTCCAGGCAGGCCGCCGACCATGCCCTCGACCTTCCGTACGCAGGTGGCGCAGTCCATGCTCTCCACGAAGTATTCGAGGGTGGCGACCGAAGTCGGCAGTGGCTGGACCGGAGAGGACAGGACCAGCGGAGTGGGTGCGTAACCCATCGATTTGAGGTTCTTTTCCAGCAGTTCGCGGGAGGTCTGTGTTTCGTCGAGCGTCAGTTTCAGCGTCTGCTTGGTGAAGCTGGTGTTGACCGATGTCGTGCCTGGGAGGCCGCCGACCATCCGTTCGACCTTCTGGACGCAGCTGGCGCAGTCCATGTTTTCCACGAAATATTCGAGCGTTGAAGCGGAGGCCGTCATGATGTAAGTATATCTGAGCAAGTACTCAGGTGTAAAGGCATACGGTGATGAAGGCACATTGTATAGACTCACATCTGAGCAGACATTCAGACCTCTACCGTAAGGGCTCAGGAGGAACAACCATGACCATGCAGAGCCAGATCAAAGAACACATGCCCGTGAAGTGCGCCAACGGCAACAACCACGGTGAGGTCGACAAGGTCGATGGGGACTACATCAAGCTCACCAAGGACGACTCTGGCACCCACCACTGGCTGCCGTTGAGCGCCGTCGATCACGTCGACGAGCATGTACATCTGAACCTCAGCCACGAACAGGTTCACCAGCAGTGGCTCAGCGAAGATCCTCATCCCGAACACCGCCAGTAACTTCACGATGCAAACAGGCGGGGCCGTATGGCCCCGCCTACTTTCTGTTTCAGAGCTCATGCGCTGACCGTTGGCGGCAAGAACCTCTACGGGTCGCTCAGCTAAACAGACCCTTTCATCCATTACACTGGATGAATGACAACGGTTGCTGCTGTGGAGATTCTTGATGTGCTCAAGGCGCTTGCCAGCGATGTGCGCTTCGAGATGGTCCGCATCCTGGCGCATGGCGAGCATTGCGTGTGCGATCTGGAGGCCATCCTGGAGCTACCGCAGTCGAAGGTTTCGTATCACTTGGCGGCTCTGAAAGAGGTCGGTCTGGTGAGCAGTGAGTCACGTGGGAAGAACAGTTACTACCGCCTGGAACGCGAACGGCTGTACGGTATCGGCGGTGAACTCCTGCAGGCCCTGCTGACCCCTGACCCTGGCCTGACGCATCGAATCAAATCGGTGTGTTAGGCTGCCCGCATGCCCCGTGTCCTGATCCTCTGCACCCACAACAGCGCCCGCAGTCAGATGGCCGAAGGACTGACCCGTAAGGCGGCTCAGGATCTTGGCGTGGATCTGGATGTCCTCAGCGCTGGAACCGAGGCCACCAGCGTCAAGCCGAACGCCATTGCCGTCATGGCGGAACTCGGCATCGACCTGAGCACCCATACCAGCAAGACGCTGTTCGATGTGCCAGACCCCTGGAACTTCGAGTACGTAGTGACGGTCTGCGACAGTGCCGCTGAGGCGTGCCCGACCTACCCGGCGAAGACCACCATGCGGCATTACCCGTTCGTCGATCCCAGCGGCGGCAGCCTTGACCGCTGGCGAGAGGTTCGTGACCAGCTCGGCGTACAGTTCACCGCGTTCGTGCAGGCATTGAAGGACGGAAGACCTGTTCCGGACACGTACTCGGACAGCCCCGTGGCCATGAACTGAATGGCCCTTCTCGCCGTTTTGATTTTCCTGTTCACCTTGGTGCTGGTGATCTGGCAGCCGAAATTCAGCTGGCAGCCGAACGGTCTGGGGATCGGCTGGAGTGCCACGCTCGGCGCGGTGCTGGCCTTGCTCACCGGAGTCGTTCACCTGACAGATGTTCCGGTGGTCTGGCACATCATCTGGAACGCCACCCTGACCTTCGTCGCCCTGATCATCATCAGCCTGATCCTGGACGAGGCAGGGTTCTTTAAATGGGCAGCCCTGCACGTCGCCCGCTGGGGCGGTGGGCGTGGCGCGGCGCTGTTCGCACTGGTGATCCTGCTGGGAGCAGCGGTGAGCGCACTCTTCGCTAATGACGGCACCGCCCTGATCCTCACGCCCATCGTGCTGGCCATGCTCACCGCCCTGGGGTTCCGGCCTGCCGCGACCCTCGCGTTCATCCTGGCGACCGGCTTCATCGCCGACAGCGCCAGCCTGCCGCTGGTCATCAGTAACCTGGTCAACATCGTCAGCGCCGACTACTTCAGGCTGACCTTCGGGCAGTACGCCGGGGTGATGATCGGTGTGGACATCGTGGCGGTGCTCGCCAGTCTGGGCGTGCTGTTCCTGATGTTCCGCAAGGACCTCCCAGCCCGGTACGACGCTGGCGTTCTGGAACGCCCAGAAGCGGCCATTCGGGACCAGAACGTGTTCCGGATCGGCTGGGTGGTGCTCGGCGTGTTGCTCATCGGCTACTTCGCCGCTGGTCCTCTCGGCGTGCCGGTGAGTGCTGTGGCGGTGCTGGGCGCTGCCTTGCTCTGGATCGTCGCGGCCAGGGGGAAGACCGTCGACACCCGCGCCGTTCTCAAAGGCGCACCCTGGCAGATCGTGTTCTTCTCGCTCGGCATGTATCTCGTGATCTATGGACTGAAGAACGCCGGGCTGACCGACGCGCTCGCGGGCCTCCTCGACCGTTTCGCGGCAGGGGGTCTGTGGACAGCGACCCTCGGGACCGGGTTCCTGATGGCGTTCGTTTCGAGCGTAATGAACAACATGCCGAGCGTGCTGATCGGGACGCTCGCCATCGACGCCACTACAGCGACCGGGATCGTGAAGGAGGGCATGATCTACGCCAACATCGTCGGCAACGACCTCGGCCCCAAGATC
>Ga0160427_10000574_pt1 | contig 22050 bp, 18 predicted proteins | sample SolpanmetagenomL_FD_108194 | JGI IMG/M metagenome (GOLD analysis project Ga0160427, IMG submission 108194) | Solar panel surface microbial communities from Lawrence Berkeley National Laboratory, California, USA - L | ecosystem: Engineered > Built environment > Solar panel > Unclassified ...
GAAGCTGCCGACCGGCGTGGGCGGCACGTTCGGCACGCTCCGGATGGCCAGGAAGATCGCCAGCACGCCGATGGGAATGTTGATGGTGAAGATCCAGCGCCAGTCGACGTACTCGACCAGGTACCCGCCGAGCGTCGGCCCGATGGCCGGGGCCAGCAGCACCGCCATGCCGAAGACGCCGCTGGCCGCGCCGAGCTGGCTGCGCGGCACCATGCGGAACATCATCGCCTGCACGGCGGGCATGATCAGGCCGCCGCCGACGGCCTGCACCACCCGGAAGGCGATCATGCTGTTCAGGCTCCAGGAGAAGGCGCACAGCGCCGAGCCGATGGTGAAGATCACCAGCGCGATCAGGTACATCTGCCGCAGGCCCAGCCGGCTGCCCAGCCAGCCGGACAGCGGCGTGATCACGCCCAGCACCAGCGTGTAGGCGGTCGACACCCACTCGATGCCGGCCTGGTCGACGCCGAAGATGTTGATCATGTCGGGAATGGCGACGTTCACGATGCTGGTGTCGAGAATCGCCATGAAGGCGCCGATCACCAGAATCAGCAGCGGCACCATCCACTGGGTGGTCTGGCCGGAGGCGGCGGGAGCAGCCGTGGCGGTGGTCATAGCGTCCTCCTGAACTGCGGGTCGGTCAAGAGCGTGACCTCAGCGTCCACTCGGGCCTGCCAGCAGGGCGTAGTAGGCGCTCAGGGCGGCGTCGTCGGCCTGCTCCTTGCCCAAACTGGCCTGCTGCTCGGCGATCTGGCTCTGGAGCAGGCCCAGCTGGCTGATCAGTCCCTTGGCGTAGCGGCCCTCGTCGGCGCTGCGCTGACGCTGGGCGTTCTGCAGGGCGACGGTCTTGACCGCGCGGTTCTTGCCCGCCTGCACGTAGGTGTTGTAGAGCCCCTGGGTCTGAATCCGGAAGCCGCGTGCCGCGGTGGCCGCGCCCGACTGGGCCTGCTGCAGCTGGGTCTTGACCGCTCCGATCTGCGAGGTCGACACGGCCAGCGGGTCGAGCAGGTTCACCTGAAGCTGCAGCGCGGCCACCGCCTGCTGCGCCTGAATGAGAGGAGCGCTGCGGCCGATCACCGTCTCGACGACCGCCGGGCCGACGTTCGCGGGCAGGGCGCTGGCTGGGATAGGGGCGACGCTGGTGAAGTTGCCGACCAGACTGCGCAGGTTGGCGGTGGCGAGGCTCAGACCGTCGGCGGCCACCTGGGCGCTCTGCTGGGCCGCCTGCACGCCGTTCTGCGCGACCTGGGCGCTGATCTCGGTGCCGCCGCCCTTCTGAAACTGGGTCTGCGCCACCTGGGCGCTCTTCTGGGCGAGGCTCAGGGCCGCGCCGCTCACCTTCACGGCGTCCTGCGCTTCGAGCACCTGGGTGTAGGCCGCGACGATCTGGCTGTCGGCCTGGGCGTCGGCGGCCTTCAGGGTGGCGACCGCCAGCTCATAGGCCTGCTGGGCCTTGAGCAGCGTCACCTTGGTGCCGAGCGGATCGGCCTTGGCCTTGGCGTAGTCGTCCTGGGCGGTGGCGAGCGCGGCGCGGGCGGCCACGACGCTGGGCTGCTGGCTGCTCTGGGCGAGCGCGGCGGTGAAACTCAGGGCGGCGGCCTGGGCGTGGGCGGCCCCCGAGAGGCTCAGGGCGAGGAACAGCGTGATCAGGGAGGGGGAGATACGGTTCATGGAGGACCTCGGGAAACGGGAAGGGGCGAAACTGGAGTCGAACGGTTCATGTCCGCGCGCGGAGGAAGGCCGCAGAAACGGCCCTCCAAGGGCAGTTACCTGGACGCGGCGGCTCCGTCCGGGGTCACGGCGAAGAAGCTGAAGAACTTCAGGGTGGCGTCGGTCTCGGCCAGCTGCGCCTGACCGAGCGCGAGCTGCGCCTGATAGGCGGCCACGCCCGCCTGCGTCACGGCCAGGGGAGAGACCAGCCCCAGCGCCTCGCGGGCGGCGGCGTCCTGCTGGTTCTGCTGGGCGAGTGCCAGGGCCTGCGCCGCGAGGGCGCGCTGGCGCTGCGCCTGGGCCAGCGCGTTGTTCAGCCCGGTCAGCTGCAGCTCCGCCTGCCGGCGGGCGGTGTCGAGCCCGGCCTGCGCCTGCTCGACGCTGTTGCGGGCGAGGCCGGGAGCGGCCAGGGTGGTGGCCGAGGCCGTGAAGTTGAGGCCCAGGCTGAACTGGTCGCGCACCCGGTCGAGCGGCGGCGTGCGCGGGCCGTACACGAAGTTGATGGCCGGCGAGAGCGTGTGCGAGTCGACCGAGACGCCGACACCGGTCGAGTCGGAAGTGTAGTGCATGTAGCCGGCCTGCACCGTGGGCAGCGCGTTCCAGTCGGCCTGGGCCTGGGTGATCTGGGCGCGCCGCAGCCCCAGCTGCGCCTGAACGATGCTGGCGGGCGTGCCGCTGCTGGGCGGCTGGACCAGGGCCAGATCGGGCGCCTGCGCGCTGCCGGTCAGGTCCAGCAGGGCGGCGCGGGCGAGCGCCAGGTCTTCCTGCGCCTGCTGGGCTCCGTTCTGGGCCTGCACCAGCGTGAGTTGCGCCTGGGCCAGATCGCTGGCGGTCGCGCCGCCCGCGGCCAGCCGGGTCTGCACCGTCTGCACCGTCTGCTGGGCGTTGGTCTGGACCTGCGCCGCGAGCGCGAGGTTGCTCTCACCCACCCGCACCCGTTGCGCGGCGAGCAGCGCCTGCGTTTCCAGGCCCGCGAGCACCGAGCTGTAGTTGAGCTGGGCCAGGGCGGTGCTCACGGCCGCCTGCTGCTGCCGGGCCGCCACGTCGCCGACCGGCAGCGGCGTCAGGTAGACGGCCACGTTGAGGGTGCCGCCCACGCCGCCCACCGGGTAACAGGGGCTGGTCAGCAGGGCGATGGGGGAGGTGTCGCAGATGGCCGGGGGTGCCTGAACGCCCGCGTAGTCGACCAGGTTGCCCGACACCGAACCGCTGACCGGGAAATTGACACCGGTCTGCTGCGTCTGGGCCGCCGTCACGGCGAGCCGGGCCTGAACCAGGCTGGGGTAGGTCTGGAGACCCTGGAAGAAGCTGCTCAGGGTGGCGGTGGGGGCGGCGACCTGAACGGCCGGGGCCGCCGAAGGCGTGGGCGTGGTCTGGGCCTGAGCCGCACTCATCAGCGCCATGACCAGCACGGACGCTTTGAAGTTCAGGGGTGAACGAAGGAAGTTCAAGGTCAACGGAAGTCTCCTGAAGTCGAATTGAGAACGTGAGGTGCAAGGGGAAGGGTCACTTGAGGGCGTTGTGCTCTTTGACGGCCGTGCTCCAGAGGTCGAACAGACGGTGGCCCAGATGCAGAAGCTGCCCGCGCTCCTCGGGCGTGAACTGTCCCAGGAGCTGTCCGAGGCGCCGTTTGAAGGCCTCGTCGAACACGTGGTAGACCTGCTCTCCGCTGGGCGTGACCTGAATCAGGATGATGCGGCGGTCCTCGTTGCTCGACCGGCGTTCGAGCAGGTTGCGCTGCACCATCTGCTCGATCACGCGGGTCGCGTTGCTCAGGGGGATGCCGAGCTGTTCGCTGACTTCACCCATGCTGCATCCGACCGGCGTCGAGCGCACGATCCGGAAGACGCGGTGAAACTGCCGCAGCAGGCTGAGCTGCTCGGACCCCGGGGACATGTCCATTCCGGCCGCCTGCAGGCGCTCCTGCATCTCAGTGCTCCAGCGGGGCGCCATGTCTTTCAGGCTGAACTTCAGCCGGCTGTACTCCTCGATCAGGTCCATGAGCACCTCGACCTGCCGCCCATCCGCAGGCGGCACTGCTGAAGATGCCGCGGAACTCACCTCCTCGTTCGGAAAGGCATTTTCTGGTTGCAATATTTCCACCGCGGTAACTTATACCCTTAAAATGAAAGGCGGGTATAGCGCACCGGAGATGGGCCTCCGGTGAACGTGGTGTCCGGAGTGAACGCGCTCATGATGTCGGAACGGAGAAACTCAGCGCCTGAGTGCGGGAACACCGAGGCCGTCCCGGTCACGCCCCCGCGTCTCCGGAGCGGGAACCTCACAGGGGAAGCGGCGCATTCACGGCACTGCCAGCGCCGCAGACTTAAGAAGACGCCAGTGGTCGTCTCCCGGAACGCGAATAGAGTGGGCTGCATGACTACGCGTACCCTGTCGGCGGCTGAAACGTCTGGTTCTCTCACGGGGCGGGTGGTGGTGGTCACGGGCGCCGCCAGCGGAATCGGGCGGGCGACGGCCCTGGCGGTGGGGGCGGCCGGGGGCCGCGTGGTGGTGTCCGACATGCAGGCCGCGGAAGGGGAAGTCACGGCGGAACTGCTCCGGTCGGCGGGCGCCGAGGCCATGTTCGTCGCCTGCGACGTGTCCGACGCGGCGCAGGTCGAGGCGCTGATGACCGGCGCCGCCGAGCACTTCGGCCACCTGGACGTGCTGGTGAACAATGCCGGCATCGCCGGCGGGGGGGTGCGCGCCCATGAGCTGGAACCGGACGCCTGGGACCGGGTGATCGCGGTCAACCTGCGGGGACCGTTCCTCGGTGCCAAATATGCCCTGCCGCATCTGCTGGCGGCGGGCGGCGGCGCCATCGTCAACGTCGCCTCGACGTACGGCCTGATCGGCGCGCCGCTCTCGGCCGCCTACTGCGCCTCGAAGGGCGGAGTCGTCAACCTCACGCGGCAACTGGCGGTCGATTACGGCCCCGACCGCATCCGGGTGAACGCGGTCTGCCCCGGGTACATCGACACCGACATGGGAGGAGGCCGCGCGCGCCTTGAACCGGCACTCCGGGAGGCCGCCAAGATGAGACGCGAGGCGAACGCGGCCCGGCAGCCCCTGGGACGGCAGGCCCAGGCGGACGAGGTGGCGCGGGTGATCGTCTTCCTGGCCTCGGACGCCGCGTCGTTCATGACCGGTTCGGTCGTGACGGTGGACGGCGGCTGCACCGCCACGTTCAACCACGGCTGAGACTGGCACTGCTGCTTTGCATGCCCGGGACGGCGCACTGGTTTCCCGCTTCCCGCTGAACAGAGAGCAAGGAAAAGTCAGAAAAAGCCGTCCGGTACCGCCGTTTCCACACTGTGGCGGGTCGTGCATCGGTCTGTCCGGCCGCCTCACCCCGGCCCGCTCCGGCCTTCTGCACGTCGCCCGCCGATCCGCTTCTGGAGAACTTCCCAATGACCCTACCCACTCCCTCTCCCGCGCCACCGGGCATGCCCCGGGGCCTCACCCTGCTGTTCGCCGTCGCGGGAGGTGCCGCCGTGGGCAACCTGTACTGGGCGCAGCCGCTACTGGCCAACATCGCCGCCGCCCTGAAGGTGACGCCGGCCGCCGCCGGTCTGCTGGTCACGGTGACGCAGGTCGGGTACGCGGCGGGCGTGTTCCTGATCGTTCCGCTCGGCGACACCCTCAACCGGCGTCGCCTGATTCCCGTGGTGCTCCTGTGTTCGGCCGTGGCGCTGGGCGCCAGCGCGCTGGCGCCCAGCTTCACCGCCCTGCTGCTGACCCTCGCGGCCGTCGGGCTGACCACCGTCACCGGGCAGCTGCTCATTCCCCTGGCCGGTGACCTCGCGCGCGAAGAGCAGCGCGGCCAGGTGGTCGGGACGATCGTGTCCGGGGTCCTGACCGGCATTCTGGCCTCGCGCACGATCAGCGGCCTGGTCGCCGACGTCCTGGGGTGGCGGGCGATCTACGTCTTCGCGGCCCTCGTGACGGCCGTCATGGCGGTCCTGCTCGTCCGCTCGCTGCCCCCTTTGCCGGTTCGCACCCGTGTGCCCTACGGTCAGCTGCTCGCCTCGGTCTTCAGCGTCGTTCGGCAGCACCGCACGGTGCAGGTCACGCTGGCCATGGCGGCCGCCGTCTTCGGCGTCTTCACGATGTTCTGGACCGGGCTGACGTTCCTGCTGAGTTCGCCGCCCTTCTCGTACTCGGCCACCAGCATCGGGCTGGTCGGCCTTGCGGGCCTCGCCGGCGCGGTGGGGGCGCAGCGCGCCGGGCGCCTGCACGACCGTGGGTGGTCGGTGCCCGCGACCGGCGCGGCCCTGGCGCTGGCCCTCGCCTCGCTGGTGCTCGCCGGGTTCGGCGGCCGGTCGATCGCGGTCATTCTCGCCGCCGTCGTGCTCTTCGATGTGGCGGTACAGACGACGAACGTGCTCAACCAGACCCGCCTGTTCGGGGTCGATCCCACCGCCCGGAGCCGACTGAACACCGCGCTGGTGACCGGCAACTTCATCGGCGGCGCCATCGGATCGACCCTCGCCGGAGTGCTGTGGCAGCACGGCGGGTGGCGCGCCCTGACGCTGGGTGAAATGACCCTGATGGCCGTCGCCCTGCTGGTGTGGCTGACGCAGCGCCAATACCTCAGCAGCGCCGAGAACCGGAAGTGAACAGAAGGGAGAGGCCCGTACATCAGCCAGGCGAAGTCAGGCTGGACGTGTCCACTGCTCCAGTTGTTCACTCGCCAGTCGAGAGCAGGTCCGTTCCTCGGTGTTGAAGCCCTGGAGTGAAGCTTTTGTGTTCAGCCGGGTTGCTGCGTTCCGCTCGTTGTGCAGATTCGCTCCGGAACGTCTGAACAGAGAGCGTGCCTGTCCGGCGAGTTGATTCGACGGCCGAGTGCCGGTCCTGGCAGGTGTTTCGAATCCGCGAGCAGGCGAACGGCCGGGTCACCTTCTGACAGCTGGCGCCCCTGTACGGCAGGTTCATCTGTACGGGTCTGGCTGGCCCCAGCCCGGCCGCGCCGGATATACCCGGGTTTTACCCGCACTGTCGACACTGCCCTGATGTTGGCTTCCCTGCGTTCCTCTGTGCGGTCCCTGCGGCCGGCCGCCCTGCTCCGGCTGCTCCTGGGCATCCTGCTTCCCCTGATCGTCGTCGGCGCGCTCGGTGAGGACGTGCTCGAGAACCAGCGGTTCGCCTTCGAATCTCCCCTGATGCTGTGGCTGCATGCCCACGGCACGCCGGTCCTCGACCGCCTCGCGGTGGCGCTCGCCTCCATCGGCGGCTATCAGGTGATCGCCCCGGTCAGTGCGCTGCTGGTCGTCCTGTTGTGGCGGCGGTCCCGGGCAGCGGCCCTCTTCTTCACGGTGGCGGTGCTCGGAGCGGCCCTGCTGAACGGCGTCATGAAGTTCGCCTTTCACCGGCCCCGTCCGGCCCTCTGGCCCCGGCTGGTCGAAGAGCGCGGCGCGTCGTTTCCGAGCGGCCACAGCATGTACAGCGCCGCCTTCGTGACCGCCCTGATCCTGCTGGCCTGGCCGACCCGCTGGCGCTGGCCGGCCCTGCTGCTGGGCGCGGCTTTCACGCTGGTCGTCGGCTGGTCGCGCGTCGACCTGGGCGTGCATTACCCGACCGACGTGCTGGCCGGCTGGCTGACGGGCGTCGCCTGGGTGCTCGGCACCTACGGCCTGCTGCGGCCCACACCAAAACCGCTGAGGGCCGTTCAGAATGAGACCGGTGGGCGGGAGGCCTGAGCTATGCGCGTACTGATCGTCGAGGACGACCCGTTTATCTCGGAGCTGCTCAGCGACGGGCTGACCGAGGAGGGCTACGAGTGCGAGCGGGTGGCGACCGCGTCTCAGGGCGAGGAGCTGGCGCGGCTGTTTCCCTACGCGCTGCTGATCCTCGACGTGATGCTTCCGGAAGGAACCGACGCCGGCTACCACCTGGGCCGCCGTCTGCGCGAGCACGGCGTCAAGACGCCCATCCTGTTCCTGACCGCGCGCGGCGCCGTCGAGGACCGCATCCGGGGCCTGGAGGTGGGCGGCGACGATTACCTGAGCAAGCCTTTCGACTTCGGTGAACTGCGGGCGCGGCTCAGAGCGCTGCTGCGCCGGGCCAGCGGCCATTCGCAGAACACCGTGGCCCTCCCGGCCGGCTTCGTGCTCGATCTGTCGGGACGTGAGCTGTACCGAGGCGAGCAGCGGTACGACATCAACCGGCGCGAGTTCATGCTCCTCGAACTGCTGGTGCTCAATCCGGGCCGCACCTTCAGCCGTGAGGAGACCGTGAACCGGCTGTGGGGCGGCGACGGCGGCGTGGAACTCAAGGTGATCGACGTTTACGTCAGCACGCTGCGGCGCAAGACGCACGAGTCGCTGATCGAGACCGTCCGCGGACACGGCTACCGGCTGGGCCGCGAACCCGCCCAAGGGCAAGGGCTCTGATCCGGTGGCCCGGCATCCGGGAGCATGGCATCTGGTGACCCGGCATCCGGGGGGCTGGCGGGGCATGCTCGACCGGGTCAGCCTGCGGGTCAAGCTGACGGTCGGCTACGCGCTGATCTTCAGCGTCTGCGTGCTGCTCGGCGCGCTCGGCGTGTATCTGGCGGCCCGCAGCACGCTGCGCCAGTCGCTCGACACCACGCTCCGGCAGACCGCCAGCGTGGCGCAGGCCAGTCTGGAGGCGCACGGGCAGGAAGCGGGCTTCGCCCCCGAACTTCAGCCGACCCGCGACCTGACGATCGAGCTGCTGACCCGCTCCGGCCGGCGGCTGCAGCGGCTCGGCATCGAGGAACACGGCCCGGACCTGCCGCTGACCCCCGGGCTGATCACCGTGGACGACCGGCGGGTGCTGACCGTCGCGGTCGGACAGGCCCTGCTGCTGCGCGTCTCGCGGCCGCACAGCACCCTGACCGAGGTGAGCGAGACGCTTGGGCGCGTGCTGCTGCTCGGCAGCCTGCTGATGGTCCTGGTGGCCTGCGTCGCCGGGTACGTCCTGGCCGACCGGGCGCTGCGTCCGGTCGACGAGGTGGCGCGCACCGCCAGGCGCATCGCCGAGAGCGGGCAGTACCTGGAGCGCGTGGGCCAGTCGCCGGGCCAGGACGAGATGGCGCTGCTGACCCAGACGGTGAACCTGATGCTCGACCGGCTGTCGGGCACCATCGACCGCGAGAAGGAGTTCGCGCGCATCGCGGCGCACGAACTGCGAACGCCCCTGACGGCCATCAAGGGCCGCCTCGACCTGGCCCTGGAGCGGCCCCGCGACAACGAGACCTACTTCAAGACGCTGTCGGTGATGCGTGACCGGGTCAATGCCCTGGTGCGGCTCAGCGAGGGCCTGCTCGAACTGGCCAGAAGCGACGCGCCGCTCAACCTGACGCCGGTCGAACTGGGGGCGGCGGCCCTGAGCGCGGCCGAGGCGCAGCGGGACGCCTTCCTGGCCGCCGGCAAGCGGCTCGAACTCGACGTGGAGGAAAGCTGGGTGCAGGCCGAACTGCCGGGGCTGCAGCAGCTGGTGCACAACCTGCTGGAAAATGCCCTGAAGTACGGCGGGCAGCGGGTCCAGCTGAGCGTCGCCGCCGGCCTTCTGAGCGTCTGGGACGACGGTCCGGGCCCGGAGCCGGGCCAGTGGGAGCGGCTCCTGAGGCCGTTCGAGCGGGGGCGCGCGCTTCAGGACGTCCCGGGCAGCGGCCTGGGGCTGGCGTTGGTGCACACGCTGGCCGTGCGCTGGGGCGCCGCGCTGCGGCCGGAGTGGAGCAACGCCGGTTTCGCCGTCCGGCTGGCCTGGACCGGACCGGTGCCGAGCGCGCGGCCGGATATACGCGGCTTATAGCTGGCTTCCCTAGCCTGAAAGCATGTTCGACCCCACCCACATCCTGCTCTCCGCCTCGTACCTCGGCATCCTGCTGATCACCTTCGCCGAGAGCGGCCTGCTGATCGGCTTTTTTCTGCCGGGCGACAGCCTGCTGATCACCGCCGGCCTGCTGGCCCAGGGCGGCAAACTGCATCTGCTCGGCGTGATGGCCGCTGCCGCCGTGGGCGCGGTGGCCGGGGACAGCGCCGGGTACTTCATCGGCAAGCGGTACGGTCAGGCCGTCTTCAGTCGTCAGAACAGCCGCTTCTTCAGGCCCGAATACGTGCAGCGTACCGAGGCCTTCTTCCAGAAGCACGGAGGTCTGTCGCTGATTCTCGCCCGCTTCGTGCCGGTGGTGCGCACGATCGCTCCGGTGTTCGCCGGCGTCGGGCAGATGTCGTATCCGCATTTTCTGGGTTACAACCTGGTGGGCGGCGTGCTCTGGGCGGTGACGGTCCCCGCGCTGGCGTACTGGCTGGGCGCCCTGATTCCCAACCTCGACCGGTACATTCTGCTGGTCATCGGTGTGGTGGTGCTGCTCAGCCTGATTCCGGTCGCCCTCCAGGTGCGCAAGCTGCGGAGGCGCTGAGGTGACCGACTCCACCGGCGCCGCACTTCGTCCGCCGGTCCTCGGCAGCGTGTCCCTCAGCAAGGTGCCGGAAGTCACGGCCGTCTTCTGGATCGTCAAGGTGCTCTCGACCGGGATGGGCGAGGCCGCCTCGGATTTCCTGGCGCACAGCCTCGGGCCGGCGCTGGCGGTGCTGCTGTCCGGCAGCGGCTTGGCGCTCGCCCTGTCCCTCCAGGTTCAGGCCCACCGGTACCAGCCGGCGCGGTACTGGACGGCGGTGGTGATGGTCAGCGTCTTCGGCACCCTGGCCGCCGACGCGGTGCACGTCGGCTTCGGCGTTCCGTATTGTGCCTCGAGCGTGCTGTTTCTCGTCTCGCTCGGCGTGATCTTCGGCCTCTGGCGCCGCCGCGAAGGCACCCTCTCGGTGCACAGCATCTTCACGCGCCGGCGCGAGCTGTTCTACTGGGCAGCGGTGCTGGCCACCTTCGCCCTGGGCACGGCGGTGGGCGACCTGACGGCCGTCGGTCTGCACCTGGGCTGGCTGGCCTCGGCCCTGCTGTTCGCGGTTCTGATCGCGGTCCCGGGGGTGCTCAGGGCGCGCTTTCACCTGAACGGCGTGCTGGCCTTCTGGTGGGCCTACGTGCTGACCCGGCCGCTGGGAGCGTCGTTCGCCGACTGGACGGCGCTGCCGCACAGCCGGGGCGGGCTGGGGATCGGCACCGGCCCGGTCACGCTCGCCCTGACGCTCCTGATCGTGCTGCTCGTGGCCGGCCTGACGGTGAATCGCCGAACACGCGGCCGGCCGGTCACGGAAGTCGGGTCCCGTTAGCCAGTGGGGAAGGGGGCGGGGTGGTCTGAGCCGCTGCTCCCCACAGCTGAAACGCCCTTGAAACGAAGCCTGACCTGGCCGAGCGGCTGGCCGATTCCCTCGTCTCTCCCGTTCAGCAGGCGAGTCGCCTGACGGTGCAGCTGCGCGCCGCCGAGGCGATCAGGCTGATCGACGAGATCAGCTTCAACATCCGCAGAGCGCTCGCCGGACCGAAGCGCGGCACGCCGGAGCCGGACGGTACGGACCACCCGGAGGAGCCCGGACCTTCGTCTCCCTCCTGAGCAAAGGCGCGAATACTTTCGCTCAGCTCCGGCGCAGCAGGAATAGCAGGGTGCTGTCGCGCCGCCCCCTGGACAGGCAGCCGGGACCGGACACAGCACAGGCACCGGCACCAGGCGAGCGTTCCCCTGAGCGCCCCCTCGGCCGGCCCTTGCTGCTGCGGCACGGCCAGACGCAGCTGCGCAGCCGCCGGCAGAAACCGCGTGTGCAGGTCCTGTACGGCGGGTTGTGTTGCCTGAACTGGTTCAAGGGTTCTGGCAACTTACCGGCAGTAGGCTGATCATCCGTGACCGATCGCAAGCCCTACCGCCACCGGTTCCCGCTGAGCGTTCTTCAGTCCGCGCTTTGGCTCTACCACCAGTTCTTCCTGAGTCAGCGCGACGTTCAGGAATGGCTTCAAAAGCGCGGCATCCAGGTGAGCCACGAGCCGCTGCGCCAGTGGAACATCAACTTCGCCCCCCTGCTCGCCGAAGAACTCCGGTACCCGGAACCCCATTGGGGTTCCCGGTGGTTTCTGGACGAAGTCGGCCTCGAGATCAGGGGCAGGAAATTCTGGTGATGGCGGGCCGTTGATGACTCTGGCGCAGTCCTCGACCTGCCGTTACAAGCTCAGCGAGACATCTGGGCAGCCAAGACTGTTCTTGGAAGGCTTTTCGTGAATTATGAGGTCCCAGACGTGATCTACTCCTAATCTCTGGGAGGCGATCCGACTGGCAACTCCGGGAACCACGAATGGCTCTTCAGGAACGAACCGGGATGGCTTTCAATCTGGTGTGCAGCGCGTTCCAGAGACTGATCAACCCGCCTCCAATGACCAGACGCAACACCAGGGCCATACCGGCAGCCGGGTGCACGTCGTTACTCACGCCCAGGTTGCTCGCCAGGACGACGCTCAGCAGCGCCACGCTCAGCATCACCTGGGCGCTGAGCATAGGGACACTCCGCCCATTCATCTGACTCAACGCCCGATTGGACGCCAGGGCAGCCAGCAGGACGGCAATCAGTTGCAGTGGAGTGAATTGCAGTGTGAGTGACAGGTTGGAGCTGATCGGATGGTTGAGGAAGGCCAGGAGCAGGTGCAGCATGCCCAGCATCTTAGAATAAGTGCTCTTTCAAACTTACATCAACGTTATGCTCAAAAAGATGAGCTTGCCTCGGTATTGCGTACTTTCAGCTACGCCACTATGCGATTGCTGAGCTGCTCGAATTTTGGTGGGATCTTGTCGCGATTCTGTCAGGTTCATCGTGCGGCCGGCAGACGAAGTGCAGGGGTGGGCTGAACTTCAGGCGACCCCTGCACCATCCTCGCGCCACATCTGAAATGCCCGGTATTGGTTGCTTCTTGGGCAGAACGGACGCGCTTGAGCACGCCTGCCCGCTTCTTCTGATAGTGGCGGGAACCGTCGTTCGGGTGTGGCGCTGAAGATTGGTGGTCCAGGCGTGGAGTTTCAAGAATTCCTGAGTCCGTTTGAGGTTTCTAAAACCAAGCTGGCTCCGCTCTTGTTGCCTTGGTGGGACGATGTGGTTGCTCGATCAAATTAGTGCAGCGGGCGCTTGAGATCACTTGCTGATGGTCGACCGCCTGAAGCGCCGGAAGTCCTCGGATGACAGCCCCGTACCTGGCCAGGTTGTCGGTGCAGATCGTCTCTGGAAGGTGAAATTCTCCAAGGAGTCGAGCCAAAAACGTTCTTGCCGCTTCGGTATCTCGGTGGCGTTGCATCAAGACGTCGAGCACGACCCCGTGCTCGTCTACAGCCCTCCACAGCCAGTGACGGACACCGCCGACGGTGGTACACACTTCATCTCTGTGCCACCGGGAACCCCGTCAGGATTCCCGGTGACGCAGCGCTTCAGCGATGAGGGGCGACAAGGTGATGTTCCACTCGCGCAGCGTGTCGTGGCTGACCTCAATCCCGCGCTCCTGGAGCAGTTCCTGTACGTCTCGGTCGCTGAGCGGGAAGCGGAGGTACAGCCAGACCGCGTGCTGGATGATGCTGGTTGCAAAATGGTGGCGGTAGGGCGTAGGGTCAGTCACCGACCCACGCTGCCGGATCACCTGACAGAACCATCTGGCGCAAACTCGCTCCAGTCGCACCACTCAGAAAATCTTCCGGATAGGCGCCAGGGCAACACAACCTTACTGCCTAGTGGTGAGTTGGTCGCCTTGAGCCGCATGCTCTTCGTCATCACTCGAGCGCCCCCGGAGAAACCATGTTAACGCGACCGCGCCGCACGCTCCCAGGAAGGGCCCCAAAACATGGGGCCAATCCGCACTTCTGCCGAGGACGAGCGCTGGGCCGAGCGCTCGGGCTGGATTCAAGGTGATGGCCGTTAATGGTCCAAACAGCGCATGGATCAGCAAAACGGTTCCACCAACAACCACTCCCGTTTCAGGCCCCAGGCTCGCTTTGCGTTTCGCTGTCGCGAGAATGAGCATCACCAGTAACATCGTTCCAGCGCCCTCCAGCATAAACGCCACATCTGGGTGAATACGCTCTTTCCCCGGCCTTAGGGCGTTGACGGTGTGCAGGAGCAGCGCGGCACCCGTCGCGCCGATCACTTGCGCGCACACGTATGCTGGGACGAAACGCCACGGAAAGGATCTCCGAAGTGCGAACGCAAGCGTGACTGCCGGATTGAAATGGGCCCCCGACAGATCACTGAACAGGTAAATCAGGATCATGACCATCACGCCAGGAATAACGGCCAGCGCCACGAATTCCGGGATCCATCCATGGGTCGCCAGCGCAGTCGAGCCGACGTCGCCGAGAACGATCAGCCCAGCGCCGCATGCTTCTGCGATGCAGCGACGAAATAGGGTCATAGGAGGGGTCACATCTTAACCTAGCTGACAACCCGATGACATTTTGAGAAGGGGTTTAAGAAGCTTTTGGCAGAAATGAACCGATGCGCCAGGAGGGAACACGGCCGACCCTGAACCAAGTCTTTCCTGAAGCATCTCGGGAGGAAACGGCCATGAAGACACCTCATTCATTTTAAGAAGCATCGGGGACTCGCTCCCTCATCGCTTGGTCAAAGTCCTCGATCGTGCTACAGGCGTAGGCGTCCCGACCTGCCTGCCGGGTGGCGGTGTCATCCCAGAAGATCACCTCTGACGGCTGTACCCCTGTCGGCAACATCTGCTGAACGCGTTCAAAATAGTTGGCATCCGGCTTGACGACTCCCATCCGGGAACTACTGACTTCCTCGGTCAGGAAACGCGAAAAGCCCGGATCGTTCAAGAGCTGCTGTACCCGGTGGGCTTCATTGTTGGTCGCCAGAAAGATTTGCCATCCCTGACTCTGAAAAGGTTGTGTTGCCTTAACTGGCGTCACGGCAGGCTGAGGGCAGGGGTAGGCTAAACTTCAGCCCACCCCTGCCGCGACACTTAACCACGTCTGGAACGCTTTTCTCTGATTGTCTCTTTCGAGAGCGGCGGTAACGCTGGTGCGGGAATGATGGGGAAGGTTGGTGATCCGGGTGTGCAGACTCAGGAATTCTTGAGCGCGTTTCCGCCGTTTAACTCCCTGCTGAGATCGCTCTTGCCGCCTTGGCGGATCGATGTTCCTGCTCAATGCTGTTGTTACAGCGGGCCGTGGAAATCACTTCCTGGTGGTCGACATCTGCCAGGCTTGGGAGCTCCCGGATCGCAGCGCCGTAACTCCTCAACTGGTCGGTATGAATGGCCTCTGGAGCAGCGTATTCCCCCAACTGTCCGGTCAGAAAGGTCTTCGCCGCCTCGGTATCCCGACGCCGTTGAAGGAGAATGTTAAACACGAAGCCGTGCTCGTCCACAGTCCTCATCAACGCTCGTACAGATGCTACCGGGAACCCCGCCGGGATTCCCGGTGGCGCAGGTTTTCAGTAAAAAAGGGTCCGAATTTGATACACCATTCGCGCAACGTTTTATGACTAACCTGGATGCCGTGCTGATGGAGCAATTCTTGAACGTCCCGGTAACTGGGGGGAAACGGTGGTACAGCCAGACGGCGTGCTGAATGATGGCCATGGGGTAGCGGTGGCGGTAGGGTTTCGGGTCAGTCACGGCGGGTCAGCCTACCCCGACCCAGTTAAGGCAACACAACCGTTTCAACCGCTCTGGAACGGCATTACCTGCTCTGTCAGGGTATAAAAACACATCGCGTTGTTCTGGCTGATGCTCTAGCGTTGCGCTGGAGGAACCAAAGTGCTACCACAACCGCCCGATCCAGCGCGACAACGTCCACCAAATGCAGACGCGGCCCGTTCGGAGCCGCTCACTCCACTTCAATCAATCGCCCGCCAGTCGGACAACGCGTTCTGGGTGATCTGGCGAAACCCTTACGCCCGGGCCCCCGTATACCTGCTGGTCATCTACCTGGCCTACCGGTACCTCGGGTTGGTGTCTCAAGTGATCGTGCTGGCGCTGATCGCGTACATCGTAGCCTACCTGGCGCATCCTATGCTCAACTGGCTGGTCAACCGCCGCATGACAAGATTCTGGGGTGTCCTGTTGGTCATCGTCATCATCCTCGGAATACTGGCGCTTGCCTCAACGCTGCTGGTCACGGTAGTCACACAGTTCGCCGACTTGGTAAAACGTCTCCCGGAACTCTTGGCCCATCTCGCAACTTGGTTCGACACCCTGACGCTCCGCTACCCCATCCTGCGAGGGATTGACCATCAGCTCAGATCAATGACCGAGCACAGCGCCCAGACCGTCCAGAAGATGCTGCTCCCCTCGCTTCAGAAGCACCTGAGTTCGTTGCTGGGCGGCATCTTCGGACTGGTGAGAGGAGTGGCTGAAGGCTTTGCCACCCTGATTTTGGCGATCTACATGATGCTCGACTACGACAAGATCAGCATGACCCTGCTGCGCACCTTCCCCCGCCCCTGGCAACCGTTCGTGCTGGACCTCTCAAACAACGTGAGCACTGCAGTGGGCGGGTACCTCAAAGGGCAGCTGTTGATCGCCACGTTCGTGGGCGTTTTCATTGGGGTGCTGCTGACGGTTTTTGGGATTCCCAGCGCCCCGGCCATCGGACTGCTCGCGGCGCTCTTTAACATCGTGCCATATCTGGGGGTGGTTATTTCGATCGTCCCAGCACTGCTGCTGGCTGCCACCACCGACGCCGTGGTCTTTAAAATGATCATGGTGCTGGTGGTGTTCGTGGCAGCCAATCAGATTGAAGGGCACCTGCTGTCACCGATCGTGCTCGGCAGAACCACCGACCTGCATCCAGTGACGGTGGTACTGGCGATCTTGTCGGGGCTGGCGCTATTCGGCATCGCCGGGGCGCTTGTGGCGGTGCCGCTCACGGCACTCATTAAGCTGCTCTTGTCTGAGTACTATTACACCAGCCGGGTGTACCAGGATGGCCCGTAAACAAGAAATTGTGATGACTGGGCGGCCCCTGCGGCAGGAGCACCGCATCCGCCGGCACGATGGCGCGTAGCGCTGATTTGCGGTCAACACCATTCTGATCACGGACAAGCGTGGTCAGACGGAATTGAACTCAGCTTGACTTTGGCCATTTAGGCCCCTGTCGACCGTTCCAGGGCCGTGTCAGTCCCGTGGTAGCGGACCTTCCAGTTCGTACCACTTGATGACCGTCACGAAAGTTGCAGCGTCAATCGTGGCGGCCGCGCCTTTTCGTTGGAGTGTTGGGCCTGAGCTCTGAGGAGTTCGATTGGCTTTCAGTCGCACTGCACCGGGTTAGTTCCAAAACAGGGGGCTTCGAACCCTCTTGTTCACGGTTTGGGCGTACTGGTCTTGGGCAGGGTGAAACCGAAGGTTGCGCCTTCGCCGACTTGGCCTTCAGCGAAGACCTGACCGCCGTGCTTCAGGATCAACCGCCGTACGCTCGCCAGCCCCACGCCCGTCCCGCTCGCTTCCTTCGCACTGTGCAACCGCTGGAACATGTTGAACAGCCGCTCCTGGTACTGCGGATCGAACCCCAGACCGTTGTCCCGCACGTGAACACTCCACCTGTCACCCTGGTCCTCTGTCCACACCTGGATGACGGCAGGGTCGCGGGTGCGGGTGAACTTCAGGGCGTTTTCGGTCAGCTGAGTCAACACCTGCGTCAAGGCGTCATGGTCGCCCCACACCTGCGGCAAGGCCGTGACCCTCCACTCGATGTTGCGGGTCAGCAGGTCCGGTACCACCCTCTCCTGCAGCTGGGTCATGATTTCATTCAGGTCGACCAGTTGCGGCGTCAACGACCGCTGCGCCGCGTTCGACAGGTGCAGCATGGCGTCGATCAGCGTGTTCATCTGCTCTCCCGCCAGTCCCACCATGTCGAGGTATCGCGCGCTGCGGTCGTTCAGGCTGCCGAGCAGTTCCCCTCTGGCCAGCTTCAGGAAGCCGAGCATGTGCCGCACGGGGGTGCGCAGGTCGTGTGTCACCGAGTACGAGAAGGCTTCCAGTTCTCTGGTCGAAGCCTCGAGCTCCTGCGTCCGGGCGGCGAGTTCCTCCGCATGCCGCGCCCGGTCGAGGGCGAGGTCCATGCTGTGGCCCACCGCCCGCAGGATGCCCTTGTCCCGTTCGGACCAGAGGGCAGACGTCCGTGACCCGGTGATCAACACGCTTTGCATCTCGCCGTCCTGAAAGAAGGGATAGGCCGCTCCAGCCTGCAGGTACAGCGACTCCTCAATCCACATGCCGAGGGCACCCTCATGGTTGCGCCAGTGATCAATGAAGACGGCCGTATTGGCCCGGAGCGAGAGCGCGATGCTGGACTGCCGGAGCGGAAAGCCCGGCTGCAGTCGGTCGAGCAACGCGGGTTCGAACTGCGGGCTCCAGACGGTGGGTTTGAACAGCTCGCCGTCGCGCTCCAGGTATACCGCGTCGGCTGTACTGATGTCCCCCAGCAGGGTGATGGCCTGCCGGACCAGGAGCTGCACGTCCGTCTCGACGCCGACTGCCTCGGTGAAGCGGGTGAACGCTGCCAGGGCGGTCCGTTCTTCCTCGAGCCTGCGGGTTTTGGCAGTCCGGTCGAGGGCCAGGTCCAGGCTGCGACCAACTGCCCGGAAGACGCCCTTGTCGCGCTCCGACCACGTCGCTGAGGTGCGCGATCCCATCACCAGCAGTCGGTTCATCTCACCGTCCTCGAAGAACGGCTGGATGGCCAGGGCACGGTGCACGACGTCCTCGGGCACTTGCCGCGCCACCGCGTCCCAGTGGTCCTCAAACACGACCTGCCGCTCCCTGTTCGCCCGTGCGAAGCCCGGCTGAGTCAACGGAAAGCCCGCCTGTAAGCGGACCAGCACCTCCGGTGGAAACGCCGGGCTCCAACTTCTCACCTTGAACAGCTCACCTTCGCGCTCGAAGTACGTGACGTTCACCGCCTGAGTTTCCTCCAGCAGGGTGATGGCCCGTTCGATCAGCGCCGGGACGTCGGTCTCGTTGCCGACCGTTTCAGTAAAGAGGGTGAACGCCTCCAGCGCGGCCCGTTCCTCTTCCAGCGTGCGCGTCTTGGCGGCCCGGTCGAGCGCCAGCTCCAGGCTCTGCACCGCCGTTTCGAGCATCACCCGGTCGACACTCGACCATGTCCGCTGCTCAAACAGCACGATGGCCAGCACACCCAGGGGCGTGCCGCCGACCCGCACCGGCAGGGCAGCGGTCGTGCCGATGTGAGCGACCAGGCTGGGAGCGAGGTCATCTGTGTCCTGGTCGTAGATGTCCTGAAAGTATGACTGGCCGGTGGTCCAGGGGAGGTACAGGTTGCTCGTCTCAGCGTACGGCAGACCGCGGTCGATCACGGCTTGCAATTCCGGAGAGTGCAGGCTGCCGTGCTGAACACGGTTGTGCCACCGCTCCCCGTCAAGTTCGTAGAACATGCTCGCGCCATCCGGGAGCATCGACATCACTACCTCCTGGGCACGCCGGATGAGCAAAAGTGGATCACTGGTCAAGGCCAGGTCGCGCGTCAGATCGGCGAAGGCCTCCATCGCCCGGGTGCGGGCGTGCAGCTCGGCGTTCTGGCCCTTCAGCTGGCGGGCCGTTTCGGTGCGTTCCAGTGCCAGGATCAGCGCCCGGCCGACCGCCCGCACCAGCGCCTGGTCCGCGTCACTCCAGGTGTGTGTCTCACGCAGACCAATCGACAGCAGCGAGTGCAGTTCACCCTTGACCAGCAGAGGATACCCCGCGGCCGCGCCATACTCCCGGCTGTGGTTGACCGGCCCGTGCCTGGGTGGCCACTGGTCGCTGAACACGGGTTGCCGAGTACGGAGCATCTCCGCGATCAACAGCGTTTCGCTGGGAACGCCAGCGGCGACCAACGCGACTTGTTCAGGACGCAGGTCATCGCTCCAGTTTCGTCCCTTCCAGAGACTGTCCTCCTCTTCGCAGTACACAATGGTCGCCCCTGCGAAGCGGCTCTGAAGCACCCTGATGGCCTGCTGGACCAGGATGGACAGATCGGTCTCACTGCCGATCGCTTCGGTGAACGCGACGAACGCCTCATGGGCCTGAGCATCGTCGAGACTCGCCCGGGTGCGTTCCGCGAGGCGCCGCTCAAACAGACGGAGCGTGTCCACCCGGCCGAGCGCGACGGCACACTGGGACGCCAGGGTGCGCAGGAACCGGCGTTCCTCACGGGAAAAGGTGTGCGGTTCCTTGAAGTCCAGCACCAGTGTGCCGAGCGGGCGACCGTCGAGGAACATCGGGAGCACGGCCGTGGCAACCGCGGCGACGGCCCCGGTCTGGCGTTCGAAGTCGGGGTAGACGACTTTGAGTTCGCCAGCGTTCTCAAAGTACAGCGCTTCTCCCGTCTGGAGCACATCAGCGGCTGGGACCTGCGCGCTTACGGGACCATCCTGCCAGAGGATCGGCGATCCCGGGACGTACCCCTGGTGGGCAGCGAGGTGCAGGGTGTGCGTCTCCTCGTCGACCAGCAGCACGCCTCCGGCGAGAGCCCCAAGCGCCTGCAGCGCCGGCGTAAGCACGACACCGAGCACTTCCGTCCGGGTCCGTGCGGCCGCCAGTGCCTCCGTGACGTCCTGAAGATATTCGTGCATGGAAACCGTCACCTCAGGGGAGTTGAAGCGGGGATCGGCCGGCGAGGTCATACCTCACCATAGACGCTTCGGCGCAGCCATGCCTTGGCCAACTGGGGCGTTGCCAACAGTTCAGCTACAAACGATCCTGACCCGGCGATCACCTCGATCCAGTGACTGGGCGAACGGCTTCTGGGCAGGGTAAAGCTGAAGGTCGCGCCTTCACCAACCTGCTGTTTGGCAAATACCCGACCACTGTGCTTGAGGACGAAGCGGCCGACGTTCATTATGCCCACGCCCGACCCGCTTGCGTCCGCAGTGGATGGAATCGCTGGAACAGGTTGACCAATCGGCCAGTGGCTGGCTGGATACTGATCTGGGAAGCTGTTCAGGCTCGTGTTTCTCAGAGCCTGAGTGGACTACCCTTGAGAAAAGTGAGCCCGAAGGTGGCCCCTGGTCGATCTGTCCTTCGGCGAAGACCTGGCCACCGTGCTTCAGGATCAGCCGCCGGACCTGCGCCAGCCCCACCTCCAGCCAGGTGCCTGCAGGGGGTTCTGGCAAGTTAAGTGGGGAGGGGCTTGACGAGGTCAGAGGTCAGTGGCCGTCTGAACTTCAGACGGCCACTTCAACTGCGTGCTGCCATGCCAGGTGGGCATGGTTCTGGTTCGATCTTCGGAGATGGGCGGGAACTGTTGTGCGGGTGTGCTGCTGAAGGGTTGAAACGCGGGCATGCAGGGCCAGGAATTCCTGGGCTCGCCTTTGGTTCTTGAAGCAGATCTGGCTTCGTTCCTGCTGTCGAGTGGGACGATGGGATTCAGATTGTTGCAGCGCGCCGTGGAGATAACCTGGACGTGCTCCACAGCGTGGAGCACGGGAAGTTCCCGAATGGGGCCGCCCCGTAACTCCAGAGCTTATCGGTGTGGATCACGTCTGGCACGTCGTCATTCACCAACAGCCTTCCGAGGTAGGTCTTCGCCGCCTGTGTATCCCGCCGATCTTGCAGGAGAAGATCCAACACCGCCCCAGATTCATCGACGGCCCGCCATAACCAGAATTTCTTGCCCCTGATCTCGAGGCAGACCTCATCCAGGAACCATCGGGAACCCCGCCGGGGTTCCCGATGCCGCAGTTCTTCGGTAAGGAGGGGTGCGAACTTGATGTTCCCCTAGCGCAGGGTTTCGTGGCTGACCTGAATGCCGCGCTCCTGAAGGAGTTCCTGAACATCACGCTGGCTCAGCGAGAAGCGGTGATAAAGCCAGAGGGCGTACTGGATGATGCTCAGCGGAAAGCGGTGGCGGTAGGGCTTGCGGTCAGTCACAGCCGATCAGCCTACCGCGCTTAACTTGCCAGAACCGGTGACACAAACCCTGCGGACCCCGGTGGGAGAGACGCTCGTGCGGTGGTCGTCCACACCAGCACTTGACCCGAAGGGGCCGTACAGCCTCGGGTTCCAGGTGTGCGGGCCGGACGGTACCTTCCGGCGTTGGCTGCCGGACACCAGGGCGATTGACCGGGACTTCGTCCTGTGCGGACAGTACCTGGTGGGGGGTCAGAACACCCTACGGGTCTGGGACACCGGGGCGGGCGACCGGCCGGTGGGCCTCCAGACCGGGCTCGCAAGCTCGTCCTTCGACCGGCTGGACTGCGTGGGACCGGCGACCCTCTCGGTTCTTGGCGTGCACTACGCGTTGCCCACATTGACGCCCGTACGCTGAGTTGTACATTTCGGGGCCACAGCGTGGTTTGATCTTCAGGAAACGACCGGACTCTGCTGGCGAATTCGGTAGGACAGGCGCACACTGGGTGATGTTGCGTCCTATGGAAGTGCCAGAAGTGCCCGCTGAGACAGCCCGCATTGCTCATGCTGCCTTTCCAAAAGGTGCGC
>Ga0160427_10000576_pt1 | contig 22028 bp, 16 predicted proteins | sample SolpanmetagenomL_FD_108194 | JGI IMG/M metagenome (GOLD analysis project Ga0160427, IMG submission 108194) | Solar panel surface microbial communities from Lawrence Berkeley National Laboratory, California, USA - L | ecosystem: Engineered > Built environment > Solar panel > Unclassified ...
CGAGTACTACATCAGCTACTACGACTACTACCAGCCGGAGGCGTACATCGCCAGCTCCGACGTTTTTATTGAGAAGGACCTCGCCATCAACGAGGAGATTGAGAAGCTGCGGCTGCACTGCACGAGCACCCTGCTGAGCGGGCGGCGCGACGTGGTGGTTATCGCCTCCGTATCGTGCATCTACGGTATTGGCAACCCGGAAGAGTTCAGCAAAAACGTCATTTTTCTGGCGCCCGGCCATCGCTACTCGCGCAATAACCTGCTCTACCAATTCGTGCAGATTCTGTATTCACGTACGGAAGTGGAGTTTACGCGCGGCTCGTTTCGGGTGAAGGGGGATACGGTGGACGTATTCCCGGCCTACGCCGACTATGCGTACCGCATTTTCTTCTTCGGGGACGAGATTGAGGCAATTCAGAAAATCGACCCCGTGAGCGGCCGCAAGTTGAGCGACGAAAAGAACATGACGCTCTACCCGGCTAACCTGTTTGTAACGGGCAAGGAGACGCTAAACACCGCCATCCACGAGATTCAGGATGATATGGTGGCCCAGCACAAGTACTTCGAGAAGGAAGGCCGCGATGTGGAGGCGCGTCGTATTCAGGAGCGCACCGAGTTCGACCTGGAGATGATACGTGAACTGGGCTACTGCTCGGGCATCGAAAACTACTCACGCTACTTTGACCGGCGCGAGCCGGGCTCACGGCCGTTTTGCCTGCTCGATTATTTTCCCGACGACTACTTGCTAGTCGTGGACGAGAGCCACGCCACCATTCCGCAAATCCGAGCCATGTGGGGCGGCGACCGCTCGCGCAAAACAGCCCTTATCGAGTATGGCTTCCGGCTGCCCTCGGCGTTTGATAACCGGCCGCTGACCTTCAACGAGTTTGAGAGCATGTACCGGCAAGCGGTGTTCGTGAGTGCCACGCCCGCCGACTACGAGCTAACTCAGGCCAACGGCGTGGTGGTGGAACAGATTATTCGCCCCACCGGCCTGCTCGACCCGATTATCGACCTGCGCCCCAGCATCAACCAGATTGATGACCTGCTCGATGAAGTAGACGAGCGCGTGAAGGCTGGCGACCGCGTGCTCGTGACTACCCTCACCAAGCGCATGGCCGAGGAGCTGAGTAAATATATGGAGCGCCTGGGCATCAAGGTTGAGTATATTCACTCGGACGTGAAGACGCTGGACCGGGTGGAGATTTTGCGCCGCCTGCGGTTGGGCGAGGTCGATGTGCTCATCGGCGTCAACCTGCTGCGCGAAGGCTTGGACCTGCCAGAAGTGAGCCTGGTAGCCATTCTGGATGCCGATAAGGAAGGCTTCCTGCGCGACCAGCGCTCCCTGATACAGACGATGGGCCGCGCGGCGCGAAACGAGAACGGCAAGGTTATCCTTTATGCCGACCGCATGACGGGCTCGATGCAACGCGCTATTGACGAGACGAACCGCCGCCGGGCCACGCAGCAAGCCTACAACGAGGAACATGGCATCACGCCGCGCACCGTTCGCAAGAGTCACGCCCAGATTATGGGCCAGACTGACCTGGCCGACTACCGCACTGTAGAAGCCCAGGCGCCAGCCGGCGCCTATGCCGAGGGCGGCGCTGCCCTAGCCATGGCCGCTGAGCCCGTAGTAGCCATGATGAACCGCGCCGAGCTGGAAAAGCTCATCAAGACTACCGAAAAGCAGATGGAGGCCGCTGCCAAGGAACTCGACTTCTTGCAGGCCGCCAAATTGCGCGACGAGCTAGGCGCACTCAAACAGATGCTGAAAAACAAGCGCGATTAAGCTCTTTAATCTGCCAGCAGCATAGCGACAACCCACGAAAAGAGCCACTTGGAGCGATTGCTCCAAGTGGCTCTTTTCGTAGTTAACAAATTATAAAAACCGACTTTGGAGCGCCGGCGTGGGCAGCCAGCAGCTTTCCTGGCGCCCAAACCAACGGTAGCGGTGGCGGGCCACGCAGCGATACAGCGCATCGCGGTAGCGGGTAGGCAATAGCCTGCCCACCGCTGCCAGGCGCCAGGGCCAGCCCAGGGCATGGGCAATGCCCAGCACTGCTGCTGAGTGCGTGTATAATTGCCCGCCTCGCACCAGCATCACGGAATCGGGGGCGGCGGCTGGGTCAAGGCCGTGCGCGCGGAGCAGGGCTTGCCCGGCCTCGCTTTGCAGGGCAGCAAAGCGAAAAATGCCTCGGGCATCATGCCGGATAATAAACTGCACCACGCCATTGCACAGGTTACAGACGCCATCGAACAGAACAACTGCGGCCGGAGTAGCTGCCATAGCGTGCGCGGGTGCCAAAGCACCCGTCCTTGCTAACCAAGTGGCGGCGAAGTAGTTTACTTGGCCGCTTGTTTGCGGCCGCTCCGTGCCCCAGCGCTCGCCTCAGCGGCGTGCTGGTTCACCTTGGCGACGGCGCTCTTCTTGCCAGCGGCCGAGCTAGCCTTTTGCGTAGTGGCGGCTGGGCGCTGCTCGGGTGCAGCGTCGGTGGGCCATTCTTGCGTAGGCCAGTGGTGCAGGTTTTTGGGCTTGGAATTGGGGTGGCGCTGCAAATAGCCACCGCCGGATTTCTGGTAGGCCAGGGTGAGCAGCTGCGACTTGCGGGCGCTCCAAGTGCCGGGTTCGCCGCCTTTAGCAGCAGCGCGAATCTCAGTTTTAAGGCGCTCACGGAGCGCAGGGTCAGAATACGTGTTTTCGGTAGTGCGGCGGCGGGCCGCGGGCCGTGTTTTGGTACGTTTACGAGCCGGGGTGCTACTGGCTGCGGCGTCAGGGGCAGGGGTTTTCATCAGGGGGCCAGAATAGTAGAACAGTCGAACTACGTGGCTTTTGATGAGAGGTTGCGCTGGACAAATAAATTTTTATTATTGTTTAATGTTCATTATCAGTTTGTTAAACAAAAGGTTTTTCACAACTGAAAATCGGGCAATCGGTAGCTTGCCAACCCCTGCCCCACTGGTACCCCCCGAAAATAGCTGGTGGCGTAAGGCACGCGTAACTTGCCACTCTACTTCGTGTATATGTACAAAAAACTACTGTGTTTGCTGCTGGCGCTATCGCTGGCAGCGCCAGCCGCGGCCCAGCGCGTGGGCCTGGTGCTAAGCGGCGGCGGGGCCAAGGGCTTGGCGCACGTGGGTGTGCTGAAACAGCTGGAAGCCAACGGCATCCCAATTGACTACATCGTGGGCAACAGCATGGGCGCCGTGGTGGGCGCCATGTACGCAGCTGGCTACTCGCCGCGCGATATCGAGCAGATTGTGCTGGCGCCGGAGTTTCAGAACTGGGCCAGCGGCAAGGTGCTGCCTGACAAGACCTTCAATTTTCTCACCTCCGAGCCCTCGCCATCTTCGTTGCGGCTGGGGCTGTCAATCGACTCCACGTTTAAGGCCAATATTTCGCCTAACCTGGTCAACGACCTGAACCTGAATTTTGCGCTGGCCCGGCTGCTGGCCCCGGCCGCTGCCGCCGCCAAATACGATTTTGACAAGCTGTTTGTGCCCTACCGCTGCCTGGCCACCGAGGTATTTACGCGCCGTGAAGTGGTGCAGCGCTCGGGCCTACTCGCCGATGCGGTGCGCAACTCAATGGCCTACCCGCTGGCTTTTCGCCCCATCCGCAACCTCGATGGGCGTTACCTCTTCGACGGGGCCGTGCTGAATAACTTTCCTACCAACGTCATGCAGCAGGACTTCAAGCCCGATGTCATCATTGGCGTGAACGTAGGCGACGTGGCCCTGAAAAAATACCCATTCAAGAAGGATGATGCCCTGCTCACAAGCACGCTCGTATTTCTGGGCAGCAGCGTGGCCGACACTAATAGTGTGGGCAAAAATGGCATATACATCCAGCCGCGCCTGGGCAGCCTCGGGGCAGCCGATTTCGACAAGGTGCGCGAGCTGATTGCCGACGGCGACACGGCCACCCAGCTCAAGCTAGCCGAAATTAAGCAGCGCATTAGCCGGCGCGTCGATACGGTGGAGCTTCAGCGCCGCCGCCTGGCCTTTCAGCAGAGCGTGCCGGCCCCGCGCTTCGTGAAGGTAGAGGTGCAGGGCCTGCGCCCCGACCAGAACGAGTACGCCAGCCGCTTTTTTCGCAAGGAAGGCTCTACCTACTCCATCGATGGGCTGGAGGAGGGCTACTACCGGCTGGCTTCCGACGACTATTTCCGCAACATCTACCCGCGCATTCGCTACGACGCGGCGCTGAAGGGCTACGTGCTGAACGTGGATGCCCAGCGCAACAACAACATTGCCACCGAGTTGGGCTTCACGCTCAGCACGCGGCCCATCGAGAGCCTGTATTTGGGCATCGAGTTTCGCTACCTGCGGCGGCTGCTGTACTCGGCGGCGGCCAACGTGAGCGTCGGCCGCTTCTACAACGGCGCACAGGGCACGTTTCGGCTGAACGCGCCCGGCACCCTGCCCTTCTACATTGCACCCCTCGTGACCTACAACCAGTGGGACTACCAGCAAACGGGCGTGCTGCTGGGCAGCGATGCGCTCAGCACCCAGGTGCAGCAAAAGGACACCAAGATAGGCGCCCAGGTTGGCGTGTCGCCCCGCTACCGCTCGCGCATGGTGCTCGACGTAGGCGCTTTCTACAACGTGGACAACTACTCGAATAAGGACGAGATTTCATCGTCGGCCGTGCTCGACCGCACGTCTTTTAAAGGGGGGACGGCGGCCATCCGCTTTGCCCGCAACTCACTCAACCGTAAGCAGTACGCCACGGCGGGCCGGCGGGCCATTATCACCCTGCGGGGCGTTACGGGTACGGAAGTGTACACGCCGGGCTCTACCTCCAACTTTGAGGCGCTGGGCGAGCGCTCGCGCCACCACGAGTGGCTTCAGTTGCGGGGCACTTATGAGCACTACTTTCCGCTCAAAAAAGACAAGGCCGCTTGGGGCTACTTTGGCGAGTTTGCCCTCAGCGGGCAGGGCGAGTTTTTCAATTACCGCTCTTCGCTAACGACAGCGCCCATTTTTGCGCCCCTACCCGATTCACGCACGCGTTTTTTGGAATATTACCGCTCGCCACGCTTTGCGGCGGCGGGCCTACGCTACTCGCAGGTAGTGCTCAGCAAGCTAGAATGGCGCTCGGAGCTATTCGCGCACCTCAACTTCGGGCAGCTTGTGGATAACATGCAGGTAGCCGAGCGCGGCGCCAACATAAGCCGCCCTTACCTCACGGCTTCTACGGGCCTCATTCTGACCACGCCGGTGGGGCCGTTTGCCCTGCACGCCCTCTACTACGACGACCCCAACCCGAGCAGTCGCTTTGGCTTGTACGCCCACCTGGGCTACATTCTATTCCGGGGCCGCTCACTGGAATAAAGCTGCTGTCAGCTACCAGCTTTATTCCAAGCTTATAGCAGCACAGGTGCGGGCTGCGGGGTAGCAGAGGGAGTGCCCACCTGCGGCCAGCCCGTCGCATCATACTGCACCTTATCCAGCAGCAGTACCCGGCGCGAGTAGCCCTGCTCATCGTTGAGGGCATCAAACGTAGGCTGGCGGCGGTCGATGGCGTGGTAGAGCAGCCAGTCCTGGCCCGCTGCGTCGGTGACGAGGCAATTGTGGCCCGGTGCCAGCCAGCGGTCGTTGGCCGTCAGGATGGTGCCGGCCGTGCCGGTAGCATCGGCCAAAGTTTCGTAGGGGCCGGTGGGGTGGCGGGCGCGGGCCACCAGCACGGCGTAGCGCGCGGCCGGCCCGCAACAGTTGTCGCCCGAGTAAAACAGGTAATACCACCCGGCGCGCTCCCGCACCCAACTGCCCTCGATGAGGTGGCCGTAGCCGGTGGGGTTATCGGCAGGGCGGGGCAGCACCACTACTTGCGCAGCGCTGCCCGGCGCAAAGCTGAGGCCATCGGGCGCCAGTTCCCGCACCCGTAGCGGCCCAAAGCCCGACCCCCAGAACAGCCACTGCTGCCCGGTAGCCGCCTCCACGAATCGCATAGGGTCAATGTTTTCAAAGCCCGGCCCGCCAGCCAGCAGCGGCTGGCCACTATCCACAAACGGGCCAGCGGGCTGCGTAGCCACGGCCACGCCCAGGTACAGGCCAGCCGTGGGGTCATTAGGCTGCGCCGAGAAGTAGAGCAGGTAGCGGCCATCGGGGTGGCGGCTCACATCAGGTGCCCAGAAGCGCTGGCTGCTGGCAGCCCAGGCAGGCTTAGCAGGCAGCGCCTCGCCCAAATGCTCCCAGCTTACCAAATCGCGCGAGCGAGCCACCTGAAAGTTGAGCACCTGCCCCTGATACTTAGTCTGGGTGGCGTAGGCGTAGTAGTAGCCATCGGGCGCCAGCAACACGCTGGGGTCCGGAAAGTCGGTGTTCAGCACCGGGTTCTGGTACGTGGCGGCCATGGCGCTTTGCCTATTGCTGGGGAAAGATGTGCGTGGGCGCCTCCAGCGGCAACAGGTGGCCGGCGCCCGGCACCACCTCTAGCTTGGTGCCGGCGGGCAGCAACGGCAGCGTTTGCTGGCGCTGGGCTTCGGGCGAAATAGCCCGGTCGTGCTCACCCACCAGCAACCGGCATGTCACCGTAACGCGCGGCATGAGGGCCGAAATATCCTCCCGCGAGCCGTGGCGGAGCCACGCATCCCAGGCGGCTTGGGTGGTGCGCAGGTTGTCGGCAATTACGCGTTCGCGCCACTCGGCGGGTAGCGGTAGGTTGGTAATGTTGGCAAACGTTTTCTCAGCTTTGGCGCGCTGGCCGTAGGCCGCCAGGCTGGCGGCCCGTTCTGCATCGCTGATGGGCTCGGGCGTGGGTGGCGAGGGCGATAGCAGCAGCAGGCCTGCCAGACCCGCCGGCTGGCGGGCGGCCAGCGCCAGCGCTATTTTGCCACTCATGCTGTGACCGATTAGTTGATAATCAGTAATTTTGTTTTCGGCAATATACTGTGCTACCCAGTCGGCGTAGCTCGCTACCGAATAGTCGAAACCCGCCGGGGCGGCCTGCTCGCCAAAGCCCGGCAAGTCGGGAGCCAGTAGGCGGCTGCCCGGGGGCAGCAGTGGCGGCAGCAAGTCAAATTCGCGGCCGGAGCCGGCCCAGTAGTGTAAGGCAAGAAAGGTCAGCATCGACGAAGCAAGACAGTTGTGCCGCGTTTTACGCACGGGCGGGGCGGTAGTTGGGCCCTGCGCCGCACTGAAGTTGCCCAAACGACGAATGACAAAAATATAGTTGCTTCAGTTGCCCCAGGCACTTGTAAAATTCGGGCATTGACAGTTACATTTGGCTCGATTATGGTGGGCTTCATGCCTAGCTCACTCCCCTTTTTTCTAACGCTGTACACTATCGACCAGAAGCTCTACGTTCCCTTTACATCTCGTAGTCCTTTATGGAACTCCTGCAGCCGAGCGACTCCGCGCTCATCGACCTCTACCTGGCCGGCCGCGAAGCGGCATTTGCCCAGCTGCTCCAGCGCCACCAAGCGCGGGTATACACTACTATCCACCTCGTAGTACGCGACGAGGACATGGCCGACGACCTGACTCAGGACACGTTCATCAAAGCCATCCATACCCTTAAGAGCGGGCGCTACCAGGACGAGGGCAAATTTGGCTCTTGGCTGTGCCGCATTGCCCATAATCTGGCCATCGATGCTTTCCGGCGCGCAAAAAGAGCGCCCCAAACCAGCCTCGATGACAACATGGGACTGGCAAACTCGTTACACCTATCAGAGGAGTCGGCCGACGATGTGCTGGGCCGTGAGGAAAGCCATGCGCACCTTCGCCAGCTCATTCAGGAACTACCCGCTGCTCAGAAGGAAGTGTTGCTGATGCGCCACTACGGCGACATGAGCTTTCAGGAAATTGCCGACGCAACCGGCGTTAGCATCAATACTGCCCTGGGCCGTATGCGATACGCGCTCATCAACTTGCGGAAGAAAATGGCCGCCCATTCGTTGTTATATGATTCAAACCTTACCCCACCCGACGTTGCTTCGCTACGTGTACAACGAATTGCCGGCTGACGAGCAGCACGACGTTGAGGACGCGCTGCTGCACGACCCCGAGCTAGCGGCGGCCTGCGCCGATTTGCTGCTGGCTAAGCGCACCCTCGACCACCTGGTTAGTAGCCCGCGCCCGGCCACTACGGCGGCCATTTTGCAGTATTCGCGCACTTTTTTGCGCTAGAAATAAGTTAGCTTGGCAAGAGCCGCGCGCCGATTGCTGCCTTGGGGCACTAGTCGGTGCGCGGCTTTGTGCTGTTTCTTTGTGTATGACGCGCCCCGAACGGTTTCGCCGCTTTCTTGACTACTTCACGCTCAACTTTCCGGAGCCTAAAACGGAGCTGGCCTACCGCAACCCTTACGAGCTAGTGGTGGCCGTGGTGCTGAGTGCCCAGTGCACCGACAAGCGCGTGAACCTGGTGATGCCGGCACTGCTGGCGCAGTTCCCCACGGCTACCGAGTTGGGTGCGGCTACGGCGGAGGATATCTTTCCGTTTATCCGTAGCGTATCGTACCCCAATAACAAGGCCAAGCACCTAGCGGGCCTGGGCCGGCTGCTCAGCGAAGAGTTTGGCGGCGAGGTGCCCAGCACCATCGAGGAGTTGCAACGCCTGCCGGGCGTGGGGCGCAAAACGGCCAACGTGGTGGTATCGGTGATTTACAACCAACCCGCGATGGCCGTGGATACGCACGTTTTCCGGGTGTCACACCGGCTGGGGCTGGTGCCCAAGACGGCCACCACCCCACTAGCCGTGGAGAAGGCGCTGGTGAAGTACATTCCGCAGGAAGTGATTCCGAAGGCCCACCACTGGCTGATACTGCACGGGCGCTACATCTGCGTGGCTCGCTCACCTAAGTGCAGCGTGTGCCCGCTCACCGATTTTTGCGCTTATTACGCCAAGCTAGCCCCAGGCACATCAAATTCCTAACAAGCAACTGGCTTACTGCTGCTTAGCTAAAGCATTTGGCTTGCATATACCCAGAATGCAGCGCTTTTACCTGCGCATAGTCCCGTCGGCGTAGAAGTCTTTGCCAGCCACCGCCGCCTGAGTGTACAGCTGGTGAATATATTGCACGGCCAGCTTGCGATGCCGGGGCAGCGGGGTATTGGATGGACTAGGACTTGCCCGGTCACTTTAGCTTTTTCTTGATGCAAAAACTATTGTACCAGGTAGCGCTGGGCGTTTGCGCGTTGGCGGTAGTGCCGGCGCGGGCGCAGCAGGCCGCCGGCCGGGCCGACTCGCTAGCTGTGGCCACGGCCGTGCTAGCCGCCAGCCAGCAATATGAGCGCGCAGCCCGGCCCGAGTCACTGCTGTTCAACGGTCCCGAGTACGTCAACTACGTGAAGCCGGGTACGATTGGGCACCAGTTTTTTGGGAGCGTGGAGCCGCAGGTGGGCACCGTAGCTTACCGCAACGCCACGTTCCGGGACGTGCCGTTGAGCTACGACCTGGCGCGCGACCAAGTGGTGATGACGTACCCAGGGCAGGCCACTACCATCGCGCTAGTGCCCGACAAGCTCACGGCCTTCACGCTGGGGGAACACCAATTTGTGCGTTTAGTAGCCGACTCGGCCGGGCGCCCGCCCACTGGCTTTTACGAAGTGCTACTGGCCGGGCCGGTGAGCCTGCTGGCCCACCACTCCAAGCGGGTGCAGCAGCAGATTATTCAACAAGTGCTCAACTTCGAGTTCAAGCAGACCGACCAGCTTTATCTGCGCACGGCCGGCAAGGTAGCGGAGGTGAGCAGCCTGAGCGACTTGTTGGCGCTGCTGCCCGCGCACCAAAGCGAAGTGCAGCGCTACGCCCGCCAGCAGAAGCTGCGCTTCTCGGCAGCGCAGCGGGCGGCCTCGGCCCTGAGCGCGCTGCGCTACTACTATACGCTGGCGCGCTAGCCGGCACGCCGTTTTTTTAGTTGGCCACCGGGCGAGCTATTTAGCCTTTTCCACTAGCTGTTTTCTATGCCCCGTTTTTACGTATGCGTTGTAGTGCTGGCTGGGCTGCTGGCGGGTGCCCGCCCGGCCGGGGCGCAGGTGGTGAGCCCGCCCATCAGCGGCGATTTCAGCAACCTGCGCTTTGTGCAGCTGGTGCAGTGCGTGGAGGCCCAGACGCCTTATCGCTTTTATTTCAACCCGGCGGAGGTCGATAGCCTGGTGGTGCACGTGCCTACCACGGGCCTGCCGCTGGCCGCGCTGCTGCGCGAGGCGCTGGGGCAGTCGCGGCTGCATTACGCGATTGATGAGGCGACCAACCGTGTGTTCATCACGCGCGACTACCCTATCCAGACTCAGCTGCCGGGGCGCTTCTTTGAAGGCCAGCCGGGCGGGCTACCCACGCCAGCCGATGGGCCGGGGCGCCCGGGCCAGGTAGCCGCAGCGGCGGCCAGCACCTCGGAATTTAAAGTGTATGAGATTGGGGCGCGCCAGGCGGGGGCGGCCACGGGCAAGGCCACTATCACGGGCACCGTGCGCACGGCCGGGGCCAAGGGCGAGCCAGTGCCGGGCGCGGCCGTATTCGTCGATTCGCCCAACATTGGCGTAGCCACGGATGTGCGGGGCAACTATACGCTGACGCTGCCAGTGGGGCGCTATAACCTCAATATTCGGGGCATTGGCATTCGGAGCACGCGGCGGCAAATATGGGTGCATGCCGATGGCCGCCTCGACCTGGAGGTGGCCGCCGACGTAGCCTCGCTGCGCGAAGTAGTGGTAGTAGGCCAGCAAGACCGCAACGTGCGCGGCATGCAGATGGGCGTGCAGAAGCTCGACATCTCGACCATCAAGCAGGTGCCCACCGTGTTTGGCGAGGCCGATTTGCTGCGGGTAGTCACCACGCTGCCCGGCGTAAAAACCATCGGCGAGGGCAGCACGGGCTTTAGCGTGCGCGGCGGCGGCACCGACCAAAACTTGGTGCTCTTTAACGACGCTACCATTTACAACCCGGCCCACTTATTCGGCTTTTTCGCGGCTTTTAACCCCGACATGGTGAAGTCGGTAGAGCTATACAAGAGCGCGATTCCGGTGCGCTACGGTGGGCGCCTGTCGTCGGTACTCGACATTGTGGGGCGCGAGGGCGACCGCAAGAAGTTTACCGCTTCGGGCGGCATCGGGCTGCTCACGAGTCGGCTGGCGCTGGAAGGCCCGCTGGCTGGCGGCAAGGGTTCGTTTCTGGTGAGCGGGCGCACGTCGTATTCCGACTGGCTGCTGCAAAAAGTACCTAGCCCTACGCTTAAAAACAGCGCGGCCTCTTTCTACGACCTGAGCGCCTACCTGACCTACGACCTGAACCCAAATAACTCACTGTATGCCACCGGCTACCTGAGCCACGACCGCTTCCGGCTGGCCAGCGACACGGTGTATGAGTACCAGAACACCGCCGCTAGCCTCAAGTGGAAGCACACCTTCACGCCCAAGCTCTACAGCAACGTCCTGAGCAGCTACAGCCGCTACAGCTTTGGCCTGACCACCAACCGCGACCCGTATGCGGCCTCCTCGTTTGCGTATCAGCTCAACCAGAATGTACTGCAAGCCGATTTTAGCTACCTCGCCAGCCCTAAGCATACGCTTGACTTTGGCGGCAGCACGCTCCTCTACAACACCCTGCCCGGCGACCAGCTGCCGCAGGGCGAACAGTCGCTGCTGGTGCCGGTGCACATTCAGCACGAGCGGGCCCTGGAAAGCGCCCTGTACCTGGCCGAGCGCTTTGACCTCAGCCCGCGCTTTTCGGTGATGGCGGGGCTGCGCTACTCGTTTTTTCAGGCGTTGGGGCCCCGGCTCGTGTCGGAATACCTGCCGGGCCTTTCGCGCAGCGAAAGCACCCTCACGGGCACCACCAGCTACGGCAGCGGCCAGGTGCTGGCGCGCTACGGCGGCCCCGAGTGGCGGGCCTCCGCCCGGCTGGAGCTAACGGCCAACTCGTCGTTGAAGGCCAGCTACAACCGCACGCGCCAGTACATCCATCAGCTCACCAACACCACCGTGGTGTCGCCCACCGATAGCTGGAAGCTGAGCGACAATTACATCCGCCCGCAGGTGGGCGACCAGGTGGCGCTGGGCTACTACCACAACTTCAAGCGCAACACCGTCGAATTTTCGGTAGAAACCTACTACAAGCGCATCCACGACTTTCTAGACTATAAGAGCGGGGCCGTGCTGCTGCTCAACCCCCACCTCGAAACCGACCTCGTAAATGCCGAGGGCCGGGCCTACGGCGTGGAAGTGCTGCTGCGCAAAAACACCGGCAAAATCAACGGCTGGCTAAGCTACACCTACGCCCGCTCGCTGGTGCAGGTAAACACGGCTACCGACGTGGTGAACAACGGCGACTGGTACGCCAGCAACTACGACAAGCCGCACGATGTGACGCTGGTAGGCAACTACCGCTTTTCGCGCCGCTTCAACACATCGCTCAACCTCAACTACAGCACCGGCCGCCCCATCACGCTGCCGCTGGCCAAGTACTACATCGACCAGGCGCTACGCGTGTATTACTCGGACCGCAATGCCTACCGCGTGCCCGACTACTTCCGCATGGACCTGGCCGTGAACTTTGAGGGCAACCACAAGGTGAAAAAGCTGGCCCACAGTTCCTGGACGGTGGCGGTGTACAACCTGCTGGGCCGCCACAACCCGTACTCCGTGTACTTTCAGTCGGTGGGGGGCCAAATCAAGGGGTATAAGCTATCAATTTTCGGGACGCCCATTCCGACTGTTACCTATAATTTCCGCTTTTGATGATGCCCTCCCTTACCCGACTTTTAGCTGCTTGCTTCGTGCTGGCCCTAACAGGCTCGGTCGGCTGCGTAGAGCCCTACGTGCCGGCCGTGCTCAACGCACCGACCAAAATCCTGGTTGTAGATGGCTTTATCAACGGCAATGGGCGCTCCATCTTCAAGCTTTCGCGCACAGCCAACTTGGCCGCCACCGCTACGCCTGCCGTGGAAAAGGGAGCCCGAGTAGCCATTGCCGACGAAACGGGCCGTCAGTATTCCCTTGCTGAGCTAGCGGGCGCCAGCGGCACCTATCGCTCGGATAGCCTCTTGCTAGCGCCCAATCATCAGTACCAGGTGCGCATTGCCACTGCCGGCGTCAACTATGCCTCCGATTTAGTGCCGCTCAAGGTGACGCCGCTCATCGGCAAGCTGAACTGGAAGCTTGCCGGCGACCAGGTACAGGTGCAGCTCAGCACCCGCGACCCGGCGGCCCAAACACGTTACTACCGCTGGAGCTACATCGAAACCTGGCAGTTTACGGCCGCCTACGTATCGCGGCTGGAGTATTTCCCCCACCCCTTACCGGGCCACTCCAACATTGGTTTGCGCACCACGCCTATTTACACCTGCTGGCGCACAGAGCGGCCTACCACCATCAAGCAGAGCACCACGGCGCAGCTTAGCCAGGATGCCCTCACCGACTATGGCCTGTTCACCGTTCCGGCCAATGCCGAGCGCGTCAAGATTCGCTACAGCGTGCTGGTGCGCCAGTATGCCCAAACGGCGGAGGAGTTTGCGTACTATGAGCTGCTGCGCAAGAATACGGAGGCCGTGGGCACCGTCAACGACCCGCTGCCCAGCCAGCTCACGGGCAATGTGCACCGCGTAGATGTGGCTGGCGAGCCCGTGCTGGGCTATGTCGGGGCCCACACCGTTCAGCAGCAACGCCTTTTTATCGACCGTAGCGAACTTCCTTTTCGCAACGACTGGGAATATGACTCCCCCTACAAAGCCTGCACGGCTAGCAACTTGTACTTCTGCGATAAAAACGGCTGCGACTACGAAGGGATTGTGCGCATTCTTAGTCAGCCCGACAACGTCGTGCTGAATGATATAGGTGACCCGGATTTTGGGCTAGGCTACAGCGCAGCCACAGTCGAATGCGCCGATTGCCGCACGCGGGGTAGCAGTACAAAGCCTAGCTTCTGGTAGTGCCTTGCCACTGCCCGGCCTTTCTCCCTCCTAATTCCTTCGTCACTCGTGCGTCAGCTCTACTCTTCGGTTGTTTTTCAGGCCAGTGGCCTGGCTTTCTCGCTGGGGCTGCTGGCCAGCGCACCCAGCCTCGCCCAGGCGCCCGCCGACTCGGCGGCTACGCTGCGGCGGACGTTTGGGCAGTATAGCCAGCGCACGCTCACCGAGCAGCTGTTTCTGCACCTCGACCGGCCTGCCTACGTGGCCGGCGAAACGCTGTGGTTTGCCGCCTACGCGGTGGATGGCACCTACCACCGCCCGCTTGATATGAGCAAGGTGGCCTACGTGGAGGTGCTCGACGCCAGCCAGCGCCCCGTGCTGCAAGCCAAGGTAGCCCTGGCGCAGGCGCAGGGCCGGGGCTCGTTTGAGCTGCCCACCGAGCTGGCCACCGGCCGCTACGTGGTGCGCGCCTACACCAACTGGATGAAAAATGCCGGTCCGGCGTTTTATTTCCAGTGCCCCATCACAATAATCAACACCCTGCAACAGGACTCCCCGCCCCCCACTCCGAAGGCCGCCCTAACCTACGAGGTGCAGTTTTTCCCCGAGGGTGGCCAGTTGGTGCGCGACCTGCCGGGCCGGGTAGCCTTTAAGATTACCGACCAGTACGGCCACGGGGTAGCAGCCATGGGCACCATCGCCGATGCGCAGGGCACCACGGTGGGCTCTTTCCAAACGCTGAAATTTGGCCTGGGCAGCTTTATGCTCACGCCCGGGGCCGGCGCTGCTTATACGGCTACGGTGCGCCTGCCGGGCGGCGCCGTAGCCACGGCTAAGATGCCCGCTGTGGCAGCGCAGGGCTATACTCTGGCCGTAGCGGAAGCCGGGCCCGGCCAACTGGCCATCACGGTGCGGGCGCAACTGGCTGGCCCGGCCGCGCCGTTGCGCTTGCTTGCGCACACGGGCCAGCAGGTGACGGTAGCCGCCGAGGCTACGCTCGTGAATGGCCGGGCCGCCTTCGTGGTCAATAAGCGCGAATTGCGGCCGGGCATCACGCATTTTACGGTGTTCAGCGGCAAGCAGCCAGTGGGCGAGCGGCTGTATTTCCGGCGGCCGGGGCACCCGCTGGCCATCCAGGGCAGCGTGGGGGCCGCTATTTACGGCACCCGCCGCGCCGCGCAGCTACGCCTGGGCACCAGCCAGGCAGCCGCCCTCTCGGTGGCCGTGTACCGGCTCGACTCGCTGGCTGCCGCGCCGGCCGACATCAGCAGCTACCTGCTGCTGGCCGCTGATTTGAAAGGTTTTATCGAAGACGCGGGCTATTACTTCCGCGATTCCAGCGCCACGGCCCAGCAGGCCGCCGACAACCTGATGCTCACCCAAGGCTGGCGGCGCTTTAAGTGGGAAGACGTAGTGACGGGGCAGGTCCCCGCCCCCACCTACCCACCCGAACTGAATGGCTACCTGCTGCAAGGGCGCCTGAGCCACCCCGGCGGTGGGCCGGTGGCGGGCATTCCGGCCTACCTGTCGCTGCCGGGCCGGGCGTTTCAGTTCAGCAGCTCCATCAGCCACACCAATGGGCAAGTGCAGTTTGAATTGCCCAATTTTTACGGCCTGCGCAAGCTGGTGGCCCAAACCAACTCGCTACGCGACAGCGCCTATCGGCTGGAGCTACTAAGCCCTTTCACCACGGGCGGCGGCACGGTCGCGCCGGGCCTGCAGCCCCTCGGTGCCCGGCTGGCGGCGGCTCTCAACCAGCGCCACGTGCAGGTGCAGGCCCAGCGGGCTTTTGCGGCGGCCCTACCGCCCCCTGCCTACCGCCCAGTGCCGGGCGATACGGTGGCCTTCTACGGTAAGCCCGATGAACGCTACCTGCTCGATGACTACACCCGCTTTCCTACCCTGGAAGACGTGATGCGCGAGTACGTGCCCGGCGTGCTGGTGCGCCAGCGCAAAGACGGCTTCCACTTCCTGGTGGTAGACCGGCCGCAGCACATCGTATTGAAAGACAACCCGCTCACGCTGCTCGATGGCATGCCGGTCTTCAACCTCAATCAGCTCATGGCCTTCGACCCGCTGAAAATCAAGCAGCTCGATGTCATTGCCAACCGCTATTTCCTAGGCCAGCAAATCTACGATGGCTTGGTGAGCTACACTACGTACAAGGGCGACCTGGGCGGCTTCCCACTCAACCCGCACGCCCTCATCGAGGAGTACGAAGGTTTGCAGGTACCACGCGAGTTTTATACCCCGCGCTACGATACCGAGGCCGAGCAGCGCCGCCGCCTACCCGACTTGCGCAACCTGCTCTACTGGAATCCCGACGTGCAGCTACGCGCCGGCCAGCCCCAGACGCTCGACTTTGCTACTTCTGACCAAGTGGGCCGTTACCTAGTAGTAGCGCAGGGCCTCACGCCAAGTGGCCAGCTCGGCAGCACCAGCTTCACCTTTGAAGTAAAGCCGGCGCTGTAAGTGTCTTAGCGAGCTGGCTAGGCAGCAGCCAGCACATCCGAGTCGTTGTGGGCCGGCGAGTTGACGCGCGTGCTGATGGCGTACTCCCGCATCAGCGCTGTGTCGTAGGGCACCAGCAGTTGTTGATGCGCGGCGGGCGCCAGGTCGTCGGCCAGCCAGGCGCGCTCGGCTTCGGGGCCGGGCAAGATGACGGGCATGCGATTGTGGAGCTTGGCCATCAGCTCATTCGGCTCGGTGGTGATGATGGTAAACGTGGGGTGCAGCTCACCGGTGGCGCGGTCAAGCCACTCGTCCCAGAGCCCGGCAAAGGCAAAGGGCTCCTCGCTTTGCAGCAAGATGCGGTGCGGAATCTTGCCCCGCTCAGTAGCCTGCCATTCGTAAAACGAGTCGGCCAGCACCAGACAGCGCCGTCGGGCCAGCAGCTGCCGGAAGCTGGGCTTCTCGGCCAGCGTTTCGGCGCGGGCGTTGATGGGCTTGGGGCCGCTGGCCGGGTCGCGGCTCCAGGAGGGCACCAAGCCCCAATTCACGAGCTGAATTTGGCCGGGCGCGGTATTAGTAATAATGGGTAGCGCCTGCGAGGGCGCGGCGTTGAAGTTGGGTGCGGGGCTAGCGGCTTCCTTGGCGTTGAAGCGCTTGGCTAGCTTGGGAGCAGGCGAGATAACGGTGTAACGGCCACACATTTGTCTGAACCACGAATTACGCGGATTTTTCGGATTAGTCGGATTATGGGGACGATTGTTTCAATCGCCCCTTTTCCTCTTTCAGGAACATATTCTTACGAAAAAAGCCGCCCAGAAGGCGGCTTTTTTTAACGTTCACAAAATCCAGAAGCTCTGCGTACTCCGTGGCTCAGCCTACTTATACAGCTGCTCGTAGTACTCTTTGGCCATGCGGCCGCTCTCAAACTCGGGCTCTACGTCCTTCATGCCGGCTTTCACCACTTTGAGAAACTGCTTGGGGTCATCGTAGTACATCGGCACTACCTTGGTTTCGAGCACCGTGAGCAGGGTATCGGCCTCGATGGCATCCTTCTGGTCGTCGGGCAGGCTCACGTCGGCGTGGTCGATGAGGAAGCAGTTTTCGCCATCCTTGGCAAATTCCGGAATCCAGCCATCGGCGATGCTCACGCTCACGCTGGCATTCATGGCGGCGGTCATGCCGCTGGTGCCGCTGGCCTCGCGCGGGTAGCGCGGGGTGTTGAGCCATAGGTCGGAGCCCTTCTTCATCTCGGCGCTCAGCTCGAGTTCGTAGCCCGTGAGCACGGCGCAACGCTTCAGGTCCTTGGTCTTGCGGATGATGTTGTTAAAGATGTCAATCGCACCGTAGTCTTTCGGATACGGCTTGCCAGCCCAGATGACCTGCACCGGGCGCTCGTCGTTGGTCACTAGTTTCACAAAGCGCTCAAAATCACGCATGATGAGGTCGGCGCGCTTGTAGGCGGCAAAGCGGCGGGCCCACACGATGGTCAGCACCTCGGGGTCGAGGAGCGTGCCCGTCTGGTCGGCCACTACTTTGAAGAAAGCCTTTTTCAGCTCCTTTTTGCGGGCCAGCAGGGCATTGTCGTCCTTGGCCTTGCAGGCGGCGGCCAGTTGGGTATCGCGCCAGTAGGTGCCGTTTTGGGCGTTGGTGATGGCGATGATGGGGCAAATGCCCTCGTAGTGGCCCCACATCTCGCGGGCCACGGTGCCGTGCACCTTGCTCACGGCGTTGGCCTTGCGGGCAAAGCGCAGCGCAGTGAGCGTGTAGTTGAGCGAGTCGCCATCGAGGCGGGCTACGCGGCGAATCTCATCAAGCGGCACGCCGGCGAAAAAACTCATGTCCTGGAGCAGCTTGAGGGGGCGCTCCTCGTTGCCGGCCAGCTCGGGCGTGTGGGTGGTAAATACCAGGCGCTGCTGCACCTCGGCCAGGTTATGGCCGTGCTTCTCGTAGAGGTAAAACGCCAGCGGCAGGCCGTGGCCCTCATTGAGGTGGTACATATCGGTCTGGCGACCCAGGATGTCGAGCAGGCGGCCGCCGCCCACGCCCAGCACAATGCTCTGGGCCACGCGGGTAGCCGCGTCCGGGTCGTAGAGGTGGTGCGAGATGGTGCGCGAGAGGTAGTCGTTCTCGGCAATGTCGGTGGTGAGGAAAAACATCGGCGCGGTGCCAAACGTCTCGGGCGCCAGGTAGAGGGCCTTCACCTGCACCTGCGCATCGTGGATGGTAACCGGGAACACGATGCCCGTGTCTTCCAGAAACGAGTACTGCTTGTGCAGAAACTCGGCCTTCATGGTCTGGTCGGGATTACGCACCTGGTCGTAGTAGCCGTAGGTCCACAGCATCCCGATGCCGATAAGGTTCTGCTTTAGCTCGTAGGCCGAGCGCATGTGCGAGCCAGCCAGGAAGCCCAGGCCGCCGGAATAGATTTTCAAGCTCTGGTCGAGGGCAAACTCCATCGAGAAGTAGGCGGCGGCCGTCTTGTATTTGGCCGCTGGGGCCGGTGCTTTGAATTGAAAAGCCATGAAAAAAAAGACAGTAGGTGGTTGGGGCTAAGCGGGTTCGGGGTTGTAAAGAAAGTGCCCACTGAGTAAAGCTAGCGGAGCGGCAAGGTAAGTCGGCGTATTTTGCTTTGCTGTTAGCCAGCCTGTTACCGCAATGGTTTGCGGAGCAAAACGGGCGCTTTTAAGGGCCTTAGGCGCGTTGGGCATGGCTGGCGGCGCACCTGCTTTTTCCCACCTTTCTACCTCACTCTCTGACCTATGCGATTTTTTCGCTCGTTTTCCTTGGCAGCCGGCTCGGCGCTGCTGCTAGCCACCGCCCCGGCGCTGGCCGCCCCGCCCACCCCCCAAAAGTCGGCGCCAACCAAGACGGCCGCCCGCGTGGACCCCACCTACTGGTTTGTGGGCATGAAAAACCCCAAGCTGCAACTGCTGGTAAACGCCCCTGGCATCGCCGCCGACCAAGTGACGCTGGCTACCTACCCCGGTGTGACGCTCGACGGCTTCCAGAAGCTCGAAAGCAGCAACTACCTGATTGTGAACCTCACGGTAAGCCCGCAGGCCCAGCCAGGCAAGCTCCAGCTGAAATTTGCCGGGGCCGCGCCCTTCACCTACAGCTACGAGCTGCGCCCCCGCAACGCCGACCCGGCCCGCGTGCAGGGCCTCACGCAGGCCGACTTCATCTACATGCTGATGCCGGACCGCTTCTCCAACGGCGACCCCAAAAACGATGTGGTGAAGGGCACCCGCGTCAACCACATTGCCCGCGACTCGATGTATGCCCGCCACGGCGGCGACCTGAAGGGGATTCAAAATCACTTCGACTACTTCAAAAAGCTGGGCGCCACGGCCGTGTGGCCCACGCCGGTGATTGAGAACGACATGCCCAAGGCCAGCTACCACGGCTACGCCGTAACGGACTGCTACAAGGTAGACCCGCGCTACGGCACCAACGCCGAGTACGTGCAGTTTGTGAAAAACGCGCACAATCAAGGGCTTAAAGTGGTGCAGGACATCGTGCTCAACCACTGGGGCAGCTACCACCACTTGTTTCTGGACAAGCCGGCGGCCGACTGGTTTCACGCCTTCCCGACCTTCACGCGCTCGAATTACAACGCCTTCACCCTCAACGACCCTTACGCGTCGAAGCGCGACCGAATGCTGGAAAACGACGGCTGGTTTGACACGACCATGCCCGACGTGAACCAAGGCAACCCACTGGTTTCGACGTATTTGATTCAGAACTTTTTGTGGTGGGTCGAAAGCACCGGCCTCGACGGCTACCGCATCGACACCTACCCGTATTCGGAGCCTAAGTTTTTGATGGACTGGGGCAAGGCCATTGCCGACGAATACCCCAAGCTAACGCTGTTTGGCGAAGCCTGGGAAGGCACCGAGGCCGAGCAAGCGTACTTCGCGCAGAATATTTTTCCGCCCGTCAACGGCTTTAAGTCGAACCTGCCGGGCGTGCTCGACTTCCAGATTTGCTTCGCCATCAGCGACGCGCTGAAAACCGAGAACGGCGACCTGAGCAAGCTCTACCACGCCTTGCAGGGCGACTGGATGTACACGGATGCTACGCGCAACGTGCCGTTCTTGGACAACCACGACATGAGCCGCTTTTACTCGGTTATCGGGGAAGACTTTGCGAAGTACAAGATGGGCATTGCCTGGCTGCTCACGCTGCGCGGCACGCCGCAGCTCTACTACGGCACGGAGGTGCTGATGAAGAACTTCTCGGACCCCGACGGCAAGGTGCGGGAGGATTTTCCCGGCGGCTGGGCGGGCGATAAGACGAATTACTTTACGGCGCGCAGCGGGCAGGCCGGTGAGGCATTCGACTACGTGAGCAAGCTGGCCAACTACCGCAAGTCGCACCCGGTATTATCGAGCGGCAAGCTGATGCAGTTTATCCCGCAGGACGGCGTTTATACCTACTTCCGCTATAACGAAGGTGGGGAGTGCGTGATGATTATCGCCAACAACACCAAGGATGCGAAGAAGGTAGATGGCACCCGCTACGCCGAGCGCACGGACGGCTTTTCGTCGGGCGTGGAAGTGGTAAGCGGCGCGACCATCACCGACCTGAAGACGCTGACCGTGCCGGCGCACACCGCCTGGGTGGTGGAACTGAAAAAGTAAGCCAGTTGCTGCACAAGGGTAGCGGCGGTTTCGCAAAGTTCCTGTTAGCTTAGAAACCTCTGCTACCCTAGCGAGCTACCCGCCGGCAGCTTCTCTCTAGTTTAGGCCACCTCCTATTGCCACCTCGCAAAACCTCGTGCTTATGACCGACCTCACCAACCAAGTCATCCTGATAACCGGAGCCAGCCGGGGCATCGGCCGGGCCACCGCACTCCTCCTGGCCCTGCAAGGTGCTAAAGTGGCCCTCATAGCCCGCTCCGATGATGAGCTACTCGACCTGGCTGCCAAAACCCAGGGCCTGCCCCTGGTAGCCGACGTAACCGACGAAGTCGATGTGCAGCACGCCATCGAGGCCACCATCCGCCACTTCGGGCGGCTCGATGCACTGGTTTGCAACGCCGGCGTGGGCAGCTTCAACGAGTTGGAGCACTTCACGCTCGAAGAGTGGGAGCGGCAGTTTGCCACCAACGTGCGCGGCACGTTTCTGCTCTGCAAGCACGCGGTGCCGCACTTCAAGGCCCAGCAGAAGGGCCATATTGTGGGCATTACCTCCGACGTAGCCAAGCGCACCTTTGCGCACGGCACGGCCTACGGGGCCAGCAAGTTTGCCCAAGATGCCCTGCTGGGCTCCCTGCGCAAGGAGGTGCGCCCGCACGGCATTAAAGTGAGCACTATCTACCCCGGCCTGGTCGATACTTACTTTAATGGGCAGCCCGGCGGCGAGGCCACGGCCACCACCCACCTACGCCCGCAGGACGTGGCCCAGGCCGTGCGCTACGTGCTCGAAGCTCCCGCCCAGGTGGTGGTTGACGAACTGATGCTGCACCCCCTCTCGCAGGAATGGTAGGGCACCGCGCTTTCTGGTATTTTCCTGAGTTTTCGTTGTTTTCCGGGCGCTGCCGCCCTGGCCTGGCTCATCCATCACCTGCCATCTTGGCCTTACCTTACGGCCGCCTATGAAGAACCTGACCCTGGCGGCCGGCCTGCTTGCCTTATCCGCCTTCACCCTGCCCTCTTTGCCCGTGGCCGACTTTACCGCCCCCGTTCTGGCCAATGACCCGAACACGACTGCCGAACTACCCCAGGA
>Ga0160427_10000577_pt1 | contig 21995 bp, 22 predicted proteins | sample SolpanmetagenomL_FD_108194 | JGI IMG/M metagenome (GOLD analysis project Ga0160427, IMG submission 108194) | Solar panel surface microbial communities from Lawrence Berkeley National Laboratory, California, USA - L | ecosystem: Engineered > Built environment > Solar panel > Unclassified ...
GAACTTGGTATCAGGTTTGCAGGCCTTACATGAACAAGTAAAGCCGTATACGTATTCATGGAAGTTCTTGCGTTGGTTTCCAGTCATGTACGTGAAGTTGTCGTTGTAACAAATGGTGACCTCCTGCCCTTTCTGAATAGGAGTCAACGCGTAGACTCGGAAGTAACCTTTCTCTTGCATCCAAGCAGCGTGAAACACGACGTTTGCTCTGCACTCCGCACTCCACACTCCGTACTCCGTACTTTGCACTGCCGCTTTCGCGTAATCCCGAAGAACTAATTTCCCACCCCTCCGCTAACCATCTCCGGCTTCTCAAGAGCATCATCCCTACAGCTCGCCCTACTGCTCTTCACAATCACCGAACTCCAAAGGTGTGATAGCTGCTCGTTCTTGGTTCACTTCTTTTTGCGCGGCCATCAGCACGCCATGAATCGAGAAGAACATACTTTCATGGTTGGTAGCAGCTCACCAACCCCCCGACTTCGCTACAAACTCCTCAAACTTCCCGATTTGATGTTCTTGCGCGGGCTGCCGTGGAACACTGTGTGGGGTAGGGTTAGGATTATGCAGAAGCTGACCTCCAACATACTGAGGGTAATTCTGAGCGGGGGTGGTTCTGAGCATCTCCTCAATACTACCTTATTGTATTGATTTGTTGAAAGACCATTGCTGAACGGGGTGACTTAATAATAAGGCTTGGAACGTCATTCGAAGGGGATAAGACCTTTCTGCTGCCGTGCGACGAAGGACTTTCTTTGTAAAGTTACGCTTGTGTAACGTATCGTAGACAATCCGTGGAGATATGAACATGTTGAACTTGTCGAAGAACTCAAAGGCAACCTCCGTGACTATCATTGTGACTCTTCCGAGGATAAATTAATAATCCACTGCTCTTGATTGAGGCATGGCTGGTATTCCTAGGGCGACATCGTGTGTCTATTTGAGGGCGAGTTTCGCCAACATATGCAAGGCCTTCTCGAGAAAGACCGAAGCGGATTAAGAAGGGACAAAGAGAGTAAACGGGCCTTCGTGACTATGAAGATTTTCCTTTGACCTTATCCGAAGAAAAGACCAACGCATTGAGTGAGTGCTATCCTCAATGGCCCTACATGATAGGCAAGCGATTTTAGAGAAAAGCTTTTGCGCGCTGAGGGTGATTGCACGATAGACACAAAGAGAGCTCTGGTTACTCCACGAGTATTCTCGCTGATACAAGCGGAGAAAGAAAAAAAAACCTTTACAGCGTGCATAGGCTAGTTCCAACAATGAGAAATCAAATTATAATCGTAACAGCTCGATCAGTCGAAGTCAAAATTAGATAAGAATTAGCTAGAATTAAAGAGCAGTACTAGTGCTTTGTATGACACTCATTTGCCTGGATAACCACCTTCATTCGGCGTGGCATTGACTCAATTAGTGTACTGACGTATTCGTGTGATATGCTTGCCCACGTCTCCTTTGCAGCCATTTCTAACTTGTCGAAAGCTTCCTTATTCCGACCCATTATTTCAAGCTTGGGATAGTGTTAAAGCATAGTTTCTGTGACCCTACTCCAAGCATGCTCAATAGGGTTAAGGTCAGGTGAGAATATAGGCCAAACTATGGTATAGATTCCATGGATTTCGAGCCATTGTATAGTGCATACTGCCTTATGGATTGTGGCATTATCCTGCTGCAATATCTCTCCCAATTGGTATATAGGAATAAGTCTCCGAAACAGGGGTCTTGCAGTGCCTATACTTGATCACACATATTTTAGCAAAGTGTATAATGGAAGTTGTCAATTAAAGTATTAGTAAGATGTAAACAAAGCATATTCCTGTAGTCCCAGCACATATTGTGGGAATGTTTCTTCGGGAAAGTCTGCAAACCACTACAATTAGACACTATGCAGTACCAGGAAAAGCCTTATTGAGGTTTAGTGGAAAATTTATGCGTAATCCAGTTTTCCGCTAAACCCCAAGTAGAATTTGCGCTGTGTTGTTCTGCTGCATAAATGTATATCTTTATTACATAGTGTTAACCAAGACACAAAAACATAAACTACGGCACTATGAATAGACATGAGTACATCAAGAAGAAACCCTCAACTACAGTGTCTGACTACTACAATACACTTGAATCCCGTGTCGGTTATCAACTTTTTCACGGTGGCACCAGACATTTCGGATACTATGCTTGGGGGACCTCGTGTCCTCTCCCTATTGATCTCGCACTTCGAGCCATGGAAGAACAACTATATCACACCATCGGACTGAAAGACAATGCATTACTGCTGGACTGGAGCTGGTATATGAAGGTGCTATTTATATGGTCAAGGAGGGCTTGAGAGTGAAGGCAATTTATCTACTCGAAAAGCATGTCAACTGGGGCGAACAAAACATCGTGAAACGCAAGATGGAAGACCGTGTGGATGTCACCCAAATGAGCTACCTGGAGTTAACATATGACAACGATATTATCGACGTCGCTCACACAACGGAGACACCCTGACAAGGCCACGAGGGAGTTTTATCGCGTTCTACGTCCTGGGGGAATAATCACAAACGTGAACACGAGCATGACGGCTCCAAAGATCCGGCTGTTATACGGAAGCTGAGTCGTTTCATTTTGTCAACTATGAGGTAATGGATTTGTCCCAAAATGTGCTACCCATTTTGGCAGTACGGTGGCTACCGTAGACTTCTACCGTATAGCGACCACCTACGGCTCTTGTCGGTAAAGGCGCGACAACCAGATCGAGCGGCGGTCGGCACGAAGCACTGAGCGTTTCGTCGATTATAACAGCGGTCGAACGGTCGACGGGTTTATTTAAATGGATCGACTGTTAAGTCTGTCGGCTTAGGGTTCGCCAGCTTACGGAAACCACAGAGATCGAACGATCGATGGATCTGGGAATGGATGATAGGTCCATGGGGCAGTTTGGGAAAGGCGACGCTGATAAATTGGATCAAGAATTATAAGGATGTCGGAGAGAGTTGGTATATATAATACCCTATGCTTCGATCCCCAATCGACCTCCATGTAGTTTTTCTTTAACACGTGTTTACCCACAGTATCCAGAACTTCTTTGTTTGCGAAAGAATGATATTCATCATCCCCCAGCGCTTGACTTGGAATGTGATCGAACACGGTATTACACTATTATTTGGCATGGCATCACAATATAAACCGCTCAAAGCGTTATCGGACATCATCCAGAAAAAATGGATTTTATCAAGCCGTAATGAGCTTGAATCCGAGGTCGACTGGAATTGACGAAGGCTATCTTCTAAGCATAGTTGATGATGGTTCGCTATAAGCTTTCTTCCAGCATAGCTTGCTTTACTGGATAAAGAGTCTCAGCCGGTTCCGCAATATCTTTGTAGGCGTGAATGCCCGCATAAAATTTGACGAAGCTCTGCAGATATGTTCGCCAAAACCGTACGCTGGTTTTATGGAGCTAAAATGAATTGAAGAAGATTTCGAAAAGTGGGGGCGAGCTGGGAGCGCGCCTATCGAGCTAGAGGGGGGCAAAGGCCACGGCTTGGCGTTGCCTTCAAGATAGTATTGAGGTGGAAGGCGACACCGTGAGTGATGAAAGACTCGTTCTTCTCGCACCCGCCGCCGTTCCTACATGTCGCTTGTAGGTGACCTGCTATACAGCCACTGCTAAAATCAGTGCTTACGTGAAGGTGACGAGAAGCATGAGCCAATGTGGCGAGGTGGTGAGGATGGTGGCACTATGATGTGGGCCGGCTTTTTGGGCTACAGCCTCCATAGATGGGAGTACTGGAAGAAGAGGATGGGAGCGGTAAGTCGGAAGCTCGAAAGTGTGGACTTGGTCCTATCATGCTCGAGCCTTGCAGGACATGGAGAAATTCGAACTTGCAACTTCGGAGAGACTGTAAAGGATTGTACGAGTATACTCACTTGCCGAGTAGAGAGCTCATTGAAGATAACGTTTCAAGGATATTGACCATAGTATGATGTAATTGCTCGATCAGACATTTTCGATTCGACGGATAAAAGATCGACGATAATCCTTGCTTCTGGAAAATAGTCAACCAAAATTTACACTCACCAGTTGTGCAGCGCCCGTGGAGATGACGACTGATTTAAGTATTGGCCTCGAAGGGACAAATTCTAATTACTGGGCTTGCCGGGAATTGAACACACGACTTGTAAATTAGTGTTAGATCTCACGACCGGCTGTCACGTGCAGCCTTCCACCAAGTACACGAATCCATCGCCCTAGCGTTGTCACCCCGGAGACCGAAGGACGTGAAGGAGGAGGATTGGTCGCCAGACCGAGAGGTGGTGATGGCGACGATCGCGTTTGCCAGGGCCACAGGGAGACTTCAACCAGGGAGGTAAACAACGAGACGAGTTCGGAGCAGCAGCAGTACAAGGATCTCGGCATCAACGAGGCATGGCCTCACTAAAACACCAACCAATCAGTAATGTCAAGAGTACTATCAATACTAACCCACAGCAGGTATCTGACAATATGAGGATAGCGACGTCGAGCATGGCCTCGACGGTGGATTTAGGAGGTGACGTTGGTGATAATGAGGCTGAAATGAGGCTCAACAGCCGGTATTGCGGGGCCCCGCAGTATCACGAAGCATTTGACGACGTTTTAATGAGGTAAATGGAGACCTTTTACTTCTATTAGAACGTCAGGATTTTGTTAGTATTTGACGAAAATCAATGTGGGTGGCGAAAAATGGACTATTTAGTACTAGCGTGGTCTATGGCCTTCGGCCATATAGACCTAGGAGTAATCAATCAATCAATCAATCAATCAATTCATGCTGAGAATATATTGGTATTGCACGACTTAGTATCATTTGTCAGTACATATAAACAAGCGATAGTTCGTGGTTACTGGCGAAACCTCAGCATTATGGAAAACACGTGGCAATGACATCCTTGTTGAAATTAAATGAGTTAAGAATTCTGGCAAATCTCAGCCACATATTATCCACTCAATAAATACGAACTCGTCGGTGCACTAGTTAAACTGATACCCCCCAATAACATTATCCGCAATATCAACCACCTTCAAATTAACCTTCGTACAATACGGATGATACGGCCGCACATAAAGCTGATACGGCTGGTCGCCCGCGACCTGCGCCTGGCATATCCACCAAGACGAGAAACCCTTTGGCGGCGTCGCGTAGCCGTCCTGCGTGATAGTAACTCCTCTGATCGGGTAAATGCTGCCGGGCGGATAGTAGTAGGGAGGGAACAGGGTGAAGGCGAGCGCGAACTGCGGGTTGATGTAGGTCTGTTGGCGGATGCGGGAGGCGGTGTCCTGGTTTGAGTTAGTTGTTTTGTGGAGTTTTGCGGGGTGCTAAGAGTGACACTCACGAGTAGTAGACCGTCGCCGATGAAGATCGTGGTGTTAGCTGCACGAGCGCAGGCTGTGTTCTGAACGGCGTTGTCGAAAGGGCAGCTTATGTTCGCGGGGGCCGCCGACCCAGAATACGCCATTGCGCGCTTCGATCGTCATGCTGTTGAGCGTCGACTTATTTGCAAAGATGGTGGGGCTGTTGATGACTTGAAGCTTATATTTGACAGTGCGAGGGGTGGTACGTGCTGTGAGGGTCGGAGTCCCGGTTGCGTTGGAGCATGTGTAGGCCTCTGTGAGGTAGCATGCCGTACCACAGGGCAGAAGTGGTTCTTGATTGAATATTGGGCAGAGCATGGGGCTGACCGTGTCAGCTCCATAGCATGTGTACTATTGAGAAGATGAGCATGTGTTGTGTGAGTGCAGGTGAAAACCATGACATAAGCATACCCAACTAGGATAGTAGGGAGCTTGGCCACAGAATTGAGTAGTCTGTTCGATCTGGGCAAGCGTACCCAGCGCTAGAGCACTGGCGGCGAGTATGGTGTGCAACATGTTGCAGGGCATATTGGTATGATAAGATGCTTGAAGAGACATCAATGCTGCAGTATGAAAAATTTGTTTTGAGCACGAAGAGGGAGTAGTACACTTTATATGCATATCACCAAAACATTTCCCCTCTTTGAAATAGCAGCACAATTATATTTCTCCATCCGGCGTCATCCACAATCAGCACGCATGCAATGCAGTAATCGAAGCACAACCAGCATCAAATCACCATATCCATCAAATACAGACCACCAGCATCGGAAGATTTACATATTGGTTCTTCATACATAATATTCGCTAAAGAAGCGAATCCGCAGAGCGAGCTAAGATCATAAACGGCGTATCACGAGATGAAAGAACATCCAACCACAGGACGAATCACTTTTTCCACCCCACTTCAATGCAATATAAACTTTATAAGTTTTATTATTTTTAGGAGATCAAGTAGGCCAAGAAAACGTTTATGGCTGATCTTTGATAATGACATGTTCTCGTAACGCCCGTATTCCAAGGCCCAAGACGTGCTTCACATGACAAGGAATGCTTGTTGCCAATCGGCAGAATGATGCTGCTCGATTGATTTTGCACACCGCCGCGCGGCCGGACGCGGAGAAAGGCTTTAGCACGTGAGCTTGGTACTATCAAACTATTTCTGGCAACCACCATAAGTTTGGAGTCGGGAACAAAGTTGAATATATAGTGGTTCTCTGACGCTCAAGAACATCGAACGACTTGTATTTGTAACGACCAGACGTCTATACTACCGAAGCGGTCGAACAGCGATAATCCCCACCGCATCAAAGCGCAAGACCAACCCCTCCCGCAGCCGCAAGTGCCAACGGACCGCAACCAGTAACCACACCGCCAGTAACGATATGCGCCAACTGCGGACGCGTGAGAATCTCCAACCCGGTCTCCAAGCTCTTGACCAGGAACAACTTCGACGGCGAACCTTCGATGTTACAGAATGCAAGGAACATGACGTTCTCTACCGTATCCATGACCTCGTACAAATAGCCGAGATCAGTCGGGAAGGGCGCCAGGCTGACTATCTGAGCTGTCTGCGGGATCGCGTCAGGAGAGACGGCGCGGAAGCGACTTACATTCAGCGCGGCGTACTCGTCTGTGTAATAGACGAAAACGTTGCCCTGGGAGTCACCGGCGTAGACGTTTGAGTAGCCGGAATAGAGGCCTGCGGCGTCGGTCGGGTCTGCGGGGACGAGATATAGATTGCTATCATTACCAGTATGTAGCTGGAGTGTGCCGGTAATGTCGATGATGTTAGCGTAGGATAGCTCCGGGACTGTAGAGTTGGAGAGGGGCGCTGAGAAAGAGTTGTTGTGTGCGGCATTCCATTCGGCTACGCTCATGATATCCTCCGTGACGTTCTGCAAGGATGTGCCTTCTGAGACGAGTTCGAAGCTGCTGGAGTTGAGGACTAGGTCAACGCCAGCGGGCAGATCGTATACGATTGGCAGAGCGCCGCTAACGAACCCCTCATTGCCATCAGAGTCAAAGCCGGTCATGGTGGTCGTGCTAGGAACTGCGCTTGACGTGACAGATACGCCGGTGGTGACTTGTCTCCTTGGTGGGCGATTGAGCGTGGGAGCTTCTGGCGGCGCCGTAATCGTGGCCGTGGAAGGAGTCACGGCGAGAGAGGGCGCGCTGCGCTTCTTGACGTAAGTGTCACGAAGTCCGTCGTTCAGTGCTGAGTTGGGATCATGCATGAAAAGCCCACTGGTGTCAGTTGTTTTCTTGCCAGAAGGATCCGTGATCTCGATGGAGAATTCGCCTGAACCTGCCCAATTGATCCATACAATAGTGATTGGAATGAATTGACCGGCTTCCACAATCAGTGTCGTGGGCATGGAAGCTTCTTGGTATCCCCATTGATTGATCACAGCGTTAGTCCAGCCGTATCGAGTATGTGCTTCTGGACCTGTCCAAATTAAGAGCTTATTGTCGTAAGTCTTCGGGGTGAACGTGTAAACACCATCCATCTTGGGCACGAAGTATCCTTGAAGATTGACAGTGATCTTATCCGCTATATCTGATGTAGTCTGGCCGGGCAGTTGAATGCTGTATGGGTACCCCGGAATGGTTTGGAAGACATTGACATTGTCCACGACCCCAGTGTACTTCCAATCTCTCGCGTTGGCCAGGGTAGGGATATCAACATAGTACCCAGTATCGTCTTGAGGAGCATATTTCAGCCAAGCCCAATATTGGAGACCAGTCGCTGTGGCTCTGGTGAAGTAGTCTGGGTCATGGTAAGACCAGATACCAATCCTCCAAAAGCCACCACACATCTGCTCTACATCCGCTTGACATTGATAATTACAGCTCGAAGCTTTTGCATTACCAGGGAAGGCAGAATTTCCGCAGAAGCATTGGCCTCCATACTGTATATTGTCAACCCATGCAACATTTGATCAAAGAGATTATGTATACAACTTACCTCTAACCCATAGTACAAGTATCCAGCACATGCGACTTCGCATGTTTCCTTAGTGGCCCGCGTGGTTATGGGAAAATATGGCAAGGAACGTGGAATATTGTCGATATAGCAGTCCATATATTTGTAACCAGCAGTTGGAGGTACGACGGGTGTGCTGGTTGGCTTTTCCCATATCGTGACGCATGTGCTTGTCAGTGTTTTGGTAAACTTCGCCAGGCCTAGGTCAATGTATTTTAAGCCGAATACATCAACTTCAAGTCGGTTGCGCAAATCAAGCTCCAGCGCCATTCCGGGACACTTGGAGTCACCCCAGATATCGCCCTTAGGAGTGGTAATCACTTGTTTCGTGCTATCTGCACGCGTGGTAACATTGTAATCAAAATCCGCCACAATACTCGCGTCATAGTTCAAAGAAGGCGTATCCACAAGGCCGACTGTTCTATCCCACTTCAACAGACTAATACCCACACCGATCTCAATTGGCAACTCCAGCGCAAACCCGACTGACAATTCGCCATGCACGCTGAAAGTTTTCTTTGTGGTTGGCGTCCAGCCAGAGGAAGTTGATTTTCGATGATCCACAATATCAATGATAGTAATAGCATCAGCCATCGAGAGCGCATAACCAGCCAATAGTTGACCTGCGACATAAGTTAGTCATTGTTACAATTACGATCTCAAGGAGCACGAACCTTCCGCTTTAACTTCCCATGATGCCTGGACACCTACGGTCAATTGAGGTCCAATGGCAATGAGGTGAGGGATTTCCCATCCGGCAAGCGGAATGCGAACTAGGTTGATCTTGTCCGTCTTCTTCTTGTAAAGATACATCGCATGAATTCCAACTTGCAGTTGGGCTAAAAGCTCGCCTTCAAACCGTAATTGACCTGCAGAGATACCTTCAGCAAGGGAAAAGTCGATTTCGCCTGCTGCGTCAAAATACGCTCTTAATCCACAATTGACGCAGTAAATCGAGATCTTGGAAACGTTTTTGTCATCGTCCTTGTCGGGCAAAAGGTTTGCACCTGCAGATGGCAAAAGAGTTGCAACGGAAGTTGCTCCTCTCTTCCCCAACTTGAAGTCCATAATGGGATTTGCAACATTGAACTCCTGTACACTTGCTGCGGCTGATTCTAATTCCATTAATTTCTGTATTGTCTTTATGTTAGCTTGTCAAACAAAAGCTAGACGAATGAATTGATTACCTTGATTTGCAATGCTTTTTCAGTCACAGCATTAGTACCCTTGGGCTTGAATTCGTGGATCAAGAAAGCTTTACCCCATGGTGAATCATCTTTCTGGGGAAGTATCCAACCTGCATCAACGTGAAAATGCGCACGGGGCTGTACAGTGTTAGACTAAGAACAGTTATAAGTACAGAACAAGCCTACCTTAAACTTGAACTCAAGTATTGCTGTAACGACAAATTTGACCGCCTTGACATATGCGAGTGCTGCTATTTTGATATCATTGGCGATAACAGTCGCAACTTTCGCAACCGCTGACGCAACTTTGTGCGCGACACTAGAAACAGCACGTGCGATTGATGAGAAGATTTTCCACCTTCGCTTCTCCAAATGTTGTCTGAAAAGTTCTCTGCGGGTCAAGGTGGAATCAAACTCTGTCAAGTTCGCAAATGTCCCGTAGTTGTTGGGATCAGCAGCAATTCCTGGGGCGATCCGTTCGAATATTTGCATCAAGTCGACATCTTCTGAATCCAGATCGAAGAGACCGATTGCTGCATCCAGTCTTTTGTCGAAGTCATTGCTACAATAGGCTACAGCTGGAAGACCACTAATAGTAGGCGCTGGAGGCAAACAAGCCGAGGTTGGTATAATTGAAGGGGTGAAATATGCGAACCCAGAAGTCGTGGCGGGGCTTGATGTAGTGTTTGGAGATAGAGAGGACGATTGAATCGATGAAGAGGATTGATAGGGCTTAATAGTGGTGCTCGAAGATCCAGCGGAGGCCAGTGTAGTTGAAGAAATGCAGTCTGACTGAAAGCAGTCTCGATCATAATAAACATTGCCTTTACTCGAGGCCACTATCCCGACTGCTGAAAGGCTCTTAGTGAGTAGCTGACACTCGCCACTTGTTACGTTGTAGCCAAAACTGAGGCATTTCGAGTTGTTTAGACAGAGATCGCTACATGCCGTAACGTTCTTAGCACGCGGGTTGATAACTCCAAGGGATGTGGCAGTCCCAATAGTAGTGTTCACAAGGGGTGTAAGAGTGGTGCCCGTAACATTACAAGTGACTGCTGAGCACAACGCTGTAGGTGCAGGTGAGTCAACAGAGGTGTCGGCACGGCGGCCAAGTGATGCATAATCCAAAGTGGAAGTAGTGCGTGGTGTAGCATTGACGGTGGCATGAACGGACGCGCCTTTTGAAAGCTGACCCCCTTAATCAAAAACGTTTAGCATGATAACAGACTTTTTCGCCGAGTCAAGGATAACTTACATATTATCCTTCCATGAGAAGCAATATCAGTTAATGTCATAAAGCTACCGCGAGCCTTAACAACATTCGTGTCGTCATCAAAAGTCAAGTCCGTGGTTGAGAAGTAAGTATGTAGACTATCAGTGTTGTATTGTACGCATATTTCCTTGGAAGTGATGAAGACGATCTTGTCTTCCGTCGACCAAGCTTCTTGAGCGTGAATAAATGCCTCGTGGGAGAAGAATTCAATGGTAAGCTCGTTAGCTGTACAAGTCTCTGTTGTATGGATGCTGTGATCAAGTATGACCGTTTGATGATGAAAGGTGAGGTTTAGTGAAGCGTGTATTGCTCCACCCACGTCTCTGCGGGAGTGTTCCCTGAAGTATATGTGTGCTTGCTTCGAATGATTCAGATGACCCAGATGATGCTTATCAACAAAGTGGGGAACATGAGGCAGAAGTTGGCTTGGTCCGTCAGCAATGGCCGGAGAAGCAAAAATAAGTAGGAAAGTTAACAGAAACAGATGAAACGGTGGGTAATACATGATGAATGAAGCAGAGAAGTGATAGTTTGGTGCAGATTTGCGGTATTACTGGAAAGTATTGCCAATTTATAGAAAATAATGCTGAACTCATGTAAGTTACACGTCTACGGCTAATCCCTGTATGTTGTCTTTTCGCTCGCGAATATGCCGAAGTCACGTATACGTCTAGGCATAACCCTTGTGCATGTTCACGTCTCTTACGATATAATATGTCAATGTTTAGCGCGCATAGTATTGAATTTCAAGGGGCATATGGGTTTTTGCCGCCCCGAATAGTTGTGCAAGGACGAGTAAAAAGATGACAGAGACCAAAGACTTAATTACAATAAGCGAAAAGGCGTTTTTCATCTTTTTACCTTTTTAGATCTTCACAGGGACAAGCATCAAGATCCACACTCAAAATGAAATGCCGATGCACGTTCGCTTAGCATTGCATTAGCGGACGATTTAGGCTCTTGGCATAAGCGAGCCATCCCTCCACACGCGGGGATACACGCTCGACAACAACGGGTTTCCAGATTATTCCTTGTTATGGACGGCGTCTAGGGCGTCTAGACGTACGCCTTGTTTCTCAAAAGATACTCAATTACGAGCCACACCGTTGTTAGTGGTCGGCCTGAGCCGTTGCTCTCACTTGCCCCTGACTTTGTGTAGGACTGCAGCGCCCGCAACTTGGCAGTAAGACTGTTCTTCGCACCGCCTACTGCCCGTTGAACATAAGAACATAATTACTCGGCGCTCTGAGACACATTTGCCGCAGCCAGAAGCATAAGCAAGGTAGAGTTTAGCCAGTAAATTAGCTGAAGTTGTTGGTGGAAGTTGTGGCTCTGAAAACGGGTTTCACTTACTTTCGTACTGCACGTGACCAGAATAAATGTCACGTTATACATCTTATATTTTTAATGCCTTTCGAAGACGGCAAATTACTCTAATATCCCCTTTCTCCTCTTTGATTACTCTCATACCCACTAGATTACCCAAATATCCACTCTAATTACTCTGATATCCCCCATCTTGACTGTTTTCTTACCCCATATCCACTGAATATCAGCTCTAGAAGTTATACCGCCGCCGCCGCAGTCATGGACTTATCCACTAATAACCCCGTCATCATGCCAGTTGTTGGAGCTCGATTTAGCGACTTTGAAGAATTGCGTAAATCTATAGACGATTGGATACTGGCGGAAGGCCTCTCATACGCTGTTCGACGTGTTGAACAACGACGACTCATCCTCCAATGTCGCAAACCGGATATCTGTATGTTCAAGTTGACTGCTCATCCTCGGGCGGAGTACTGGCAAATCACTAGTTATACACCTCATACTTGCCCTACTACTACCCATCAGAAATGGCGTGTAGCGGCATCATCGAAGCGGCTTGCTGTTCATCACCATGGATTGGTTGCATCACTTCCTAATAACATCCAGGGGTAGTTCCGCTCAGGGGTAGTTTTGCGCAACTTATCTAGCATCTCCTCATATATCAATATCAATATTAAACGCGTTCAATATCAACCACAACCATGCCTATTAATGAAGAAAACGTGAAGAATGCCTGCCGTGACCTCACAAATGGTGTTTACACGACTTTATCGAAGGCTGCACGCGAATGGGGTGTTTCGCGCGATACCGTTCGCGCACGCCTGCATGGGAGGCCATGCCATCGAATAGCCCACGAAAATCAACAACGCCTTTCGAATGAACAAGAAGCTTTGTTTGTAGTATGGATATATGCTATGGATCACCAAGGACACGCTCCAATTTTCCAGCAAGTACGTTCTTTCGGCGAGTTATTGCTGCGCAAAAACGGTGACTTTTTACCTCTTGGCCAGCAATGGATATAGCAATTCAAACGACGTAATCCAACCATCACATCACTATATGGGAGGTCAATTGAGACTAAACGCATGCTGGCCTGTACGCCTGACACCTTCAATACCTTTTACAACCTCATTACCCAGCTACAAAACGAGTTCAACATCAAAACAGTAGACATCCACAACATGGACGAGATAGGCAGTCATATTGGGCCTGAAACAGATGATACGGTGCTAGGACCTTCAAGCAAGTCAAGTACAATTACAAAAGGTGGTTCTAATCGAGAATAGGTCTCTGTTTTGGAGTCAATCAGTGCTGCTGGCAAATCTACACGACTAACCATCATTTTCAAAGGCCAAAAGCTCCAACACCAATGGTTTGAATTCAATCGACCTTGGGCGTCGAGCTGCGAGCCGTTGTGGAGTGCCTTTTGATGCGGTTTTGACTTCAGAAGAAGCTGGGTATTACAAGCCTCAGCCAGTTCCATACGCAGCTATATTATCGGCTCTTGGCGTGGATGCGTCTGATACTCTGTTCGTTGCTGGCAGTAGTGCGGACGTACCGGGTGCTACAGAGGCGGGAATGAAGGTTGTTTGGCATAATCGAGTGAATTTGGCGCCGATATCCAACTCGATTTCACCTCTACGAGAAGGAAGGACTCTTGATGAAGCATTGCATGGATTTATATAGTGGTCTAATGTATGTAATGTAAGCTGTTTTAATCAACACATCAAAGTCGGAACAGACGGTTCTTACCAGTTTTAAATGCTCCAAATACAGCCTACGTCACCGGCTCGTTAATATTATATATTGATCCGCATCTGTGAATACATAGACATCCATTCAGACAGAGCGAGCTCGCAATCACAAGTAGTACGCGTTTAAATCCACGTCAATTCCGAAGTCCACAACCATGACGCCCAAGATATTCATGTCAGCAAGCCTCAACCTCTCGTCCCCATCATTTCCTCTTACACCCCATCCAGCACCGGAGCCACGGGATACATCGGCGGCGACATCCTTGCTGAGCTTCATGCGCAGCTTCCAAACGACCAGTGTTCCGCGCTCGTACGTAGTGCGAAAAAGGGCAAGGCCGTAACAGCGGCGTACCCGAACGTGAGGATCATAGAGGGCTCGCTCGACGACGCGGAGATTTTGAAACGTGAAGCCGCAGCAGCGTCGGACCACGAGGGAGCGGCGCGGGCCATTACCGCCGGCATTCTCTCTGGCCATTCGCCTCAAAAACCTGGCTATTACATCCACACGGGCGGCGCTGGTATCCTCACATACTTCGACTCCAAGGACGAGCGGCACGGCGAACCGACGGACAAGATCTTCAATGCCACCGATGCCGTTGAGGAACTCACCACACTATCGGATGAAGCTTTTCACCGGAACGTGGACAAGGTCGTGCTGGAGGCGGGAACCAAGAACAAGGATGTCGTGAAGACTGCAATCATCTGTCCGGGGACTATATAGGGTACTCTACTCTATCTTCACCAACTCCAACACGTTGCCAATCCTACAATACTAAAATTACACAGGCACGGGACGCGGTCCAGCCGCCATGCGGAGCAGACAGGCTTACGAGTTAACCGCTAGTCCCTGCAACCAGCACATTTCCTGCTCGTGCTCAGATGACAGTTTGTTGTTGAATAGAACTTCTGTTTTTAAGCCGTGTCAAGGCTTCTGAGCTGATAGTCAACTCGGAGTTTTTTCCATGATCAGCCTGATGACAAAATTGCTTCTAATGCCCTTCGAACAAGCCATACAAACCAAAGCACAAGCACAATTCAAGAAACTCTTCACTCATCTCCAATATCTTGACAACGCTCGATAGGCCTACAACATCAGACCATTCGTGCCAGCTACCCACGCCCCAAAGCACACAGATTCCAGAGTAGCAGTGTCTATTTGCCCTATGTCGACAGTGCTGGCATGATTACGTACTCCTCATTTGCCATCCAGTTTTAGAAGGTAGTTGGCGGACCGGAGTGTTAATTTGTGGCCGGGAGTGGGCCAATTCTCATTGGCGAGCTCTCCAGTATGTGTGGCATACGGCGCCTTTGTTGCAGTCAATTCAGATGACAATGTGACATGGTGGCAGCAATGACGTCTGCTAGCGATGGCTGTGTTCAGCATGGTCCAGATCCGTGTCAGCCTGGAGTGCTGGTACAAGCCCGTCGTATTGAGCAAACGTGTAGTTGTGCACACTTATATCGGCTTGTCTTCTCCTTGGTTGAGAGTCCCTAGTTACGCATAAGTCCTATTTGGATAAACGGGCGCGCTTCTGTTGCTTACGTCCTATAATCGAACTTTAGATATAGCATCTTCTATTAGTTGATTATACTTGAGATATAAGTTATAGAGCGCCTAGAGCGAAGTTCGTACAGAGGATGGTAACTCTAAAAAAAAGACTGATAATGCCACCGGGAAAGCTTTCGTAAATGCTGCCAGAGGATTACTATGCCACGACGCAGGGCCGTATACTTCTCCTATCCTACGAGGTCCTTATGAAATATTTAGTAGAACTAGTATAAAATCACGTAAGACAAAGCGCCGATATAGTCCACCTATAGCTTCTATATTTAATACCTCTTTATCCACCTATATTTAACGATAATTTTCTCTACTTAGAACGATTCTTATATATATATTAGCCTTCTTACTCTATAATCGTATACGTCTGTTAAAGTCTTTCTTTTCGAACTTAATAAAATACTAAATATTTAAGGGGAAGAATATAAAGCTAGCTCGTAAGGATATATCGTAGTTAGTATAGCAAAGCGGACAGAGGCAGATACTATTATCCTTATAGTTGAGTAATATTAGATTAGTTAGGCCTTGCTCTTAAAGGCTCGGGAACTATTTTATAAATCAGTGAATGGAAACAACTATAATACGGAATACTATACACGTCTAGATCTTAAGACGCGATTACGTAGGAATACTCGCTAGGCAAAGCTCTATAATACTAGTACCGCCTAGACTCGACGGTCAACGCCTTAATTTTATTCTTTACTAATACGGAGAAGTCGGAGCTAGCCGTACTACGTCTTAGAGACGAGTTATTACGCTTTCGCTTACGTAGGGAGGAACTACGGAAGCCTTATATACTTAAAGGCGGCGGTAGCGGCGGCGGTGCCATACTTGGATTATCTAAGAGGAGGTTAGGGAGAGACATTGTTACGGATAACTGGAAGACATGCGAAGCGACCGACTACACTATTAGTGGCTGCTTACTAATCGTAGTGGCTTGCTAATAAAACCGAGGGAACTCTTTTCTTGTCCCGATACAAAGCTTATAACTAAAGCTCTCTTTTTTCATATTATGTTCGACTCCACCCTTTCGCATCCGCGCCTCCAAGATCCACATTCACTTCGCATTTGCATGCTACTACGACAACCTGTTTTCACGTTCTATCGAGATTGACAGACTTCGTAATTAATAACATCATTATAGAATGTTACCGCAAGCGGCCAATGGCTTCAAACCTATCGTCTCATCCTCCTTCCCCGAACCGATGAACCTAGTATAAAAATAACTATCATTAAAAGGGGATAAGTATTTTCACACATGTAGAAGAGCTTGGGACGATCTTCTAAGTTGCACGGGATGTGCTACACTAGCTAGTGGATTTTAGGGGTGAAAAATTTGCCTTCGCGAAATTGCTTCGCAAATAGTTAGTTTTTGACTTCGTCAAAGCGTGGAAAGACGGATGTCAGTATTACGACGAGTCTCACCATTTCAGAACGTTATGCGTTTGTGGCAGAGCGGAATTGAACTTGGTATGGTGAGACAAAAGAAACATTTGCTAAGAATATGTGGGGTATATTTTTCATTGCATCAAGTATGGGTCTAGAACTTCTCATGATATTGGGAGAGAATATCTACGTTCTGGCATTCTACATAAACACCTGAATCCCACGTCGTTACTCTAAAGCTTATGTTTCCTATGGAAACACCGCCATTCCCATTGGCCCGGACATTTAGCGAGCCTCTCGTTCGTTCTACGCAAGTGGATTGCGTAGTCCGATAAAGCTCCAACTCTTGATCTCTCGAAGGTCCAGCGAAGGTAGAATTCTATGTCGCTGATGATGAGGAGGAGGAGTATCGTTGCAAGAATATACGTTTTCGGCGAGAAGTAAAGAAGGTATCTCTTGTTTGGCTTAGGATTATATTGGTTGCGTGAAGAGGACAGCAAGCTCGACGTATTGGAGCTCTCAGCAGGTAGGGCAGCTGGATTGAGGGTTGTCTTGGCCCCGAGAGAGTTGGGTCCAAGTTGTTGTACCGGACCGTGCTCAGAAGTAGAAAGGTTAAGGTTGCCGAGTGCTCTAGTGTTGCGGTATCTTTGGCGGGTTGCTGGCGTAGAGACTTGCGTTAGTGAATGCCTTGCGAAAGGAACGGATGGGATTCCACATACCATGTTTGGGCTTAGAGTTGTGCTTGCGAAAAAGAGAGTAGGAGACTTTGAGGAGGGGTGAACAGCACGAATATTGAAGAAAAAGTAAGGATGACGCGGATGCTTTTAACCAACGTACCTGCGTACAAGATGATGACGTGAATGGGTTTGTCTGCTTTTTCTTGATTGATTGTGCAATGGTCAAGATGTTTGGTGTGATTGGGAAGTGTAATAAGTAGAAGGACGGGAAACTTGGAGAGCCAAATATCTTGCGCGTTGTTGAAGCCTCGTGATTGGAAAGTGCACTCGGATCAGTCTTACCTTGATAATCCCCTGATTCAAAGTTCTTTGTACCTCTTCTCAACCAAACTGCTTCATGCAGGAAACCCGTAGATTGATCAGCCACGGATGTCCTACAGCCTTGTCTATCTATTGGCATGTATACGTTCAAGTGAGATAGTATATAGACACCCGATTGTTGCAGCACAGGTCGCTGAGAGTGGAACAAAGAAGAGACAATCAAAGTGTGATCCTAGACATCGCCTAATAAGATGACACCGCGAGCTCATGCAGTTTCCTCAAGGTCCCTACAGCAATATTTGCTGTATCCTTTCTTCTTCTTTCATCTCAAGGTTGACGTATCGTTACTTGGAGATTCAATACATCACCCACAGGCTTGGATCCGGAACGCAAGTCTTGCTTTGCACTGCTGCGGAAGCGTATACCCGTACTGCAGTTTTCCTAAAGTTCCTGCAGTAATGTTTATTTGTATTCTTTCTTCTACCAAAGCTTGATCTAGCGTCACATTGGAGATTCAATACATCAAGCACAGGGTTGGGTCCGAAACGCAAGTCTCACTTTGCTCTCTTGCGGAAGCGTACACCCGTAATGTAGTTTCCCAAGGTCCCTAAGTGAAGTAGGTAGGCAAGCGTTCTGACTGTGTGCGTTCCTTAGTAAGGCTATCAACAATAGTACTCGCACGGCGCGTTGATTTTTCTTCCGGATAAGGTCAAACGAAAGTCTCCAAGTCTTGAAGACAGAGCTGATACTTTCTTTATCTTTTCTCATATCACCTATCTCTTGTTCGAGGAAGTCTTGCACATCCGCTTCGGCACTGCGTAGGAGATGCAGATACTCTTCCAAGGGCATGACGTTTTCATTAATGCATGTTATCGCTTGCATAATTGCAAGTGGTAGGTGAGTTAAGAGCTCGAAGAATACATCTAGTTCAGCCAAATCGAAGGACTCCTCTTTTAGGTGAGTTCGTACAAGGCTGGTCGCTTCCATCGTGGACATCTTCTGAACAGACACACATGATTTGTCTTCAATTAGCTTCTCCCCTATTCATAGATAACAAGTCGTCAAGATGACGGATCCCTGGCTACTGTGCGCAAGGTCAATGACTTTAGCCAGATTGGCCATCTTGCCCTGGCGTGCGGTACCGCCTAGCGCATCCGGATTGTCGACGTTGTATAAGACTAGGAGCCAACGGCCGCTTTGTCCATCAATAAAGCAGTCATCAACCAAGCCGGCCTCATCTATGCTCGGATCGTCAAGACCTGGCAAGCCTAGGCTCCTCGCCGCGGCTCCGTATGATTGCAGAAGTCGTTCTCTAGAATTGGAGTGAATCCAGAGATATGTGCCTCGAGATATTGCTCCCCAGAGCGGTTACACGTATCAACTGCGATTTGTGGCTTTCAAGTGTGATGTCAAATAGAAGAACTTCGCAGAAGCAAGGAAGTTCTGATAAACATCTTACCCTACTCCGCCTACACCGAACAAAGCAACTGATAGATTTTGTTCCGATTAGGATTCTAGTTGCTCGGGTAGCTCCCTCCGTCCAATGAAATCGACATCTCTTCGGAAAGTAAAGAACCTTGCCTTAGGGGGCGGTCTGGAAGTGCATTGCCATATAAAAAATACCCTGTCGTTACAGTGATACAAAATCGCCGTACCATAGCCGTATAAACTGCATGAGGGATTGCTGATTTACGATTGATCGACATCGTGCTCGTTTTCATTGTTGTGTAAGGCCTCCGCAGGTTGCATTGGAGCTAAACCTTCGACCCGAAATCCCTGTAGATTTTTTTAATCGCGCCGAAAAGAGTCACATTTAGTGGCTGTACTACATGAGGTCTGCAGGGGGAAGATAAACGATGTGATATTGCTCTGCTCGCATTTTCGAAATGAATTGCTGTGTTGTACGACTGCCATGTTCAATCATTGCTAGCCTCTTCCCATTGTTTGGCGACGTGGCTTCAATCAGAAAAAATAACCTCTTCCAATCGATTTAATACAGCCTACATATCTTGAATGTAGCAGGTCTCACATTAGCCAGACTGTTGATAGCTTCCGAAACCAAGTTTAAAAACCACTCGATATCTATCTGAGCAAAGCCTTTTGCCAATCTCCATAGTATGATACCCACCAGGCACATAGCGGTGTAGATTTTCAATGTTTTCGTAGTGTTCAACAACCTTTACTGAAGATTGCAAGGTGCTGAATTGATCTCTCTTCGGGCGCCAAAAAGACACTGAGTGCTGCAAGAGCAAAGTCAAGCCCAGTGACATTTGTTGAAGCGTTTTCTGCAATAAACTCCCTTAAGTGTACAGAGTTCAATTGACTGCATAGTGATTGTCGTGAGAAGACTGTAAGTTGGATCGTTCGCTCTTCTTCTGCAAGGTGCTGTTTCAGTCAATGCCGAGGGTGAAGGAAACAGTAATGCTGTTTAGACAGCAGTGGCTAGGAATGACTAACGATTATCGAGATACTCATCACCAGGGGTGAAGACGCTTATAAAACAGGGGAAGAATAGGGTAGCTTGGGGCGATATCTTTTGCCACATAATTTAAATGTAAAGTAGCATGAGAAAGAATGCTTGTGCAACATTAGGTTGAGTGTAGTGTAAGTAAGATGTCGAACACGAAACCTGGATTGCCTTAGAATACATGGAATTATCTATGTACACAGTGATTAAGGGGTAAGGAAAGACTGCCCTTACCACTCTCAATCACATTTTAGAGCCTTTCTCCAATTGGCGTAGGATAGAGGCTTCCATGAGTGCTTGGAGACAACGACGAGCAGTTTCTATGTCAGCATCCCCATTCGCAAAGTCCCATCTAAGTATTGTCGGTCCACCTGTAGAACATATTATGCTCATTCCTTTTCAGTAATAGCCTTCGAAATGTCTATTCAGTATTGGGATTTCCATTCCATACTAGTGGCGTTCTGCCATACGACTATACGGAAAGATTAACTACGTTAACGGTATAGGTATAGGACTAATTTAACTTAATCTACTATAAAAACTCTATCTAGTTAGGTAGACGCGCAACTAATACGATGAAAAAAAGACACAGTCTAACCGTACATCTAACTGTTAATCTAATACTTGATATTTAAAGTCTATATTATATAAACTAACCGCAAGCTCAATGACTTCTTCGTTAAAGTCTATTTAATTAGGCTAATATTAGAATAGTAGTACCGTACCCTTTATTAGTAGAGAAATAAAATAGGAGTTAGATTTACTATTACTATAGATATATTATAATATATTTTTAAATAATTTAAGGAAAATACGTTAGAGATACTAGATTTCTATAAAGTAGTAAGAGAGTAGAATGGTTATTATATCTAGACTAGTAAACTAATCCTTATCTTTTCTATTATCTATTATACTTATATATATATTATATATAGTATTATAGAAGCATACCACACTTATAATATATTAAGTATAAAAATTACTTACTCTTTTAGAGTTAGGTTATATAGTAGTATAGTTGTAGATATAATATATAAAATATAGGGTGGATTCTATAGCTTATAGACTAATATAGTCTATATAATGATCTTCCTATTACGTTATTTATATTTAGTAGTTCTATCTACTAATATAGTAGTTTCTTACTTAGTTGTTTTTATATAAAGTTCTTTATATATAAAATTACTCGATTACTAACTTTAAACTACTAGGGTTAGTATTTCTTATTATATAAAAGGGGCTATTACTCTAAAGAGTTTAGCTAGTACTATATAAGTTTTCTCCTTTTTTATAAATAGCCCTAATTCTTTCTACTACTACTATAAATTTATGTTTCGTGCTTTCTAGCGTTGCTTTAGGGTAGCTTCTATATAACGTATTTTTCTTACTAAATAAGGCCGTATAAGTTCCTAAAGTCATTGTCGTATGATAGCTAGTCGAACGAGTTGTTTAGAAACAATTATACAGTTATATTTAGGGTATTCTATTCTATATTGAAGGAGGTAATAGATGATGCTAGTTACAGAAGGATCCTCTATGCCATATTATCCCTAAATACCAAGCCAAATTCACGTGCCTCTCCTGAAACATCTTACTAATCTATAATATAAGTCTATATTAGGGTTTGTAGATAGATAGAATAGATTATATTTAAAAGCTAGAACTAGATTAAATATATAA
>Ga0160427_10000578_pt1 | contig 21989 bp, 20 predicted proteins | sample SolpanmetagenomL_FD_108194 | JGI IMG/M metagenome (GOLD analysis project Ga0160427, IMG submission 108194) | Solar panel surface microbial communities from Lawrence Berkeley National Laboratory, California, USA - L | ecosystem: Engineered > Built environment > Solar panel > Unclassified ...
ATGACCTCTAAGAACTACTTGATCTAAAAAAGGCGGATGCTCGACAAGGCAACTTTGCTTCTGCAGTTACCGCCTGGGATAGAGCATATTATACAAGAATGCTACGTTCGACACTATACGCAAACAGTAACAGACCCGCCGATGTGTTATCCTCCTACTTTTCACTCGGGACAGTAATGCAAGGACTATCACGAATATTCTCGCGCCTCTACGGCATTCGCCTCGTCCCACACGCGCCACTTCCGGGCGAGACCTGGAACGACGACGTCCGCCGCCTCGACGTCGTCGACGAAAACGAAGGCCACATTGCCGTCCTCTACTGCGATCTCTTCCAACGACCCAACAAATCACCCAATCCCGCACACTTCACCCTGCGCTGCTCCCGCGAAATCTCGCTCCCCGAAATCATCGAAACAGACCCCGCCCTCGCCTCCTCCCTCTCCAGCACCTCCCTCACCTCCCTCGCCAACTCCCTCAACGACGGCATGGCTGTAAACCGCAACCCCACCACCGGTGCCATAAACCAACTCCCCACCATCGCATTCATCTGCGACTTCCCGCGTCCGCCCCCCTCCTCCTCACAACCAACCCTCCTCACCTTCCGCCAACTCTCCACCCTCTTCCACGAAATGGGCCATGCGCTGCACTCCATGCTCGGGCGGACGAAACTCCAAAACGTAGCTGGGACGCGCTGCGCCACCGATTTCGCTGAATTACCTAGCATACTTATGGAATATTTCGCTGCTAGTCCCGAAGTGCTGAAATTATATGCAAGGCATTGGGAGACGGATAAACCGCTCAACGTCGATATGGTTTCGCAGGAGCTCGAGGCGAATAGACGGTTGCTGGCGAGTCAGGAAACAGAGGCGCAGATTCTCTTTAGCGTGCTGGACCAGCGTTACCATTCGTCGGAGGTGCCGCAAGATAGAAAGGGCAGTGGTGGTGACGGTGGCTGGAATAGCACGAGTGTGTATCATTCCGTCTACAACGATTCGCGCTTCTCCTCGGTCCCCGAACCGGCGGGCACAAGTTGGCAGGGTTTCTTTGGCCATCTGTTCGGTTATGGCGCCGTGTACTATTCGTACCTGTTTGACCGCGCCATTGCGGGAAGAGTGTGGCGGGATGTGTTTGAAAGCAACCCGCTGGAGAGGAAAAATGGGCAGAGGTATAGAGAGGAGGTGTTGAAATGGGGTGGTGGCAGAGATGGGTGGAGATGTGTTGCGGGTGTGCTTGGGGAGGAGAAGAAGTGGATGGGTGAGGGAGGCGAGGAGGCTATGAGGGAGGTGGGCCAGTGGGGGGCTGGTGATGGTGATGGGGGGAGTATTTAGGTATGGAAGTCTGTTGTGACTACCGTACCTTTCTTGCATTCTTAGCAGTAGTAAACAGCAGTAACAGTCCCTGCCGCCAACACCAATACAGTCGTATTGCATTCCGACACCAACATAGTCGTGTTGCATTTGCCCTAATCGCCCATCTCCGCCATCACTTTGTCCTTGCCCACCAGAACAACGCTATACTCAGTCCTCTCAAACGCTTCTGTGCTCTGCTCGGCTATGAGTCTAGTCGACCGTGAGTGCGGTGTGTAGATAGCGTTAGTCTTACATCTTAATCATAACCACAAGCGCTTACAGTCGACGTTGCAGTCGATTGCACGTCAGGCCTCCTGAACCTTCTCAGCCAGCAACTGGCATGCCAACCAAGTAAGGCTGACTGCAGCATTCAGCTAGCTATTTTCTCATAATGTATTATATCTATTATACCACCTTCCCCGTTCGCCCGGAACGTATACAAGATCACTTACATGGATTGGGCAGGGATGTTTAACATCAGCCATCAGAAGTACGACTTTCGTACATCTATCGAGCCGTACAAGACAATGACCAGAAGTTGAACTCTCAACATATGGTCTAATAGTACTGTATACTGTTTTAAGCTGTCGAAAGCTCGCTGCCGTTTAGTTACGTTGGGTTGACTTGCTACCCGAGGATGTCGCCTGACATGTACATCGTGTTTCAATCAATCGAACCTGGCTCGCAAGCATACTCTGAGCCAAAAACGCAATGCCCCTACTCCTGTGATACTGATCCTAGGATTCACGATTCTAGCTTCGCAGTAAGACTTTCAAGTGCGGTAATATCTTCGAGGCCGTATGGGGCGGTAAGTGTGTATGTACATAGGCATGCTTAGACCAGATGTAACAATGCTATTTCTGTGCACTCATATAAACGCATCTTCGTCAATCATGAACTCTCCAGAAACAAAATTGTAATATTTGATAGACTGTCTCAATTCTGAGCACCGCAACCTTTTCACAGAATTTGGTGAGCTGGACTTTGCAACCGAAGAGTGCTGAGGCTTTGTTCGATACATTCACCACAGACGAGCAATAGATTACAACAATAGTGCAGGTTTCTTCTCATATTGCCTGATTCATGGATACGCAACAGACTTACAACTCACGACACATTTTTGGTCAAATTACCTCGTGACAAACCACCATCGCTCAAAACCTTCATTCAAGGTCGCACACATACAGTTGAGACAGCCAAGCTTTGCGGAACGTCACTCCGTTCAGTTATCTTTGCTCCCATCTTAATCAGTACCTGATAGTTTTTAATGTCTTTCATCCGCCTACACTGAGAGAATATCGGCCGGCAATTAGTTAGTTCATCAAGGCCAGTAACAATACAGCAGTATGTCGAGTGATGTCTCTTCTTCACCAACACGCTACACCCTCACCTTCTTCGTCCCCGAACCGCACCTCGAGCAATGCCAATCCGCAATATTCCGAGCTGGTGCTGGCCAAATAGGCAACTACAGTAATGTCTGTTTCAAGGTCAAAGGCACCAGCCAATTCATGCCGACAGAAGGCGCGAAGCCAGCAACTGGAGAGGTTGGGAAGCTTGAAGTGGGCGAGGAAGTCAGAGTTGAGGTGTTTTGTGGTAGTGAAGCGATTGCTATGAAGGCGATCAAGGGCTTGAAGGAGACGCATCCGTATGAGGAAGTCGTTTATTGGGTAAGGAGGGTTGAGGACTTTTGATCGAGGGCTGAGGAATATTGAGTGAATATCTCGACACGGATGCCATCTACGTCTAGCATCGGACTTCGTAACTGCCTCGGACGATTTAAAGAACTAAAGAGCAAGTCGCATAAAAAGTGCTTCCTTTCGCCCTTCCTGCTGGAAAAGCATATACTAGCACTAAGCACCACGTATATGAGCCATAGGACAGGCACAAGTAGAGAGATAGCGCGGGAAGAGAGTAGGAAGAGTGCTGCGCAGCATCTTTAGAAGGATAGACCTTCACCATCATAAGTCTCGTATCGATGAAGCGTAGATGAAAATAAAATACGATACTGTAATGTTGCCTTTGAGCGTACGCTCAAAGGCAGAAGTATTACCTTCTCATCCCAATGGCTAGTAATGCGGTTTTCCGTGAACCAGAACTGACAAAACAGACATAGGGCAATTGCTTGAGTATCATACACAAAATGCGATTCAAAAATGGTGCAAAAAGGTGCAAAAATAACCTAGGGTGACTAGGCTTTGAACCCGTTTTGGGAAAGGTATATGATCCAAATATGAAATTAGGCTAAGCACTTTTCCGGCCGGATGGTCTAGTAGTATGATTCGCCCTTCGGGTTACAACCCACGGAACTCAGTTTCGTTTGCCTCATTGGGCGAGGTCCCGGGTTGTAAGTTTACAGAAGCATCAACCCTAGCAGGATCAGTTAATTAACAACTGAATTTAGCAACTCCCGGTTCGGCCCGATTAATTTTTGCTTGATTTACGGAGGAGTCGTGGTTTTCATTTTTGATCCCGCACCTTCGAAACCTTCGAAACCAATTTGGCCCGGCCTGAAGACCGATTGACGGATTTATGCTTCGGGCCGAACCTAGGAGTTGCTAAATGCAATTGTTAATTAACTGATTCTGCTAGGGTTGATGCTTCTGTAAACTTGCAACCCGGGACCTCGCTCGCTTCGCGAGCGAGCTCAGAGTAACATTGGGAGATTGTAAGGCCTCGACTGCTGACAAGTCTCTACTATAAACTGAGCTACAAGGAAGGATACAATGTTCGATAGGCAGTACACGCTATTCTATACTTTGATGTCCTCTTATTAAGCCTCAATCAATTCAACTCGTTAATATCAATCTTTGCGGAGACAGCTTTTTCATCTCTAGACAACCAAGACCGAAGCGCCGTTCGATTGAAGCGTTTTTGGTTGCTATCTCTATGAACTTGTTTTGTACCGCTTCGACTTACCAATGGGATTGCACTGCCATCATCCTAAACTCTACCCTTTTCCCGGCTCTCCTAGATCTCCTCCACTCCTTCCGTGAGATGCACGACTTCCTAGAGGCAGCCAAGAATCTGAAGGCCAACAAAAGTAAAGAAACTGGGAGGACAATGCTAAGGATCTGCTAGGCCTGCTGGAGGTAGGCAGCCAATGGCAAAAAGTTCAGAAAACAGGTACTAAGGCAGAGAAGAGGACAGAGGAGTCATTCGAAGAGAGCAGCTCTGAAAGTGAGCGCAAAAGTGGGAGCGAGGAGGATAGTAAGAGTGAAAGTGAAGAGAAGAGCAAGCCCGACGCCAGAGCGCGAAAAGTCACATTTGAGAAGCTATTGTGATAACCCCAACTACAACTGTCAAGCGCAAATATCCGCGCGAAGCTAGCCGGGAGTGTACTTCCCTCTGAAATGACTCCCTGTCCACGAATATACTCCCAACCTTGAGTTACGATAGTGATGTTGTGGTCCTCGAATAGAGTGGCAGGTATCTTGCGGTAATCACATTCATATGACTATGCCTATCATTGATCGCAGCGACGGAGACACTTCTTTCTCCTGAAACATCGAGTTCATAGCACATTATTCTTTTTTGGTATGTCTCACCCTACCATCCTCCAAGCTAGCCGATCCAATGCTCAGATTTTCTGTACCGTTCACTTTAAAAGGAGAAGAAAAAAATCACGAATCACGAATCAAGGAGGATCGACCCAGTCCATGCTTGCAATCTGCTATCAGCAGCAATGAATTAATTGGACAATTGAACTGTGTGGATCTCGCTTACCTCAAATAAGAGCATCATCCTGATCATGATCCACCGGATCTGGCTTCTTGACCACCGTGCGAGTCGCACAATCTCGTTTGGCCATTCTCACGTCTCTGTACCTACCTCCTGTTCACTTGGTTTCCTTGCTCACTTATATCTGCCTCCTTGGACGAGGACAGTTTCTGGAAATATGCTCTGGCCTATGACAGTTGTAGCAAGTGCGATTTTCTGGGAAACGTCTGTTTTGACTTGAGGTCTCATGAAGCTCTCGATAACACTTTGCTCCTGACCAGACTGCGATGCGATGAGCTGCGGGGTGCCTGGGTTGGTCCAGGTAGTTCGACCATGCTGACTGGAACTGTGTGGCGATGGTGATGGAGCAACCTTCCCACCGGCAACAGCAACTTCGGCCTCCTTCTTTGTGTTTCCAGACTTCTGGAAATATCCACCGAGAGGCTTAGTGTCAGCTTTCAACTTGGTTCTTCTTCTTGGTGGTGGTGGAGGTGTTGCTACCAATAACCCCTTCAGCTTTGCGCTTCTTGTCGTAAGTCTTCGTTTGTTGCTTTGCCCTGGACTTTCGGGGAGCTTTGGGTGGAGGAAGCACTGGAGGAAGAGCCGAGCCTGGAGGTCCTAGGTGATATTGCATCTCGTTCGTCTGGCTTCGTGCAGAGAACCGCCAGCGGAAACTCTCATGATGGCAGCCGCGCAATGGTGGCAGACTTTTAAAGTAAATGGCCATATCCCCACGAGAAAGAGCTGCAAGCAAGTCTGGCGCCCAAGGATGACCAGAGTACTGTGGTCTTTGCAAGAACGCCAGGAAGGCCTGGTGATCTTCCGTAGAATCGAGCTTGATGCTCTTCGAAATCGTCCTGAAAGTCCCGCCATCAGGAAATCGCTCATTGAGAAAAGTATCCAATAACCACAGGGCGTCTTCCTGTCTAGGTGGCCTGTTTTGAGTTGGCGTCTCGCCTCTGGGTGCGCGAGTCGGATACTTCAAGCCATCTTTCTTCTGGAATGGATACTGGGTAATAGTAGCTGCAGCAGTGGGAGCTTCAAAGACTTGGCCAAGATGAGTGCGCACAGCCTTCCATAGATCGAAGAGGTCACCCCCCTGGAAGCGACCACGAAGACTTGATTTGGGAAAGGTAGCGAGAAGCGGAGCAGCATTAACCTGCCGATTCTGACGAAAGGCTTCACCTTGAGAATCAACAATGTCAATACCTTCTACGGTGAAGTGGATGGTTCTCATGTCATCGGGTCGCTTGGGTATAGCGTACCTCGCCGTCAGTCGAATAAGCCTTATTCTTCGATCGTCTCGCAACCAGGTAAGATTGATGCCGCCGTGGTCATTGACACCAATTTCCTTGCCCTGAAAGTCTTTCGTCGCAATCTGATTGCTGCGTGTTTTGTGGTTTGATGACAGTAGGCAGGAAATTGGTACAATCGGCGGTGAGAATGATTCCGGTCGGGCTTCCCGACAGTCATCGTGATAATGAACCTGTTGTTGCCACGCAAGCCGTCTTCCGCAAGAAGTTCTGTAAAGTTTGTGACAATGTGAGGAGTAAGTTAGAAGAAAAGACAACTGATATCTAGACATTATCATTATCCAGAAACTCCACTGTATCACATCATCCCGGTCAGGCGCCTTTTTTGCCGTTGTTTTCGTTTGTGCAGTCAAGAAGCAGGAGTTTCATGCTTTCGATTGTGCTGCTCTTCATCCATTTTGGTCACACAGTTAGATGTACAGTATGTGATTGAAGGTTTTCAACATAGTCTCCGATACCCTACAGACGCCCCCACAAAATGCCTTTTTAGGTTTAGCTTACTTAAATGTGTGTACGGACAACTTTCTCCAACGATGAATAAGCTATGAGGAGGTAACAATCTCTAATACGCAGTACACACCATTCTATACTTTGTTGACATTCTCCTATCTAAATGAATAGTGCTCAAGCCTTAATCAATTCAAGTCCTTGACATCAACCTTTGTAGAAACAGCCTTTTCATCTCCAGAATACCAACCACACTCCACTTCCACACTCTTGCTAGCAAAAGCAAAGCCACCATTCTTCCATCTCTTCAAAGGCCTTGTCGATGCAACAACACTCACAGTCTTCGACTCTCCCTTCTTGACATCCACGGGAGCGAACCCAAGCAGAACACGGCTTGGGAAGTCGTCGTTGCCATCTACCAGCTTACCGTATACCTGAACGATATATCTTCCATCCCTTTCACCAGTATTCTTGACCTTGACAGAAATATCAATCTCCTCCGGCTCTTTCGACGCACCAGCCTTGACATCGCTAACGTCAAACGTCGTATAAGACAGACCAAATCCAAGAGGAAACGCAGCCTTCCATCCTTTATGATCGAGCAGTCTTTGTCCATGCCATCTGTCATATGTAATGCTAGTAGCATTCATATCGAATTCAGGCAGATGTTCTTCCCCAGTCGGAATCGAGTAGGGCAATCTCCCGCCAGCATCCACATTTCCGAGCAAGACATCAGCCAGCGCGTTTCCTCCTTGCGTTCCACTGTACCAGCTAATCACCAACCCAGGCACTTCATGCCTCCATTCCTCCATAATCACCGCACCAGCAGTAATAACACAAACAATCGTCTTCTTACAAACTCCAGCAACAGCCTTGATGATCTCAGCGTCAATAGGTCGGAGCCTCAAACTTTCTCTGTCACCACCAGCTTTCATATCACTATCGCCTGTGCCGAGAATATTGGATGAACCACCAGTCGCCATATCGACGACCTTCTGCTTTGCTTCTTCTGCTGCTTTGTTTTCAGGTTGTGGATAGGTAGCGAAGAGAACTGGATCGGTGATGATCGAGGCATCAATAAACTCGCCTTCGTCTGCAGCGGTATATCCAACGACAATGATGGAGACATCTGCTGATGAGCCGGCCTTGCGGGCTGCCTCGACGTCGTCGCTCTCGCAGAGACTGACCTTTGCTTTGGGAAGTGCTCCTCTTATACCGTCATATGCTGTAACCACTTCAGGACAGTCCTTGACGGAAGACGATCCGCCGTCACCAGTGTTGATTGCATTAGCCAGACGGCCGATGACAGCAACATTCGCGAGATCTGAAGCATTAAGAGGCAGGACAGGCTTGTCGTCAACCTTCTCGTTTTGCAACAGCACCATCGATTTTTGTGCTGCCTCCCTTGCCAGCTTCCTATGCTCATCACAGAATACAACATTCTTTTCCGGTTCCTTTGCTTCTCTGCTCGCGTAATGACGAATCTGAGTGGCCAGGATCCTCTTCACCGACCTGTCAACATCGTCCCAACTCACCTCCTTACCTTCCTCTAACTTCGCCTCCAACTGTCCAACTCTCTGCTGCGCAAAACACTCTTCCACATCCATACCAGCCCTCAAACTCTTCGCGGCATCTCTGAGCCCCCAGATGAAATCACTGACAACTACACCCTTGAAACCCCATTCACCTCTCAATACTTCTTCGAGAAGATGCTCGTTCTCGCCTGCCCACTCTCCATTCACGGAGTTGTACGCAGACATAATTGCTAATACTCCTGCTTCGACGGTCTTACGGAAGTGAGGGAGATATACTTCTTGCAGCACTTCTTCGCTGGCCTTGACGTCGACTTTGAAGCGAGCATTCTCCATCGAATTGAGAGCATAATGTTTCGCTGTTGCCATGACGTTCTTTTGCACACCACGCGTGAGTGCTGCGCCGAACGCTCCTAGTATGATTGGATCTTCTCCGTACTGTGTCAGAGTCGTCAGCACAAGAGCGCCGACGCATTACGGATGGAGGGTGAAGGATGAATCAACTTACTGTCTCTTGACTACGACCCCATGCTGGATGTCTAGGCAGATTGATACACACGCCACCAAAGAAGTTGGCGTCTAATGCTCTAGCCTCCTTTCCAATAGCCAATCCAATCCTCTCTTCGAGATTTACATCCCACTATGTATCCATGTATTAGCACCAAAAATATCAACAAGAAAACCACCTACATGGCCCCGCTCAACCACCTACACCCTCCCCATCACATTACAGCCCTCTTCCTCAACAAACATATTCTTCACCAACCAATAAATCACTTGCTCAGACCTACAGTAGCACCCCTAGCCATCGACACCGGAAACACAGTCGCCCCACCCATAACAACCCCCCTCGGCCCATCTGTAAACCTGAACCCCGGGATCTCCAACCTCTCCACAGCACCATGAACATACGGACGTCGGTTATACCCAGCCGTCAGCATCTCGTGGAAGCCAACCCAGAAAGGCGTGTCGCCATCTAGAAGCTGGAGACGCTCGGGCTTTGTTAGGAGAGCTGCTAAGGCTGTTGCGGCGCTTTCGGGTGTTTGGCCTGAGGTGATGCTGGAGACGGCGGAGGGGAAGGAGGTGATTGAGGACATGATCAGGTTATGAGAGTGGGGTGTGGAAGTGGAAGATGATGTATTTTCTGTATTGTTTAGAGATGCAATGTGGTTGAGCTGGCAGAGGGGACAGCAACTTTTTGCACTTTGATATGGAGGACGATGCTGTGGTATGACAACTCAACAAGACGATGTCGGACAGGAGAAAGATGTCCTAGATACACACGTTCCCCAAGACGGATGTTGTCGAAGTGCTCGTCCTAACCCCCACCTATCATTCACCCGGCCGGGACAGTCTTCACATCCGGCTAAAATGGTGTATGTTTCCTTGAACTTCGACTCCAACTACAATACTAACCACCATCACCTAGATCCACAAAAGGAACAAATCGTGCGGAGAAGGAGGGAGGATTTTGTATAGATATAGCTGTTTCAATCAATGGCGGTCCGCTGCATCGACCACAGTCAAAGAGCATGGCTTGGCATGTAATCACGAAAGCCACTCACCAGAGAGTGCACCACTGCACATCACAACATGGCGATGAGCAGTTGACGAGCCAGCTTTCCAGCTTCCACCATGACTTGACAGCTAAAATCCCTCCAATGGATTGGAAAATGTGAGAGCTGCCTAATAAAAAAAAGCACGAAAAATACAGATTGATTCAAAACTCCCACAATCTTGCTAAGTACAAGCATACAGTAATACCAAAACTTTATTCATAACATTCTGGACAATACTGCCTCTGCAATAATTCCATCCTTTGTTTCAGAGCAAGAGATAAGCTAGACCCAAAGCGATAGGACCAATCATTACGAGCAGTCCTGTAATAGAAATCCTTGTTCCCTTCCCAGGATAAGGTGAAACGATTGCCACAGGACTAGTGGCCTGCGTGCCGATTGACTTGGTCGTCGTAGTGAGTGTAGATGTCATGCTCTCAGATCCTGAGACATGAGTTACAGAAGAATAAGAACGGGTCGTTGAAAGAGCCACATCTGCCTGGGGAGAAGTACTCGAGACTTTCGAAACTGGAGCCAACGGAGACGATGGTAATGGAAGTGGTGTTAATGATAGACCTACAGTCGACGATAGAGCTCCAACAAGGAATGGTGCAGTGGGTAATGTTGTGGCGGGTGTCGTGTATACCACTGGATTTGTGCTAGCCATCTGAGGTGAGATGATTGGTACAACCTTCGGAGGCTCAGACGTCCCTGGCACTGATGTTGCAGGTATGATCGGAGTTGTTGCAGGAGTGATAGACAACTGAGGCACGTAGACCGGAATGATCTCAGGAACCGCAGACGACGATCCTGGTAATGGTGTAGTAGGTATGATCGGAGTTGTTGAAGGAGTGACAGACACCTGAGGCATAAGGACGGGTATAATCTTTGGAACCTCAGACGTCGATCCTGGTGCTGATGTTGTAGGTATGATCGTAGGAGTTGCGGGAGTGATAGATACCTGAGGCATCACGACCGGTATAATTGTGAGAGGCTCTTCAGTAGGTGTGGCCGGAGTGACAGACACCTGAGGCATGTAGACCGGTACAACCTTGGGAGGCTCAGACGTTCCTGGTAATGGTGTTGTAGGTATGGTTACAATGGTTGTAGGACTTGTAAGCTGAGGCGCAAGGATTGGAATAATCTTTGGGGCTGCAAGCGATGGAGTTGCGGACGAGTTGGTAACTGAGACTCCAGACATGGGAGCTGTAGTTGTAGTCGTGGACAGTGACGTCGTAACGCTACTACTCTCAACTACCTCCAATGCTCTCGCGTGGACCGGGACTACAGTCTGCCCAGAACTCAGATTGATGTCTTGAATATAGCTAGAGGTGGTGGTCACAACAATGCATTCACCGCCGCAAGTCGTATATGCTCGAGGATCGGATGCTTGCGCTCCAAATACAGACCAGGAACTTGTGCTTCTGGCGATCAAGTTTTCGAGTGTCTGTATGACCACCGCCATCGTATACGTTGAACTTGACTTGAATGGCGCCCGAAGTGAGGAATCTCTGAATGTTAAATAGATGTGCCTTCCCTCTTAAGGTGTTTGAAGTGTGACTACTAATGGAGTCCAGAGACACTTCCAACGTTACTATGAAGGATAATTCACGCTAACCTACTATGGTATTCTACTGGGTCGCGCGGCTTGTGATGCACAAGTGGTATTTCAGCTTTCCACCGATGGTGGTCGCGGGAAGCTGTTAGGTCTGTACACTAAACGATAGCGCTGACAACCTGAAGGATGTGTTATATTCACTTTCGTTAAATGTGTTAGTGCCTCGATCTGGAAGCCATTCGACTATGTCTATGTTGTACTAGCGCTGAGTTCTAGATCCAAGTAAGTTTTCGGCACACAATTTTGGTGATTACTCCTGCGCTTGCCAAGCTTGCCAAGATGCTGTTTATATAATCTCACCATCACACTGAATTTGGGTGATTACCCAGATGGTTTTGCTGCAAGGATTTGAAAGAACAGCAGCCACACGATAGCTGTATAGATCATGTTCTGCAGAAAGACCGGCAAAAGCCGCACTAAGATCTTGTGTTACCCACGTACATGCTCACGCTTAGCACTAGGCGTACTGTAAACCACTCCTCTGTGCTGTGTTTCGGGCAGCAAGCCCTTATCGCTAAAGGAATGTTTTACACGTTTGATGATTACTGCTTCCACATTTTGATAACCATTCCTTCCAACGCATCTCCCGCACTAAGACAAGGGCCAAAACGCCGGATATGCAAGGCGAGGCTGAGATGCCGAATGTTCTTCGTAACGTCAAGCTGAAATCTTAGACTAGACACTTAGTGCTGAACAGAATAAGTACACCTCGGTGTCTCTGTGCCATCTAGATCGCAGTCCCACGTAGCTAGACTTCGGATGGACTGTAGCGGAATGCATTTCACTAGCTGTCCCAAGCGCTTTGGAAATAGCTAGCACAGTACTCAGTACTGTACGGTGTGTAAACCTTGCTCGAGGCCAATAGACACATTGGGTGGGGTGAAACTATAAATGATCTACCACCACCAGGACGGATGTTTGACTCACATTGGAAATTACCAATGGCTCAGGAGATCTATATTGGTCGATGGACCGATTGGTCTTATGGCAGCGTACTCGGCGACCGTATCACAATACCAACATATTATGGTCGATATATCATATCATTTGTTGCTACCTTCAACGCTTGGGTGGGAACCGCGGCTTGGTTGCTGTTCGCATTCACTCTCCATCAATATCGCACAACGAGACAGCCTCGCAACGCTATTTCTCACCAGGTACAGGCTGCACTTCGTAACTCGACTACGGCACTTAGCTATAAGAGGAGCATAATAGCTATCAGCCGAGCATGGATGACAACGAGGCTACTCAAGCATTTGATAGGCCCACTAATCTTAAGTTCGCTCTTCTCAGCTGCAGGTATACTCTCGGCACGTATCGCTTCAAGTGGCGATGTTCTACTGAAAGGAAGTATCTGTGGCCTGGTGAACGACGATATAGAATCAGACTACGATGCCGTAGTAGTCACACTGGTCCAAAACTCTCAAAATGGTATTCGAATGACCCTCAGCAATTCTTATGCTCAACAGTGCTACATCAATCCTTTAGATCCTGAGCGTGTCCAGCTCTCGAACTCCGATGCCTCGCATCTCACATGCGAAGGCTACGCGCAGCCATCGTTGAATTTCACAACAACAGAGGGCGTAGAATGTCCCTTCGAGGCTGCATGTTCAGTGCCGAACTCGAATGTTCTACGGTTGGATACAGGTTATCTAAACTCGCATCACGATCTTGGTTTGAATCAGCCTCCGGAGAATAGGGTCTTGTTCCGAAAGACGACCACTTGTTCGCCGCTTTCTGCGCAAGGATTCGCTGACAACAACTTTGACTATGTCAAAGAGGCTGAACAGCTTGGGAATATATCTGTGTATTCGTATGGAAACAACCCATACCAGCCGACACGTTTTGCGGTACTAGGAGACTTGCCATACTCAAATGCTACATTTGTGTATCCTGCCAACACGTACGAAGGATCACAAAGTGCTTATTATCTAATGTATGTGATCAGATGTGCGACTAACCAACTAACATTGTCTCACAATCTTTCTGTCTAGGATAGCGACCACCATGCTAAATTTCACTACTGGCCAGCGGTACACTCCGACCTCAGCGATTAGTTCGGACCCTACCAAACCAGTCTCATTGATGTTCCTTGCGAATCGTGCATTCTTCCAGGATTCGGTGGAGGATCCATGGTTCAATGCCACGATGGCGACTACAAGGCAAGCCGATCTAGGTTATGCTCTTGTCAACGAAACCTTCTACCTCAGCGAGAATCCTGGGTCAGTCCTAGCTTGCCTGGAGCAGGTTCAGGTGTGGTAGGTCCTTCTACACTCAACTAGCAGTAATTTACATGTCTTAACCTTAGCTAGCAATCCAATTGGAGACCCGCCATACAAGTGCACAAATCCTGACGAGTGGTATCTGTGGGCAGGCTTTCACGAATACTATTATACAGGCAACTTGTCAATCTTAGCCGATCTGGGCTTGAACAACATCCAGCAAGTGACGGCCGCTATGTTATTAGAAGCAGCTCTGGAAGGATGTGTTTGGAACGTCGTCGATCAGCTTGGAGATAAAGCCTTGATCGCTTCTAATTATATCAGTCTCCAACAGTACTTCTGGTCCTCAACGCTTGCGAATAACCAGTGGCAAATCGAGGTGACAAACTGGTTCTCAGTGGGACTCGCGCAGATTCAGCGCATTTTCATAACTAACTTCCGCCCACCCACTGAAGGTATCCTACTCAAGTATTGGCAGTACTTTCCGGAGACTGCCACGAATGAGCAAGTCTTCTGTGAGAATCAGAAAGTTCAAAACTCAGATTATACCAATTTCAGCGTATTTGGTCTAGTCTTAAATCTTGGTCTTGGTTGCCTCATACTCATAGCCGGCCACTGCATCCCTACCTTCGTTCCTAAACTCCAAAGGCTACTCGCTAAGAAGCGAGGTAGACGATCTACTGCCAGTGACCACTGGATTATGAACAGTGCAATTCAGCAACAACGTATGGTATTCCAACTGCATGGCAGGGGGTACTGGATCAGGCAGGAAGATCTTATACCTATCACGGAACAACTCGAAACGTTCGAAGCGCCGCAACTACTCAACCCAAACTTGCCAGCGAATTTTCAAGGCGTTGTACAAAGAGATGGCAATGAGGCCGGAACCAGTCTATTTGTGCACAATCAAGATGGCTTCCAACCACCTGAGCTTCCAATGAGAGACATTGCAAGAGGAAGAAGGCATTTGCAAGGAGCAGAAGTGAGCATAGAGAACAGTCAAACACACCAGACGAGGCCCCCGAGGCAATCGAGGTCAACTAGCGAGCGATTATTACTAGACGATACAGACACTGAACGTAGAGTCAGTCGATAGGATACCAATCGAGGAGCTTTTTATGCTTTAGCGTATCTTGCTCGTAGAATAGCCTTCATTATGTACTGTCCATTTCAGCTTGCATTACTCCAAGATCCCTTGTGGTCCATACTCACAGTTTAGTCATCCTGCCCATCGTGTCTCATCCCATGCATACCAGTCTTACCCTGGGCTTCTCTCGAGGCTCCATCCTTGTCCACCCTCTTGTAGGGCCTATATTCAGCATCCCACATTTGCTCTTTGATCCATTCTTCCAACTCTTCCTTGTCTTTGGGTATCTCCTTGACCTCATTCAACCCTTCCTCGACCGCAGTCTGTATCACTGCTCTAGCGACTTGGACACTGATTGCTCGGACATCCTGCACATCCGGTAACAATCCTTTCTTCTCGTCCTTGGTACTTGGTGCCTGCTCTGCCAAGGCTTTCGTGGCCGCCAACAACATCTTGTCGGATACTTTCTTCGCGCGACATAGTACTCCTCCTAGTCCGATACCTGGGAACGCTGTAGAATTGTTGCACTCAGCCACCTCATATTTCGTGCCATTGTGCTCGACAGGAGGGAAAGGCGAGCCTGTCGCCATCAAAGCTTTTCCATCCGACCATTTGAAGACATCTTCTGGTTTCGCCTCATGCAAGTCTGTTGGGTTACTGAGTGGGAAGACAATGGGACGATCGGTGTGCTTCGCCATCTCTTTGATGATTTCTTCGGTGAACGAGCCGGGTTTGGTGGACGTGCCGACGAGGATATGTGGTTTCACCGTCTTTACCACGTCGAGCAGATTCTTGTGATCGCTATGTTTCCAATCCTCATCTTCGCGTGCATAAGGAACCTGTGCATGGGTAAGTTCATCCTTTCCGTTACCGCCTTCCGAGTGCATGGATTGGAGAAGCAAGCCTGGTTTGTCCATGCACCAGATTTGCTCTTTGCGCACATCCTCGAGTTTTTTGCCGCAGTCGATTTCGACGGCGCGGCAGAATTGGTCCGCGATACCTGTTCCTGCTGTTCCGGCGCCGAAGAAGACGATGCGAGCTTTGTCGAAAGGTGTTTTGGTGATTTTGAGAGCGGCGTAGATTGCAGCGAGAGTTACGACGCCGGTACCTTGCACGTCGTCGTTGAACATGGGGACTTTGTCTCTGTAGGTGTCGAGGATACGGCGGGCGTTGGGGAGGCCAAAATCTTCCTATTGGACGTCAGTAATGTAGGATACGATAGACAGGTGGTATTCTTCTACTTACACAATGAATATACGCCTTGGGGAACTTGGACCGGACTGAGGTTATGAATTTCTTGATGAAGTCATCGTACTTCTCACCGCGAACACGCTTGTGGTGCTTGCCGAGGTACATTTCGTCGTTCAAGAGGTCTTCATTGTTAGTGCCGCAGTCGATGATGACAGGGAGAGTGCGGTGAGGGTGAATACCAGCACAAAGAGTGTAAATGACTAGCTTGGCAATGGAGATGAGGATACCACCGACACCTTGGTCGCCTAGACCGAGAATCTGGCATGCTCGTTAGACCTGGCTGTGAGTGTGACTATGGATGGCATACACTACCTGCTCTCCATCGCTGACGACAACAAGGTCAATCTCATCAGATTTACCCCACACATCTAATGCGTGGTTAATGGCATCAGGACTATCAATATCGAGGAAACATCCTGCAGGTTTGCGGAAGAGGCGTGAATAGTTTTGAATTGCCTTTCCTTCGGTGGGCGTGTATATCACGCTGAACATTTCTTTGAGATGTTCTTGGAGGAGCTAATTCTTGTTTAGCAGGATGACCTTACCAGTCTCGTCGACTACATGCAACAAACTCACGCGATAGTAGAGCACTTGGTTCTGCTCCTTCATGCTGTCCATGAAAACATTCTTAGCTAGATCATCAGCACGAGACGCGTACTGTGCGTAAGCTCGTTGTAGTTGCTCATCAAGTGTTTGAACCTGGGTGGGCATGAGACCGACAAGGCCAAAGTCTTTGCGCTCCTGGTCGGTAAAGGCGGAGCCTTTGTTGAAATAAGGCGTACGTAGAAGTTCAGTTCCCTGTACTGGATGAGCTGACACGCAAAGAGATTTACGAATTGGAGATTTACGCTAAGAGCACATTCTGTAGGACCTGATGTAGCAAGAGGGAGATGACTGAACTTTGGGTGGGGGTCATCTTTATTTCTGGCTGGTGTCATGGTGAAGGATGTCAAGGTGAATATGCGTTTCTGACCACGAAAATATCTTGTAAAGGGTAATGGAGGCAGATAACTTCTGCTTCTTGTAGTTGTAGTGGTGAGCGGGATGGCGTAGGTGCGGGGCAAGTGCACATGTAATCGCAAGATTGAAGACATCGGATGTTGTCGGACGTCACGGATGATATCGGACAACGTAAGTCGTCGTAAGTCGTCGTCTCGTTCTTTAGACCCTCTCAAGAACTACATGAATCTTACGAAAAGGGAACGGAAGTGAAAACAACTTGGAAGGTGGAAAAGATGGCATAGAGGGCTCATTCGTACACGTCGATAGGTAGGAACCAAGTCCAGGTTTTAGCCCCTTATTGACCTTGGCTGAATTTGACAGTCCGTTTCTCAACACGATCTTGATCGTTACGTTACTTACTGTCTAATCATGTTATCCTCCATTTGGCATTCTTGAGTATCTAGAGGTCCAACGAAAATCCATAAAAGCAGTCGTACGATAGATCGAGATCAAGCTATATATTTCATCTTCATTTTAACAGATGTAGGCACGCAAGGAGCCACAAAACCCACCGAACGCCATGCACCAGCCACATCCTCTTTCGAGGACATCACAAGGACATGGAAGGTAGTGTGGACTATGAAGGTCCAGTAATACATTCTTGCAACAATGATAACGATCCAACCCCCTCTTTCGAGAGGATTGGAGCCTCCCTTGACCACTCACGCAAAGCCGCGACTCAAGACGAGAGCAGCAGGGCGCGCCTCGTGCCCGTGAAGGCAGGAAAAGCTCATAAGTCACCCCGGATGGGGTTGAGCAGCAGTTGTGAGATGTTGCGGAAGGTGAAGGCGAGTAAGCAAATTACCTAGTGCTATTGCTGAAGCAATCGAGCGGATGAGCTGAGGTTCTCGTCAAGCTTGTCTTTGTATCATCGAAACGAAGCTGTACAGAGAAGCAAATCAGGATATGTCTGTCCTCAGGAACGCTATATCGCCGGCGGCTAAAGCCTCGGCCTGTCTGCTTAAGAACCAGGATTGGGTGACAGCCTCTGAGAAAACACATGGCATGCTCGGGCGTGACGAAAAGTCTCGACTGCCAGAAGAAGAAGAAGAACGTGTGCTCAACGAGGGAAGACAGAAAAAGTGCTGCTTGTACACGTGCCCGACCCACAATCGGAGTTTGCGCCGCAGCCGTCTAGTTCGGCTGATGGAAAGATCGCTGATGGAGACTGCTTGTGGGAAAGGCTGTCACTCAATCGCCATCCAAAGCCTGCATGTCGTGAGGATCGACTGTGTCGACCATCAAGCTCGCGGGAGAGCTCCCGATAAATGCGCGTCTCGGGACTGTGTTGCGTTGTTCGGAATGCAGCATCTTCGGCCGTCATGAAAGGCTATTCTTGCTACAAAGACCGGGGCCGACGAGCTTTTTTGCTTCGGAGCTATAGAATATATCGAGTGTAGCGAGCGTTCAGATCACAGAAGATGTGCACATAATCGTGACTGAGACCGTGGCTCTAGAGAGTAATTAGGTAGCGGAGGAGAACTTGGCCAGGATTGTGGACGGACATGTTTCGATGAACAGTAATCTAACGATCCGACATGAAAGGCTCATCATCGTAAGAGGGCTCGGTTCTGAGGTTCTTAGATGGCTCGACTAAAGGTCAAAGGTCAATGGTCAATATGTCGATTGTGCTAGTCAAGAGGGAAAGTGATAGTTTGTTGTATTTATAGAAAAGCCGATGCCACGATGCTTATCGCTTATCTGAAACACCGAGCAGTGGAAGGCTTAACCCCGCTCATAGCCTGTCTCATGTCAGCCTTCACTTTGAAACCGACTCAACTCATCCACAGCACATACACTGCCACTGCTTCCCGTCGCCTGCTGCCTATAACACTTGAACCCGTGACACTACCTCCATATATTAACGCCATCAACAGTTTCACACTACGCGAAGTCGATCCGGCGTACTCTTCTAAGCACGATAAGAGTGCTTCCACTAGCGATCTTGGGTTGGCACACAGATCAGAACCCTTCCTTGCACAAAGAGTCACTCTTCACATCCTTTAAATGCCGAGCCAAACACAGTCGTCCGCCCCACGATCTCAACCACAAGTTCAACCATGTCGATATAAAACTGGAAAGACGCTTGGAGCAGGTTCATACTCGGTAGTGAAAGAATGCGTGCACATTGAAACAGGCAGATATTATGCGGCGAAGGTGATCAACAAGAGGCTGATGGCAGGGAAAGAGCATATGGTGCGGAATGAGATTGCAGTACTGAAGAGGGTATCGATGGGACACCAGAATATCTTGACCTTGGTGGACTACTTTGAGACGATGAACAACTGTAAGCGATATCCAAGTAGGGCAAACATGCTCGAAGCTAATGTAGCTTATTTTAAGTATATCTCGTGACTGATCTGGCGCTTGGTGGTGAGCTCTTCGATCGCATTTTGAGAAAAGGTAGCTACTATGAGGCAGATGCTGCGGAGCTCATTCGCGCCACACTCTCTGCAGTAGCCTATCTACACGATCATGGCATAGTGCACAGAGATTTGAAGCCAGAGAATCTTCTATTCAGGACGCCGGAAGACAACTCAGACCTGCTCATTGCAGATTTTGGCCTTTCAAGGATAATGGACGAGCAACAATTTCATGTCTTGACAACAACATGCGGTACACCAGGCTATATGGCGCCTGAGATTTTCAAAAAGTCGGGGCATGGCAAATCAGTGTATGTTTCGCTCACTGCTCACGATTTTTGATGAAACAATGATTAACACCTCTCAGTGACCTATGGGCAATCGGCGTGATAGCATTTTTCATGGTCTCTGGCACACAACCATTCGAGAAAGACACCGATCTCGAGGAGCTTCAAGCTATTCTAGTCGCCGACTATCATTTTGAACCCGAAGAGCTCTGGTACAATGTCACAGATACATGCCGCGACTTCATCAATCGCTGTCTTACTGTCGACCCGGTTGCCAGAATTACCGCACATGAAGCTCTTTCACATCCCTGGATTACAGGTGAAGGTGTAGATGCTTCAAGCAAGACTGACCTTTTGCCTGGCATTAAGAAGAATTTCAATGCACGGCGCACGTTGCATGCTGCTATTGACACTATCCGAGCAATCAACCAGTTGAGGGCGGGAGGCGCAGCCATGGGAATGCCTGCCCAAGCGAAGCAGGAGAATGCGGGACAGAATGGGGATGCGATGGAGGGAGTTGAGACACAGGAGCAGAAATTAGATCCTCGTGGGAATGCTCGTGGACAGGATGAATCACAGATCCGGGCGCAACAGACGAGGATAATGCAGACGATAGGGCAGATGGTTTAGCTCTTGGCTTGGTTCGAGGTGTATTGTTGTGTATGAGGAGGCACTTGAACTGCTTGACGGCTTTTTCGCTTCTCTGTATGGATATGAGCGTCATATGAAGGGTATGAACAGGCATACATTATGTTCACAGGATATTAACAAAGAATCGTGTTTATGTCGAGGATGCTCAACATCCGAAACATGGTTGAAACAGTGTCACAGTTCAGTCTTCCTGCTTGTACGCTCTTTTGTGGATCGCCCCGATAATGTATCATGAATCCATAGGATAGTATATAAGCCTTGATCTGGCCTCTTCAGATCATTGTTGAGGCCAGGATTGAGGCCATAATCGCGTCCGAGGGACACTACTCCGTCCGGGAATGCCATCATGACGATAACTTTAACAAACATCCGAGTCCGACTTCTACACTTTCAATCGCGACAGCAACCACGAGGGAATAACACTTCCTCATGATCAAACACTGTCACGAGATGATACGATAGCAAACATCACCTCTGCGCGAAAGGCCGCCGAACCTGGTCCCCAGCGCATGCTCACCTACATAACAACACCTACCCTTATACAACCCAAGTAGACACCACCGCCCACAATGAAGCTCTTCCGCTCCAAATCCCAGTCCTCACCTACCAAGACTTCCAGACTAGGTCGCATGCTCTCTCCCACCTCTAAGAAGTCAAACACAATCGGCGCGCCCATACAACACGCTCCTTCTCCTTCACCCTCGTTTGATGCGCGCTCGCCCAATGACCTTCCACAGCTATCTCTGAACAATCCCGACGTAGATTTCGAGCCCTTCCCTACGCCTCTGGTTGACAAACCCCAGCATGAAGCAGAACTCAGTCCTATACACCATCAACATCACCAGGAACACGCGAAAGAAAACAAAAGCCCATCCACCATAAATCTCAAAAGACACGACCATGAAGAAAGGGAAGACCTAGAACACAGCCACGTCGGCACCGAGTTCACTGCACCTTTTGATGAACGCGCCATGACGCGCAAACTAAATGATATGGAGTCCAGTTTCATTCCTGAGAACGACGAGACCACATTCGAGGCCGATGCGGAGAGGTTCCCATTCAAAGAGGAGGCCATGAACATGAATCCTGCGAATGCGCGATACGTGAACAGGGCGGCGAATGAGGTTGGAGAGGATGAAGAGGACAGTCCGAGAATGGCAACGAATCAGACATTCCTGAAGTGGGGGCCAGGATACGCGTTACCTAGGAGTCCAAGTGCGAAATTTGGGAGCCGGGTTGTTAGTGTAGGATTTAGGACGTATGGATCTGTTCAAGGAACGGGAGAAGAGCAGAAAGACGATGTGAATCAAGAAGAGGATGGTCAGAGGCAAGACATGGTAGCAGAAGGTGAGGATGAGGTGGATTATGGTGACAGTACACTGGATTCGCCGACAACAGCAGCGTCGCAGAGGTATGGCGGAGGTGGTAGTGCGCAATATATAAGCTCACAACAGCAAGATATGGTAGAAGTCTCGCCGGAAGAAACAGTACCAGACGAACCCGCAGGACGAATACCACTTTCTCAGCTCCGTGATCGCCACATCAGCCAACAATCGACCTTCTCATATCAATCCGAAGCACTGAGCGAGTCTAC
>Ga0160427_10000579_pt1 | contig 21949 bp, 20 predicted proteins | sample SolpanmetagenomL_FD_108194 | JGI IMG/M metagenome (GOLD analysis project Ga0160427, IMG submission 108194) | Solar panel surface microbial communities from Lawrence Berkeley National Laboratory, California, USA - L | ecosystem: Engineered > Built environment > Solar panel > Unclassified ...
CACCAATCGAAACATCAGCATCCTGGGTTGTCTCACAATGCGAAACTTGGCGATCTTGCTTTAAACTAGTATTTATCTCATCACTTGAGCATTGTGAGTTACGATCATCACTTTCTTCTTTGGATCCGCCAGTTTCGTCAGTCCCATGAGACTGACTGACAATAATTTGTTCTGTCGACATTGAATCAATGTTTTGGTTGTCAGGATTGGTCTTGGAGTGGTTACTCGATTTGCTGAGATGCAACTAGCAACGATCTGCAAATGCACCCATGTCACATGCAGAACCTACCAATTTAAAGTTCCTAGCTTCAGTGACGATTGACTAAAAATTAATTATCGCTCGTCGCTCAACTATTGGCACAAACATCCACCCCATCAACCAACACACATGCAAAGGATCAAAGGGTCAACACCTTGGTTCATTCCGATATTCACCTACCTCATAGTACGATGAAGACCGCCAACTTCGGCTCGTCAAAGTCAAAGGCGCGCAGGATCATAGGACAAGATGAAGATGAAGAAACAAGTTCTGCCGGTGACACCACTGGTACAGACGCAAATCCATCTCAAGGTATAATCAACCCCTGCTTCCCACCTTTTCATATACATAACTCATGACGAAACGACTTTTAACTTATTCAACAGTCCTCTTCACACGCAAAACTTCATCCAACGCCAAACGAAAACCCGCATCAAAACTACGAGTAAATTACGAATCCTCAGACATCAATTCTTCAAGCGCTGACAATGACGAAGAAGCCGAATCCACTCTTGTCGTCAAGAAGAATCCTATAGCTCGTCAAGCTATAGAGCGCAATGCAGCAACTAGACAAAGAAGCGCGGCTACTATTATACCACCTGCGACAGCTATGAAATCACTAGAGCAGCTGTCGCTGTCATCAGCTGGTCCGTCATATTCAGCAGAAGCTCTGAAAGAGTTGCGAACATCAACACCGAATACACCGAAAGACGTTGGGTTAGATTACGATCCATTGGACATTGCATCGAAATTTGCCAACGATAGGGCGCAAACATCGTCATCTTCCGATATACCCGACCCTAGCGTCGTAGCTGCTCTTAAAGCTCGTAGAGCCATGATGGCCGCTAATCCAGATTACATATCCTTGTCCGCTACAAACACAAAACACGAATCACGTTTACAAACAGTTGGAGGTGACGAAGAAGCTTTTCTGCAGAGTTTTGTAGAGGATGAAAGTGGCGGAGGGTTAAAGACTGATGCTGAAAAGGCCAAGATCAAAAAACAAGCTATACGTGAAGCGATTGATAGTTCTGGGTCTGAAGAGTCGGATGATGAGGAAATGCAAGCTTGGGAATCGATGCAGATACGTTCGGGTGGTTATAGTTCGATGAAGGTGGAGACTTTGGAGCATAAACTTAAGAAATCGCCGGCTGTTATGGCACCGTTACCCACGTTGGCCAACGTTGTGGGAAAGTTGGAAGGTCTCCTTGCTGGTATGATGGCGGAAAAGGATAAGAAGGAAAGAATTGTGGAGGAGTTAACGGAGCAGCGAGCGCAAATTGAGAAGAGGGAGAAGGAGGTACAGGAGCTGTTGCGGGTGAAGGGTGAGGCTTATGAAAGGTTGAGAAGGGATGTAGGTGGAGCGAAAGAGGTAGGCAGAGGGCTTGAGAGCTTTGGTGATGATAAATCAGTTACAATGATTGATGTATAATACTACTGTTGTAATATCCTTAGATGTTGTCTTTGTTTTTTGTTTGGGCAGGAGTTATAGTCCTTATAGTAACATTCATCACGATTTATGTTCAAGTGATTCTGCAGATCTGTGCTTGTTCCTTGTCGTTTGCAAGAGACCTAAATTATATACTCACAGATACAGCGGAATGCGGCTTGTAGTCTCATGCATAATCGACGTTTTGTAGTGCCCTATCATTCTTAATTCGATGGTCACACAAGATCTACGGAACGGGTCTTAACACAACATGTTAAATAATTCAACATAAAAACAGATTTGTGTCTATATTGCTTGTCAAATTATGATCTTCAGCATGATGGATATATCGACTGTGTATAGTCACAAGCGGATAACTTGTTTGTTGTACCATAAATCAAAAGATGCATCTCGTGAGAAATAGCGGTTAGTGTCGATTGGTCAATCGGCTAAAGGCACACAGCTAGAATAGGGGTGCACATCATGCATATATTTCTCCTAGAGTTTTTGACTTGGGTGTCGGTCTTGTCACTCGCGTGGTTGGAGGGATAATTTTTCTTAGCGACGGATATGTGCCCGAGCAAATGATATAATTGCATAATGAGGGTGCAACCCAAAAAAAAGCCTTTCGATATCAGAGAGCTAGGAGGACTGGGCTGACGTTTGATCGTCTGATAATGTTGTAACGTCACAAACTCACTACACAAGCTGCAATGGCCATGTCCTTGTCCGCTTTTTTGCTTACTTCTCACCCTTTGGTAGCCAACCATGTTTCGAGTATGTTCTAGTACATGTATATACTATCATGATACATGAGATAGATCGTATTTACGGAGTTTGTTGGGTCCTTAAAAATCCAAGGATCAGGCAGATCAAGGAAACCAGAATATTCCTGAGACGATTATGACGAATTATGTATTCATGTTGCCGGTGATCGTTAGTGGCGGCGTCATTCAGTTTTGGTCTTGCTACCAATCAATTTAAGCTTTGAATAAGGGTAGCTAGAGGTATCAGTACATCAGGTGGGCCACCTTTTAAGATCTCCTAATTCCGATACTCAGAATAACTTAGTCGCGAGGTTACTGTCAAATGCCTATAAAATTGATTCGCGACTCGTCGTCAAAGCCTGTTTCTTTCATGCTTCTGCATCTAGGAGGAGCAAACACAAAAACCCATGCTTTCACATGCATACTTCAGGAAGGTCGTTAATCAAATCCTTATCTTGAGAACTTTTTTGGTTTTTTGATGCCTGCTCATAGGCGGATCTCGATAGGTATGTCAAATCATAAATTGCAGCAGCTCATTCAGATGAGACAATTTGTCCATTCATCCATGCGACTTTATGTTTACCCGCATTTGCGGGACGACACAGTGAAGGGGTCTGTTCTCTTGCCTGCATCGATCTGTTGTTTTTTCGGCTAGACTTGAAGCTGCTGCTGTTGGTTTTGGGCTAGGAATGGCCTCCTGCTTAGAGAAGGCAAGTGAGAATGATGAGGAATTCGCGTAGTGCAATATTCGTAAGGTGCGGCCCCAGGAAAATGAGAGACGAACCAAGTAAATTTAGCTAGAGTTGATTCAGATGGAGAATGGACAGAATGGCAGAGATGAGTCGAGTTTACAATACGTAACAGTAGATGCAAGCCCTGACTAAGATGATGCCTGCCTAATCGCTGACCTGACCTGATCTGATCTGACCCGTCCATGAAGAAGAAGAAGAAGAAGAAGAAGAAGAAGAAGATGATGATGATGATGATGAGCTGCGGGAAAGGTGTGATGGGCTCCACCTGAACGAGTGGATGAGTGAGTGAGTGAGTGAGTGAGTGAATGAACAATCTATCAATCGTGTTTTATGGGAGATGAAAAGCCAGAGCTACTTAGAGATTGGGCGACTGTGATGAAGCTGATGAATGAGAAACACACGATGATGATGATAAAATAATGTAACGATCCTTTATCCTCACTTGCTCCTGGAATATATGCAAACAAGACAAGGACAAAGCAAGAAGCGCATCACTGTCGAAACACTCACTTCCTTCCCTCGTCCCTCCCTCCCCTCCCTTGATAGCAACAAAGCAGAAGCAGTAGAAGCAGTAGTTGTAGTATTTCTGAATGCAAACATCGACAGTTGATGATCAGACGGAGCAAGTGAATGAAAAATAATAATACTACTACTTCAGCAAGGTGCACAAGAAGAACAGCCAGCCAGCCAGCCAAAAGTAGCTTCCTCATTACCAAGCCTCCCTTCCTCTCTCTCCCTCTCTCCCCTTTCCCATCCCCGAAAATTACATTGCACACACCTTCTCTTCTTTCCCTTCCTCCTCATCTTCTCTATCCTCACTCCACTCACGGTCCCAAGTATACACATCACTCGACGCCTTTCTCGACAATCGTGCTTCGCAATAGAAATACACCGCCTTTACTGTATCACTTTCTGACAATCGCTCCAATCTCATCTTTACCAGGCTCTCGGCATCGCTATAGTTCCCGGCAGAAACCCCGGAAAAAAAGAAGATTGTACCTGATAACTTCCCGCCCCACACTGGTCTGGACTTGGAGGGTCACTGCTATTCTGCTTTAAAGACAACTCAACTCCTGAACCAACTCCTGATTGCCACATTCACGACCAATATTTGGACACGCTTGTAGCGAAGGCGAAGTTTCATTATCACGACATCACTTGTGTTCATCTAGTCTAGCCTCGCAGTAGGCTCCTTCTCACTTCGCCGCTATTGATATGTCGTTTTTCAAGCGCAATAGAAACTCGGTTGGTCATTCTTATACATCCTGGCTCATGCTGCTCCGACAGCACATGATAGCAATCGGTCCTACTCGAGCCTTCGTAGCGAAGCAGGCTAATTCTCATTAATCGGGTCGAGGCATTGATGCTGATGTACAATCGTTCACAATAGGCAAATGCGTCCTCAATATTAGGCGGGAAGAATGCAGCACCAGCCCCTCTTACACCAATACAACTGCTTCTAGGTGACACACCAGCACGGCAAGATGGTAGCGACAAGTTTTTTGGATTCGAAAATGTATGGCTATCACTATATGCACCACAGCAAAGTCTTGAATCATGGCTAACACATATGTTCAAACAGTACGGGAATACATGGTACTAGATACTGCGACGAGGCTGTAAAACTTTAGCTGACGATCCAAACTAGTTATTGCAACTCCATTATGCAATGTCTTTACAATTCCAAGCCTTTTAGAGATGCGGTGGTAAACTTTCCGGTGAGATCGGTACAACCAGGAAAGAAGAGCCCTGCTTTAGCTGCGAGCACAACAGCTCGACTAGCTAGTATGTGTGAAACACACTACCTTGTTTTGCTCATGCTGACTGTGTAGGACCCACTGGAAATGCGGCGGCAGACTCGAGACGGAGAGGATCTCTCCCAACTGCGACACCACCACCAAATCCAAACTCGTTACGACCCGAAGACAAAGATTCACCTGAATACAAGAAAAAGGCAGCCATGGCTGCGGGTCCAGTTCTGAACGTCGAAAACACCAATTCCAAGAACTACAACATGGACGAATCGTTGTTCTCAGCACTAAAGGATCTCTTCGAAAGTATGGTCTCTTATGAATCACGAACTGGAGTTGTTAGTCCACAAAAGTTTATAGATACCTTAAAACTGAAGAACGAGCTTTTTAGAGGTCAGATGCATCAAGATGCGCATGAATTTCTTAATTATCTGTTGAATGAAGTGGTGGAGAACGTAGAAGAACACTCAAAGTTGATGAATACAAGTCCCAATCTAAATGGCTCCCTGTCACCAAATGTGACATCACCGAAGATGTCAAATTCGTCGTCGCTTTCATCAACCGGCTGGGTACACGACTTATTCGAAGGTGCTTTAACATCCGAAACGAAGTGTTTAACGTGCGAAAACGTGTCAAGACGAGACGAGCCATTCTTGGATTTGTCTATAGATCTGGAAAAGCATTCCTCGGTCACGTCGTGTTTGAGAAATTTCTCTGCTAGCGAGATGTTGTGTGAGAGGAACAAATTTCACTGCGATGGATGCGGTGGTCTACAAGAGGCTGAAAAGCGAATGAAGATACGAAGATTACCCCGAATATTGGCTCTTCATTTGAAAAGATTCAAGTACACGGAGGATTTACAGCGGCATCAAAAGCTGTTTCACAGAGTCGTGTACCCGTACCACTTGCGGCTTTTCAACACGACCGACGATGCAGAAGACCCGGATCGATTATATGAGCTATATGCCATTGTTGTGCATATAGGAGGTGGGCCATACCATGGACACTACGTATCTATTGTCAAGACTGAGGACAAAGGATGGTTACTATATGATGATGAGATGGTTGAGCCAGTGGACAAGTCCTACGTCCGAAACTTCTTTGGAGACAAACCTGGTTTAGCATGCGCTTATGTACTCTTCTATCAAGAAACGACTTTAGAGGCAGTGCAGAAGGAGGAGAAGGCGGATCGCGAGGCGGCTGCGGCAGCTGCTGCCGCCAATGTTGACGCAGAACAACAAAAAACGACTGCTGTGAACGGTATGAATGGCTCTGTTAATGGCTATCCTAATGCGCATAAGACATATGACGACGAAGAGGCTGTTGAAACTCGTAACAGCACACCAGAATCTCCAAACACACCACTCGTTTCACCAAGCAATATCCAATCACCAGACATTTCAGGACTTCCCAAAACACCTAATCCACCAACCTCACCAGGACCAAATAGTTTCGTTCAACGTTTCCCACCTTCTGATACGGCAGGAGCAGTCCCATCTTCGCCTCTGAAATCTAAGAAAGAACGAGAACGCGAAAAGAAGGAAGAGAAGGAACGCGAGAAGGCAGCTAAAAAGGACGAAAAGGAACACAATAACAACCGGGATAGTACAGGGCATGGCCTAAGTCGATTCCGACCAGGGTCGATGAGCATGTCTGGCAAGAAAGCATTTTCTTGGACTGTTGGTAAGGATAAAGAAAAGGAAAAGATACCACCAACACCTCCAATAAATATGACTTTCGATGACACACAATCACAGCGTTCAGCGACCGCACCTCTATTGCCCAACAACAATGTCAACGGCAGTGTCAGTAATATCAGTAATAATGGTAGTGTTAATGGTAGCTACGTGAGCACGAGCAATGGAAGTGCCCTGCTTGGAAAGTTGGGTAAAGACAAGAAGAAGGATAAACCAAAAGACGAGGACGAAAAGAATGGAGACCACAAACATCATCATAGGCTGACGTTGAAGAAGAAGTTGTCAATACTATCTTCGTCATGAGTGCATCGTGCTACTCTATTTATGATTTACATCAATATTACGCAACCTTCTCTTGTCTCATGTGTCTTACTTTTACCCTCTTTCGTTGTTTACACACGCATCAAAGTTTGTTTTCATCTTATAACAGGGCACTCTCTTCTTACTGACCATATCTTTGTATAAGTGTATTATATGCTACTTTCTTGTTTTTCTCTTCTCAAACTACCACTTAATTTATTTAGGAGCGGGCGTTCTGTTAAATTGGGGAGATGCATTTGCTTAATAAACATATAGTTTCTTATATATGATGATTCAAGTCAATGGGCAAAAAAGAACTCTCTTTATCTACTTGGTTTATATATATTTCACGTATACACAACCACCTTGCATGCTCTCCCTCGAGATGTGCTCGCTATATGCTATTTGTCCAAATTTATGTATCTACGCGCAGTGCCTTCTATAAAGTTACAAAGCAGGAAGTTGAATTTTAACAACCTTGAGAGCAGTTGGAAAAGAATCTGGCACTTACTACACAGCACATGTACAACATTGAAGATCCATGTTAAAGCAAATATCCCATGTTAGACCTGGCTTGGCCTGGCCTGGCCTCTCTACGCTTTTTTGAGATACATAATGCCCGAAATTTCAGGATCCTGTTGCAATCTCAGTTTTCCATCACACGACTATCATCCACCAAAAAAGATGTCTTCTAACTCACGAAGGCTAGCTGCCGAATTGCATTATTTTGATGAGTACTTAAGTTGTAGAATAATTTCCCTCTTTTTTCCTTACAACGACATGGGCCCAAATCTGAGACACCACCTTTTTGCTCATCGCTTAACATACTTGTTATGGCCAAGGATCAACGTCATAATTCCTGGGTTTTTTCTGTCATCTGCCTTTTATGGGTTAAGTTAGGTGAGTAAGTTGGAGAAGTGAGAAACTTTAACCTTGCTGGTCTGCTCATTATTTGCCCAACCAATAAACAACCTTGTTCATTCATCCTCAAGGGAGAAGAGGAGGTTTTCTTATGGGGATTTTGTTTATATAGCTCAGACCAGGGTGTGGTAATTTTTTGAGTTTATGATCATGTTTATGCTTGTGAAAATGCGTTGACCTGGAGAATGTATGATTTGGAAACAGAAAATTCACTGATTCTGAATGCTAACCGTTCTTTCTATGAATTACGGATTTGTATACCTCGATGGTGAAGGAGGAGAAGAGGAAGTAGTAAGTAGAAGAGATAACGAGTGTGGACCCTTGGGTATTGCTAAAGCTATAGAGTCTGGATATATCATTGAGTGATATTAATAATACTATTACTGGTGAATTGAATGATCACAGACCTTTAAAGTTCTCATATCACCACTGACTAATGTTGATGGAGATGCTTTTAGTCACAACCCGTTGATGCATATTCTTCACTCTCTTTCTGTTCTGCTCGTCTCCGCTTCTTGCACTTAACTTGCCCTTGAATCATCCTCGCCTTCGCTGTCCTGACATTACGACATTATTATCAAAAGCATTGCCTTTCGTGGTTCTCTTACTCCTCTCTCTCTCTCATCAGCTTCATTCATTTCCATTCCGAACACACACACATACTTTTCAAAGTTTGCGCTAGATCCAAAACCAATTGGAGTCTAAGGCGGAGTGTATGCTCATTCGCTTGCAGTTGTTGCTACTTATTTTCAATCTCCTTTACAAGACACATATCTTTGGTGTTGTCCAAAGCCTAATTCACCACTCTCCATTTATTTTTATTAGACAAGTCTACTAGTGATCACTACTAGATCACGGTTGCAGAAGTCATTGTGCCATGCTTGTCGAGTGCATCATCGTGGTCACTCTAACAGTTTATATCACCATCCCGCCCCTAATTCATTACTGCGCCCGTCCCCGTCGATCGTCTTGAAAAAAGGTGATAGGGACTGCCAGTCTCCCATACCTATTACCCGCCTAGCACATTTTGCGCATACTGCACTGCACTACATTGATACTAGGAGCATTTCTCCTCTGTCAAACGAACAATTGCTAGTGTCTATTTTGCTTGCTTGCTTTTTCTTGTTCCCTTTTTGTGCATCGCTTTTACTCCTCCACCACCATACTAGAACCCCAAAATATCGTCATCTATACTGATTGTCTCCTTTCCCACTCTTCGATTGCCGTTGTTCTATTATCATCGGTTCCCTGAAGTTTTGATCAGGAGCAAATCATATCAGTCTTGGTTGATTCATCGGTTTTGCTCTTTCAATCATCTTTTTGAGAAACGGTTGAGCGTTCTTATCGGAATCTGGTACTCGCTCTTCTTTTATTATTACGTCAGTGACACAAAGGAAATTGAGCACCAAGACTTTATACTCTCTCTTCCTTGGCCCAGTACTAAACGCTTTCTATCCCTCTGTCTTTTGTTTATCATCCATCCATCCATCCATCCTTCCATTCTTCCTCGCTCCATCCTTCAGAAGAGTTTTTATCAAAGATAAACTCTCCTCTTATCTGCTCAACAGAAGAGAACCTCAAGAGGGTAAACACAAAAAAAGGAGCAACGATTCAGAGCAGAAGAATCGACAATCATCACCATGGGTAAATTCTTCAGCTTCGGCAACTCCAACGAGGAGGAAAATCAAGACCAGGATGGCGAAGAGAACGATACTGACAATACTTCCCGACGTCAAGTTAGTCACTCCCGCGACGATGAGGCTGATGAACGAAGTTCACTCCTACCGCAACCTCCTCAATACGGAGGACGACCTCTGAACCCAGGTATGCTTCAGATCCATTTCCCATCTTTTCTAGGCGAGAAAGACCTTTTTGAGAATCATGGCTAATAATGTTTAGATGACCCGGCTGTCACTCCCATGTCACTATGGAGCGTTCAAGTCATCAGATTTTTCACTCTGGTTTTCTTCATCATCACCATGATATGGTGGTTGGTATTGTTGATTACACAATTTGTTAGCGTTCCAGGTATGTTCGCCTGTCTTATCATTCCCTGAATTTTCAAGTGCCGAACAATGCGATTAACAATGATATTGATTAGGACTTCACTCTCGTGGTGGTGGATGGTACGACTTTTCATATACCACTTTGGCCGCTGGAATTCTCGCCTTGCTTCTGTTGTCCTTTACAGTTCCTTCAACTGCTGAACAAGTCACTATGGCTGTCGTCTCTTTGCTACTCATGATTGATATGATTATCATTCTGTCAGTTCCAAAACTCCGAGATGAGGAGGGATGGAGTGGAATTGCCTCTGTTATCTTGGTTCTAGTAGTTAGTCTTTGGAGCGTAAGTCATAGTGTCGAATATTCTTGAAAAACAATATTCTAACATTCTTTTCAGATTTTGTCAGATCGTGTCGTCCAAAGCGGTAAGGCATCTGAGGAAGAACGATTGACAGGTGGGTTCATTACATCATCTCAGCACAAATTACTTGCAATAATAGCTAACGTTTCGTAGGACGAGTTGAAACCCGGCGATCATTGAAACAATGGTGCTCAGTTTTCTCAACCACCTTTGTCATGGTTGTCTTTTTGTTGATCACCATCCTGTTCACAGCTACAATCTCCCTTCGAGCCTATGATGCAACATTGCATGCGCCTGGTTCAATGTACTCTGTGGATGATAACAAATATTTTGTACACTTGTACTGCACACCTTACCACGGAAACAATGATACCAAGGAGAGCGTCACTGTTTTGATCGAAGGAGGCGAAGAATCAGTCGCTCGAGGCTTGGGAGATTGGGCTCATGACAATTACATGAACGGAACTATTGGTAGATACTGCTACTGGGACCGACCAGGAATGGGATGGAGTGAGGTTGCACCAAGTCCTATGAGTGCTGGTATGGCTTCAGATGCATTGAGCGAAGCCCTAGTCACCGCAGGAGAGGATGGACCATACATTTTAGTATCTGCTGGCGTTGGATCGTAAGTTTGAACCGTAATTTCCTTTAGGAGTCTGAAGTTCTAATTCTTCTCATCTAGAATCTACTCCCGAATTTTTGCATCCCGCCATGGTAACAGCATTAAGGGTATTCTCATGATTGATCCGCTCAACGAAGCCTATCTTCCAAATCTATCTGCCTCCGGGCGTGGATTTTTGCTCTGGGCACGAGGAGTCATCTCTCCAATGGGTATTCAGAGCTTGTGGGGTTGGATCTTTAAAGGCAGAACTCGAGAGGATCGTGTCTGGGGCCGAAGCTCATACACAAATGGCAGATTGATCAAATCCAAGTTTCAAGAATCCTTATCAGCCAACTCCTTCACCAAAGCGGAGATTACAACTGCACGAGCCATCCTTCCTCGAAATATTCCACTGGTCGTCGTCAGCAGTGGACGATCTGTCAAAAGAAGTCAAGATTGGGACGAGAAGCAAAAAGATTTGACTAAGATCACTGATGATCTGATCTCTTGGGATATCGTGAACAAAGCGTTCCATAATGTTTGGGAAGATGCAGAGGGTTATGAGGTCCTTAGCAAGCGAATCAAGAACTTGATCAAGCTCGCAATAGCCAAATAGTTGACGAGCGATGAATCATATGTCTTCTGTTTTTTCTTTCTGATCAATTCTTCAAAATTCCTCCAGGTTTTAATTTGTGTTTCTCTACTGGTTCTGTTTTGATATCTTATACTTGTTTGCTACTACATTTTCGAATTCACATACGCTGCGATGGTGCATGATTGCTCAAATTTGTACACAAGCATGCACAAGCTATGCCGTCACTTCTAGCGTACTGCTTCATTGTACTTTTTTGCCACATAGTGTTGAATATGTATACTATCCCTGTCGTAACCTTCTCATCAATGCAGAATTCGCTTGACGTCAAGTGCGAAACAAATAAAGTCAAGAATGCTGCTGAGGAGATCCATGTAATCATACATTTCTCTTTGATTTTTCATACATGTCTAATGTTTCGGTCCATGATGTGCTATAATTGAGTACGAAGAGGCTTTGCAATCTGAAGAACGCCTTGTTGTTTTTGGCGATATATCATGCATCGGGACGCTTGTTTTGTCCAATTGGATGTCAAGCATGTGCATCTTAGTGCCAAGGGTATCCTTGCACATACTTACTTAAGTGGTAGTTACACATTGGAAGTAGACATAGATGCATTTTAGGAACAGAACTGCAACAATTTCAATGTAAAGTACATGGTCTTCCAGGTGTTTTGGTTCTATATGGTTGTTCTTATATACCCTTTTGTCTTGGCTCTTTAGATATATGTCCAAGCTTGCGCCCTTTGCATGTTAAGTGGGATGGATTGTTATCTGGACCTGAAGACGTCTACCTTAATCACTACCAGCGCTTTTACAATATCCATATATCAGTATCTCCAAGACCAAGATGATGAAGAGGTCGTTTGGTTGACAATAGGAGCACAAACTAAAGACATAAAAAGTCGGTTGTGATGTAAATCATAAAACAAATCGGTACGACAATTATGGCGCTTGAAGCTCAGCATTTGACGAGTTGCGGAAAACTTGCATACAAGTTGTATCGTGATTGTTATAGAAGTATGTTTTTCTCTTCAATGGGGGCCCCCGTCTTTTGTCGCATATATCGATAAGTATTGTATCCTACAATGCTGTTCCTTTCTAACACTGACGCTCCTGTATCCACGCATCTGATTTTATAAAGAAAGAAATTCGTTAGAACTACTTAGTATCTTTACAAAAATGGAATTTGAAAACTGATGATGACTCCAAAAAAAATTAGTTCGAGATGGAGCACCTCCAGCATTTGAAAAACTTGTCGCTCAACTCGCAAGAAGTCAAGCCGTCTTTCGTAACTTGGCTGAAGATTTACTTGCTTCATCTTTGACCTACTTGGTCGACCACGATAAAATTCATCTCGTGAATAGTACTTTGGGATTATTACAAGATATCGAGCGACGCATCGCAAAATACTACTTCTCCACCCAAGGCCCAGTCTCAAGTGGCAAACAAATATGGAAGAGTTTGTCTGCTCTACGAGACGGAGCATATGGTTCTTACATTTCAAAAGTAGGACAGCAACTACAAGTTTACAACAATACATTTTTGCTACTTGGAATCGATAATGATGATTTATATAAAAACTCTAGCACTGCCAAGTCCTCGGTGCTGAGTGGTCGACAGAAACATGATTGGAAAAGTGTGTTTCGATATGTCAGAGCGTGGAATCATCATAATGATACCGCTGCTGCAGACGAGATGTTGGGATTACCAGACCCGTTTGCTAGCGATAAAATTCTAGCTTCTCTTCCTACATCTCCTACTAGCGCCACGATAGTACCTATCGCCGAGATTGACAGTAAAGCGGTATTGACACCTACCATCAAAAGAAAACCTGTCCCTACACTACGCAGCGTGCACTCCCATTCTATTGCTGTGGAGAGCGATAATGGCAACAGCAAGAGCTTTAGCGATGAAAAACAAGTTTTTGACGCTGATTGGAAGACACATGTGGACTTGTTGTCAACAGAAGGAGATAAAGAGGTGGTACATCGTGTTATAGATGGTTTACAACTATCTGATAAGTTGGATCCGATGTACATTGAAAAGATTGTTAGTGAACCTTTTGTGATCACACCGATCCCAGAATGGTTGGCGCTGCAGTTTATCACGTCAACTGAGGAGGTTGATTGGGAAGGAATGACGACGGAAAGGTGGTTGAGTGTTGCAGGTTGGTGGGTCAAGCAGGTAAATTTACTCTCTTGTTTCCCCTTTGTGGCATAGAAAATGATATCATTGACAATGTCGGATCGATCATACTTTTCGGACGAGATTTAGAGATGAGAGGATAATGAGTGGAGAGGGAAGGATTTGAGAAAGCACGTACTGATAGAGACAAATCAGGCACAGCATAACATAAAATCCCCGCAAGCGTATCTTGATCTTGTGAAGGCAGTTTGGATTGTGGTTGACATAGTGGAATCACATGGACACATGACAGAGCGGGCTAGAGATATGCTTGCTGATCTATGGAAGGTAAGAGTTTTGAATACTTAAGCAGGAAGAATTCATGTTTTGCAAGAGATTATGCTAACAAATATCCTACAAAGACGGTACCGAGACTTTTCAAGCGGATCAATGTGTCCTTCGAAGGAGGTAACACTGCAATATTTGCTCCTCCTCACCCTGCAGAGTGTTTGTTTCACAAATTGGATTTCAACAAATCATCGTTTGATAGAAAAGACTTGATACCTGTCTACGAAACGTACGATTGTCATGTTTGGTTGATCCCAATCTAGAAATAAGAAACTAATTATGTTCTCTGCAACAGATTCGTGTCATTAGAGGTGGACTTTTGTCCCACACACAGCGTGGTCAATCATGACAGATCTTACCTTCTAAAACTTGGATACTTCAAAGACAATGCACGCTGTCCTCGCTTCAGGTTGTCTAATCAATTCAACGAGAGCGTAGTTGATGGGGAAGAATGTGAGTACAACGAATGACTATAGCCTTACGTTGCACTATTTTCTTTGTATGTTTTGTCGATCAACTGCATAATGACATATGATTCCGCCAATTCTAGTTACCTTTGAGGTTGTAACCCCGGATAGAGACTATACTGTTATGTGGATAAAGCCAAATATGAATGGCTATGAACACGACATGTATCTCGCGATCTCTTCTATGAGGTGTGTAGACGATCTGCAGAAACACACTATCGATATTAGAAATGGTGTATACCAGCCCAACACCTATACTGTATATCGAGGTCTAGGCTCGTACGGTCGTCTGACCTGTCCCAATATTCAACAGTACTCCAAATTGAACAAATGGTGTCAACCATGTCAAATCGAGATTGTGCAGTCAAGATTGCCACACAATACTAGTAGTAGAAGATGGACGTTGTTGTTTCAGGGTCAGCGTATACATGACGGTAAAGAAAAAACTCTTGCCACTTGACTAACCTTTCCTCAATGGTGAATCTGAAGACAACGTGCTGAAACTCTAGCAAAAAAACTAGCAGACATATCTCTCGATGATGTACGGATCCATCAGATTGAATCACGAGTTACTATCACTTGGAAGACGGTCGATATCGCGCCTATAGAGGGATGGCATACTCAAACGACGGATAACGGATTAACATACTATTCCCATGAGCAATATGGCACAGCATGGGGGCGTATTACAGAAAGTCAAGCAGAGAGGTGTCTCGATGTCACATTTGCTACTATACAAGGTATTTCCCTCCATACCCAACTTTGCAACCTTAATTTACTTGAACAAGATTCACTGACGAGGAACCTTTCCTGTATGTATCTAGAAGCTGAGGAATTAGTGGCTACAATAGCTCAAACCAAGCTAACTGAAGATGAGAAGAGTATCTGTGCTATGTATGTCTTGACAAGCCCTATTACGAGCTTGATCAACAATCATACAATAAACGGTGTTGAATCTACTAATCTAGAAGTGCAGATCATCTTCAAACGACCAGATTATTGTTCTAATGCACGAAACTAGCGACGAGCGTCGTCCATTGAGATTGAGCGTTATTGCCAAAAGTCAATCCACAGCACAAGCATCGTGGTACGCAAATCTACACCGTAAGTCGCACCATTACTCATCAATGAAGAAGAAAGAGAAGGAAAAAGGATATCTCTGTATCCTTTGAATATCACTATAAACTAACAACGACCGTCATACATTTTAAATGGGATTCTATATACCAAAAAGTCGAGCCATCATACTACATGACTATATATCAAAATCTCATTATATGTCACCGAGCAAGAAAATCTGTTTTTGGGAATGGCAAGGATGTATTTGGTCTCCGCACGGATCAGCTTGGCGGATCGTATCCAATATACCGTTGGACAAGTCCACTACTGGACGCTAATGACTTTAAAAACCGATGTTTGTCCATCCCAAATCTATATTCAGAAGAACCCATAATTGCTCTTTTACGAATGGTTTCCATACTAGAATCAGTTTTCTTGTCAAAGGTTGTCTCGACACTGACTTGTGACCATGGCTTTACTTTCTTCTCGCCTTCTTCCTTACGTTTGAGTAGACCAAGTTATCGAAAGTCTTTTTCCCACAATATTTCGAGGCTACAACTTTCAGATATTCAATTTAGGACCCTATATGCTCACCATGACGGACCCAATGAACGGCGGCGTGCAATCAAGAAATGATGGTCAAAACACAAATGATCATAACGTCAAGCGATTTAGCCTTATAAGAAGGAACTTGGCAAGCTGGCCTAAAGACGCTAGAGAGGTTAGGAAAGACATTGAGCATAGTCGACTATACTGCTTGACCAGTGTCTCGAGGAAAGAAGTTATAATCATAATTGCTTACACTCTTGACAAGAATTTGACGGCACAATTTGGTCAAGGTAACGATGAGGTGCAGATTCTATCAATTCGCTGTAAGTGGCTTGAGTGTTGTCTCCCCCTGTGATTTGTAGTAACATATATGTTTGTACACATGTATTTGCCATTTTCTTTAGCAATTCCGCTTGTTTCCCTTCTGTCGGCTTTAACTCCTATTGCATTTAGAAGCCGAGTATAGCGGTTACATGTTTACACCTAAAGAAGAGGAAAGGGGAACGAGGAAGCAAGAGAATGGGGAAATTATGTGTCTTATTGACAGATGGAACTAACCTGAGGAACGTAGTTACACAAACCCCACCTACCTGCCCTCTAGCAGAGACCCAATACAGTCCAAAATTCAAGCACAGCGTGGTCCGTATGAAACTATATCACACGTTCATCTCTGCAAACATCGGTCCGTTTGATGTGTCCCAACGGCCAAATCTTGAAGAAGTCTCTCAGTCTAATAAGGGACCGTCGGATGTCTGTGAAAAATGTGTTCTGATGTTTCAAGATAGTAAGATCAGCTTTTTCCTTTCTTTCGTTTTCCCCATACCGCTTCATCCTTTTCGCCCTATCCTCGTCCTATCCTCGTCCTCCTGATCCTTTCCTTCCTGATCACATGTTGAATCAGCGGTGTAAAGTGTATATGTTGGTTGTCTGTGCCTGACTGCTTGCCTGCCTGGACATTTCGTCTATATTTACATTTTTTCTCCTCTCCCTCTTGCATTATTAACGAGGTTACATTTTGCTACAGTAAGATATGCGATGCAATTCTACCAAACACTGCAGGGAAATTTAGTAAAGGCGGGCCTATCACCAAAACGTGTACAGACAACTGCCGATCCTATTATTTAAAGGCTTCCATTTTTATCCCTTTTTATTTTCTTTCCTTCTCTTTCCTCTATTTTTTTTCCGTGCACTGATGAAAGTAAGTCCTTGAATCTTTATGTTATTCATTCTGGAAGGACTTGCACAAAGGTTGTAAGATGGTATGCTTGAAGAAAATCAGCGGTACGTAAGGTGAAGGAACTGTGAGTCTAAGATTATATGTACAAATTAGTGTAGTAATATGATGAACATAGTATCAGGAATATCTCTCCGGAAGTCAAACTAGGCTGATAGGGAGATTTATTCATACATAAATCTCAAGGGCTGTACCACTCATCATGTTGTTTTATTAGATTTCTCTTCTAAAGCATTCACTACAATCTGTTTATGTAAAGCGAGCACAAAACTTTTGTTCCTTATACATTACTGATCAGTATTCTAAGCGTAAAAACAAAAAAAAACCCCGTTCAACAGTTTGTTTAACATATCTCACAAGTTTTGTGAATGTGAATGTGTCTTCCTTCGAGATTTGTCCTCTGCCACCCATCCATTAATGATGTTTGCTGCAACATTTTTGCCCGATAGGGAGTTCGTCTCCATCGTACTGATAAATGATTCCATACCAGCTGTGTACCATAATCCAAAGTCTAGCTGTTGCTCCTGAAAACTGGCACGAGGCTTTTCAACAGGGTATGAATTCCACTGAAGAGGTTTTTGTTAGTTACTTTTTTATTATCACAGTTACATCATATGACCAAAAAAACCAACAATATTATTCAGGAAGAATGGGGAAAAACGAATAGCACAACACTTACAACTTTTCGATATGTCCAGGTCAGGCTATCCCTCCTCTCCACGTGACCAAACACTCCCAGCATGTCATGAATTTGCTCGTCTTTCCATTCTTTAGGTGAAAATATCTTGTAAAGATATTCCTCTCGGACTTGATTACCACCGCTCATAGGTCGCAGTGTAGTTCTCAAACGACTAATACTAAAGAACCCTGATGGTCCAACTCCAGCTGTTAATGGATCCTCTGTAGTCGGGAGTGTAGTCAAGATCGTGTTGGGCACATTCTCCGCTTTGCTATTGAAATATTTTGGAGAAAGCCTATGTGGCGAGGCGAACAGAGTGACGTGCAATTGCACATATTCAATCTCTTCAGGCGCTCTAATGTCTTTTGAATGAATTCCAGTGTACTGATATGGGCCTGCAATTACCACTGCATCAAATATCTCGCTACTTGATGTGATATTGCCATGCTCGTTTGTTGTCTGGGACTCAACTGTCCATGTATGGTTATCGTTCTTCACAATATTGGTTACAGGTGTGTTTAACAGTAAATTCGCATTTGAGGCACCAATCATGCCCTTGAAAATTTGCCAATTTCCACCCTTGATGGCCATAGCGTTCGAAGCCATGCTAACCATTGTTTCCAGGCCATGAATATTAGGTAGATTTGCAGCGTAATTAACACGTGTCGCAGCCTGTACCAATTCATGGGCAAATTTAAGAGATATACCTCTGCTTTTCATCGCTTCCTAGATATAATGAATTAGCTTTCATGGCATGATTCACCAAACTAATCAAAAACACTAACCAAGCCAGACTGTGATGTTAATGGTGTCAATCCTAAATCCATCACAGTATCCGTCAAACTATGCCACGGGAACACTGGCGCCTCATACATCTTTAAGAATGTATTAATCGCGCCCTTCACTTCCTTTTTCAATTTCAATGGTGTAAATCCATATCTCCAAAACATCTTTGCCACATCCCAATACCCTCCGGTAGATTGAGTAAAGACAAAGTTGGTACCATCCCATACTCCCAGTTCGTCATCACCCGCTGCAGTATCATCACCGGCATCCAAAACCTCCAACCCAAATCTCTTTGCCGCGTCATAAAGATTATAGTTGACCCGTACGAATATAGATGCGCCAAGTTCGACTGGTTCTGATGGATTATCGTAAGCATAGACTGTGGTTGAACGTCCACCCACGTAATCGTTCTTTTCGTAGACGGTAATGTTGAGGTCTACAGACTGAGTGTTGGCAAATTCACGGGCCGAGTATGCAGTCGTCGATCCAGCAGCGCCCGCACCTATAATAGTAATATGTCAGAATCAAGCATGTTCATCATGATGGTTTGTATCTGAAACTAGATTCATCCACGTAGAAAATTGGGGGAGAAAAGGGGTATAAAAACCTATTATAGCCAAACGTTTTGGCAATCCTGACCCGATGATGGGTTGTTGCGCAGAGCTAAGTTCGAGATGCGCCGCATTGCTGGGAAGGAGGAGATAAAATGTAAATAATGAGAGAATCGAAAGGATGATGCTTCGCATGTATGGCAGGCCCATCGTGAGAGATAGTAGAGTTCAAATTTCGATGTTTGATAGATGGCGGGGTGACTGAAATGTTGTTGAAACTGGTCGAGCTGCTTGGCTCAATATATCATGACGAAGCAGACCTGAAAATCCTGCATGGATGGATAGAAGGAAGGAAGCAAGTGAGTGAGAAAATGAAGAACGAGAATGAGAATAGTCGACAGATGATGTGAGCTAGAGCTTGTGATCTGAATAGGTAACACAAGGGGTGATCATCCGTGGCATGCGTCCATCATCCTGATCCATGGCAGGCATGCATCCATCCACATTGCCGTTGAATTAAATGTGGTGGATAAGGGATGATATGATGATATTTGGGGGGGACGGAATTATAATCATTTAAATTGAAATATATATCAGGGCTGATGGGGTGGATGGGCGCAGTGTTTGCCGAATTGGGTGCTCCACCAATTTAGTCTTCAAGTTATCATCGCTATTGAAATTTATGCCCCTTTTTAAAAAGAAAGTGTCAATAGACAGATTCATGTAAATAGCATGATAACGACCCAACCAGTTTTAGACATACAATCTATTCTGTCTGATACAAGACAAGAGGGGCCAGGTTGACCGGAATAGTTTAAAACTTGTCATCAATCATTTATTTATTTATTCCTGCCTGTAGTCTAACTAAAATGTTGTCCTCAAGCTACATCTAAACACGCTATACATCGCTAGAAACAAAGAGATATGTAGAACGACAGTTTGAATGACCTTTTTGTTTTTATCTACCCCGCCAGATCAAGGTCTAATGATATATCAACAACGTCGAAAACCAGTAAGCTTGTGCCAAGTTGGTCAATAGTCTAAAACGTTGAAGATTCATGTTTGAAAAAACAGTCTAATTCTTGCCCCGGCTGAACGCGAAAACAATCACAATCACTACTGCAAGCGTTGCTATAGCTCCAGGTAGTAGAAGCTCATTTGGCACGCCCGGAACATGTTGCTGTGGCGCTTCTTCCACAACCTTATTCTTACGTCTTCTCTCCGCTCTACGCATGTCCTCCTCATCTTCATCATCAGTTTCATGCTTCTTCGCAGGGACCGCGGATGGGGGTGCGATGGTTTCAAGAGAAGGCGGGTGATCCGGATCGTGAACAAATAAATCAACCTTCTCTCTTGCTTGACGACGGGCCAAATTGACTGCATCCATCAAGTCTTGGTCCGAAGTGATGGATACAAGATCGCCCTCATCGTCGGCATAAGACATGGCAAATCCAGCAGTCTCAATCTTGCCATCTTCTCCTACTGTGGTCTCTCCACCCACAGCAGCCAGTTCACCTCCTAGTTTCGAGATAACACTGCTTACTAATGCCGCAAGTCCATCAGATGGGATCACGTTGACGCGATGAACCCGGTTTGAAGGTGTCTTAAATTTGAATGAGAATGGTGTGTTTTGATTCATGGATGGTTGTGGAGGAGGAGATGACATGAGGTGTGATGCTGGTGGTGAATTGTCCTCGCCAAGATGAGATGCAGAATCAGTAGGCAAAACAGAGTGAGAAGCAGCTGTATCTGGTCTAGGAGGATATGAAGTGCGCCTTCTGCTCTCTGGAGATTGATCATGTCCCATCTCAGACATGGTGTGCGGTGTTTGAGGACGTTGGTGGGAGCTATCAGATACCATAGAACCCGTATCGTCATCAAGGGAGAGCCAAAATTTGTTCCATGCTGGTCCTTCATTGTCTGATGTTTGTAGAGTGTTGATTTGCTCTAGTGTAGCGTAAGTAAGCTTCAGGACGTCCACCATTCCGACAATCTCGCCAGAATCATTCATGACTGGTAGATTCAAGTAATGTCCGTCTAGTACACAATTAGTAAATGCTTCAACATTTAGTTCAGCACATGATCAACATACCATGCATTTTACGAAGTGCAGCCTGAATACTCAAATCCATAGGTGCAAAATCTGGATGTGGTGTCATCACTCTCACCACACTGCAAGTCGCCGGATCAAGTCCAGGAGCAATGACTCGCAAAACGACGTCCTTGCTAGTGAAAATTCCTGTAATTGTCCCTTGATCTTGTACAAGCACTGCCGTTGTACGGTTCTCCTTCATCAAAGCGGCTGCCTCTCTAACACTTGTACGGACATTCACAGTTACAGGAGGAATGCCAGTGAGCACAGTCTCCAATGTTGGTCCAGACATCTTTTGTCTCATCGCCTCTACGTATTGTATTATTTGAGCAGGCTGTTGACTGCCAAACTCGGTCTGCACACCCTCGAGAGCATCGTGAAGCTTTCTTGACATGGAATAAGATCTTTCGAGTTTTTCCATGGCTTCGTAAAAACATTTCGTAATGTCTAGCACTCCACTGACATCTTGGTTCTCGTCCATGACTGGCAAATGTCGAAATCCCTTTCTGACCATCAGATCTAGGGCATCGGTCGCTGAGGTGTCTGTTCGAGCACATAGTGGGTTCTTGGTCATAATTTGTGCTATAGTGATGTCCCTCGAATCGATGCCTTGGCCAACAACACG
>Ga0160427_10000580_pt1 | contig 21942 bp, 23 predicted proteins | sample SolpanmetagenomL_FD_108194 | JGI IMG/M metagenome (GOLD analysis project Ga0160427, IMG submission 108194) | Solar panel surface microbial communities from Lawrence Berkeley National Laboratory, California, USA - L | ecosystem: Engineered > Built environment > Solar panel > Unclassified ...
CGCGACGCTCGTGAGCATCAACAGCGGCGCGGTGGCCAGCTTCCAGGTGAACAGCGCCACGCAGATTACGGCCACGCTTACCTCGGCGCAGGCCAGCGGCTTGGTGCGCGTGACCACGCCCGCCGGCACGGCGGTCAGCACTGCCAGCTTTACCGTCACCGCCTCGACCGGCCCCACGGTGCTCACGCCGACCAATTCGGACTACTCGTACAATGTGTTCGAGAATACCGACTATCAGTCGGTACACAGCGATTTGGGCTTCGCCACCACCGACAGCTACGTCGATGTGAAGTTGAAGGCCACGCTAAATAATATAGACCCAGACCCTTATGGCATTGGTTTATACAAAGGCAACGAGCTGATAAAGTACTATCCCTCGCCTGGGGCGGGCGTAAACACGCTGCGGGTAGCGCTGCCGAACGGGGGCACGCGCACTACCTATAGCCTGCGCCTGGGCGTGCAGGAAGGCACTGAGGAAGGCATCCCGACCGGCTATACGACCATTCAAAGCCTAGCTTTCCCGACTGATACCCTGGCTAGCTTCGTGAAGTTTGCTAACACGGGCGACGTGCTCTATTTGCAGGGCGACAGTATTACCGCCAGTGTTTTTGCCAGCAATCTTGATAAGCACTACGTGGCCCGGATGCGCCGCCTGCGGCCCGAGATGACCATCTACTCGGCCGGCAGCGGGTACAAATTCCTGTCGTACGCCCTGGCCACCGACGCGCAGATAGAAGCCGAATGCCAGCGAGTCTTGAAAGCGTGGGGCACTGCGTCTAAGCGGCGGTACGCGCTGGGGCTTGGGGGCACCAACGATGCGAATCGCGGCCTTGACCCCAGCCTGGTTATGGACCGCGCAGCCAAGCTATTTAAGCGGCTGCTAGCGCTTGCGCCGGACGCCATGCTCTATTTGGTTCTGATGCTCGACTACGGTACCGCTAGTAGCGATGCCTACCGCAAAGCAGGTTTGGCATTGCAGACCGCAGAGCTGCCAAACCTGCGCTTCCTAGATGGAGGCCAGTTAGAGCCAGCCGACCTGGCCGACAGGCTTCACCCGAATGACAGCGGGTATGGCAAAGAAGCCGACAAGTTTCACGCGCAGTTTGACTTGCCACCAAGAGAAATACCGAAGCCACCCACCCGGCCGGCCAGCAACTTCACCGACGCAGATTTGGCGCCGCTGTTTTACAGCGACTCGCTCAAGGGCTACGTCGTTAAGCCACATGCCGATGGCTCTAATTACACCGAAAACTATACCGTAGGGGGGCTGACTAGCAAGTACATGCCCGCTGGCCAGGAGTGCGAGATAATCCTCCGTGCGAAGTATGGGGTGGGCAACGTAGTCATCGGTGCGTGCAAAGTGGCGCAGGCGCCCACCAAGTATCAAGACATCGACTATGGTGTGCTGATTGGCGACCAGGACCAGAATCTTTACACCAGCACGAGCCCGAGCGGCGACTTGCAACCCGTGGGGCCGATGGGAGATGGCAGTTACGCGAAATTCCGCCGCGCCGCTAATGGGGCCCTGAGCGTGCTTACCTCCACGGATAACGTTACCTACACTCCAATTGCCAGCAAGTTCGACGGTCTGAGCTATGCCGGCGACCTGTTCATCTGCTTCATGGCACAGGACAACGGCACCACGGCGCTACTTTCCGCCGATTGCTTTAACTGCGCCACCCGCTAAAACCTATGGCCTACCTCGCCCAACCGCTGACGCTGCAACTGCGCCCCGCCTGCGGTCCCGTGGAGTACCTGCGCTGGCTCAGCCCCCTTGGCACCTGGGAGGGCTGGGCCTTCGCCGGCGACACCGATACGAAAACCGACCTCACCGAAAGCAGCGACAGCAGCACGCCTGACCAGCGCGCGACGGTGGCCGTGCGCCGGGCCGCCACCGACACGCTCACCGTCCGCGCTGGTGATTTAAGCCGGGCCCAGCACGAGGCGCTTAGCACCTTGCTCGATAGCCCGCAGGTATTTCGCCAACTGCCCGACGGGCGCCGCCAGCCCGTGCTGGTGGTGCCCGCATCGAGCATTACCCGTACCTCGGCCGATAGCCGCTACGAGCTCGAGCTGAGCCTGAAGCTGCCCGCCCGTAACGCCCTCACGCACTAGCATGGCCTACCTACTTCGCTACGCCGACGGCAGTGCCCAGGCCCTGGCCGGACGCGTGTCCATCACCCGCCAGGATAATAATATTTTGCAACCCGACACCGTGCAGGCCGCCTTCACGACGTCTATGCAGCTGCCCGACGACGTGGCCACCCACGTGCGCCTGGGCCTGCCGCAGGTTGGCACCAGCCTGAGCCCGGCGCCCTACCGCGGCGCGGGCGTCTGCCTGGAGGCGGGCGGCGTGGAGGTGCTACCCGGCGCGCGACTCTCGCTCGACGACTACACCCCGCGCGCAGGCTACACCGGTAAGCTGCTGGCCGGCAACCGGCAGTTTTACGACCTGCTACTCAACGCCGACGGCTCCGACAAGCTGCTGCGCGAGCTCGACCTCTCGGCCTTCGACCACGATTGGACACTGTCCGCCGTGGCCGCCGGTGCGCTCAACAACAGCTGGCAGCAGGGCTACTGCTACGACCTCTACGACCGGGGCCTGGGCGCCCCACCCTTGCCGGCAACCGGCGTGAGCAAGCTCTACGAGGCGGGCTATTGGCCCAGCATCTACGCCCGTGCGGTGCTGGAGGCCATCTTCTTAGGCGCGGGCGTAAAGCGCCTCGGCGACCTGCCGGCCGTGTTCGATACGGCCCTATTGCCCAGCACCCAGGCCTTCGGCTATTCCGACCAGACCCGGGCGGCCCACGAGCTGGTGGCGGGCTACCGGCCCAGTGACCAATCGCGCACCTTTACCGATGAGCAGGACAACGTGGTGCCCTACGTGTATACCCAGCCCTGGAAGCGCCTGGCCAGCCCCGGCGTGGAGGCGGCTGATAACAGCGACCTGCACCAGGGCGCGGCCGTGCAGTTCGACGCCGCCGGCAGCCGCTACATCATCACGCAGGTGGGCTTCTACGACTTGCGCGCCGACCAGGATGTAAGCCTCTACTGCAACAAGACCTTAAACGGCACGGTAGCCGCGGCCGTGGAGGTGCAGGTGAATGGCGTGCGCCTCGACGTGGACTCGGTGCGGGGTAAGGGGCGCACCAACGCCAGCCTTACGGCCCTAGCCGAGCGCCAGTTCCTCAAGCCCGGCGATGTGGTGCAGGCGCGGTACAAGTTCGACGGCTTCGGCGAGGGGCCTTTCAACACTGGCCCCTTCGGCCCCGAGTGGGAACTCAAGGCAAGCGGGAAGCTGATTGTTAGCTTATTAGCTGATTTTCCATCTGGCGGCCGCGTGCACCTGGCCGACTGGCTACCCGCCGACTTGAGCCAGAAGGACTTTATTAAAAGCCTAATCCAAGCCTACGGCCTCACCCAAACCACCGACCCCTACACGGCGGCCGTCACGTTTCGGCGCACGGCCCAGGTGCTCGACAACCCGCGGACCACGGCCCTTGACTGGAGCGCGCGGCGCGACGGCAGCCAGCCCGCCCGGCGCTCATGGAAGCTCGGCGACCTGGCCCAGCGCAATTGGTTTCGCTGGAAACAGGACGAGAGCAATGAGAACTACGCGCGGGCCATCTTCGAAAGTACCCACGCCGGCCAACCCTACGATGCCGACGCCGCCAAGAAAGTAGCTGCGGCCTTCGGCGCCGGCTACCTCGACAACGGCGCCGGCGACGTGAGCCTGGCGCCCACCAAGGACGTGCTTACGCTGGGCTTAGCCGCATCGCCGGCGGGCGCGGCGGGGTTGTTGCTCATTCCCTACTGGAAGCCTAAGCCCGGCACCGACTACCTAGCCGACCTGGTCGTCATTGACCAGGCCCAGGCCGATGGCACCTACTCGCCGGCCGAGGCCCAGGCCGCCCGCACCAAGGCGCTCGGCGATGACTTCGATACCCAAACGCCCCAGCCGCGGCTCGTCTACCAGGCGGCGGCCACACGCGACGTGCTACTCGAAGATGACCAGGGCAATCAGCAGCAGGTGGCCCTGCGCCTGAGCTACTTCGTGGACCGGGCGCAGCTCGAGGACCTTGACTTTACTCGTAACCTGCTGCCGCGCTACTACCCGCACCTGGCTGCGGCGCTGGCCCGGCCCCTGGTGCTGCGGCCCTACGTGCGGCTCAGCGCGGCCGAGCTGGTAGCCTTCGACCAACTGCGCGCGGCGTGGCTCGAAGAGGAGCAGGCGTTTTTCTACATCAATAAGCTCGACGGGTGGGAGGATGAGCAGCCAAGCACTGCCGTGGAGTTAATTCGCGTTTCATGAGTCGCAATTATTCCTGACTAGCTGGAGGGTTTCTGGTATAGGTTTTGGAGGCAAGAGAATTATCTCTCAATTCATAAACAGGGAGCTTTTCTACCAGGGATTTCCAAAAGGGATAAATAAAAGGATGTTTAATTTTTAGAACTTCCATAATCTTTTCAATTCGAATGAAATCCGATACTTGCAATTCTTTGGTTTTAGCTAAAAAACCTGTTCCATTAGTAAAGAATGCTGTATCGATTACATCTTCATTGATAATTTCTTCTGCTATTTTCAAATATGACTGCAAACCATTAAAAGCTTGTCCTTTTTCAAGCATGTGAGACGCTGAAGCGTATTCAAAATCTTTATAAAGCTTGTTTAGCTTACTTTGAATAGAAATAATTTCATTTTTGCTTGTTTGTTTATACTCTAAAAATTGGTCATATATAGATTTTTTGTAAGTATCAAGCTCTCTGTTTACTGCGTCACGCAGTTGCGTTTCAAGTGCTGCATATCTTGTATTGAGTGTGGTTTCTTGATTCGCGGCTATCGTGCTTAACTGCTCTAATAAGGCAACTTGTGCATTATAAACCTGCGTTTGCATCTCCGCCCTGATTGTCTCCACATCCGCTCTACTTAAGCGATAAGTAAAAAGCGCTTGCAAGCCAATAGAAATAGGGATGAGAGCCAAGAGTGCTGCTAGAGCACTCCACGTTACGGTAGTAGCAGATGAAGCAGAACCACTCGCTAATTCGTACATCCCCTTATAGTAGTCTTTCTCGCTCATCACCGAAATAGCAGGTTCGCTTATTGTTTTGTGACCTGTCATTGCGGTCGGTGTACCTATAGCAGTATCGGCATCGGATTTAACTTTCAGCTGTGCAGAGGAATGCAAGGGCCAAAGCAGCCATAATAGTAGAATGGACAGTAGTTTCTTCATACTACCAAAATACGATAAAAGACCGTAGATTGGCAGCATGAAGAAGCTACTACTGCCGATACTCCTGCTCTCCAGCGTTGCCGTTTTTGGACAGGGCCGCAGCATAAGTCTAAAGCCAAAAAGTAAGGAGCCTTACATATTGGCTCAAGGTGACACCCTGCACGTAGGGGACGTGATTCGGCTAACCGAGGGAGCAGGACTCAACGGGCAGTTTTTGTACGTGCAGCTGGTCAATATTGGCAACGAGCCTATCAAGCCCGCCGAGAGCCGTAACGCAGGACAGCGCCAGCCAATCCTATTTTTCAAGGAGCAAGACGGCGTTACCTATTTTTTTACTAAATACTTTGTGGCCAACACTGACGCTGCATTTTCAAAGGGAGAAGTACAAAAGGTGGCGCCTAGTAAGGCTCACTAAATTGCCTGCTCCATCTCGCGCCGGGCGCGGTACACAGTAGATAGGTCAATGCCCAGCACGCTGGCTGTGGTCTTGGCTGCCCGTGTTGGTTGGTCGGCGTACATGGGGGTGGCTAGCAGGGCGCGAAAGTGCAGCACAATTTCTTTGTAGTTGAAGCACTTAATATTCAAAGCGCCAGCTTGGTATAATTTACCAAGCTGGCCTTTCTGTTCCAGTTCGTTCAGGAGGTCGATTAGCTGCATATCAGATATTCGTTTCGGCCTCAAGTTTATCCTGCTGGGCTAGGCGCTGGCGTAGGTCCGTTATGTTGGTTTCGGGCGCAGGCAAAGACTTGGCACCCTGCACAAATGCCGTAGTCATGCGGCCGCCGAGCGTGTCGGCCAGCTTCGACGCCAGCAAATCATAATCCATAGCGGGTGCCACGACAATGCCGCTCGTGCGCGTCTGAGGCAACGAGTCGGCCCGCACAATACCGCCTTCTGCGTAGTGCGCCGGAATATTCATGGCACCAGCTAAGTAGCCAAATGGCTTGCCACCACCCATCTGGTTGATGGCACTTAGCAACGGCCCGAACATCAGTGTGCTGCGCTTATTGATGATTGCCTCGCCTCCTTCCATTTCGCCCACATGGGCGCCACTGCGATGCCAAAGCTGCACGCCGCCGCGGGCGTGGCTCGGGCCCTGCACGATGCCACCAGTCGCAAATTTCTGGCTGTCAATTGCACGAATCTGGGCCGCTGCCGTGATGCCGGCCAGCGCAATGCCTATGGCCGTAGCAACCCCAAAGTCAGCTTTCGGCGTGTCGGCCAGAATCCGCATGATGGCTGAGCCCAAGTCAATAACTGCCTGTGCTTTAGCGAATTGCTTTTGCCGCTCGTGCTGCTGCTGGCTGATGCGTTCCTCCTGTTTGGCTAGCACAGCTTTGCGGGCCGTTGAGGTCGTGGCCTTATTCATTTCCTTGTCGATGCGGTTGAGCTGGTCCTGGGTGGCCGCATCCTGAATGGTCCCGAGTGCGCTGATAGACTGCGAGGCCATCGCTGAAATCTTATCGTACTTGGATTTCGCGTTTGCCAGTTCGTTTTGCTCAGCCTCCTGCGCAATTGTTTTGAGGTTGATTTGGTGCTGCTTTTCTGCGTTCTCAAGCTGAGTTGCGTTATTGCTGGCGGCCAGACGGGCGGCGGTATAGCCGTCAAGCTCGGCCCGCAGCCGCTCATCCGTGTACTTCTGGGTCGCCTTTACCTCCAACTGCTTGCTCTCGCTCAAGCCCGCTAGCATTAGCTGCTGATTAAGCTCCGCGCCCTGGGCCTGGGCCTGTAGGTTGCTGATGACGTAGCCCGTTTCCTGCTCGTAGAGCGCTTTGCGCCGGGCCACGCCCTCGGCCCGGATAGCCGTCACCTTCGTTTCGTAGGCCAGGTTGCTCATTGCCCGCTTATCAAGGGCGGCGATGGACAACTCCTCTTCTTGGCGGCTCAACGTCACTTCCAGGTCATAACGCGCCTGCGAGTTCTCCTTGGTCGAAGCCAGCTTTACCCGGTTTTGCTCAATCTGGCTTTCGAGTGCAAGCACGTTAGCCTGGCGCTCGAAGTCCGCATACAAGTTTAGTATCTGGGCATTCGATGCCGCGCGCACCAGTGGAATATTCTTCACAGCATCCTGCGCAGCTTTGAGGCTATACTTTTGCTCGACCTCCGCCCGCTGCTGAGCATAGTTGGAAGTGATTTCGGTCTTTTGCAGTTCGGTCAGGGCCTGCGTGTCAAGCGCCTGCTTTTCCTGCTGATTCAGGCTTGTTAGCTCCTTTGCGTAGCCCACGGCACGTAGCCGTATTTTCTCAGCCAGCACGTCATTGGTCTGTTTAATCTCCAGTGCTGTCTGTGCCTCTATTTTGCGCTGCTGCAAAAACAGCTCATCGGCCGTGCCCTTCTGCACCCGGCTTAAACTAGTATCCAGGCGCGCAATGCGCCGTTGAAGCTGCGCGTTTTCAGCCGCATCCTGCTGCTCGATACGGCGTTGCAAATTCTGCACCGCGCGCTGGGCGTTGGTCTGAATGTCGGCCGCCTCCTGCTGGCGGGCGGCGCGGTCGCGCTCAACACCTTCGTTGAGTAGCGTGCTGCGCTCATTGAGCAGGTTAATAAGCGTGACGCTCGCTTTCTGAGCCTCCTCATTGATTTTCTTGTCACTGTCCGACAGCGTCTTGCCGGCCGCAATGCGCTCTTGAATGCGCCTTAATTCTTTCTGGTGTGCCAGCGCGCTTTTCTCATTAGCCTCCTGCTGTTTGGCAATCACCCGGTCAATGTTGGCCAGGTTGTCCTGCGTTGTTTGGCGAGCCGAAGCGCCAGCCAGCGCCGACGCTTTTACCTCGGCATCAGCCTGCTCCCGAAAAGCCACGGCGCGCTCCAGCTCAGCCGCGGCCAATTTGCTGGCTTTCTGGGCAGCCGTATCAAGCAGGCCAATGTACTCGCCGAAGGCCCGGGCCCCGTTGAGCACCTCGCCGGCCACCAAGTTGAAGCCCTTGATAACAGGGTCAAGAATTTTTCTTACTAGCTCAAACCGCTGGTACAACTTCTCGATACCAGTGTAGACTATGCCGATAGGGGTCGTGAAGCGCAGCAGCGTCTCCGTGATGTCCCGAATTTTCTTCTGGGTGGCGTCACTGGCGTTCCGGTACACCGCAAACAGGCTCACCAGTGCCGCCACGGCAATGATAACAAGCCCAATCGGATTGACTCTTAGAGCTAGATTCAGCGCCTGCTGGGCAATAGTGGCACCCTCCGTAGCCACCACCTGCGCCTCAGTGGCCACGGTGCTGGCGGCGGTTGCCTCAGCGCCGGCGGCCTGGGCCTCGGCGTTGATGGCGGCCGCCACTGCCTGGCCCTCAATGGCGGCCGCGTCTGCGCCGGCCACTGCCGCGTGCGCCTCGGTGCTCACGGCCGCGGCTGCCGTTAACGTGGCCTCTTCTTTCAAAAACAGCGACTTGGCCTTCAACAGCACAATCTGCGTCGCGTCCTTGGCCGAGTCGAGGCCGATGGCGATGGCGCGCGCACTCTGCGCGATGGTCATCAGCTGCAAGGCCTTGGCCTGGGCCGCCGCAGCGTCGGAGTTTTCCCCCAGCACCAGCGTGGCCACCGAGAAGGCGCCCACCATACCCTGCACGGCATCCGTCACCGTGTCGAAATTTTCCTTCTTGATATTTTTCTGTACCCGCTCACCGAACTCATCAATCTTGCCCTCGGCCTGCTGAATGTTGGTGCGCAGGGTAAGTATCTGCGTGTTCAACTCTTCTGCCTCCTTGGTGGTGGGGTCGAGCGTTTCGCGCGTGTTGAGCAGGTCGAGCAGCTGCTGCCGCAGTGCCCCCAGTGAGCCAGCCGCGACCGTCGTGGCCTGGGCCTGCTGGCTGGCCGCCTGCGCCCCGCCCTGGGCCGCTTTCTCGCCGGCGACCTGCGCGGCGACTAAGTCGTCGAGCGCTTTCTGGGCGCCGCCAACCTTAAAGCCGAGCTCCTGGTACTGCTCGGAGTTTTCGCCCACTGTCTGGCCGGCCTGCTGCTGCTCCTGCTGCAAGCGCACGAGATTCTCGACGGCCGGCGTGAAGGCGGCCGTGTACTGGTCGATAGTCGCCTTGGCCTGCGTGAAGTCGGTGATACCGGCTTGGGCGGCAGCTCGCTGGGCGGCCGTCTGGAAGCCGTTAACCTTGATTTGGTTACGGGCCGCCTCCTCGCTGCCCTCCGCGAAACTGCTTTGCGCAGCCTTGGCCTTCACCAACTCGGCCACTACCCCGGCTAGCCCCTGCTTGAAGCCCTCGCCGTACTTGCCCACGTCGCGGCTAGCCGTGCCGACGCTCTTCTCGATGGTCGAAAGCGTGTCCGAGATGGCGAGTGCCTACTTTTGCAGCCCCTGGCCCTCGGCCGTCTGCCGCTCGGCCTCGCTCATCGCGTAGTAGGCCGTTTTCAACTCAAAGAGCTGCGCCCGTAGTTGCTCGGCGCTGCCGGCGGCCGCGTTGTAGGCCTTCTGGCTAGTGGCCAGGCCCTTCTCCAACTCGCGCTGGTCGGCCATCTGCCCTTTAAGCTGCTCGCGCAGCTTCACCGATTGCGCCGCGTACTGCTCATCGGTGACCTTGCCCGCTTTGCGCTCGTCGTTGAGGGCCTTTTGAGCGGCCCGGGTCTTTTCCAGGTCCAGCGCGACCTGGCCGAGGCTGTCACGAATGAGTTTTTGCTCGCTCTTGTACTGCTCGCTGTTGATTTTGACCTCAAAAATGACGGCCTCGGTGGTTTGGTCTCCCATAGTACCCCGAATTTCCAGCCTGCCCGGGGCCGGCTGCAAGCCGCTGGGGCCAAAAGCGACACGGAGTTGCCAAAAGCGACACGCACTTTTAGACTACTGGCAATCTGCATCCTGAAAAGCCCAAATCTGGCCCTGGCCCGGTTGGAAACTTTGTGCATGCTAGAGGCGAGAATCACTATTTCGGGGCCGATTGTGCTCGATGGGGCAGAGGTAGACTACTGCTACCCCTATACCACCCTTGCCGACGTGCAAAGCCAACTCGAATGGGCTAAGCCCTACGACACGGTGCGCATCATCATCAATTCGCCCGGTGGGCGCGTCGATGAGGGTTTTGCGCTCTACGACTTGCTGCGCTCGCTCGAAGGCGTCACGGTCATTACCGAGGCTATCGGCCAGTGCTCCAGCATTGCCACCGCTGCGTTCCTAGCCGGTTCGGTGCGCGAGGTACACCCCCACGCCACGAGCCTGGTACACCTGCCCACCGGTGGCATCTTGGGTGCCAATGCCGAGGAGGCGGCGGCCTGGGCCGCCTCGCTGGCCAGTGACGAAGCCCGCCTGTTGGCGCTCTACGTCGAGCGCGCCGGGGTAGACCCGGTGGCCTTCACAGAGGTGATGCGGGCCCAGACCACGCTCACGGCTGAGCAGCTGCTGAGCTACGGCTTCGCCACGCAAATCGTGCAGCCGGCTACCGCTCTGGCCCTGCGCCCCACTACTGCTTCCACCACGCCCACCAGCCCGACCGAGAGTCCCGAGCTGGGTTTAATCAAACAACTTATGAGCAAATTCACCCAGGGCTTTGCGGGCTTGACGGCCGCCATGAGCGCACTGCGCGCACCCACCACCAACCAGGCCGCCGCCGCCGCCACGACGGCGCTCGACGTAACCACGGCCGACGGCGCTGCGCTCAGCATCGACACCGGTGACCGCGACACCTACGCCGTGGGCGACAACGTGACCGATGCTGATGGCGCCGCCGCTGCCGATGGCGATTACGTGCTCAGCGACGGCAACACCATCACGGTGGCTGCTGGTGCCATCACGGTTATTACGCCGGCCAGCACCGACTCGGCTGCCACTGGCGACGCCGACGTGCACGAGGCTATTAGCACCCTCACCACTGCCGTCACGGCCCTCGCTGGCACCGTTGCCACAGTCGTGAAGCAGCAGGCCACCCAGGCCAGCACCCTGCACCGCATCGCCACCACCAACGGCAGCAACGCCGTGCCCCCGCGCGCCAACCCTGCCAACGACGAGGGCAAGGGGGCCGACGTCGACCCCGGCAAAGCGGCTGCGGAAGCCCGCGCCACCCGCCGCGCAGGGCGCTACGGCAAGTAGGCGCCCGGCTCCTTCGTCACTTCTCTCGCCTTTTTTCTGCTTTCTCTTATGTGTACTTACCTCGGCGCCCTGCGCTGCGTCAGCCTGCTGGCTGCCGCGTCTTTCGGCCCCACCATGATTGCCGGTAACGCCACGGCCAACGGCGTGCTCTACGGTCCCGAGCAATTTCGCTCGCTGATTCTGGAGCCGACCATCCAGTCGCCGGACCTGGCGCAGATTCTCACCATCCGCGACGACATCAAGGCCAAGGAGGACATCCTCTTTGCCAAGAAGTTCCGCAAGGTTTCGCACCTGGATACGGGCTGCGGCTCGGTGCCCATGACGCCCGGCATGGACGTGGAGAAGCTCACCTGGGACCCGGTGGCCATCGAGGCCTGGATTAAGGAGTGCGGCCCCGACTTCGACTCGACCTTCCTGGCCTGGGGCCTGGGCGTGGGCTACAAGCGCCCTGACCTGCAAGAGGCCATTATTAAAATCAAAGCCGGCATCGACGGCGGCGACGCTACTACCCAGAATTACTGGAACGAGTTCGTGCAGGACCAGATGGAGGAAGCCATCCGCGACGACATCTTCCGCATGGGCTTCTTCGCCGACCCCGCCATCACGGCTGGCCAGCTCACCGGTGGCCAGGACGACGTAAAGAACTACAACCAGCTGCGCGGCATCTGGCCCCAAATTATTGCCCTGGCTACGCAGTACGCCCAGGTACGGGCCTACACCATCGATGCCAACCAGTCGGCTGACCAAGTACTGCCCGACGGCGAGGCCAGCAAGATTTTCATGAAGCTGCTCTTCGGTGCTGACCGCCGGCTGCGCTCGGGCTTGTTCGGTACGCCCATCCTGCTTTGCACCCAGAGCATTGCCGATAACTGGGCGCTGGAGCGCCAGAGCAAGAATCTCGAAACGAGCTTCAAGCTAATGGAGACGGGCCTGGTGGGGCCTCGCTACAACAACGTTGAGATTATCCCGCGCCCCGAGTGGGACGAGATTCTGGCGGCCGACTTCTACGTGAACGGTAAAATCAACTTGCCGCACCGGGCCGTGCTCACCACGAAGGAAAACCTTCAGCTGGGCTTCGACTCCTACGCCGCCGCGACCCAGGTGAAGGCCTGGCACAACGACGAGACGAAGTACACCCACATGCGCGGCAACTGGAAGATGGATGCCAAGGTGATGCGCCCCTTCCTCACCCGCGCCGCCTTCTAGGCCAGCAACTTGCCCAAGTAGTTCGAGAGGCCCGGCCGCACCGGCCGGGCCTTTTTCTTTTCTCACTTCTTTTCTGCTACAACTATGCCCGACTGCGGCCAAACGAAACGCGGTATTCCCGCCCCCTGCGAAACGCCTGCGGGGGGCCTGCAAACCAAGCTGGTGCAAATCCGCAAGGATGACATTGCCAGCTACGTGCGCAATGCGCTCAACCCGAAGCTGGTGACCATCACCCTGAAAACCGGCAAGAAAGGCTTTCTCTTCCAAGGCATGGGCGAGAGCAACAACGCCCGCGCCAAGTTCACGCCCACCAAATTCGGCTCGGGCATCTATACCCACGAAGTGGACCTGGTGGCGTTCACCAGCGACGCGACCGACTACGGCACCGTCGAGGACCTGGCCAAGGATACGACGGTGTCGGTGGTGCGCGACAACAACGGCAACTTCATGGTCTACGGCCTCAATGCCGGGCTCAAGGCTACCAAGGCCGACACCGACACGGCCAACAATGACACCGGCGGCGCGCCCGAAATCACCTTGGCCAGCACCAAGGAGAAGGGCCTGGCCGACTTCTTCGCCGTGATGGATAACAGCGGCGCCACGCCCGTGGTGGACCCGGTGGCCACACTGGCCGCCTTCGAAGCCCTGTACGCCTAGTGGCCGAGCTACTGGAGCGGGCCCGCCAGCTGGTTGCCGGCGGGCCCCACGTGACGCACGTCAGCGAGCTCATTGCTGTGCACGCGCTCATCTACCCCAACCGTGACCCCGTGTGCGACCACTGCCCCGCTGAGCAGGGCAGGGCCTACTACGCCATTAAACGCTGGGTAACGCAGCAAGAAAATTCTTCACCCACCATTTTTTCCGATAACGTGAAACAGCACAGCATTGCCCGCTTCCACAGCGACCAGCTCATCTACACCCCGCATGGCCTGGGCGTAGCCTATTCCAACGACAACCTGACCGATAAGGCCGCCCGCGACATTCTCAAGGCCGACCCCGATGCGGCCCAGCACTTTGCGGTGCTGCCGCCCCTGGCTGAAGGGGAGGATGAGCAGCCGCTCACGCCCGCGCAGCAGAATGCTGAGAAGCAGGCGGAGCAAGCCCAGCACCCGGCTAGCCCCGTCCCGCAGGGCATCGACTACGCCAAGCTCGCGGCCGCCCTGCTCGATGAGCAAGAGCGCCGCGCTGGCACGCCGCCCGCCCCGGCGCCGGCTCCCGAGCAGCCCACTCTGACGGCCAGCGCCAGCGGCGCGGCTGAGGCTGATGCTAAGCCCGAAGTGAAAAAGGAGGAGCTCGACAACGGTGTCGAGGTAACCACCGGCACGACGGAAGCAGTCGACCAGGACCACGACGAGAAGCCCGTGCGCCTCTCGCGCATGAACAAAGACCAGCTCGTGGCCACCTACCGCGCCGAGCTCAACCTGGAGCCGCTGGCGGACCTGACCAACGACCAGCTGCGCGACGCCATCGCCGAGCACCGCGCCGGCCAGGCCGACGCCGAGTAATTCCCCCGCCGCCCAGTAGCCACCTTTTCCCGTGTCCGTTTTTCGCCAGCCCATCAAAGCCCTGGATGCTCGCCCCCCGCGCCGCGTCGTCGATACCAAAGACTACGTGCGGTGGGGCGCCGACGACCAGCGCCCCCAGCAACTGCTGGGCCTGCTGGCAAACTCAGGCACGGGGAAAGTATGCGCTACCACCAAGGCCAAGTTTATTGAGGGCAACGGGTTGAAAGACCCCGACTTCTACCAGGCCGTCATCAACCCCAAGGGCCAGACGATGGACGCGCTGCTCAAGCTGCTGGCCGACCGCGAGGCCAAGCTCAGCGGCCACGCACTGCTCATCAACCTCAACCTGCTGGGCAACCCGTTCTCTGCCTACCACCTGCCCGCCGAGAACGTGCGCCTGGGCCTGCCGCTCGACGACGGCAGCATCGATTACGTGATGCAGCTGCATCCCAAGGTACCCGGCAGCAAGGCCCGGCCCCCAAAGCCCACGCTGCACTTGGTGTTCGACCCGCGCGAGCCGGCCGAGCAGCGCGCCGAGCGCCTGGCCAGTTGGCCAGGCGGGCCCGAGGCCTACCCGGGCGAGGTGTATTGCTCCTGGCTCGACGAGGCCGGCTACTACCCCGAGCAGGTATACGAGCCGGTCGAGGTCGATATGGAAACCGAGGCCCGGCTCAAGCGCAGCCGACGCACCGACGTGAAGAGTGGCTACTCGGCCAAGGTGATGATTACCGAGTTCGGCACGGCCAGCCCCACCCAAGAAGTACAGGAAGCGAACGGGCGCAAATACGGCCGCTTCATCGGCGAGGATGGTGACCAGGTGCTGCTGCAATATGCCGAAACCCCGGCCACCAAGCCCGCTGTAGATACGCTGCAGGCCCCCGACGCTAGTAAGCGCTACCAGACCGACGGCGAAACGCTCAAGGCCGACATCCGCGCCGTGTTTCAGATTCCCACGCTGCTCTACGGCGAGGCTACGGCCGGCAAGCTCGGCACCAGCCAGGAGATGGAAGACGCCATGCTCTACGTGCAGAACATGGTCGTCAACACCAACCAGCGGAGCATCGAGCGCACACTCTCGGTGGTATTCAGCACCTTCCAACGCCCCGACCAGCCCGACGTGCCGTTGTGCCCGTCGGGTGATTATTCGATTGACAACCTGAGCCTGGCGCCGGTACCAGATACGAACGCCGAAACGCCGGCCCAGAAAACGCTCAAGGCCCTCAACACCCTCTCGCCCCTGGTGGCCAACGGCGTGCTAGGTGCCATGAGCCAGAAACAGATACTGGAACTCGTCGGCCTGCAAGTCGACGGCCCGCCCACTGCTGCCCCCGCCCCGAATGGAAACGCTGCTACTCAATAAGGAGGATTTTGCAGACTACGCCGACCTGCCCGAGTCGCTCGACATGGACCGGCTGCGGCCGCACATTCTCGCGGCTCAGCGCACCCGTTTGCGGCCCGTGCTCACCGACCGCCTGGCCGATGAGCTGCTGCGCCTCGTCGAGGCCGAGCGTGCGACCGTCGGCACGGCCAGCCCCGCGCCACTCTTCTTTCCCTGGAGCACGCTGCGCGCGAAGGCCGCGGCCGTGGTGGCCTGCGCCGCGATGGCCCGGTACATGCCGTTTGCCCTGACAACGCAAACAGCTACGGGCATCCGCGTCAAATCCAGCCAGTACAGTGAGGCAGCCGATGGGCGAGACCTGGCGCGCATGGCCACCATCTACGACGGTGACGCACTCACCTGCGAAGTGGCGCTGGACAAGTGGCTGCGCGCCAACGCCGCCGAGTTCGGCAGCTTCTACCCGCAGCCCACGTGCTGCGGGGCCGGTACCGCGCCCGGGCGCACGCCTAGCGTGGTGGTGCAGGCCATCACCCGGCTCGATGAGCGGCCGCTTTTTCCCACTCGCTAATACTCTCCCTCGTGTTGCTTCAATCCTGGCCCACCCTGCACCCGGTGCTGATGCTGGTCATCGGCGCCGTGGTAAGCGCCATCCTCACGTTTCTGGCCGCGCGCCACTGGCGCCGGCACGACGATGCCAAGGCCGCGCACGCCGCCGAGCTGGCCACCGCCGCCCGAACCGCTACGGAGACGCAGGAATGGCAGGAATGGCAGCAGTGGCGCAAGCGCGTAGAGGAACAGATAAGCCTATTCGTGCCAGAAGGCGAAATCGCCGACAAATACAAACAGCTAGGCGGCGAAATAGCTGACAACCAAGGTAAAATTAAGGCCTACCACGACGCCGCCGAAAGCAATTTCAACGCCCTGCACGGCCGCGTTATCACGCTCGAACAGCACAGCGCCAGTCTGCTGCAAGTGCCGGGCCAGGTGCAGCGCCTCAACACCGACCACGCCGTGCTGGCGGCTGAGGTGCGGGCGCTCACCAGCAACCTCAAGGACCTGCGCGACGAGCAAGGCCAACACTTCAAAGAGTTGATGCATGCCGTCAACAACCTGAGCTACACCCGCGGCCAGATGAGCCGCCCGCGCCCGACCGAAAGCGAATAATTCACCCTTTCCCTTTTTTCTGTATGTTGTACTCCTTCCTTTGCCGCGCGCGCCAACTGCTGCGCCGCCACCTCTGGCTGCTGGCCTTCGTAGCTGGCCTCTTCATTTATCCCGCCCAGGTGCGCTACACCGAGCAGGCTGCCGCCAGCGAGGCGCGGGCCGCCGCGGCCACTGACGCGCTCAAAGCGTTCCCCTTTAAAAACAGCACGGAAGCGTACGCTGCTCTAACGGCGGTAAACAACGCTGGCAAGCAAGCACTTGCCGATACGCGGGCCCAGGTGGTGGCCCCCACTTACCTGTTCAGCAAAATGAGCATTGCGCTGGGCGTGTTCAGCCTCATCATGACCCTGTGCTGGGGCGCGCTGCAACTCGTTATTCCCGTCATTCCGAACTGGGCCACCGGCGATTATGCCGACATGGAGCGGGCGGCCGCCGTGGGACTCGATGCGCCGGTGGTGGGGTTTAAGCGCTCGTTTCTGCGGCAAAGCGACCTGGCCAGGGTGTGCCTGTTGCTGGGCTTTATGACGCTGCTGGTGCTGGCGGCGGGGCTAGCGGTGTGGGCGGCTTTTACGATTCAGTAGCATGTACGCGCCGAAAGACCCCACCTCGACCTGGGTGCGCTGGCTGGGCTGGGTGATGCTGGCCTGGGTACTGGTGTGCGCGGCCTACGTTGCCAAGGCCCAGCCCCGCCGCAACCCCGCCACGCAGGCTAGCACAATAAAATGGCTGGCTGACCGCGGCGGCGTGCGCGAAGCCACGCGCTACCCCGGCAACGACGGCCTCGCCGTGGCGGCCATTATCCGCGCCGGCGGTGGCAATCCGGCTGAGCATCCTGAGCACTGCGGCTTCACGCAGGCGGCCGACCAGCGCGCCCACGGCCTGCCCATCCCAGCGGGCGGCATGCAGGGCGCCGCTAGGGCGTGGTTTGTGGATGCCCAGCGGCGCCCGCTGCCCCGCTGCTTCTACTATGGCGGCCAGCGCGGCGTGCTCGACAGCGTGCAGGCGGGTGACCTGCTGGGCTTTGCTTACCGCCCCAACCCGACCATTCACCACATCACGCGCGCCGCCAAGCAGGTGCCGGCCCTGCGCCGGGGCCGGCCGCCCCGCGGCTACTGGAGCTGGGGCGGCAACGAGGGCCGCTGGCCCAATGCGGGGATGCACTACACCTTTTACCCAGGACCCAATATCACTGCCGCCGCGAGGTGGGACTACAAATGAAGCAGGAAGAAGAATATGGGCCCTTTGCAGCCCTAGGGTTTATGCTACTCATCCTGGGTATGCTCATTGGCTTGGCCATAGGGCTAAGCGCCTGTACCATTCAGCAGCCCCTGCTTACCCGTGCCGACTCGGTATTTGTGGCTAGTGGCCTGCCAGCACCGCGTAAAATCAAGGCGGGTACCGTCGTTTTTCAGGCCCCCGGCAGTACAGCTAGCATAACCGACAACCGCAAAGCTGGCCAGCGGGGTGGGACGGCGGCCACCGCGCCCCAGGCCACGGCTACCGCGACTAGCAAGAAAGCGGGGGTGCCTTGGTGGGTATTCCTACTTGTAGGCGTGGGCAGTGTGGTGGGCTGGGAGTGGCTTAGCTCTCAGACGACTGTCCTTAAATGGCTACCCTGGCGAGTGCGGCCGGGCTAGCCAGGGTAGCTAATACTATTCCGCATTTTTTACTAATAAAATTTCATCCCCTTTTTCTGCCATGAAGTACCTCGTAATTGGCTTCCTCGTCTGGGCTGGCCTGAGCTACCCGATTTACCGTTTCATCGCGCCCTGGGCCGTCATCGTGTACGGCGTGGTGTCGCTGGCCTGCCTGCTCATCTGGTCAGCCGGCCGCAAAAAGCCGCAAGCGTAGTGCTTACCGCCGCCATCATCCTGCTGGCCCTGGCCTACGTGGCCAAGGCCGCCTGCGACAACCTGACCCACCAAGCCGGCAACAGCATTTTCGAAACGTGGGGGCCGTGGTTCGACGCCCGCACCAGCTGGAAGCGCAAGTACAAGAACTACGACGCTGGCGACCTGCGGCCCCGGTTTCCGCTCAGCTCCACGGTGCTCGTGCTCTTCACCGACTTTTGGCACGCCGCTGATAGCGTCTACCTCACTGCCTACCTGGCCGGCGGCGCGCTGCTTGGCTGCTGGCTGGCCCAGGCCGGGCCGCTGGCTTGGGTGCTGGCGCTGGCCGCTGTGAAGGCCGGCGGCGGGGCGGTGTTTCAGGCCTGCTATCGGCTATTCAGAATTAAATAGAAAAGCCCCGGCCAATAGGCGCGGGGCTTTTCTATTTAGTCTGGTTTTCCAGGCCGTACAAATTCTCTGAATTCCTTACGCGTAGGCATTCTGGGTGCTCCTTTTCTCTTGTAATCTTTTCCTGTTAGTGAATCTTGCCGTTCCTGATACCTCTGTACTTGTTCTAAGCTTTTATACATATCCTCTACTGCAATACTGTCCTGTTTAATTAAATTAATAGAGTCGTTGAATTCCGCTAGTGATTGCCGCAACGTCTTTTGTAGTCGATTCCCACTATTGTAACGAAATATTTCCCTTTGAGCCCGTACCATCCAATGCGCTAGGAAGTAGTCGTTAGCTCGCAAAAAAAGCCGGTATTTGGCCTTGCTAGTGAGCGAATCACTGAACACCATCTTATTGAGTGTATTACTCAAAACGGTGGAAACCTGAAATGTTACTAGCCCAAAATCGTTATCGGATACGAGAAACATTTTGCCATAGGCATAGTCGAAATTATGCCTAAATCTAATGTAAGATTTCTCTACTGGCAATGAATCAATGGATGTCCATTTAGAATCTGGCAATGAATCTTTCAATGCGTAGTATCGTGTCAGTTCAAACCACGTTCCATATTGATGCAGATAATTGTCGCATGCCGATACAAACTCCCTTTTTTCGTCTAGAAATAGTTGAGCCTGTTGCTGCTGGCGTGTATAGTGGTATTGAACGTAAGCGGTAACTAGTCCGCCAATAACGCTAAAGCCTAATCCAGCGAGTGCGCTGGGCCATGAAAAGGGAGTGTCAGCCATGAGACTAAGAATGCGTAGGCAGCAATAATAAGGCTCACACTTGATTGTCTGTGAGGCTAGCTTCGAACATAGTCAACTGGCATCAATAAAAGAGTCTAGAACACACTGTCAGGATTTTTTATTTCTACTGAGCAGCCGCTGTTAAGAGATTTACTCGCAACCTAAATTCACGAGTACTAATTGAGTCGGTAACTAAGAATCGGCTAGTTATTAATGGCGAAAGCTTACTAGTAGGGGCGATAATAAATCTCTTATTATCAAGTGTACTCAACAAGTAATACTCCCCTGCCTTCCCAAGATATTTATAAATCCATGGTTTTTTTGCAGTTAGCGAGTATGTTGACACGTATTCAAACTCTTTGTTTTGTATAATCCGCAAAGCATTATCTTTGCCTGACATATAAGTTTTTCCAGGAATTGCTATAAGGCAGTAAATAGAAAAATAAATCCAATTATAATACTCTTTAATTTGTGGCGTTATAATCCAGAAGCATATTTTGAGCGTTAATCTCACAGTTAAAAATAAGTAGATAATATAAATGCCTATCCTAACAAAGTATCCACCTTTGGTTTTTACATCTGGATGGTTAATCATAAGCTCAGTAGTTCCATAATAAAAAGCATAATATATTACTAAGGTGGATAATAGTGATATGATTACTATCTTTTTATTAGACCATGATTTAGACATTTCATCTAAGGCGTTAGTGCTTGCAAGTGCTAACACAAGCAGGAGAAACCCTCCTAACGTTGAACTGATAGGAGATACTATACTTTTTATGATATCGGAGATGGCGTAATAGCTAAACGCATCAATGTCAAGGGTACCCCAATAGCCCCAATAATAACAGATAGAAACAAAGTATAAGTAGGGTACTACTGCCAGCAGCAGTTTATCGAATTTAATTTCCATAGAGTGAAAGTAAGTAGCTAATTCTTATTAGTAATCATCCAACGTCTCTTATCATTACAGCTATCATCTTGCTGCTAGCGGCCGTGTGGCGTGCCTGGCGGGCCCAGCACCGGTGCCTGCACCGAGTGGACGGTTCGCACAACAAGAGAGCCCCGGCCAGTAGGCGCGGGGCTCTTCATTTGTTAGAAATTCATATTTATGCGGTCGGCGGCCTTGGTATGTGAGTAAGGCCTAGAAGATGGTCGCCTGCCATATTGATAAGATGACGAGCGCCAAGAATGCCCATGTTGGGAAACTTTTCTCTAACTACGGAGAGTAGCTTTTCCCTCTCTTGCCATGTATTAATCTTTTCACTTGACCATTCACGCATTGTAGTTTTAACAAATCCGTAAGCACTATACTCCTCCCACAATTTGTCGCCATCATCTGACCGATAACCATCGTCACTTATAGCATAAGTAAAAAATCTTGTGCCGCTATTAATTGTAAAGTGCTGCAAAGAACTTGTATCGTGTTGGCTATTCGGGAGAAATAATTGCGTACTTTGTATTAAGGCATTTTGATTAGCTTCAATAAGCTTATCATACAAACTATTAGTTTTAGAGAAAAAAACACTTAATTGAGAGCCTAAAGCTGCTACTTGGTTTTTCGTACTAGCATTCTCCTCGACAACACTGCTTAGTAATTTCTTAAGTTCTGCTGACGCACCATTGGTATCTAATTCTTTTAGCTGATTTAGCTGACTCTTTTTCAATTCTTCATTCTCAGCCTGCTTCTGCTCTAGCTTTTTTTGTACAGATGCAGTTTCTAAATCCCCAATTTCCTTGATAAGCGTTCCTCGCTTATCTACATCTGCCAGGACTTTTGACATTAAATCTTGCATCTGGGTAGTCAACGCCTTTTGCTGATTAGTAAGCGAAGCCTGTCCTTCCGCTTGTCCTTTCAGGGCATCAATAGAATCCTTTTGGTCTTTGACACTATCACGCAATCCCTTAATTTGGCCTTGCTGTATTTTAATAATTACTATAGTGCCTGCAACTTGTAGCAGACCTGTTATTGCAGCAATCGTAGCAGTATCCATGTGACCTATGAATCAGAATTTATTATTTCGCCTACCACTTCTCAAACAGCTCTCTGGTAGCCATCAGCGGCCCTACACCCGGACTCACGTGCTAGTGGTGGTCGAGCGCAATGGCCACCGTATCGCCGCGGTGCTCGACCTGCAGCTTATACTGGCGGCCCAGGCGAAAGCCAGCGTAGCCATCGCCTACTGAGGTAGCTGATTCGCCGACGAAAGTGCGGTTTTCAATGGTCATTTTCTATCAGAAATAGGGTAGGAGAGGGGTTATTTCGCACACTTTTCCGCACACTGAAATAAAAAACCCCCTTTACGATAGTGTAAAGGGGGTTTTGTGGTCTCGTTAGGAATCGAACCTAAATCTAGAGCTTCGGAGGCTCCTATACTATCCGTTGTACTACGAGACCTAGTGCGGAGCTGCAAAAGTAGCGACAAAAGCCGGCGCGGCCAAAC
>Ga0160427_10000581_pt1 | contig 21933 bp, 23 predicted proteins | sample SolpanmetagenomL_FD_108194 | JGI IMG/M metagenome (GOLD analysis project Ga0160427, IMG submission 108194) | Solar panel surface microbial communities from Lawrence Berkeley National Laboratory, California, USA - L | ecosystem: Engineered > Built environment > Solar panel > Unclassified ...
GCGCCGAGGGCGGTGGCGATGAGGGTCACCAGGATGACCGCGTAGCGATTGGTGACGGAGAAGGCGAGGATCGGGCGGATCATGGCTCAGTCCTCCGCCGCGGCCTTGCCGAGCTCGGCCTTCAGGATGAAGCTGTTGCCGATGACGATGACGTCGCCGGGCTCCAGCCCCGTGGTGATCTCGACGTGCCCGTCGTCGGAGCGCCCGACTCCGATGGGTCTCGCCTCGAAGCCGCCCTCGACCTTCACGAACACGGTCGGCTTGCCCGCGATGGTCTGGATCGCCTCGGAGGGGACGAGGGTGCGCACCGGCTTGTCCGAGACCGCGATCTCCGCCGATACGAAGGACCCGGGCCGCCACCGCTCCTCGGGGTTGGGCAACTCGGCCACGACCCGGGCGGCGCGGGTGTTCTGGTCGAGGACCGGGCCGATGAAGACGATCCTGCCCTCGGCGCGCTCGCCGGTCGCCTGGGTCCACACGGTGACCGTCTGGCCCTCGCGCGCCAGCGGCAGGTCGCCCGGAGAGACCGCGAGGTCGACCCAGACCTGGGCAAGGTTGACCACACTGTAGAGCTCGGTCTCCAGGTTGTCGCGTCCTACCGCGGCGCCGAGGTCGACCCTGCGTTCGACGATCTTTCCGGCGATGGGGGACCGGATCTCCTGTCGCTCGAACTGCGCCGCCGGCAGGGTCGGCAGGGCCTCGATCTCGGCGGGGCTCAACCCAAGAAAAGTGAGCTTGCGCCGGGCCGAATCGACCTTGACCTTGAGCTCCTCGTAGCTCGCCTGAGAACGAAGGTACTGCTGCTCGGACGAGATGCGCTTGTCCCACAGCGACTGGTCGCGCTCGTACAGGGTCTTCTGCAGGCCGGCGGACAGGCGGGCGGCGAGGTACTCGCTCTTGGTGTCGGCGATCTCGCGGCTGTCGAGCAGGGCGACGACCTCGCCCTTGGCGACCCGGTCGCCGAGGCCCTTGCGCAGCTCAGCCACCGTCCCCTGGGTCTTCACCGCGATGCGGGCGGTGTTGTTGGCGCTCGGGACGATGGTGCCCGGCACGTGGAGGTGGCGGGCGAGCCGACCGCCCTGGACGGCGTCGGTGCGGATGCCGGCCTTGGCGATCTGGTCCTGGGTCAATCGGACGAGGCCCGGCTCCTCGGGCTTCGGTACCGCCGCCGGCATCGATGCAGGGCTGCCGGTGGCAGCGGGAGTGGTTGGGAGAAGCCCGCTTTGCGCAAGGCGTGACCGGAGCGCGTCCGGTGCGCCCGGCCAGACGGTCGCGATCAGGAAGCCGCCGCCGACAGCCCCCAGGACAAGGAGGGTACGTCTGAACATGTCGATGCCATGAGCCAACGCCGCCGGGTGCCGCCGAATGGCAGGCCCGGGGAGCGCAGGTGCGTTGGAGGAAAGGGCCCGACGGTGCCGGGCGGCCCAGCCTCAGCCCCTAGGTGGCTCGAACGGCGCCCTGCCTTCGCCGCTCCTTCGGGCGAGGTGGTGGACGGGCTGGAACCGGACGTCGGTGCCTCTCGCGGACATCGGCATGCCGGATGGGTGGGCAGTCGCCAGGGTCTGCGCGTGGGAATGCGCGTGATGGGCAAGGTCACCCGGACCGGACCCGTCGGGACCATGATCGCCGTCGTGGTCGTCGCCGTGATCGATCCCGTGGAAGGCGTGGACATGGGCGGCCGCGCTATCGCCGCGCGCTTCCGCGACCAACGGCATGACCGAGGTCGCCATCAGCACGATTGCGACGAGCACCGATAGGAACCGCCCGATCCGACCCACCCTCGACGCCACGCCTCCGCCCGATGCAGCCGTACTGGGCCGCAAATCCGTCTTCCCACATCCCACCCGGGGGGATAGGATGTCAACATGCAGCACGCGTCGCACCCCGACATCGTCAAGCGCCTCAAGCGCGCCCACGGCCATCTCGCCGGCGTCATCGCCATGATCGAGGAGGGGCGACCTTGCGTGGACCTCGCCCAGCAGCTCCACGCGGTCGAGAGCGCGATCACAAACGCGAAGCGCGTGCTGATCGAGGACCACATGGAGCATTGCCTGGCGGACGGCGTCGAACACGGGGGCAAGTCCGCCAAGGACGCCCTATCCGAGTTCAAGGCCATGGCGAAGTACCTCTAGGACCCACCGTCATGCTCGCCGTCCTTGCGAACCGGACCTACCGGCATCTCTTCGCCGCCCAGGTCATCGCCCTAATCGGCACAGGCTTGCTCACGGTCGCTCTGGGGCTGCTGGCCTACCGGCTGGCCGGGGACCGGGCCGGAGCGGTTCTCGGCACCGCCCTCGCGATCAAGATGGTCGCCTACGTCGTGGTCGCTCCCGTGGCCGGCGCGTTCACCGGGCAACTTCCCCGCCGTGCCTTCCTGGTGGCTACGGACCTCGTCCGGGCCGCCATCGCGTTGATGCTGCCCTTCGTCGATCAGGTCTGGCAGATCTACGTCCTTATCTTCGTGCTTCAGTCGGCCTCGGCGGCGTTTACCCCGACCTTCCAGGCCACCATCCCGGACATCCTGCCTGACGAGCGCGACTACACCCGGGCGCTGTCGCTCTCGCGCCTCGCCTACGACCTGGAGAACCTGCTCAGCCCGACCCTGGCGGCCCTGCTGCTCACGGTCATCAGCTACAACTGGTTGTTCGGCGGCACCGTCGTGGGCTTCCTGTGCTCGGCGGCGCTGGTCGTCTCGGTGACGTTGCCGGCGGCGACGCGGAGGGAGCGCACCGGTGGGATCTACGACCGCACCACGCGAGGCCTGCGGATCTACCTGGCGACCCCGCGCCTTCGGGGCCTGCTCGCCCTCAACCTCGCGGTCGCCACTGCAGGGGCGATGGTCATCGTCAACACCGTGGTGATCGTCCAGGCCCTGCTCGGACGCCCCCAGAACGACGTCGCCATCGCGCTCGGGCTCTTCGGGGGCGGCTCGATGATCGCGGCCCTGGTGCTGCCGCGGGTGCTCGACCGCTTGTCAGACCGTGGCGTCATGCTGCCGTCCGCGGCCTTCCTTGGCGTCGTCCTCGTCGGGGTCGCGGTGCTGACCTGGGGCGGGTCCATCGACTGGCCGGTGCTGCTCGGGACGTGGCTGGCCCTTGGGATCGGCTACTCAGCCGCCCAGACGCCTACGGGACGCCTGCTGCGTCGCTCGGCGAGCCCCGAGGACCGGCCGGCGGTGTTCGCCGCCCAGTTCGCGCTCTCGCACGCGTCGTGGCTCGTGACCTACCCGCTGGCGGGATGGCTCGGCGCCACCGTCGGGATGCCGACGACCCTGGCGGTCCTCGGCGCGCTGACCGTCGCGGGGGTCGTGGCGGCCGCCTTGCTCTGGCCCGCGTCAGACCCGGATGTCGTCGAACATGCCCACGGGGATCTCGACCCGTCCCATCCCCACGTCCAGGGGATCGGACACGGTCGGCACGAGCATGCCTTCGTCATCGACGACCTGCACCGGCAATGGCCTGCCAGGGCGGGTTGAGACCGGGCTATAATCGGGTGGGGCTTTACCCCGTTCGGCACGGTCGTCCCCTTTGATAGAGGCGCTCCGAGCCTCGCGACGAAGCGTGATTTCGCGAGTCGCCGATTCCGACGACCGCAATTTTTCTCAAGGCGGCACTTGGCCACTCATCGGAGGCGGTCTCGTTGCCGGGCACCGAGGCTGCGAACGGACCGAGAGGGACCGTCTCGGCGGTTGGACCGAATGTCGCCCCTGCCGGGGCAGCACGGGGGCCTCCGAGAAGTCCGAGACGTGTCAGCGAGACGGAAGGCGCAATGCCTCTATCGGCGCGGCACCATACGGATCTCGACCGTGAGGTGGGACAGGTTTCCGAACGGCGCGAGAAGGTGACGATAGAAGTCCGGCCCGCGCGCCTGTGCCGTGGCAACCGAGACGATGGCACCGAGGTGACCGGGGCCCAACCGCCACACGTGCAGGTCGGCGACGCGGTCGCCCTGTTCCTCGATGACGCTCCGCACCTTCCGGACGAGACCCTGATCGGGCTGCATGTCGAGAAGGACCCCACCCGTGTCCCGTACCAAGGTGTAGGCCCAACTCGCGATCACGACCGATCCGATGATGGCGGCCAAGGGATCCATCCAGGTCCAACCCAGGAAGCGGGCGAGCAAAAGGCCGCCGATCACCAGCACCGAGACGGCGGCGTCGGCCACCACGTGCACCACGGCCGCTCGCATGTTGTTGTCCCGGTGCATGGCGCCGTGATGCCCATGCGCATGCTCCTCGAAGGTCACGGACCCGGCCCGTTCCGATCCCGGGAAGCACAGGGTCGCTTCGAAGGCGTGGGGCTCTGGGATCATCTCGATGCTCTCGACGACGTCGCCCTTGCGGGTCATCGCGAAAGTCTGCCGCGTTCCGTCCGGGCGTACCGTCTCGATTGTCATGGCCTCGACCGGGGCGAGGGACTCCGCACCCTGCGCTGTCAATCGGAAGCGTGGCGGCACGCCGTCCTCGTGGATCTCCAGGCCGAACGTCTCCGTCGGTGTCACGATGGTCCGCGCCGCGTCGTCATGGTCTTCGTGACCATGCTCGTGGCCGTGATGATGTCCGTGGCCGTGGTCGTGGTCGCTTCCCAGGAGCCAGACGCTGGCGAGGTTCACGCCGAGGCCGAGCACCGCGATGGCGATGGTCTCGTTGTAGTCGATGGCCACGGGCTCGATGAGCCGGAGCACCGCCTCGTAGGCGATCAGCAGGGCGATCATCGCGAGCACGATGGCGCTGGTGAACCCGGCGAGGTCTCCGAACTTACCCGTCCCGAAGGTGAAGCGGTCATCGTCGGCATGCCGGCGTGCATAGCGATAGGCCATTGCGGCGAGCAGGAGGGCCCCCGCATGCGTCGACATATGCAGGCCGTCGGCGACGAGGGCGATGGAGCCGAACAGCATGCCGCCGACGATCTCGGCGGCCATCATGACACCGCAGAGCGCGATGACGGCCCAGGTCCGGCGCTCGTTGCGGTCATGACCTTCGCCGAGAAAGATATGTGAGTGACCGTGGGCCTCGGCCGGGGCGGAGGGAGCGTGCCCCGGGCTTGCGTGCATCATGTCCATGCGGGATCTCACTTCAGGTAGGTGCGGATGACCTCGATCAGCTCGGACGCACCCCTGGCACGGTTCGGATCGGGTTCGTGTGCGGGATCGACGACGTGATGGCGGATGTGCTCCTCCATCAGTTCGGAGGTCAGTCCGTTGATGGCCCCGCGCATCGAGGCGACCAGCATAAGGACGTCGGAGCAGCCGATCTCCGCCTCCAGGGCGCGCTCGACGGCCTCCGCCTGTCCCTTGATCCGGCGCACGCGCGCCAAGAGCTTGGTCTTGTCCTTGACGGTGTGGGCCATGACATCGGCTTCCTCGTTCCTCTAGTAACATAGGGGGCTACCCTATACATGTCGAGTGGCCGTTGGACGCACGTTTTCGGAAGGGCGCTCTCATGAGGAAGGACGATCCGTGCACGGGGGTCTGCCGCGTCGACGGCAGGACCGGGTGGTGCTTGGGATGCGGCCGCACCGTTCCGGAAATCCGTGCCTGGCGGAAGCTGACCCCCTTCAGGCGAACGGCGCTTGTCCGCGAGTTGCCTCGCCGCGTTTCACAGGTCGGCGAAGGCACGCTCGTGGATGGGGAAAGCTGAACCTGGCGGTCCTCGCGACCTCGCGCCTCGATGGCATTCAGGCATGACCGATTTCTTCAAGCCGAGGAGCTTGCCCGGCGTGACGTAACAGGCCACACGGTCGTATCCATCCCGTCAGCGCACGGGGACTCCTACGTCGGTCGCCTATGGCCCTCGACGCGCGGCATCTATCCGTTGCGAAGGAGCGTGACCGCCAATCCGAGATTTGCCAGGGCGAGTATCAGCAGCAGGCCGTAGGCCACGTCCGGACCGCCATAAGCCAGCGCTAGGGCTCCGAGCGCAGGCGCCAGCGCCTGGGCGATCAGCCCGGGCCGGGCGAGGCGCCCGATCAGCACAGGGTAGCGAACCGGCCCGAAGAGGGCGAGCGGGACCGCACCACGGGCGATGGAGTAGATGCCGTTGCCGGCCCCATACAGGACCAGCGCGACGCCGACCGCGGGAAGGCCGGCAGCCAGGATGCCGAGGCCTAGGGACACCAGCGCCATGGCGGCGGCCAGCGTCCAGAGCGGATGGTGGCGGCCCTTGCCCGCCATCTCGACGAGACGGGCACCGACCTGTGCCGGTCCGATCAGCGCGCCGTACGTGACGGCGGAGGCCAGGGCCACGCCCCTCGCCTGGAGCAACGCGATCAGGTGCACGGAGACCATCGCCATCACGGTGCCCCCGAACACGAGGACGGCCGCCATCAGCAGGTAGGCCCGTCGCTCGCGGGCGGTGAGCGTGCCTCCGTCACGGCGCTCCCGAACGCTTCCGACGACCTTGGCCGGCATTGGCGGGATCATGAGGAGCGCCAGCGGCAGGGTCACCGTGATGTGCAGGCCGGCATAGGCGAGGCAGGTCCCACGCCATCCGATCCGCTCGACGAGGAAGGCCGAGAGCGGCCAGCAGACCGTGCTGGCGAACCCACCCCATAGGGTCAGCGTCGTGATGGCGGGGCGCGCGTCGGACCCGTAGAGGCGGCCGAGCGTCGCGAAGGCCGGATCGTAGAGGCCGCAGCCCATGCCGAGCCCGATCACGATCCAACCCGCGAGGTAGACCGGCAGGTTCGGTGCGCCGCCGAGGATGGCGAGCCCCACGGCGAGAAGCACTGCCGCCAGCGCAAGGACCGGTCGGCCCCCGTGCCGGTGGATGGCGAGCCCGACCCGTGGCGATGCGAAGGCCGCCGCCAGAAGGCCGACCGACAGGCCGCCGACCACCCAGGCCAACGGCCAACCCGTCCCGTCGGCGATGGGGCCGGCGAGCACCGCCGGCAGGTAGAACGAGGAGCCCCAGGTCAGGATCTGGATGACGCCAAGGGCCGAGATCACCGGCCAGCGGCGCGCCGGACCCATCGGATCGCTACCGGGCCCCGAGCACCGGCAGCCAGAGCGCCAGCGCAGCTAGGGTCACGAGGAGGACCGGCGGGGTGATGACCAGGCCGACCCGCATGTACTGGCCCCAGGTGATGCGTTGGCCCTTGGTGTCGAGGACGTGGAGCCAGAGCAGAGTAGCGAGGCTGCCGATGGGCGTGAATTTCGGGCCGAGATCGCAGCCGATGACGTTGGCGTACACCATCAGCTCGCGCATCAGCGGCGACAGGTCCGGGGCCTGTTGGATGGAGAGCGCGCCCACCAGCACGCTCGGCATGTTGTTCATCACCGAGGACAGGATCGCGGCGGCGAACCCGGTACCGATGGTGGCGACGAACGGTCCGTGGCCCGAGAGCCAGACGAGGCCTGCGCCAGGTAATCGGTCAGGCCGGCGTTCTTGAGGCCGTAGACGACGAGGTACATGCCGAGGCTGAACAGCACGATCTGCCACGGGGCTCCCGCCAGCACCTTGCGGATGGGGATCACCCGGCTCCGGTTCGCGAGACCGAGCAGGATCAGGGCACCGGCGAAGGTGACGACCGAGACCGGCACGCCGAACGGCGCCGTCACGAAGTAGGCGACCAGCAGCAGTCCGAGGAGCGGGAACGCCGCCCGGAACACGAGCGGGTCGCGGATCGCGTTTCGAGGCGCCTCCAACTCTCCGACAGGGTACGTTGCCGGCAGGTCGCGCCGGTAGAACAGCCACAGCACCACAAGGGTCGCCGCGAGCGAGACGAGGTTCACCGGCACCATCACCGCGGCGTAGCGGCTGAACGAGATGTCGAAGAAGTTCGCCGAGACGATGTTGACGAGGTTGGAGATCACCAGCGGCAGGCTGGTCGAATCCGCGACGAACCCGCAGGCGACGATGAAGGCCAGTGCCGCCGCCGGCTTGAATTCGAGGCGCAGCAGAATGGCCAGCACGATGGGCGTGAGCAGCAGCGCGGCGCCGTCATTGGCGAACACCGCGGCGATGGCGGCCCCGAGCAGGATCACCAGCGGGAACAGCAGGCGCCCCCGACCCCCGCCCCAGCGGGCGATGTGGAGCGCGGCCCAATGGAAGAAGCCCGCCTCGTCGAGCAGCAGCGAGATGATGATGAGCGCCACGAAGGTGAAGGTGGCGTCCCAGACGATGTGCCAGACCACCGGGACGTCACCGGGGCTGATGACCCCGGTGGCCAGCGCCACGGCGGCCCCGATCAGGGCGCTCCATCCGATCCCGAAGCCCTTCGGCTGCCAGATGACGAAGACGAGGGTGACCGCGAAGATGGCGAGCGCGAGCATCGGGACCGTTTCTTGTTCTTGGGGGCTTGGGACGGTTCAGGCGGTGGCGACGCGGCGCCCGTGCTCGTCGACGACGCGCTCGCCGTCCTCCTTGACGAACTCGCCCTGCTGGGCCGGCAGGAGGTCGAGGACCGCCTCGGAGGGGCGGCACAGGGAGACGCCCTTCGGGCTCACCACCAACGGGCGGTTCAGCAGGATCGGGTGCGTCTCGATCGCATCGAGAAGCCGGTCGTCCGTCAGGGCCGTGTCGGCGAGGCCGAGCTCGGCGTAGGGCGTACCCTTCTCGCGGAGGAGGCCGCGCACGGTGAGGCCGGCACGTTCCGCGAGTTGGCGGACCAGGGTCCGGCTCGGTGGCGTCTTGAGATACTCGATCACGTGGGGCTCGATGCCGGCGTTGCGGATCAGGGCCAGGGTGTTGCGGGACGTGCCGCAATCCGGGTTGTGGTAGATCACGACGTCCATCACGCGACCTCCGGACGGGGCGAGGTGTTGCCGGCCTGCTGGCCGATCTCGCGGACCCGGGCGGTCAGGGCGACTGCGTCGAGGCTCGCCATCGGCAGGGCGAGGAAGGCCGAGATCCGGTTCTTGAGGTAGCGCTGGGCGGTGACGAAGGCGGTCTTCCGCTCGATCTCGCTGCCCTCGACCGCGGCGGGATCCTCGATGCCCCAGTGGGCGGTCACCGGCTGGCCGGGCCAGAACGGGCAGGCCTCGCCGGCGGCGTTGTCACAGACGGTGAAGACGAAATCCATGACCGGTGCGTCCGGGCCGGCGAACGCGTCCCATGACTTCGAGCGAAGGCCCTTGGTGGGGTACTCGGACTCGCGCAGGACTTGGACGGCCATCGGGTTGACGTCGAGCTTGGGCTGGCTTCCGGCGGAGAATGCCCGGAAGCGGCCTTGGCCTTCCTTGGCCAGCATCGCCTCGGCGAGGATCGAGCGGGCCGAGTTGCCGGTGCACAGGAACAGGACATTGTAGACGCGGTCAGGCATGGGCGGTGTCTCCGGTGGGGGTGCAACAGGCGGCGAGCGCCGCGACGGCGGGGGCGCAGACCTCGGGACGCCCCTGGCAGCAATCGCGCATCAGGAACTGGATCAGGTCCGACAGGTCCGGGTAGGCGGCGCTGTAGATGATCGACCGGCCCTCGCGACGGGAGGCGACGAGGCCGGCGTGGCTCAGTTCCTTCAGGTGGAACGACAGATTGGTGCCGGACACGCCGACCGCCTCGGCCAGCATGCCGGCGGCCATGCCGTCCGGTCCGACGGTGACGAGCTGGCGCACGATGCGGAGCCTGTGTTCCTGCCCAAGGGCCGCGAAGGCAGCGACGGCTTGCCGTTCGTCCATCATGATGTCAATATCTCAATCATCGTTGAAACGTAGAGGATAGAAGCTCTTTGGACAAGCCCAAACAGCCCTTCGCCGACGGAATGCCGAACCTGAGCGAAGGGCACTTCGTCGTTCCGACCACCGCAGACTTGCAGGTGGCCACGCTGTTCACCCATGCGCCGCGCTTCCTGATCCTGTACGGATCGCTCCGGGAGCGCTCGTTCAGCCGGTTTCTCGCCTACGAGGCCGCGCGCCTGCTAGAGGCGATGGGCGGCGAGGTCCGGATCTACGACGCGCACGGCCTGCCGCTGCCCGACGACACCACCGCGGATCACCCCAAGGTGCAGGAGCTGCGAAACCTCTCGATCTGGTCGGAGGGGCACGTCTGGGTCAGTCCCGAGCGTCACGGCGCCATGACCGGGGTGATGAAGAGCCAAGTCGACTGGCTCCCGCTGTCCGAGGGGTCGGTACGACCGACGCAGGGACGGACCCTGGCGGTGATGCAGGTCTCGGGCGGGTCGCAATCGTTCAACGCCGTGAACGGCCTGCGCATCCTCGGGCGCTGGATGCGGATGATCACCATCCCGAACCAGTCGTCGGTGCCGATGGCTTACAAAGAGTTCGACGAGGCTGGCCGGATGAAGCCGGGACCGCTGTACGACCGCGTCGTCGATGTCTGCGAGGAGCTGTGCAGGTTCACGCTGCTGACCCGCGAGCGATCCGTCTACCTCGTCGACCGGTATTCCGAGCGCAAGGAGCGCGTGTCCGACCGGCTGGACGCCGTGGCGGCCGATATTGGGTTCGCGAAGGCCTGAAATTCCCTCTGCACCGGCTTATTCGCGATGGTGTCGGGAAAATTGGCAATGTACACGGCGAAGCTCACGGCATTCGATACGACTGTGACCATCCGTGGGTCCGCGATGCCCGTGTTCAGGATAGCCCCGTTCTGCTTCGCCGCCCCCCCCATGGAATTGGAATTCGTTGTCCTTCATGGTCGGACCGAACCGCGTCGATGACGGCGCTGCTGCGGTGTGCGGTCGTCAAGGCCGTCGACAAGTGCTCTCCACCGAAACTTACAACACGATGGCGCCTCGTCCTTCACGTTGCCCCGTATTGCAATGAGAGGGGGCATACCTGCTGCGGCCGAGGATGCGTTCACTGGTGCGTAGCCAGACAGGGCGCTACCGGGATTGCCAACGACCGTCGAAGGGCGAACCGTTGAGCCACGACCCGACGATGCAAAGTCGAGGAGGGGTTCGTGAGCGAGCGTCAGGATCCGCAGCCCGATAAATCTGCGAAGATTTTATTCGTTTTCATTCATCAGGTTCACGGCGGCGAACAGCAGTTTACGGAACACCTCCGAGTGATTGGAGGCCTCCTGGACAAGGACCAACAGATCGGGCGGCTTGGACCCGGCATCTCCAAGAGCGTCGTCGACGAAACGCCTGATGGCAGCCCTCAAGGCGGGTCGGGGGTTCTGTCCGGCGGAAAGCAGCTTGGAAACCGTTGATTGGCTGGTTCCCAGAACGCGCGCCAGCCCGGTCTGGGACAGGCCGCGATCCCGACGCGCACATTCGAGGGTCGTCGCGACGAAGTCCGGATGGACGCCGGAAGGCATGGCACGACACACCTTCCGGATTCCCAACAGGCCCGTGCCGCGTTCCAGCGAAATCTGTTCCAGCTCGGCGCGGACGCCGCCCATATCCTGGCGAACCTGGAAGGGGTTCGCCATTCAATGCCTTGGCAACATCGCCTTCGCATCGGGCTTGGCGCGGCGTTGTAGACCCGCGCCGAGGCTCCGTTCACGAGCCCGGGATCGGCCACTGCCCCGGTACGGTCGGGAGAGATGTACCGGGGCAGGCGGCGCGGTCGCGTCGTCATCCTTGGCACGGCCGGCGCCATCCGTCCGTTGGGCGCCCTCAACCTTCCGCCCGCATCGCGGGACGGCACTCAGAACCAGAAGGCCTCGTCCTCCTCGTGGGAGATGGCGCGCGCCACGGAACCTACCTGCCCCAGGATGAACTCGCCCAGTTCGTCGTGGTCGAACTCGACATCGAGCAATGTCGAGTCTGAATGGTTTTCCCGATCGGGTCCCGAGACATCGAACCCCTGGACATCCGCGTCCGTGTAGGGCCGGACGCCCCCCCTCGTCCGGTCGCGGTCCGTCCGGGAGCTTGCACGGGAGGCGCGTTCGTTCTTCCGCCGCCAGGCGGGACGGCGTGCTGCGCCGCCGGTCGATCCGGGCGAGGCCTGCTCGAAGTCGGTCTTGGTACGGGCGTTCATGGGAACCTCCTTGGCTTAGGCGATGGCGGAGCGAGGGCAGTCGGCGGCGTGACGAACCGTCGCCGGCGCCGGTCGGACCGCTCGGTTCCCAACCGACTGGGTCGGGTTCAGCGAGCCCCGTCGACCGGGCCGACGGTCCGCAACGGCCAGGCGGCGGCAGCTTTCCTTCGGTACCGATCGCCGCCCGGGGCCGCGGTCGAGGTCGTCGGCGAGGTCGAGCAGATCTTCCCGAAGCGCGATGTCCGCGTCGGTCAGCGTCGTGGACGCGCCGTCCGCCGCGAGCAGGTTCGCGACCTCGGCGGGATCGAGGCTCGGCGCGTAGGGGTCGTCCGCCGCGATGCGCAACGCGGCCGCAAGGCCGACGGCGCGCCGATGAAGGCCGCCGCATCTGCAGCCGCGCCGGATCTCGGCTGCCTCGTACGGCCGCAGCATCGTCATCCGCACCGGAAGCGTATGGGGTGGATCGTGCCGCGAACGACCGGACGCGGAGAGCAGCCAAGGCGGTGCCAAGGTTGCGGTCCGAGACGTGCATCCCGCCGTCATCGCCCGGAGGGCGCCATCGCGGGCGACCAGGCTGGGGCCGAACGCGATCACCGCGAGGTCGATGCGGCTCCGGATGCTGAGGTTACTCAGCTGTGCCAGGGGCAACGCAACCATCAGGTGCCGTCCCGACGCCGTGGCCGCATCGAGGTAATCCGGGATCGCCTCGGCGAGGGCGTTGCTGCCGGCCAGGACACCCGGCGCTCCTGGATCATGACCACTCAACCCCCCACTCGCGAGGAGAGCCGCCTGGCTGGCCGACATGTCGTCGGCAAAAAACCCGATGTTCATGACGAAGGTCCCGTTTGTCGATCCGTGCTTCTGCGACACGGTGGGATTATACCCCACAGGGGTATATTGGCCAAGCGACTTCTCTAGTGACTAGAGGTTCGTCGTGGGAAGTGGTAAACCATTCCCTGGGCTTGGTCCGATGGGACGGACCGTCGTGATGCTATCGACAAACCGTGGCGGAAGGCTCGAACCTTATCCAATGGATCCTTCGTGCGGCTTGATCAGATGTCCTAGTTACAAACGATAGTGAAAAGCGGTGTCGTACTCTGAAAATTGCATCCCGTTCGGTATTGGCGAACTTCGCGCCGCGCTCTCGCACGGATGAAGTCGAGCCGCTGCCGAACGAGATCGGTCAATGATCTTTGCAACGAACCGACCTTATTGCGGTGACGATCCTCCCGGCAACCGCTTCGATCGAAATCTACCGCTGTGCTCGTATAAGATCGAGGGCACCTCAGGTGCGCGGAATGCTTCCCGTCCCTTGGAGCTCGCACGAAATCATGCCAACTTAAAGTTGGTGCGAAACCACGATAGGGACCCGCATCGGCCTCGACGAGTGTACCCCGTGACGAGCGAGCGAGCTTCTCCCGCACCGATTTATATCGTCCCCATTACCGGATCGACGCCTGCTCATACGCTGAAGAAGCAGACGCCCTACGAGGAAATGCCAATTGCAGGACCAGGAACACGGCTCGGAGGGCGTGGACAGGGAGGATTGGCTCGATCGCATCAATCGGAACGACCTCCGTTCGGCGAAGCCTCAGGCCATCGCGGCGGCCTGTCGCCGTCTGAATCCCGAGCGGGACGTTTTGCTGCGCGGGAGGTTGCTCGACCATCTCGCCAAGCTCGCGACCGATCACTTGGCGATGCGGGTCGACCGGCGACTGCCGAACGAGGGGCGGGATGCCATCGGGGAAGTCGTCGGGAACATGGTCGCTTCGATCATCGACCCGGATGCGGCCGACGGCCGTGGTTTCGAACACTCGTTCATCAACAAACTGGAACATCGGCTGATCGATCATGTGCGCAGATGGCGACGGGAGACGGTGGTCATCGAGCCACAATTATCGGACGAGGTAACGGGGCATGCGCTCGAAAGGCCGGATGGATACGGTCTGAGCCCGGAGGATGAGGCGATGGCGCAAGACATCGTCGCGGGTCTGCCCGACAATTACAGAAAGGCGTTCCTGCTCAGGAGGGCGGGCTTCGCCTACGACGCGGCAAGCCGAAGCGAAAGCATTGCGGCCATGCTGGGCGTGACCCCGAAAACGGCGAAGGCATGGGTCGAGAAAGCCCACGCCCTGATCCATCAACAACTGGGCATCAGACGATGACCGTGACCGACCATGAGCTCGACGAAATGCTCTTCCGCTTCCATTGCGAGGCGACGGAACAGGCGGTGACGCCCACGCTCGTCGCCAGGTGGACCGCTGCGTATCCGCATTATGCCGAGGATATCCGAGAGCATGCCGTGGAGCTCCTCGACATGAGCTTCCGGGCTTCGGCGAACGGGGCGGCTATCTCGGCCGGCCGATCTCCGGCACGGATCGAGCCGGTCACGGTGCCGACCCCCGGGATGACGTCCGAGACGGCACCGTCGACGCTGCGTGAGGCGCTCCGGACCGTGGGCCTGACGTTGCGCGATTTCGCCGACGGCATCGACATCGCCCGCTCGATCGTCACGGATGTCAACGACGGCGAGATCGTCAAGGAGACCATTCCGCGTCGCTTCCTGCGAATCGGAGCCGCTCGCGCGGGAACCGCCACGGATTGGTTCAAGGCGGTCGTCATGACGACGAACGACAAGGGAGAGCTTCCGGCCTTCAAGTCGACGGGCGATCCCCTGCCGGGCCGACAACGCACGTGGGAGGAAGCCATCAGGGATACGGACATGGATGAGGACCGGATCGCGTTCTGGCTCTCGGACGAGGGCTGAACCGTGGATCCCTGGCGTGATATCCGCCTGAAGGCGCGCCGACGCCATGCCGAGGCTTGCGAGGTCGCGACGGCCCGGACAGCCGAAGCCCTCGTCAAGGCGGCGCTGAAGATCGCCAAGCTGCAGGTCAGTCGGTTCGCACCCGGGACCCGATATGCCGTCGGCGTGCTCGGTGCGTTGGACCGCAGCGGCGGCTTCGTCCGGCTGGCGTCGAACCTCGACGCCCACCAAAGGGTGATCGTGTCCGCCCACGAGATCGGGCATTTCTGGCTGCACGACGAGACGGCCTTCATGGTGCGGTCGACCGTCTCGGGTTTCGGCGGCCGCCCTGTCGAGACCGGCGCCGACCGGGTCGTGGCCTACTCGCCCCGGCAACGGATGGAGGTGCAGGCCGACATCTTCGCCCAGGAGTTCTTGCTGCCCTCCGAGCTTCTCCACGAGATGATGGTCGCCCAGCGGAAGCGCCCCGAGGACATCGCCGCGGAGTTGGGGCTTCCCGTCGACTTCGTAAGGATGCAGGCGATCCGGGCGCTGCTGCTGCCACCCTTGGCGCCGCCGCCGGAGCGGTCCCCCGGCCCGAGGGCGACGCTTCCACCGGATCCGCAACAGCTTGAGGCGGCGCGCTGGGACGAACGGCCCCTCATCCTCGACGCCGGGCCCGGCACCGGAAAGACGCGGACGCTGATCGCCCGGATCGAGTTCCTGCTCGCCACGGACGTACCGCCGTCGGCCATCCTCGCGCTCACCTTTTCGAACAAGGCGGCGGCCGAGATGATCGAGCGCATCGAGATGCTGGATCCGGTCGCCGCCCCGATCATCTGGGTGGGCACCTTCCATGCCTTCGGCCTCGAACTCCTGCACCTCTATCATCGCGAGGCCGGGCTGCCGCAGGCGTTCGAGGTTCTCGACGAGATCGGCGCCCTCGCCATGCTTGAGCGGCTGTTGCCGACGCTCGGGCTCCGTCACTTCCAGAATCTTTGGGATCCGACCCTGGAGCTGCGGCCGATCCTGCGCGCGATCTCGCGCGCGAAGGACGAGATGGTGACGGCCGAGGCATACGGGCTCGCGGCGGCCGCTTCCCTCGACGCCGCTTCCACGCCGGAGGAACGCGAACGCGCCGAGAAGGCGATGGAGGTCGCGCGGGTCTATCGGGCCTACCAGGCCGAGCTTGAGCGCAGCCACGCCGTGGACTTCGGGGACCTGGTCTGGACGGCCGCCCGGTTGCTGGCCGAGAACCCGAAGGTCCGCGAAGCGGTGCGCGAGAAGCACCGCTTCGTCCTGGTCGACGAGTACCAGGACGTGAACAACGCCAGCACCGCGCTCCTCGAACAGATCAGCGATGGCGGGCTCCGGGTCTGGGTCGTCGCCGATCCGAGGCAATCCATCTACCGCTTCCGCGGCGCCGCGCCGGCGAACGCAGCTGAGTTCACGGAGCGCTACCCCGACGCGGAACGTCGTCAGCTCAAGACCAACTATCGGTCATGCGAGACGGTGGTGCGCGTCTTCGAGACCTACGGGGCCGGCATCGCGGCGGCCCCCCTGCCGGCTGTCAGCTGGAAGGCCCATCGGGGCAAAGTCGGGTTCGTCGACCATGTCACGGCTCCCGACCTCTACTCCGAGGCCCATGCCGTGAGGGACCAGATCGAGCGCCTGCGCGAGCAGGGCATCCCCTATGACGAGCAGGCGATCCTGAGCCGCACCCATCTCTGCCTCGCGCGGTTCTCGCGCATCCTGCAGGAACTAGGCGTGCCCGTCCTCTATCTGGGCGATGTGTTCGAGCGACCCGAGATCCGGGACCTGCTCGCCCTTGTCTCCCTCGGCGCGGACCCCGCCGGTGCGGGCCTGATCCGGGTCGCCCGATTCCCCGAATACGGGGCGACCCGCGACGACGCGCTCCTGGTCATCGCGGCGGCGCATGCGGCCGAGGAGGATGTCATCACGACCTGCGGCCGTGCCGCGGACCTGCCGGGTCTCTCGGAGCGCGGCCGACGGGGCCTCGGCCTTCTCGCCGAACACCTGGCGGGCACGGCGTGGAAGACGACCGCCTGGAAGCTCCTGTCCAGCTATCTCTTCGACGCCAGCGACTATCTGAGGCCCCTGCTGGAAGCGAACGACGTCCGTTCGCGGCAATCCCTCATCGCGATCTATCAGCTCCTGAAGTTCTGCCGGGAGCACCATGACGCGAACGACGGGCGCGGCGGCCGCAGGGTCTTGTTGAACGAGATCCGCCGCCTCGAACGCCTGGACGACGACAGGCAGTTCAGGGTCGTGCCCCCCGAAGCCGACGGGATATCGGCGGTGCGCGTGATGACCATCCACGGGTCCAAGGGACTGGAGTTCCGGGCCGTGCACCTGCCGCAGGTCGCCACCCGATACGTCCCGGGGCAACGACGACCGACGACGTGCCCCGCCCCGGCGTCGCTCGAACGCCTCCAGACGCCGCCGGAGGATCATGCGGCGGAGGAGGAATGCCTGTTCTTCGTCGCGCTGTCCCGCGCGCGCGACGTCATGACCGTGAGCAACGCGAAGCGCTACACGGAGAAGCAGACCTGTAATCCGTCGCGCTACCTCGGGACGATCGGTGGCGTCCTGCCGCCGGCGCGGCTCGCCCCCGCCCGTTCGCCGTCGGTGGGTGTTGCGACCCTGGCACCGCCGGAACCCAGGGCGGAATACGAGTTCCGGCATCTCGAAACCTACATGAAATGCCCGGCCAGGTATCGTTACGAGCATGTCGACGGGCTGGGCCACCTGGCTGAGAGGAGCGGGTATCTCCGCTTCCATGGATGCGTTCGCCAGACCGTCGCCTGGATCTGCGAGGGCGTCGCGAAGGGTGACGTCGTCACCCCCGAGGCCGCGGTCGCGCATCTGACGGAGATCTGGCCGAAGCGGGGCCCGACCGATCATCCGTTCGAGGCGATCTATCGCACGGAGGCGACGCGGATGGTCGAACGGTCCGCAACGGCCATCGACGCCCGGGAGGTGACCCTCGACAACGCTTGGACGGTCACGTTGGCCGGAAGACGGATCGCACTTCGACCGGACAGGGTGCTGCAGACGCCGTCGGGTACCATCGTCGCCCAACGCTTCAAGACAGGTAGGAAAACGAAGGCCGAAGCGGAGAAGCCCGTGTGGGAACTCCTGCAGGCAGCCGGCCGCCAGGGTTTCTCGGGCCGGGATGTCCGCCTTGAGGCGTTCTATCCCGCCGCAGGCGAGCGTGAGGTCATCGCCCCGAAAGGGGACGGGAAGGGGTTGGACAGGTTCGTCCGCGCCCTGGAGGGTATCGAGGCGGGCGAGTTCAAGCCGATCCCGGCCAGGGAATGCCCCGATTGCCAGTTCTACTTCATCTGCACCTCGCAGGATTTTCTCTGACGCGATTACCGGATCGGGTGGTGGAGCTTCGCTGAGAAGGCAGAAGGGCAGGCCCGTTCCGAGGCGGCCCCTGATCGACCAGCGAGGCTCCACGATGAACGACCACCACGACCCCGACCGTTTCCAGATCCAGGTCGGCGGCCCCGACCTGGACTTCCGCACCATCACGCTCCCTGATCCGGTTCCCACGGGGCGCCAGATCCTCAAGGCGGCAGGGGCCCTGCCGGTCGAGGATCATGCCGCCGTCGCGTTCATGCCCGACGGGGCGTTGGAGACGCTCCGCCTGGACGAGACCTTCGACCTTCGCGGGCACGGCGTCGAACAGGTCCTGGTGTTCCGGACCGACCGCTTCTTCCGTTTCCTGATCAACGACCAGGACGAGGAATGGGGCGTCCCGATGATCAGCGGTCGCGTGCTCAAGGGACTGGCAAAAGTCGATCCCGCCGCGCACGACGTCTTTCTCGACGTCCGCGGTGGCAGCGACATCCTCATCCGCGACAACGAACTCTTCGACCTGGACAAGCCAGGCGTGGAGCGGTTCGCGACGGCACCCAGGGCCGAAGGCCACGACGGATCGGTATCGATCACCGTCGTCGTCAACGGGGAACCCACGGTGGTCGCCGCGAAGGCGGGGGATCTCTTGGCGACGGTCCGGGAAAAGGCGCTGACGCAGACCGAGAACGTCGGGCAGCCGCCGGAGAACTGGGAGCTGAAGGACGATGCGGGTGTCAGCCTCGACCTCGCCGCGACCGTCGGCTCGTTCGGCTTCGGCCGGGATGTCACGCTCTACCTGAGCCTGAAGGCGGGGGTGGCCGGTGCCTGAGATACAGTCCGTCGATCCGACGGTCTCACGCACGAAGTTCGATCGCGAGATCGCGAGGTATCGCGACCGGGAAGCCCACCATCACGGGCGGGGCTGCTTCCTGGTCGACGCGTCCTTTCCGAAGGCGCTGGTCCTCTTCGCCTCCAGGAAGGTCAAGCCCACGGTGCTCGTGGCGGGCGCAGTGCTCGACTTCTCCAACTACGACCTGCGCCCGCCGTCCGTGACGTTCGTCGACCCGTTCACCCGGGCGCCCCTACTCGCCAAGGACCTCACCATCTCGATGCTGCGGCGGCCGCCGATGCCGTCGATGCCTCCGGAGATGCTGCAGGCCATGCTTCAGAGCGGCCAGGTCGTGCTCTCGAACATCATCCAGTTTCACGGTCCCGAGGAGCCGCCGTTCCTCTGCCTGCCGGGGGTCCGCGAGTACCACGATCATCCGGCGCACACAGGTGACTCATGGCTTCTGCACCGGGGTTCTGGCGAAGGCTCCTTGGACTTCATCCTGAACCAGATCTGGAAGTACGGCGTGGACCCGTTCGACCAGATCCAGATCCAGGACGTGAAGGTGACGTTGGGAGGGCTGGGGGCGTCGTTCGACGCGATACCCGAATGACGCTTTCCGACGTCGCACGCGTCGTCGTGCCCCGGACCTGCATCGAACAGGTCCAGCTGCACATGCGTGCCGTCGGCCAAGACGGACACGAGGGCCTCGGCCTCTGGGTCGGGAAGCAGGACGGGGCCCGCTTCACGGTGCTTGAGGCGATCATTCCTGCGCAACGCCACGTCCGGACCGCCGACGGCGTCTGCGTCGTGGTGGGCCCGGATGAACTGCACCGCATCAACAAATGGCTCTTCGAGCACAGGCTGACGCTCGTCGCGCAGATCCATAGCCACCCCGGAAGGGCCTACCACTCAGGCACGGACGACGACTTCGCCGTCGCCACCCGGGTCGGATGTCTGTCGCTGGTGGTGCCGGACTACGCCACGGGACGTTTCGAACTCGCGACCACCGCGACCTTCCGGCTCGATGCGAGCGGGCGCTGGCGCGGGATCCGGACGCCCGAAGTGCGCCGCCTCATCGAGATCGTGGAGTGACCATGGCCTTCGCCAATTTCTTTAACCGCGCCGCCACCGCTGCCTCCCAGGTCCTCAGCGGCTTCGACCTTCCGGCCTTCCGCGGGACCCTGGACGGACATGTCATCGGGATCGCGTTCGACGTCGAGGCCATCCGGTCGACGGAGGCGGCAGCGACCCTCGACCTTCTCGTGAGGCTGGTCTCTCGCCTGCATCCCTCGGTGTGCCTGATCGCTCTCGACCACCATGCCGAGTCGGCCCGTGACAGCCTCATGCAGCTGGCGCTGTCCATCAACCCTGACATCGACCTGTCACGCCATTCCGGCGAGGTGACGGAATGCGTCGTCGTCGGCCGGAGCCGCCCGCGCATCGAAGCCACGATGGTCTTCGCAGGCTCGAATGGCTGGACGGCGACGCTCTCGCGGTCCGGCCCCCAAGGATCGGGCCCGTCGCGCAATCCCTTCGGTGCGGGCGCGGCGGCGTGCATCGCGGCCGCGAACGTCTTCCGAACGGTATTCGCCGATCGGCTGCCCGGCGGGGATCCCGATACGGAGGTCACGCTTTCCCTGTTGGACTACGGGAACGGGCCCCACGGCCGGGAATTCAACCCGGACACCGTCGATCTCGGCGAGGCCCACCTCGTCGGCCTGGGCGCGATCGGTAACGGGGCGGTCTGGGCGTTGTCGCGCATGCCCGGGCTCGCCGGATCTTTGCACTTGGTCGACCATGAGGCCGTGGACCTGTCGAATCTGCAGCGGTACGTGATCGCCGACCAGGCGACGGTCGATGTGGCGAAGGTCACGGCCGCGGAGAGGCTGCTGGCGGACACCCGCCTCACGATCTTTCCCCATCGGAAGCGTTGGGGCGACTATGCCGGGGAGCGGGGGGACTGGTCCTTCGAGCGCGTGGCTGTCGGCCTCGATACCGCGGAGGATCGCATCGCCGTCCAAGCCTCGTTGCCGAGATGGATCGTGAATGCCTGGACCCGCGACATCGACCTCGGCGTCTCGCGCCACCGCTTTGGATCGGACAAGGCGTGCCTTGCCTGCCTCTACCTTCCGGACGGTCAGGTGAAGGCCGAGGATCAGAAGGTCGCCGAGGAGATCGGCCTTCCCGACGCAGTATTGGAAGTCCGAGGCCTGCTGGCGACCAACGGTCCGGTGGACACGGCTTTCGTGACGAGGGTCGCCGAACGCCTGGGGGTGCCCGTCGCGGAACTGATGCCCTTCGTGGGCAGGCCCCTTCGCAATTTCTACCAGGGGGCGATCTGCGGCGGCGTGGTCTTCAACCTCACCGGTGGCGCGCGCCCGGTACGGGCGACGGTGCCCATGGCGTTCCAATCCGCGTTGGCCGGGATCATGCTGGCAGCGGAGCTCGTGAAGCATGCGGCGGGGGTACCCGAGGCGTCCACCACGAGCACCCGCGTCAACCTCCTCCGGCCGCTTCGAGGCCACCACGCCGACCCTAAGGCGAAGGCCGCTCCCGGCCGCTGCATCTGCAGCGACCCCGACTTCATCCGGGCCTATGAGGCGAAATACACGGCGTCGCCATGCCCGATGTGAGGTCGCCGCCGGCACGGGTCCCTCGACCGCCCCATGACGCAAACCGTTCCGCGCACACGGCCGTCGCACGGCGGATCGACCCGTCGGATCAACATCGTGCCCTTCGTGAGGAGAGGAGATCCACGTGTCTCCACGCCGTCCGTCGGGACAGCCTCAGCCTGGAGCCCCTGCCACCCCTGCGCGCCGTTTGTTCGTCCCTTCCTGCGGCTTCCTGTTCACCACCTTCGACCGGACTCGCTTGGCATCACGATTGACGCCGCGCTGCTCCGCCCGACGACGGACGAGTTCGGCTTTCAGCTCCTCGCGCGGGAGCAAAACCGCCGCCGCGGCGGCCGGCTCCAGCAGTCGCTCCCACGCTTCCATCACGGGACGCTTGAAGGCCAGCATCTCCGCCTCCGTATAGCGCCGCGTCGTGCCGTTGGTCTTCCTCACGCCGACCTCGTCGTCGGCATGATCCAGGA
>Ga0160427_10000582_pt1 | contig 21928 bp, 22 predicted proteins | sample SolpanmetagenomL_FD_108194 | JGI IMG/M metagenome (GOLD analysis project Ga0160427, IMG submission 108194) | Solar panel surface microbial communities from Lawrence Berkeley National Laboratory, California, USA - L | ecosystem: Engineered > Built environment > Solar panel > Unclassified ...
CGCCGGCGACCTCGCCCTCGCCGTTCATCTCCGTGAGGCCTCGCCGCTCGTCCGGGCCGAGCTCGACGCGGGCCACGTCCCGGACCCGCAGCGGCGTGCCGCCCGCGGTCTTCAGGACGATGTTCTCGATGTCGGCGACGCTGCGCAGATAGCCGCGGCCGCGCACCATGAACTCGAACTCGGAGAGTTCCACCGTGCGGCCGCCGACGTCGGCGTTGCTCGACCGGATCGCGTCCCGGAGCTTGTTGAGGCTGATGCCCTGCGCCCGCAGCCGGTTTGGGTCGACCACGACGTTGTACTGCTTGACGAAGCCGCCGACGCCGGCGACCTCGGCCACGCCCTCGGCGCGCGAGGCACCGAACCGGACGACCCAGTCCTGCAGCGACCGGAGTTCCGCGAGCGTTCGCTCCTTGGCGACCACGACGTACTGGTAGACCCAGCCCACGCCCGTCGCGTCGGGCCCGAGCGTCGGGGTCACGCCGGCCGGGAGCTTGCTGGCGGCGGCGTTGAGGTATTCGAGCACCCGCGAGCGGCCCCAGTACGGATCGGTGCCGTCCTCGAAGATGATGTAGACGAACGACACGCCGAAGAACGAGAAGCCCCGCACGACCTTGGCCTTCGGCACCGTCAGCATGGCGGTGGTCAGCGGGTAGGTGACCTGATCCTCCACGACCTGCGGAGCCTGACCCGGGTACTCGGTGTAGACGATGGCCTGCACGTCCGAGAGGTCGGGGATGGCGTCGAGCGGAAGGGTCCGCAGCGCCAGGACGCCGGCCGCGACCGCGAACACGGTTCCGACCAGCACCAGGACGAGGTTGCGGGCCGACCAGCCGATGAGGCGCGCGATCATGGCGTCGCTCCCGCGTCGGCGGCCTGCCGGTCGTCCTTGGGGGGCGCCATGCCCTGCAGCGCCGCCTTCAGGTTGCTCTCGGCGTCGATGAGGAAGTTCGCCGCCGTCACCACCGTGTCGCCGGCCGCGACGCCGTCGCGGATCTCGGTGTAGCCGCCGCCGCGCACGCCGACCTTCACGGCCTTGGGCTCGAAGCGACCCTGGCCCCGGTCGATCAGCACGACCTGGCGCTCGCCGGTGTCGATGACCGCGTCGTCCGGCACCGCCACGACCGGCTTGGCGTCGCCCGTCGCGATCTCGACGTCGGCGTACATGTCGGGCAGGAGCGTGCCGTCCGGGTTTTGGAGCTCGATGCGCACCCGCGTGACCCGGGTCTCAGGGTTCACCTGCGGGTAGATCACTCCGACCTTGCCGGTGAAGGTACGGCCCGGGGCCGAACGCAGGCGGATCGTGGCGACCTGCCCGACGCGGACGTTGGCGAGGTCGCGCTCCGGCACGTCGGCCAGTACCCACATCGTCGCGATGTCGCCGATGCGGAACAGGGTGTCGCCGGCCGCGGCCTTCATGCCCTCGATGGCGGTCCGCTGCAGGACGATGCCGTCCCGGGGCGCAGACCACGTGATCGCCATCGGCACCTTCCGGGTGCGCTCCATCTCCTCGATGACCGCCTCGGAGACGTTCAGGTTCTGTAGGCGCCTCCGAGACCCGTCGAAGCCGGGGTTGGCGATGAGCTGGGCCGCCGCCGCGTTGATCTCGGGCGAGTAGACGTGGACCAGCGCCTGGCCCTTTCGGACGCGGTCGCCGGTGGTGACGTTCTCGACGTGGTCGACGTAGGCGTCCGAGCGGGTCGCGATGACCGTCACCCGACGCTCGTCGAGGGCGACCGTTCCGGGCACCCGGACGGGCTGCGCCACGACCCGGCGCTCGACGACCTCGGTCCGCACGCCGGTGCGCTGGACCTTGCCGGGCGAGAGGGTCACGACGTTGCCGTCGCTGTCCTCGCCTTCGTAGACGGGGATGTAGTCCATCCCCATCGAATCCTTCTTGGGCGTCGCCGAGGTGTCCGGCAGGCCCATCGGGTTGCGGTAGTAGAGCAGCTTGCGGGTGCCCGCGTCGGGCTTTTCGGCCTTCGTCGTTCCAGGCGCCGCCGTGTCGTGCCCGGGCACGTCGTGCCCGGCCATGTCGGGGGACATCGCCTCGCCCTCCCGGGCCTTGTCGAAGCGCACGTCCTCGCTGGCCCGCACCGCCCGGAAGTCGTGCCCGTCCGCAGTGGTTCTCGGCGACGCGGAGTAGACGGGCTTCCCATCAGGATCCTGGTAGTACACCACCTGACCCGAGACCTTCGCCGACGCCGGCGCCTGCGGACCCGCCATGGCGGCCGGAACCCGGTGGGCGAATTCGGTCCGTGCGCGCTCGACGAGGACCGGAGCGAGGCTGCCATCATGCCACGCCCAGTACCCGGCGCCCCCAACCGCGAGCGCGGCGAGTGAGCCGACGAGCCATGCCGAGCGGCTCATTTGACGGCCTTGAAGACGAGCTTGTCCTCGACCGTGCCTATCTCGCCCTGGACCTTCGCCCCCAGCGACAGCCGCCAGCCTCCGGCCATCGTGAGCTTCGCCTTGAAGCGGTAGAGGCCCGGCTCCGTGGAGGAAATCTGCTCGATCGTCGAGGTCATCTCGTTCATGCTGTCGGGCGCCATGTCGATGCGCTTGGCGAAGATCACCGCGTCCGGCACCGGCTTGCCGGTACGCTTGTCCACGAGGCGCACCGAGAGGACGGCCTCGCCGACCTTCGCCTCTGTCCGGGTCAGCTCGAAGGCGTAGTCCTTGATGCCGGCGAGCGCCGGCATGGCCGTTACCGACAGGGCGGCACCGAGCAGCGCGGCCGCGAGAGCGCGCGCGAGGGGGTTCTTGATCACGGGGTTCGTCTCCTGAACACGATGGATGGCCACGCGTGGACGCGCGGCATCGTGCCGGCGCTCACGCCGGCGGCATCGGGCTCAGGCTCGGGGGGGCTCGGGTAACGGGGGGCCGTACACGTTGGCGAAGGACGCCGCATCGGGCCAAGCCCGGCTCGTCCGCGTCGCCACCGGTGCCGGGACGGACGCCGCGGTCGGCGGGAGGGAGGCGATGCTGGCGAGGCAGAGGGCCAGCAGCGGACAACCCGCCTTGGCGCAGTCGGGCTTCGCCGCCTTCCCGGGCGGGCAGCACGGCATGCCGGCCATGTCCGTGTCGCCCACGTCCATCCCCGCCATGGCGGCATGGTCCAGGGCCGGCGTCGCCACATGCGATGCCAGCGCCTGCGCGGTCATGAACGCGCGCATGCCCGCGGCGGCCGCGGGAGCGGCCACCGGCGTCAGGGCGAGGCTGAGGACCGCCATGAGCGGCAACAGTCGCCGAAGGGCGATCAAGAACGTCACGAATTCATGATGCCAGTTTTTCGATCCGGGCGGAAGGCCAGTGTCGGAGGAGATGGCCCGTCCCGCGTAGGGATGGTCAAGGCTCCGTTTCGTCGGTCGGCAAACCCGCCGACCGACCGCGTCGGGATGGTGTCCCGGGCCCCCATCCCTCGTGAGCCTGCCGGACCTCGCCATGGCGCGTCCGGCGTGGCCCGCCATGGCCATTCCCGGGCGCCGGGAAACGCGACGCTCCGACACCCTGCAAGCCCGAACTGCCGGTCCGGGACATGCGGGAGCGTCAGAAGTTCTGGGAGGGCGACGCCGGCGGGCGGGCGTCAGGGCGGCGGGGCACCGCGTTGATCGATCCGGTCGTCAGGCCGACTTCCGGCGGTTCGACGTAATGCGGCGTGGCCCGTTGCGACTGATGGGTTTGAGGCAGGAAACGGGCCGGGACGTTGTCCATCCACCCCGCCAGTGCGTAACCCGGAAGTCCGGCGAGCATGGCAATGCCTGCGAAGGCGGTGATGATCTTGCTTTTCATGGCGGGACCCGTTTTTTCCGGTGGGAAGCTTGCTGCTCCTCATCCTTAAGTCCGGATGTCCTGGGCTTACCGTTACAGCGCGTCGCAAAGCTTTTGTTTGGTACGGCCGGTGTCGCCTGGCGCGGCGCCTTGCTCACCCGGTGGGAGAGGCGCCTGCAATCGCCTGCGGGATGCGTACGGTTCGGCACGCCGCTCGCACGGGCGCGGGGCGGGTAGGACGGATCGTGCCCGTCATGGCCGATTCCCAATCTCGGAGATACTGCACCGAGGCCCGGCGGCATGAAGCGCCGACCGGCGAGCGGGCGCCGGAACCGTCACGTCGCCCATCGAAATCGGTCGGGCAGTCCGGAGGATGTCACGAAACGGACCGCTACCAGCGAAGGAGGCGCGGTCCCAGGAGCGCCCCGGCCAGCGTGCAGATGGCGATCGTCCCCCCGTACCAGACGGCGACGAACGGAACGGTGTCGTCCATGCAATGCAGCGAATAGCCGAGGGCGCTGACGGCACCCGCGGAGAGGCCGACCAAGGCACCCGCCCGCAAGAGATCCGTCGGCGCCCCGAACCGTCGAACAGCCCACGTGATTACGGCGAACGGAACGATGGCGATCACGGGAATCGAGACGAGGCATTCGAGCCAGGTATGGCCGGATATCTGGCCGTGCCAATGCGCGGGCGGTGTCATCGAGAGGCTCACGCCCGCGAGCGCCGCGACCGCCAGGAAGGGTGAGGCCACGACCCCGAGATGCACGCGGCTCTCGCCGCCCGGCCTGGCGGCCCTGACGAGGTACCGCAGCGCGAGCCCCCCGACCGCGGCCGCGAACGCGACCTTCAACGCGAGGAACAGGAGCGGCCGGGCTTGCGTGAGGCCGGGGCGCAAGCCGAGGAACGCCAGCGCAAGGAACAGCGCGGCGGTCGCGCCGACCGCGACCGCCAGCGCGAGCCGGCGCGTCATCCAGGGCGTCCCGACCGGTTCGCGCTCGAAGCTGGTGCCCAGCAGGCCGATGAGTTCGTCGGTCTTCATTTCGTCCTGCCTCCCACGAACGACGCCAGGGCCTTCAGGCCGCGATGGACGCTCACCTTGACCGCCGTCTCCGACATCCCGGCCCGCTCGGCCGCCTCCGCCGCGCTCAAGCCCTCAACCTTCATCGACCTGATCGCCAGCCGTGCCTTCGCGGGCAACCGCGCGAGCAGGCGCTCGACGTCGAGAGTGCTCTCCGTCGCCGTATGATCATCGGCGGCCATGAGTTCGCCGGCGTCCTCGACCGGGACGTCTGCCGTCCCGGGCCGGGTGCGCCGCAGGTGATCGATGAGCTTGTAGCGTGCGATGGCGTAGACCCATGGGGTCACCGGTTGGGTGACGTCATAGGTGTGGCGTCGGGTATGGACCGCCATCAGGGTCTCCTGGACCAGGTCCTCGGCCTCGGTGTCGCCGCGTCCCGACCGGCTCAACTTGTTCCTATAGTATGCGCGAAGGTGCGGTCCCAGGCATTCCAGGAACCGACGATAGTCCGCGGATCGGCCCAGCAGGCCTTCCGTCAGGAGCGTACGGAGCTCGACCTCGCGGTGGATCACGGGGCCCGGTCGTCCTCGGCGCGGGCCGGACGTATCCCGCTTCCACACGGCGGCGTGGGTGTGCGTGACAACGCGGCCATCGAAGGCTGACGGGCTTGTCGGCTTCCCGGCTTCACGGACGGCCAATCGCGCGCGTCGATGCCGACATGGGACAGCTCTCTTACGGCGACGTTGCGCTTGACCCCCTCCCGCACCTTCTCGAAGGCGCGCACCTCGATCTGGCGAACGCGCTCGCGCGATACGCCGAACTCGCCCGAAAGGTCCTCCAGCGTGATCGGGTCGTCGGCGAGCCGGCGCGCCTCGAAGATGCGCCGCTCTCGCGGATTGAGGACGCTCAGCGCGTCGCGGAGCGCCGTCAGGCGGTTCTTGCCCTCCTGCTCGCGCACGAGCACCGTCTCCTGGCTCGGGCTGTTGTCCACCAGCCAGTCCTGCCACTCGCCCTCGCCCTCCTCGCGCAGGGGCGCGCTGAGGGAGGCGTCGCCGGAGAGGCGGCGGTTCATGTCGATGACGTCCTGCTCGGGCACGCCGACACGGGTCGCGATCTGCTTCACCTGATCGGGCCGCAGGTCGCCCTCGTCGAGGGCCGAGATCTTGCCCTTGGCCTTGCGCAGGTTGAAGAACAGCTTCTTCTGGTTGGCAGTGGTACCCATCTTCACGAGCGACCACGAGCGCAGGACGTATTCCTGGATCGCGGCCTTGATCCACCACATCGCGTAGGTGGCCAGCCGGAAGCCCTTGTCCGGATCGAAGCGCTTGACCGCCTGCATCAGCCCGACGTTGCCCTCCGACACCACGTCGCCGATCGGCAGGCCGTAGCCGCGATAGCCCATGGCGATCTTGGCGACGAGACGCAGGTGTGATGTCACGAGGCGGTGCGCGGCCTCCCGGTCACCCCCGCCGCGCCAGCTCTTGGCGAGAGTGAGCTCCTCGTTCGGCTCCAGCATCGGAAACCTGCGGATCTCGTCGAGGTAACGCGACAGGCCTTCGCCCGAGGAAAGATCAGCGAGCGTGCCTGCCGTCATGATTGTCCGCTCCCTCTCGCAGGAACACCGGCACCGGTGGGACCGGCGGCGTTGCGCAGCTCCGACCGCCCGCGTCGGTCGCGCGAACAACGGGTCGACCGTCACATCCATCAATCCGACGAGAAGACCGGGAAGGTTACATCGCACGATACGCGTGAGCCGACGCCACGGAGCCCGAGGCACGCATCCGCCTCGGGAAGGTCATCGCTGCCGCAGGCCGGACCGCGGCTGTCCCGTCCGAGATAAATCCGACTATACCCCCGGATCGTATATGGGCAATGTCGCGTTCCATAGGCCGTCCACGATCCGATGGGAGACGACGATGAACAAGCCATTCTTTGCATTCGCCTTGGCGGTATCCGCCTCTTTGGCGCTGTCCCTTGCCGGGCATCCCGCCAGGGCCGACGACGGACCCTCCGTAACCATCCATGGCGACCATCACGATGGCCATCATGACGAACATCACGTCGTCGAAGAGCATCGAGAGATGGGACACCACGAAGACCATCACGAGGTCGTGCACGAGCATGGCCACGGCGAGGACGGACACTCCGACGACCGGCATTGACGGGTCTTAGGCTCATGACGTGATGTCGAGCGACGGAGTTGCAAGTCCGTCAAGCGGACGCGTGTCGCTCGACATCGCGATTTGCCAAGCTTACATTTCGTCATTAAACCTCCACGGGGTATGATGGCCTCGGCGACCGCGGGCTCATGAGCCGGCGCGGTCGCCGATGAGGTTTCGTGGCGATTGCTGGGTAGCCGGCGATACCGCCCTCGGGGACCGCGGCTTGACCCTGGCAGGTTGTTCGGCCGGCGGTTTCCGACGGGTGCCGCATTCGTGGCTCGAAGCGGAAAGCGACCCCGGGGCTCCGGCGCACCTGCCGCAACATCATCCTACGTCGTCCCTGGAGCTCCGGCATGTTCGAGATCATCCCCAACTGGCATCCGGTCGTCGTTCATTTCACGGTGGCGCTCCTCCTGACCGCCTCCGTCCTCTTCGTCGCCGGCACCTTGCTGGCTGCACGGCCGTCAGGGGGCGCGGCCACCATAGCGGCACGATGGAACCTCGGCATCGGCTTGCTGGTGACGGCGGCCACGCTGATAACGGGCTGGTGGGCCTACAATTCGGTGGCGCACGACGAGGTGTCTCACGTTAACATGACCGTCCATCTGCGCTGGGCCCTCGGCACGGCGCTCGCCTTCGTCGCGGCCGCCGTCGCCGCCTGGTACGACCGCAGGAGGCCGGCGGGCGCCGGGATCGTGCTGATCGCCCTGCTCGCGGCGGGGTCGGGGGCCCTGGCCGTGACGGGATGGCTCGGCGGCGAGAATGTCTACCGCTACGGGCTTGGTGTCATGGCCCTCCCGAAGTCGGACAGCCACGCGCATCCCGGAAGCGCGGGAGGACACCCCTCAGATCACGATCACGGCGCACGCGCCGGGGACGCGACCTCGAATCCGGACCCGGGCGGGACCGGCCCAGGGAAGGGGTCGGCATCCGATGCCCATGCCCACGACCACACCCACTGAACCGGTGTGGGGTTGTCATCGTGGCCGTCGTGCCGCCAGCTCAGCGATATGCCCCCGAGCCGTTGTCCGCCGGGTCCTCCCTCAAGCCTTCGGACCCGGCCCCACATCGATTCGACGGTCCTCCCCGGCGACGCTTAAATTCGATGCCTCCGGGCCGATGCCATGACGCCTTGATCTGCGAGGTCCGTTCCGACGCCACCGGAAGGGGCGCCTGCGGTTTCGCGGAAACCGCCGCAGACCGCGCGCGAAGACTGACTTCGCGGCTTCGCGTTCCTTCCCCAACCGTCGCTCGAACAGCGATTATACGGATGCCCTCCGAAGACATCGTTGCCCAAATCCAACAGCTTACCCTTTCCCCGGCTTCGTCTCGGGCGATGCATTGCCGGAGCCGGAACGACGTGCGATGTTCACGTTGGATTAGGAAAGGTCCCTGATCGTTGGTCGTCCTGCGCACATTTGTGCTCTTCGTGGTCGCGTTGGCCGTGGCCGTCGCGCCGGCTGCGCCGTGCACGATGGCGCATGCCGCGGCGGCACACCGGCATGCGGACCACGCGAAGCCCGCGGTCTCGCCCGAGGCTGGGCGGCATGTGCACCACGACCACGGCGAGGCATCGAGACCGTCGGCTCCGTTCGTCAACGTGGTGGCCTCGGAACGCGGCTCGCCGGCAGTGGACCTTTCGGCCGCCCGATCGACGTCCCAGGAGCCGGGTTGCCCCGAGCACCGTCAGCGGGCCCACAAGGGCCCTTGCCTGGCGGCCTGCTGTACCCTCGCCGGCCAGGTCGCGCTACCGACGGCATCCTGGTCGGGGGCATGCCTCGAAGCGCATTCGTCCGACCGCGTGCTGATCGCGCAGGAAGACGGCGTCGTCGACGCCCATCCGACTCGGATCGAACGGCCGCCGAGGCTCGGCGCCTGACGCGCGGGCGCGACTAGCGCCCGCCTACGGCCGCTCCGGCGGGACGGCCATCGAGATCACCCCAGCAATCCGACCGCCGTTGGCGCGGACGGCGACGTGCGTCCCCGCCGTGGGACGGACCGCCGGAGCGACGCCCATGGTCACCGTGCGCGGCCGGTCATGTCCGTTCGGGATAACCACGATGTTCAAGTTGCCAAGACCGGCCGCGCTCGCGGCGGTCCTTCCGCTCGCGGCCTGCGTGCCGGCGGGCGGCCCCGAGCGGCTCGTCATGCCGGCGGATCCGACCGTTGCCGTCCGCTCCCCCCGCTATTCCTCGGTGACGGCGGGCGTGAAGCGCTTCGATGTCGTCGAGCCGAAGGACTGGCGTGAGCTCAACCGTCAGGTCGGGCCCAAGCCCGGCGCCGGCGGCATGGAGGGCATGCCGGGGATGGAAGGGATGCCCGGCATGGGCGGCAAGCGCGACGCGGGAGGCCGATGATGGCCTGCCGCTGTAACGAAACGGGTGCCGCGCCCGGACTATCGGTCATGAGGGACGCACGATGACCGCGCCGCGAGATGTCGGCACGATTGCGCACGGGGCGGCCGAGGCCGCCCTGGCGCGCCACCTGCGCACCGCCGTGACCCTGTCCGTGATCGGATTGGTCCTTGGCGGATGCGCGAGCTTCTCGCCGGACGCCGGCCTGTCCGTCGCCGGTGATTACGCCGCGCTCGAATTGCGCAAGGACATCGTGAAGGCGAGCGACGAAGGCTTCGCGCCCACGGCGGAAGCCCGGGTGGACCAGCTGCTGCGGCGGTCCCTGACGGCCGACGGCGCCGTGCAGGTCGCCCTCCTCAAGAACAAGGGGCTGCAGGCGGCGTTCAACGACCTCGGCGTGTCGGAAGCGCAGTTCGTCCAGGCCACGCTGCCGCCGGCTCCGAGGTTGGCCATCACCCAGTGGGGGCTTGGCTTCAACACCGACATCGAGCGTTCCGTGGTGGGCAGCCTGCTGGAGCTGGCCACGCTGCCGGCGCGTACGGAGATCGCGCGCGACCGTTTCCGGGCCGACCAGTACAATGCGGCCGAGCAGGTGCTGCGGCTCGGCGGCGAGGCGCGGCGGCAGTTCTATCGCACCGTGGCCGCCAATCAGGCGACGGGCTTCCTGGAGCAGGCGCTGGCCGGCGCCGGGTCGGCCTCGACGCTGGCCAAGCAATTGGGGGAGACCGGCGCGCTGAACAAGCTGGAACAGGCGCGCGAGCACGCCTTCTACAGCGAACTCGGCGCCCAGCTCGGCAAGGCCAGGGTCCAGCAGCGTGCGGAGCGGGAGCGGCTGACCCGCCTCCTCGGCCTCTGGGGACGGGAGGCTGACTTCAAGCTTCCGAACGGCCTGCCTTCGCTGCCGGGCCGCCTGACGAGCGGGCAGCAGATCGAGGCCGAGGCGATGCGGAAGCGAACCGACGTGCAGGCGGCCCGCTTCGAGCTGCAATCGCTCGTCGGTCAGTACGGCCTCAACCAGGCCAGCGGCTTCGTCAGCGTCTTCGATGTCGGGTTCGCCAATCAGTACACCCGGTCCAGGACCGTCGATGCGGGCGGCGCAAGGACCGACCGGAGCAGCCTGAACGGCTACTCCGCCGACGTCGTCATCCCGATCTACGATTTCGGCACGACGGCGGTACGCGGGGCGAAGGAGACCTACCTCGCAGCCGCCAACCGGCTTGCCGAACGCGCCGTCAACGCCCGCTCCGAGGTGCGTGAGGCCTACCAGCGCTATCGTGGGCAGTACGACATCACCCGTCACTACCAGACGAGCGTCCTGCCGCTGCGCAGGACGATCCTGGACCAGTCCCTGCTCCAGTACAGCGGCATGCTCCTGGACGTCACGACGCTCATCGTCGACGCGCGCGCCAGGATCGTGAGCAACATCCAGGCCATCGAGGCGCAGCGCGACTTCTGGATCGCGGCGACCGACCTCAAGGCCGCGACCGTCGGCGGCGGCTTCTCGGGCGGCGGCTTCGGGGGCGAGCCGGCGGGCGGCAGCGGCGCGACGAGCCTGGCGGTGGCGACGCCCGGCGGCTGAGAGCGGCCTTCGGGTCATCGAACGACATTCGGAGAGCAACCATGACCGACATCTCGCGCAGACGGATCCTGGGGGCCGGCGGCCTCATCCTGGCAGGCTCGTCGATGGTCAGCGGGCGCGTCCAGGCCGCCGGCCTGCCCGAGGCGCCGACGATGGGCAAGGCGGTGATGCAGCCGCCCCTCTATCCGACGAGCGGGCCCGACTACCAGCCGGTGGTGACGCTGAACGGCTGGACGCTCCCCTGGCGCATGCGCGGCGACTGGAAAGAGTTCCACCTGGTCGCCGAGCCCGTCGTGCGGGAGATGTCGCCCGGCATGGACGCCCGGCTCTGGGGCTACAACGGGCAGTCGCCGGGTCCGACCATCGAGGCGGTCGAGGGCGACAAGGTCCGCATCTTCGTGACGAACCGCCTGCCGGAGGCGACCGCCGTCCATTGGCACGGCCAGACGCTGCCCAACGGCATGGACGGGGTCGCGGGGCTGACCCAGCCCGGCATCCCGCCGGGCAAGACCTTCGTCTACGAGTTCATCCTGAGGCGCTCGGGCACCTTCATGTACCACCCGCACTCGGACGAGATGATCCAGATGGCGATGGGCATGATGGGTTTCTTCGTCGTCCATCCGCGCGACCCGGCCGAGCGCCGCGTCGACCGCGACTTCGTCTGGCTCCTGAACGCCTACGACATCGAGGCCGGGTCCTACGTGCCCAAGGTCAACACGATGCTCGACATGAACATGTGGTGCTTCAACAGCCGCGTCTGGCCCGGCATCGACCCGATGGTCGCGCGCCAGGGCGACAAGGTCCGGATGCGCTTCGGCAACCTGACCATGACCAACCACCCGATCCACGTCCATGGGGTCGACTTCAAGGTCACCGGGACGGACGGGGGCTGGATCAACGAGGGTTACCAGCTCCCGGAGGTGTCGGTCGACGTCGCGGTCGGGCAGATGCGCGCCATCGAGTTCAACGCCGACAACCCGGGCGACTGGGCGATCCACTGCCACAAGTCGCACCACACCATGAACGCCATGGGGCACTCGGTGCGCACCTACATCGGCGTGGACCTGAAGAGCACCGCCAAGCAGATCCGCAAGATCGCCCCGGGCTACATGCCGATGGGATCGACGGGCGGCGGCATGATGACCGAGATGGAGATGCCGCTTCCCGACAACACCCTGCCGATGATGACGGGCGCGGGTCCGTTCGGGTCCGTGGAGATGGGCGGCATGTTCACCGTGCTCAAGGTCCGCCCCGGGCTCGCCGCCGGCGATTACCGGGACCCGGGCTGGTACCGGCATCCGGAGGGAACCCTGGCCTACGAATGGACAGGCGACCCGATGCCCGAGCCGAGCCGCTCGCCGGACACGCCGAAGGGCAGGCGCGCCCGGGAGACCGACCTCCGGGTCGTCGATCCGCGGACGCGCCGGTCCGCCTCGAATTCCGGCGGTCACCAGGATCACTGAGCCCGCGCGAGCGGGACCGCGTCACGACGGTTCGGAACGGGGCAGCCCCCTTCCGGAGTCCGCCGCGTGGGTCGCCCACCCCCCTCGGCGGCGACCTGCGCGGCGGTTCGACAAACCAAACGGAGAGAGACCATGAATCGCAAGTTTTCGCTCGTCGCGCTTTCTGCCGCCCTGATCGCGGTCGCCGCGCCCGCCTGGGCGCAGGCCACGAAGGGCACGGTCACGAAGGTCGACGCCGCTGCCGGCAAGGTCACGCTCGACCATGCCGCAATCCCGAAGCTCGATATGGACGCGATGACGATGGCGTACCCGGTCAAGGATCCCGCCATGGTCAAGGACCTCAAGCCCGGGGACAAGGTCGACTTCGAGGTCGACGGGACCGGCGGCGAATACACCGTCACGACGATCCGGAAGGCGAAGTAGGCCCCCGGAACAGCCCGCCGCGCGGCGACGCGGCCGAGCGCGACGGCCTTCGAGCCTGGAGAGACGACACATGCGACGCCCCCTTCTTTCCGCCGCGCTCGCGGCGGCGCTCCTTGCCCCGTTCCCCGGCGGGGCCTTTGCCCAACCCGCGAAAGGCGCCCCTGCGGCCCTCGAACGGGCGCGGGACGTCATGGCGAACCGTTTCCGGGACACCAAGCTGAGCGGCGACCCGGACCGTGATTTCGCCGAGATGCTCATCGCGAGCTACGAGGAGACGCTGTTCCTCGCCAAGACGCAGCTCGACTACGGCGGCGACCGGCAGCTGCGCGAGACCGCGCAGAAGATCCAGGACGAGCAGCAGGCGAGGATCGACGCCCTCAAGCAATGGCAGGTTCGCAGCCGCGAGGCCGGGTATCGACCGCAGCCCAACCAGACGCCCCCGGGCGAGGGACCGCTGGACCGTCAGGCGCAGGCGGCCCCGGCGCAAGGCCAGCCCGCATCGCCGGCCGCGGGCGAGAAGGCGGTCGCCCCGGTGCCGCCGTCCAACGCGCCGCTGGTCGCCGCGACCGTGCGGAAGGTCGACGATGCCACGGGCAAGGTGACCCTCGACCACGAGACCATCCCGAACATCGGCATGGACGCGATGACGATGGCTTACAAGGTCCAGGACCCCGCCATGCTGAAGGGGCTCAAGCCCGGGGAGAAGGTTCGGTTCTCCGCCGACCGCGTGAACGGCTCCATCGCCGTGACGCGGATCCAGAAGGCGCGATGACCCGCCCCCGGGCGGCGGGGCGGAGGGCCGCGCTGACGGCGGCGCTCGGCCTGGCGGTGCTCGCCGGCATCGCATGTCCCGCGGCGGCCGGGGACGACCCCGTTCCCCCGGGGGACGACGGGAAGCTCCCGGCGCCAAGCCCGGTTGCCGGCCGTCCTCGGGCCGCGGACATGGCGGGAACCTATTCGGGCCTCATCGTCCGGGAGGCGTCCGGCCGGGGTCTCCCGCCGGCCGTCGCGGACGCCGTCGCGTTCGTGGAGAGCGGCTACGATCCGCGTGCGGTCGGCGCGGTCGGCGAGCTCGGCCTGATGCAGGTCCGGCCGTCGACGGCCGCGATGCTCGGCCATCGCGGCCCGGCGGAGGAACTCCTCGATCCGAGCGTCAACGTCCGCTTCGGCGTCGCCTATCTCGCCGGGGCGTGGAAGCTCGCACACGGCGACCTCTGCCGCACGCTGATGAAGTACCGGGCAGGCCACGGCGAGCTGCGCATGACCGCGCGTTCGGTCGATTACTGCCGGCGCGCGCGCGACCGCCTGGCGGCGACAGGGTCACCGCTCGCCCAAGCCGACCTGCCGTCGGTCGCGCCACCTCGCGCCGGGATGGCCATCGCCGTACGTCGATCCCGGATCGGGGACGGCCCCTCCATGACCACGCGGTCGGTCCGGTCCTGGGCCGAACACGTCGCCCGCGTGCGTGCCGTGGAGGGCAGGATCGACCGCATCATGGGCGGCGGCTGATGCGGACGCGGCGCGACGTCCCGATGCCATCCGTCCCGCGACGCACCGAAGCCGATGGGCCGGATCCTCTCCGTGTCGAAGGTTCCGCGCGGTCATCTCCGGAGGATTGTGCGGCCGCCTTGGCGCGCCGCCCTGGCCGGGTGCGGCCATGACGGTGCATCCCCTCGCGCGCCGGGCTGCGGACGCCTATCTCGCCGCGGTCGATGACGCCGCCCCCGATCTGGTCGAGGCGCTCTACCTGGTCGGTTCCGCGGCGCTGGACGATTTCCGGCCCGGCCTGAGCGACCTCGATTTCGTCGCCGTGATGGCCTCGCGTGCCGGGGACGATGCCCTGGCGTCGCTCGCCGAGGTCCATGTGCGGCTCCACGAAGCCGTGCACGTCCCTGGGCTCGACGGACTCTACGCCACCTGGGACGAGCTTCGTTCGGGCCCCGTCGCGCGCGCGGAAGGGCCTTGCGTCGAGGGTGGCCGTTTCGTGAGGTCCGGACGTCGGTACCGGGATCCGATGACGTGGTGCGTCCTGCGGGACGCCGCCGTGACGGTGCGCGGCCCGCTCTGCGCGGGCACCGGCGCCTGGCGGGACCCCGGCTGCCTCGACCGCTGGCTCGACGCCAGCATCGACGGCCATTGGCGACCGTGGCTGTCGCGGGTGCTCGCCACCCTGAGCGGGGACGAGCCCGTCCTTCTCGCAGACGGCGACGTGGAAGGTGCCGTCCTCGGCCTGTGCAGGCTGCATTACGCCCTCGCGACCGGCCGGGTGCCGTCCAAGAGCGGCGCCGGGCTCTACGGCCTGATCGCCTTTCCGGCGGAGTGGCGCCCCGTCGTCGAGGAGGCGCTCCGCATCCGTCGGGAGCCAAGTGCCGCGCCGGGGTACCCGGACCCCCGAAGCCGACGGGACGCGGTGCTGGCCTTCGCCGGATTCGCGGTGGCCGATGCCGCCGCCTTCGGGTCCGATGCGCGTGGGCGACGGCGACGAAGCCGTTTCACCGCCTCGCCCGCGGAGATCGACCATGGCCGGTAGGTCAGGCGATGGCGCCGCGTCGGGGCCGGCGCCGTCGCCGGACGACCCGACGGACGCGCGCATCCCCGCCTTCCTCGACAGGATCGGCCGCCGGCTGCGCGAGGGCCCCTACGGCAGGCGGATCTCGGTCGGCATGCGGCGGGACGTCACCGTCCCATTCGACACGCCGGGAGCGAGGGTCCCGATCCGGCTGCGGGATTACCGGGCGGGCGACCTTGAGGCCCTGTTCCCCCGCGGATGCGACGCAGCCGCCGAACGTGAGCGGGGCGACGTCCTGTGGAGGCTCGGCAAGGTCGGGAGCGGCGACCTCCCCAGCCGCTGCTTCGTGGCCGTCGACGTTCGGTCGGGACGTCCCTGCCACATACAGTGGCTGACGGAGCCCGGCTACGGAGCGGCGATACGGCGGGCCGGGGGGCTGCCGGAGTTGGAGGCGAACGAGGCGATGCTCGAAAACGCCTACACGCCCGTCGGATACCGCGGTCTCGGCGTCATGACCGCCGTCGTCGGTCTGATGGCGGATCGGGCCGCCTCCCTCGGCAAGCGCCGCGTCGTCGCGTTCATCGACGAGGACAATTCCCCCTCGCTCAGGGCTGCGGAGCGCGCCGGGCTCTCAAGGTGGGTCGTCCGAACGAGGACGCAGTACGGCTTCGGCCTCGTGAGGATCTCGCGTTTCGACCGGCTGGCAGCCCCGGCCGATGGGGACTCGGACCGTCCTGGCGGGTCTTTCCGCACGGACCGATCTCGAAGAGGCCGCTGAGGCGTCCGCCCACCTACACGCCGCCGTGTCGCCAAGCGCGCTCGGCTCCGTCGTCCCCGCGGCAGGCCTGGCAGGGGATGGCCCGACGCAAGGTTACCCGATGGACGCGATCCCGATCCTTCACGCTTTCTTCCATCGGCTCGCGGGCATCGACTACCCGTTCGGCCATTGGTGGATCGACCTCGCGGTCGCCGTCGCGCTCGTCCTCGGCCCGGCCTGGGCCGCCTGGATGGCCGGGCGGCTCGCCTTCCGGTGGCCGGGTCCCGGGCGGTCGTCCGGGCGCATGCCGCCGGGGTTTGCGACGCGCCGGACCGGAAGTGCGGCCCCTCCACATCCTCGGCGTCCTGCGGTGCGGACCACGCTGGAGACGTTCGTCCTGCGCGCGACGCTTCGGCAACAGGTACGCCTCGTGGCGATCTCGGTCCTGACGCTCCCGATGGCCTGGATGCTCCTGGAGATACCCAAGCACATCATCAACCACGCGCTCTCCGACCCGGGCGGACGCGGGTTGCCGGGCATGAGCCTCCCAGGGCTGGACGTGGACCGGACGGGCCTGCTCTTCGCCCTCTGCGCGGGCTACCTCGGCGTCCTGTCGCTGAACGGGCTGATCAAGTACGGCGCGAGCCGCATCCGCGGCCGCGTGAACGAACGAATCGTGCGCCGGCTACGCCTGTCCATTCTCCGCGAGGCCCGCGACGAGCGGTCCGAGGAGCGGCGTGCCACGTTCGCGGCCGTCGCCATCCAGGAGGTGGAGGCCATCGGTTACTTCGGGGGCGGGCTCGTCGCCGTGCCGATCGTCCAGGGTGGGGTGTTCGTCACCAGCGTCGTGTTCCTGCTCCTCCAGAACCCGGCCCTGGCCGCAGCGGCCCTCGTCATGCTGCCGTTGCAGCTGACGGTGCTGCCGCGGCTGCAACGGCGGCTGAACGCCAAGGTCCGCCAGCGTGTCCACGCGACGCGCGCCCTCGGCGCCCTGTTGGCCGGCGCGGGACGCGGACGCCCGTCCGAATCCGGCGGGGTCGGAGAGCGGGAGTGGACCGACCGCGCGCGCCTCGCCCCCCAGATGCGTCAAGCCGAGGATCTGGAGCGGATGCGCGTCGAGATCGGCGACCTCAAGGGCAGGCTGAAGGGGCTGTACAACTACAGCTCGAACCTGACGCCGTTCTTCCTGTTCCTGGTCGGCGGCTACCTCGTCGTCCAAGGGAAACTGTCACTCGGCGCCCTCGTCGCCGCCCTCACCGCCTACAAGGAGATCGCGCCGGCCCTGCGCGAGCTGTTCGACTTCGCCCAGGCCTGGTCGGATGCCCGGGCGCGGTTCGAGGAGGTCTCGAAGGTGCTCGGCTTCGCGGACGCCGTCGAACCGGGGCGCCGGTCGGGCGGGGCGGAGCCGGCCCCGGATATCTCCCGGGGTCGGATCGTGGAGGCGTGACCCGTGCCTCAACCGCGCTCGAAGGCGGCGAGGATGGGACACGGGCCGGTATCGGTCGAGGCGCAAGCGCGGGCGAGACGTCGGAGGGCGTCCCGCGCGGTGCGCAATTCGGCGATCCGTGCGTCGAGGGCGACCGCGCGCGCCTCGGCGAGGGCAAGGGCGCGGCCGCGGTCCTCGCCCGCGTCGAGCGACAGGAGCTCGCCCACCTGCTCCAGGGTGAAGCCCGCGGCCTGCGCCGCACGGATGAAGCGGAGCCTCCGGAGATCCTCCGGGCCGTAGCGCCGGACGCCCCCGGCCTGCGGCGGCGTCTGGAGGAGCTGGCGGCGCTGGTAGTAGCGCACCGTCTCCACGCCGACCCCACCCGCCTGGGCGAAGGCGGCGATCGTCGCGTTCATCGCTTGACTCCGTACCATGGTACGGAGGTTACGACAGCATCGGATACAGGTCCATCCCGCCCAAGGAACCCATTCATGACAGCCACCGCAGCGCCCGCCGCGACGCGGACGGAGGCCCGCAGCGCCACCGTCTTCCGCATGGTCACGGACCAGCACGTCTGCCCGTACGGGCTCAAGGCGAGGGATCTGCTCGAACGCGAAGGCTTCACCGTCGATGACCGCTGGCTTCGGACGCGCGAGGAGACGGACGCGTTCAAGGCTGAGCACGGGGTCAGGACCACCCCGCAGACGTTCATCGCGGGCGAGCGCGTCGGCGGCTACGACGACCTGCGCCGCCGTCTCGGCAAGGCGGTCGCCGACCCCGACGCCACCACCTACAAGCCGGTCGTCGCGGTGTTCGCGATGACCGCCGCGATGGCGCTGGCGGCGAGTTACGCGGCGTTTGGGACCGCCCTGACGATGCACGCCGCCGAATGGTTCATCGCCTTCAGCATGTGCGTGCTCGCCCTCCTGAAGCTTCAGGACGTCGAGACCTTCTCTTCGATGTTCCTGGGCTACGACCTGCTCGCCAAGCGCTGGGTCCGCTACGCCTACGCCTATCCGTTCTGCGAGGGGCTGGCCGGGATCCTGATGATCGCGGGCGCGCTGGACTGGATTTCCATCCCGGTGGCCCTCTTCATCGGCACGGTCGGCGCGGTCTCGGTGTTCAAGGCGGTCTACCTCGACAAGCGCGAGATCAAGTGCGCCTGCGTCGGGGGGGCGAGCAAGGTGCCGCTCGGCTTCGTGTCGCTGACCGAGAACGTGATGATGGTGGCCATGGCCGTCTGGATGCTGTTCTCGCATCACTGACGTCGTCTCCGTCCCGGCGCACCGCGCCGTTCATGTCGAAGGATCGCCCGGCCGATACCGGCACCTGACGCCCGTCGACGACCTCAGCCGCGCGCTGGCCTCGTTCGACGTTCCCCATGCCGAGCCACGCCCTCGACCGGCGTGTCCTAGGCACGGCGGCTCCGAATGCGCGCGGAAGGGCGCGAGACCATGTCACGCCGGTCGGGCGATCCGGCCTACGTCGGGCGTCCGGGACCTGGAGGTCGACGCGATGCTCAGTCGGCCGATGCGATCCCGGATGCCGTGACCGCGGCCTCGCGGGTCGGGCGGCCCTGGGCCGCGAGGGCGGTCGGGCCGGCATGCGGTGGCGATGTGGCGGCCATCGTCCCGAGGAGGTCGGCCGGAGAGACGCGGACGGCCACCATCGCCTCGTCGGGCGTCATCGGCGCTCCCTCGAACATCCAACCGGCCCCGGACCGGCTGCCCTTGCGCACGACGGACGGCTCCGCCGCATCGCACCAGAGGGCCACGATCCGGGGCGATGACGCCTCGAAGACCGGAGACCCCGACTGGCCGGGCAACCGCCGAGGCGCGGGATCAAGACCGGAGGCGAACCTGCCCGCGACCCCCAGCATACGCTTGGCATGCCTGACATGGACGTCGCCGGGATGCGGACCCGGAATCCGGCTTGGCTCGATGGGATACGACGCCTGCCACCTGGCGTCATCGACCGTCCCGAAGCTGTCGAGGAGCGAACGGCTTTCCGGATGCCGGCTATCGTACCGGTAGACCAGCCGCGTCCATGACCCCGCGAGTTCGGCGCAGCTGCTCGCGACCTGCGTGAGGAGCGACGCCATCTCGGCCTCGGCCAGCATAGGGACATGGAGGCACATGGCGGGGGCGTTCGCCCGGCGCGCCGCGTCGAGGAGTGGATCGCTCCCGACGAACGGTCCGGAAGCGTCGATGATCAGCACGGGACCCAGGTCGGTGACCCCGTCGGGCACGAAGACGTCGCCGGTGCCGACGGCCCCCCTCACCGTCCTTCCGATATCGCCCGCGAGACGTCGGACCCAGGCGGACATCCCGTCGGAGATCGACTCACGGACGACCTCGGTCACGGCCTCGACGGCCTGCCGCCGTTCGTCCAGGGCATCGAGACGGCCGTCGATGCCACGGAGCGCGATCTCCTCGGCGACGAGGCTCGGCCCGCTTCCGGCCAGCCGCCCGACCGCGCGCGACAGCGCCTTGGTCCGCGCACGAAGATAGGCGAAAGCCGCATCGCGGTCCTCGGAGACGTCCCCGGCCTCCAGCCCCGCCAGATGCTCGTCGAGATCGCGCAAGGAGGTCTTGACGTGCTCCAACGCCGTGGCCCGCTCCTCGTCGATTGCGGGATCGTCCGACGCCAACATCTCGGCCCGGAGTTCCTCGCGAAGCACCGCCCGCCCGGACGGGGTGAGCGTCCAGGTCAGCGACGGGCGTCCGCGCCCGGCCGGGGCGACCTCCTCCCGCGTGCACAGGTCCCTGCGTTCGGTCAGGTAGTTGCGGACCGTCGATTCGTTCGCGTCGGCGAAGGCCGCCAGTTCCCTCACCGTCGCACGGCCCAGCCTGAGCAGGCCGCGCTTGATCTTGAGGTTTTGGCTCATGTCACCGGAGTGCCTAGAAGCAGGATCCATATTATCGGGATCCGGGCGAAAATATCAACCCTCGTAGTCAGCCAGCGTTCGCCTCAGGGCGACCATGTCCCCTGTCGCCGAGAAGTCGACGACGGCGGCGATCAGTTCGTCGCGGTCGATGCCGAACGAGGTTTCCAGGGCTACGCCGAGCGCGTCGACGACCCGGTCGCGGTCGGACTGCGGCAGCCTGAGGGCGTTCAGTGCCAGGGAGAATGCAAGGACCCGGTTCCGGCCTCCGCCCAGGTCGGCGTCGCCGTCGCCGTCGCCGAACCGGTCCAACTCGGCGAGAAGGCGGTCGACGGCCCGCCGTGCGTAGATCCTGCGGCTTCGCTGGATCGGCGGCAACGTCGCCTGTGCCCCGATCCGCCTCGCGTTCAGCGCGCTGCAGGCGCGAAGGACATCGGTCGCCTCCTGCACGATCCAGGCGGGCTTGCCTTCCTGATCGCCGCGGACCCATCCCTCGACCAACCACAAGGCGATGACGTCCATCCATCCTTCGGACCATGCGCACGACCCGTCGACCTGCAGACGCGGTTCCGCGCCGTCTGCGACCGCCGTCCCTTGGTATGCGTGACAGACGAGTTCGTGGGCGAGCACGTAGGGGAGATGGCACGCGCAGTCCCAATCGAACGCATCGTCGCGAACGCTCAGGGTGACGACGGAGACCAGGTCGCTCCCGTCGATCCACCGACACGAGCCGCTCAAGGCGGAGCTGTCGAGCAGGCCCGCGACCTGGTCGGAATGCAGGCGTCCCAGCGCGAGGTGGACGGCCGGCCGGCGAACGGAGACGTCGAGGCCGCCGTAGAGCCGTGCGACGACTTCGTCGAGGATACCGAAGAGCGACGCGATCTCGCCCGGCATCGGCGCGTCCTCGACGCACCCGGCGTGTTCGAGGCGCGCGCGGAAGTCATCGGACCGCGTGCGGATCGCATCGAATGCGGGGCAGCCAGCGGGCAGCTCGACGGCTTGGACGAGGTCCCGCAACGCGGCAACCGCCTGGGACCTGGGGGCGTCGGGCAGCGTCCGGACGACATTCGACCGCGCCAGCGCCGGGCCGACGATCCCGTCCGTCAAAAGCGCGGCGGCCGTCTCGCTCGTGCCGGGAAGGCCCCCGGACCGGAACGCCGCCGCAACCGCGTAACGGATCTCCAGGGCGGTCCGGCGGCCGGCGTCGAGCAAGGTCAGACGAGGCGCGGAGGCAGATCCGTCACTGGACGTCATCGGGTGTGACGACCTCGGGACCGATGCCTCCCGTGGGAAGCGACTCCTCGGCCCGCGCCTTCAGGAGCTTCTCCCAAACCGCCTTCGTTCCGGCCTTGATGGCGTCCTTCACGAGATCCTTGGCGAGATCCGTCGCGACGCTTCCGGCGAACCCGCCGAGGGTCACGAATATCGCGATGGCCGCATCGGCGAGGCCCGCTTCCGACGGCTTGGCGACGAAGGGGCTTCGTGCCGGCAGGTCCGCGGCGGCCAAGCCGAGCAGTCCGGCGGCCTCCGCGCGCGAGGCCGGATCGGCTAGGACCGTCGCCCAGGCCGTTTCGATGGCGAC